>Ga0315312_1001633_pt1 | contig 16973 bp, 13 predicted proteins | sample TDP7_MG_FD_203629 | JGI IMG/M metagenome (GOLD analysis project Ga0315312, IMG submission 203629) | Freshwater sediment microbial communities from Lake Towuti, South Sulawesi, Indonesia - TDP7 | ecosystem: Environmental > Aquatic > Freshwater > Lake > Sediment | place: Indonesia: South Sulawesi... | reverse complement strand
AATACCGCCCCAAACATAACTGTTAAGAATTCTATAACTCGAGTCCCAATTCTTGCCATCTATGCTAGGTTGTGTACTATGCCTTTCACCCCAGTCTGGTAAGCCTAAATCTTTGTCAAGATATTCAAAATAATCTGTCTTGCCATCAGTTTCTTGAACCTTAAAAGGCATACCATGACCATAAACTACCCCGTCTGATATAATATAATTAAGTGTGCCTGTAGTATTGGTCTCGCCTCTATAAGATTCTGTTAATGTAATGCGTGTATTGCTATCTACGGATGCTACTTTGTATCCCTTCCCATCATACTTGTATGCTTCAACGTCGTTAACAACACCAAACCAAAAGGGGCCTGCAGCAGGGTTAAGTCCAGTCCATGAGGTACCAACACCTTCTACTATATTGCTTCCCTGCACTACTTTCACGTTGCCAATATATGTACCTCTGCCTGCTCCAAAGTGATTTTCTTTTAATGTGTACGGCTGGGTATAAACATCTGCTGGTTTCACGTAAAAAGTCTGGTCATCTTCTGCAAAGTGAATGTAATCCGGAGGCGGATTTCCAGAGCCATAACCATCACTATACAAATAATCGCCTGATTTCTGACCAATATCTTTCATCTCCTGATCATTAAGTAAAATTCCTGCAAATAAGATAGGTAACTTTCGTCCACAATAAATTCCTCCTTCTCCTATCCAATTATCTTTCCCTCCATCTTGAACAACACCATATAAGTCTATGCCTAACTGTGTAAAACGAATAAGAAGTGTTTCTTTCTCATCATTAGTAAAATTAAGATTCAACATCAAAGCCCCTTTGCCGACTTGGTTTGCTATGTCTCTGCCGTATTCCTGCATGTTCTCAGAAGGATGGATAAAACGGGCTCCATATTGAGGAGTATGATCAAGCCAAACCCGCTCAAACATTCTTTCCACTGAAGCACTTTGTATGTCTCCTGACTGTTGTTCTAATCGTGGCGTGCTCGCTGGAGCAATAAGACTGGCGAGTTTAGAATAGTCAAGCTGGTTTTTGTTGAATCTAATCTCCTTAGACAAACTAACATAAGGGGGTCTAAAGCTTCCAGAGGGGGCGGGACTATCCAAAACTGTTAGAACGGCAGCGGTCTTTAAAGTAGGTCTTGGAACGCCCTGATCTAAACTCGGACAACCCGGTTCGCCAACGCGCCAAGTGATAGTGGAAACCAAAGAAGAGCCGGTTGAAATAACTAAGGGATTGTCAATTGAAAGATCCTGATTATTAGGGCGAGCAGCATTCAAACTCGAATTATAACTACTAAAAATACTATCATAACCATTACTCCTTCCGAGAGTTGGCGAAGGATTGATCATAGAACCATGCATTATTCTGCCTCCAATATCTGTAGATGGCGGATCAATTCCAAGAATAGTCACTGGTCCTACTACCCAATAATCTCTATTGGCAAAGCGGCCAATGGTGTAGTTTCTGTCGAAAGTCCACGTGATGCCGAACTGTGTAACTCCTGGCGCCTGATAAGTTATCCCCTCAGGCCAATCAGCAGTAAAAACACTTTCCTGGACAGATTGTATGACCACGGTATCACCTGCTTGCGCTGCAGCTTGAACTTTGGCCATGGTTTGCCATGGTGCATGACTTGTCCCCGGATTGCTATCATTGCCATTCAAGGCATCGAGGTAATAGGTTGCTGCTAAGCTACTATTCGGTAGGGCTGTACTAACTGCGAATGCTAACCAGAAGATAGCGATAGAAAATTTTAACCGACCCATACTCTCCTTTTCCATGTTAAGATGCACGGAATTCTAGGGAGCTTTTCAAGCTGGCTTTAAGTCGCTCGTCCTACCCGTACTATTTAGGGTGCGAACACTTCCAGATATAAACTACAAAATAATTCCGGCATTTCCAAATCTACTTGCCTGGATTCGCGTATCTGAAGCCAACTTAAGGTATACCTCCACGGCAGAAAAGCCAAGCTGGTTTGACGAGAGAAACAATGAAAAATGGACGCAAAATTACGCTTAATGTCGGAAACAGAAATGGACCGATAATAAAGCCATTTTTATGAGACAGCTCAGACAGACTTCTCATCGTAAACCTCCCTGCACCACACGCTTCCATAAAATTATAAGATACATGTGACAGCACGTCTGTCTACAAGAAAATAGGAAACCTCACGAGCATGATTTCCTACAATGTTACAAGCTAAGCGCATTTTCTACCGAGGTAAAATGGTCTATCTTCTTATTTTGCCGAGACTCGCATTCAGCAGGATAGCATAAGAGCCTATGGTAATCTGGCCAATAAAGAAAAAGGGAAAAATGTGTGGTTTTTGCCAACTGATGCTCAATCACGAAGAAAACGATTATGGAATACGCCCGATAAAAACACGTATCCCTTTCATATAGGTATTTATACGTAATTTTTTCTAAATATTCAGTTTTTTTGAAAGAATACCCTTGACAAGAAAGAGGGTGACATGTTATTTTTATTGTTACTTGAAGGAGGAGGTGTGAACCTATCCTTCGGAGGATTCAAGAGTATTAGTACAAAGGAGAAGGTCATTTTGTACCAAGGGTCTACAACTTTGGGATTATACAATTTGATTAGTTCGTGGGGACCTAACTATTTAGTGGAGTCAAGCAAGGGCTTATGTCTTATTCACGCCAGAACGGACAAGACATGCGCCAGGGTTATCTTGATCTTGGCTGTTCTGTTGTTAGTGTCCGGCGATATAACTTGGCGTCTCCTATCATCTCACCTGAAGCTCGCTGTTGTTATTCCTGGTGCCCTATCTGCACCTCTGAGATCTCTTCCGACGCGAATCGGTGATTGTGTTGGCAATGATTTGTCAATTTGTACTACAACCAGGCTAAACGTTCAGAAGCACTTTGCTAATGACTTTTTGAGTCGACGACATACCAACGCTGCAAGCGCTGTTCTGAAATAAACTGTAAATATATCGGCGAAAGCCGATATCGTAATGACGGCTTAAGTAATGCCCAAAAAGGAAGTTGCATTGATTTTTCAAATGCAACCGAAGGGGACGGAGTTTGTTTAGAAGAAATTAACCTACAACTTATTCAAATCGAAGAGGCCCATCATTCATGCAAAATATAGCAGTAATAGGATTCGGATATTGGGGGAAGAACCTGATAAGAAACTTTAATGATATGGGCGTCTTACGCCTTATTTGCGATACCGACCCGTCAAAAGAACAACTGGTAAAAGAAAAGCACCCTGATGTCACCTTCTGTTCAGCATTAGATCCGGTACTTAAGGAAGATCAGATAAAAGCTGTCGCAATCGCCACACCTGCCGTTACCCACTTTGCTATTACCAAGGCAGCTCTCGAGGCTGGAAAGGATGTTTTTGTAGAGAAACCTTTAGCCTTACATGTATGGGAAGGTGAAGAACTGGTTGCGTTGGCATCAAGAAATAAGAAGATATTAATGGCGGGCCACATCTTGTTGTATCACCCAGCCATAATTAAGTGCCGTGAGCTTATCAATAAAGGGGAGCTTGGCAAGATCCAATACCTGTACTCTAACCGGCTGAACATAGGTAAGATTCGTACCGAAGAGAATATCCTCTGGAGTTTTGCCCCTCACGATATCTCCGTGATGCTGGCACTTCTTGAAGAGGAACCTTGCGCAGTCTCCTGCCATGGCGCCAATTATTTGAATCAAAATGTTGCCGACGTAACGATGAGCGAGTTTGTGTTCCCTAGCGGTGTCCAAGCCCACATTTTCGTTAGTTGGCTTCATCCGTTCAAAGAGCAGCGACTTGTTATTGTAGGCTCAGATAAAATGGCTGTTTTCGATGATGCTGCAGATGACAAATTAGTTCTCTACCCGCACAAGATAAACTGGGAAAACAGAGTCCCGATAGCCATTAAGGCAGAAGGTGAACCGATCCCCATTGAAACACGAGAGCCTCTTCGCGCTGAATGTGAGCATTTTCTTGAATGTATTAAATCACGAAAGCAGCCTCGCAGTGACGGCCAAGAAGGCTTGCGGGTACTCAAGATTTTGCGGAAATGTCAAGAGTCAATGGAAACCAATCGTGTCATTGCGGTGATAGAACCAGTCACAGCAGCCGAGGAAAAACCCTATTTCGCTCACGAAACTGCTTTTGTGGATGAAGGTTGCGAAATTGGCAAGGGCACAAAAATATGGCATTTCTCGCACGTAATGAAGGACGCAAAGATAGGCGAGACCTGTATATTGGGCCAGAATGTACATATCGCCAGCGGGGTTATCATCGGCAACAACGTCAAAATTCAGAACAATGTTTCAATTTACACAGGAGCGATTATTGAGGATGATGTTTTTCTGGGACCCAGTTGTGTTTTGACAAACATTCCAAATCCGCGGTCGCAGATTGTGCGTCACTCGCTTTATGAAAAAACGATTCTTCGCCGTGGAGCGACTATCGGCGCCAACGCAACCATTGTCTGCGGCGTCGAGCTTGGACGATATTCGTTTGTTTCAGCAGGTGCTGTAGTAACCAAGAGCATCCCAGACTACGCGTTGGTGATGGGTGTTCCAGCAAGACAGGTTAGCTGGATAAGCCGACATGGTATTCCACTGCCGCAGCCAGATGCTAATGGCATTATGGTTTGTCCGGAGAGCGGGTATCGTTATAAAGAAATTGAGCCTGGCGTAGTCAGATGTCTCGACTTAGATGAGGACGCACCTCTGCCTCCTGAACAAATGGTGGGCAAAATTTCCTACCAAAGACTCAGGCAAAACAGACAGTAAACTCGATTGTAACGGGAATATGAGCATATGCCGGAAATAGTGCATAAATTTCGTCAAATTTATGTTGATTTTTCAATACAACCGACGGGGACGGAGTGTGTCGAGTCTTTTCCGCAGAACAATTTGAGGTTTTGAGACCATGGCCCACAGCAGAGCGTTGAAAGCTGCTATCCTGGGGTCGGGTACATTCTTGGTGAAATTCACCGGGCTGGTATCTGCAGCTGTTTTGTCGCGCATCTTTACAAAAATGGATTACGCAGCGTATAAGCAGGTGTTTTTGTCATATCATTTTGTATACCCTTTGCTGATATTGGGACTTCCAAGCTCACTCTATTATTTCTTGCCAGGCAATAGGGAAAAAGGACCCAGCATTCTAAGTGGCAACCTCCTCCTGTCATTCATAATGGGGGCCGTATTCGCATTGGCTATTTGGCTGGGGGCAAATCATCTGCTGGCTAAGAGATTCAGCAACCCTGCCTTGAGCCCGCTCCTACTATTACTCATACCCTACGCACTGGTGGCTCTACCCATAGCCTCGGTGGGGCCGTGTCTAATTTCGTGCGATAGGGTAAAGACATTAGTTACCTTCAATGTTGCCAGCAGAATAGGCATCTTCACATGTGTTATTGCGTTCGTTCTGATTTGGCGAACGCCGTTTGCAGCAGTATCCGGCACGGTAGTTGCTGAACTGCTTATTTTCTTTCCTGCAATATTTTTGATGTACCGGGCAGTTGGGAACGGTAATTGGCGGCCAACCTTCGAGAATATGGCAGCACAGCTTAAATACAGCGTTCCGCTGGCGTTAGCATCGTTAGCAGGAATGACTACGCTCGGACTGGATAAGGTCTTAGTGTCATCAATGCGCACACCGGAGGAGTTCGCCGTATATGTGAATGGTGCAATAGAAATCCCGTTCATCAGCGTGATCACCGGCTCGGTGACGTCAATTCTAACACCAGATTTTGCCGCGATGTATCAGCAAGGCGAGAATGAAGAAATTCTTTCTGTGTGGCGCAGAGCCATGGTGAAATGTGCGATGTTAATTTTACCAACCATGGTTTTCTTGTTTGTTATGGCGCCTGAGGCGATGCGCGTGCTCTTTTCGGCTAAATATGCAGAAAGTGCACGCCCATTTAGAATTTTTCTCCTGGCGCTTCCTATTCGCATAACCAACTACGGGGCGGTACTTAAGGCCACGGGCAGGACCAGGTTAATACTCTGGCGGTCTATAGTGGAACTGATATTGTGTCTATTTCTCGGCATCACTCTTACCAAGATAGTAGGCATTTTAGGCGCGGCAGCTTCTACAGTCTTGGTTCTATATTTATACAGTGTCCCATTTAATCTGGTCTCTATTTCAAGAATACTGAAGACAAAAGTTAAAAACATCATGCCTGTTGCGGATTTAACAAGAGTAATGCTTATTTCAACAGCTGCGGGGGTGGTTATCTTCGCAGCAGCTCCTTTGGTTAGGCCGTTAGGGGATGTGTTGGTTATTGCGATCTTGGGAGTGCTTTACAGCGCGATTATTCTGGCCTTGTTTGCCTGTTTCAACTTAGGAGACCTCGCAGACATCCTGCACTTGATAAAGCGAAGGCTGGTTTCCGAACCAACATAGTTTGGGAGATACCAACGTTCACGGGCTATATTTACACGTTGGGTCAGTAGCTAGCCGCAATTTATACGGGCAGTCGTCAGAAGCTCGGCGATTGAAGAATTTCCTATGCTAAGGGGACTACGCGCGTCTTCAGAACACTCTTTATCGAGGCCAGAACGTCTAGAGTAGTCCTCAAACAGGTGAGCCAGTGACTTCCAGACACTTGAGAATAGCTGTCTCTGCCGTAATATTTTGAAGATGCAAAATTGGCAGAATTCACCGAAAAAGCGAGCTAGAGGAAGGTTCAGACCATGGTTGTGGCCGTGGCGCTTACTTGAAAGATCAACTAGGCCCGTCCCACCTGGCCTTTGGCTGATCAATATGTTCATTCAGAGACTCCTGCGTGTTAATGGCAGGGTACCTTGGATGGTCCATTTTACATCGCGCGTTGTAGGCCGAGTATCAATAGGAAAAAATGTGTGGAAATCCTTTGCTTTGAGCGGGGGTTGTTACATACAGGGTGGAAGTGGCGTGACGATAGGAGATGATACCGTTTTTGCCCCCGGCGTCAAAATCATATCGGCTAATCACAACCCCAATGATTTGTCCAAGTGGGTGAAAGTCGATCCGGTCGTAATAGGCGAGAGATGTTGGATCGGAGCTAACGCCGTCATATTGCCTCGCGTGCGTCTCGGTAACGATGTCGTTGTGGGAGCAGGGGCCGTAGTTACTAAGAGCTTTCCCGATCGCTCGGTCATTGGAGGTGTCCCTGCAAGACCGATCCTGACACGTGAAGTGGAGTCTACTTCAATTCCTACAAGTGAAGACAATAATGAATTTGAGTGCGACAATTAAGATCATTTCCATCGTTGGTGCTCGGCCGCAATTCATCAAGGCGGGAACAATCAGCAGGGCAATAGTTGAGCATAACAGAAGGTCCCCCGATTCAGAAATTATGCACAGCATCATCCACACCGGCCAGCACTATGACGAGAATATGTCAGAAGTATTTTTCAGAGAACTGGAGATTCCGAAGCCGGATTACAATCTGGGTGTGGGGAGTGGCTCACACGGTAAGCAAACAGGCCGAATGCTCGAAAAAATTGAAGTTGTTCTACTAAAGGAAAAGCCCGACTGTGTCATCGTGTATGGCGACACCAACTCAACACTGGCTGGGGCGCTGGCAGCAGCGAAGCTGCACATTTCTGTCGCTCATGTCGAGGCAGGGTTGCGATCTTTTAATCGTCGAATGCCTGAAGAGATCAACCGTATTATGACGGACCACATTTCAGATATTTTATTCTGTCCAACGGAGACGGCCGTGAAGAATCTATCAAGAGAAGGAATTTCAAAAGGTATCTATCAGGTTGGTGATGTAATGTACGACTCTGTGCTTTTTTATGCAGAAAAGGCCAAGTCTATTGAGCAGAAAACCCTAAAGAAGCTGAATGTACAACCAAGGTCGTTTTACTTAGCTACGGTTCATCGTGCCGAAAATACAGAGAATAGCGATCGTCTTCAAAGTATTTTTAACGCGTTGAGAGATGTTTCCAGCCCACAAAGTCCCACCTTACTTCCGCTTCATCCACGAACCAAAAAGAGATTTGTCGAAATTGGCTTGGGGAAATCTAATGATGTCCAAATCATCGAACCGGTCTCTTATCTGGAAATGATAGCCCTCGAGAGGAACGCACGCGCGATATTGACAGATTCGGGAGGTGTTCAAAAGGAGGCCTATTGGTTTAAAGTGCCTTGTATAACCCTTCGAGAGGAAACAGAATGGGTAGAAACAGTAGAATCCGGCTGGAACACTTTGGCGGGAGCCAACAAGAAAAACATTATTAACGCCGCTGGAGCTTACAAAAAGTTCCGAAGCGATAGTCCAAACACAGTATATGGCAATGGTCATGCAGCCCATCAAATCTGCGAGGTACTGCAACGGTGGCAGGCATCCCATCGATCTGCAAAAAACATGTAGCTATATGGAACAAAGGACTTTTTGGAGGTTATAACGAAGATTTTTCATTCTGGATTGGTTCAGAAGAAGCAAATAAAAGCTGCTACAGTAAGTCAAGCGATTAGGAAAAATAACTAACGAACCCTGACCACACCATAAGTGAAAAATCGCTCATACCGGTAACGAGTGTGTGTTTTACAGGGATGATCATATCCCGGCCGTAGTATCCGTGAGTATCTTTTGTGATGGCCAGAAAAGTTCTAATTATTACTTCTTGCTTCCCTCCGGTTCCGCGGATTGGCTCCTTGCGATACGAAGGACTTGCAAAATACTTACCTGAGTTTGGCTGGGAGCCTATTATCCTTACGAAAGTTTTGCCAGGAAGACCTGACCAACGATTCAAGGTTAAGGAGGTTTCGTATCCTGGTAATTTCTTTAAGCGTCTAAAGAGTATGGCGCATGTTGCTCAAAACGACGACTTACAGGCGCCATTATCAAAAAGTATCACATCCGTGGAGAACAAGAAATCTTTGAGGGACCGATTCGATGGTTTCATTTGGCACCTTATTTTGTTCCCTAATCGATACAGAGGTTTATGTCGTTACTTCATTAGGGCGGGTAGAGAAATACTACAAAGGGAAAATATTGATGTGATCATTAGCAGTTCGCGGATAATGCATGTCGCAGCTAAAGAACTAAAAGTTGAATGGCAAGTCCCTTGGATAGCGGATTTCCGTGATCTTTGGACGCAGAACCACTACTACACGGGTGGACCGATCGTAAAATGGATTGAAAGAAAACTAGAGGTTAAAACCCTCTCGCAGGCTGACGCCTTAGTTACGGTTTCTAAACCATTAGCAGAAAAGTTACACTCGCTCCATAAGAAAAACCTCGTATTTGCGATACCGAATGGATTTGATCCAACAGAGATTGGACAGGCCCCATTAACGAAGTACTTTACAATAACATATGCTGGCAGCCTTTATGCAGGAAAGCGAGATCCATGTCCTCTCTTTCGGGCAGTACAAGAGATGATTACCGATGGGGTAGCAAAGCCAAGCTCAGTTAGGATTAGATTTTTTGGCCCACGACAACACTGGCTTGAGCAGGAAATAAAGCGGCACAAATTGGAGGGACTCGTAGAGCAATATGGGGTGGTGCCCCGAGACATTGTGTTAACAAAAGAGAGAGAGTCACAACTGTTACTACTTCTGAATTGGTCTGACCCAAATGAATGTGGTGTTTATACCGGCAAGGTATTTGAATATCTGGCCGCTAAACGCCCTATCCTGGCAGTTGGAGGACCAAGAGGCGTCGTAAGCGAATTGATGGAGGAGACAAATGCCGGCATTCACGTTTCAGATTTGCCAAGCCTTAAAAGAGCTCTTATAAATTATTATAAAGAGTATAAAACAACTGGCAAAGTCAGTTATTTAGGAAAGGAAGAGCAAATTCACAAATATAGCCATTATGAAATGGCTAGAAAATTCGCTAAAGTATTAGATCAGATAAAAAAATAAAATTGTCTGACTTGCCAAATGGATTAAATTGTGAGTGATTTTCTAATTAGTCTAAACAAGGAATATAGCGGCAAGGATTTGTTAAATCTGGTTAAGAAGCCTTATGGTGGTCGTGCTCCAAATGGGCGATTTTTTGATTATTCGTGGGGCAGTATTGCAGTATTAAACAATCGCCTCGCTTCCGACAAGAATATCATCACAAAAGACACCACAGTCTTTGCCTGGGTCGGCGACTTGGTCACAAATTTGACAGATAGTTTTATCGAGTTATTTCTCAATCGCCTCACTCGCTTACAAGAATGCACAAACAATGATACTGCTTCCCTCCAAACCGACGAGTTATTTGAGAAACTTAATGGAGCATTCGCGATTGTATTGGCAAGTTCGACAGGTTTTTGCGTAGTATCAGATCCACTCAGTTTTGTACCGGTCTACATTGGTAAAGATGACAATAACGAGATTGTGTCGCTAGGCACACACCCAGATTTGGTGGCCTATATAACAGAGGAACCCCTTATTAAGTCAGATGTTGTCTCTCTGGCCGAATTTCTCAACTCAGGCAATTGTACTTTTCCAAATACGATGTACACCAACGTTAAAGAGATCAACCCAGGCAGCCTTTACATCGTGAACATCACTGAAGTTGAAAAGGCAACTACAAAGGAATTTGTCTACTGGTCACCTCCTGGTGAAATTCACCAACCCTATGACGAAAACAAACTGGCTGAAGAACTACGAAATGTGTTATTGGCAGCTGTAGCAGATAGATGCGATGGGGGGAAAGTGGCGGTGCTGCTAAGCGGTGGTCTTGATTCACGTGTGATAATAGCGGCGGTGCCAAAATCGGTTGAGTGCATTGGCCTAACATTTTGCGATAGGCTGAATCGCGAGTCTAAGATAGCTTGTAAGGTTGCCAAATGTTATAAACGTGACCACTTTGTACTTATTAGGGATGATGAGTTCTTGGGAAATAGTATTGTTGAGGTTGTGAAGTTTATAGGTTGCGAATTTGAGTGGATAAATGCTCACAATGCAGGGTTTGTTGATGAAATCGACAAATATGGTGTGGATTTCCTACTGAGCGGTCAGCAATTTGACGCTTACCTAAAAACCCGTCTTGTTTCTGATATGCTTCCAATAAAACGTATGAGAGGGATTCTTCCTACCAAGTATGAAAAAAGGTCTTTTGACTATGCCCATGATCTTGCAGATTCTTGGAAGCAGCACATTGTCGAGCCAATCGCCACAGACGTATATAACCGGCGAAAGCGCTATTACGAAGAAAACATGGATAAGAACCGGAATAGTATGGAATGGCTAAATGTGTACCCTTTTTCACAGGATCACCAGGGGGGGTATTGGGTTGCTGACAGAAGAGTACTACCGCTCAGACTTGTTGCGGCAGACAGGCGTATATTAGATTTTGCCTTCAAATGTCCGGTCGAACTCAAGTTAGGTTGCAAAATATTTATTAAGGCAGCTAAAAATATTTACGGCGTGGGGGCGCATATTCCTTGTGCTAATGATGGAGTCAGGCCAGGCAGTAACCACTGGTCGCGTCTGGCGCAGCGAGCTATTCGGAAATTGCAGGATAGAACGACCAGCGTATTGGAAAAGCTGGGCAAAGAGCCTAAAATTCAGCATTCCTGGTCTGATTATCAGAGCTACTGGCGAGAAAGTAAAAAGTTGGCGCAATTAATTCAGGAGTACGGCTCGAATCTTGATCGGTTTGATGGTGTCTTGTTTAAAGCCGGTGGGCGACAATTGTTAGAATGCAAAGATATGCACTGGCGAAATGGTTTCAGGTTGCTACAGGTTGCTATCTGGAGGGGGGTCATAGATGATTACAGACTTAAACATGACGCTGTAGGACAATGACTATAGATTTGGTCTTTATAACATGTGACCGATTGAACTTGATAATTCCCTGTGGCTTGCCACAGGGTAGAAAACAAGCGTATATTTCTTATTGAAATTTCAGATACCCTGCAACCTGCTGTAGGGAGATTCATTCAGTGGAGCAAAAAGTTTGGCTACATTAAACTGGCACAAGGCACGAACCTCTCGATTGAAACCAACTTGGTAGTTTAAGATTACAACGCGTGCGGGAGGATTTCCATCCTGGGCTATATAATTGATCGGCTTTAATTGTCCGAAGTCCTTAACAGATTCATCCATCCTGATAGGGTACTAAATCGGGGGAGGAAAAATTATGAGAATAACATTTGTGTTACCCGGTCGAGGTTTTAGCGGGGGGATTCGTGCGCCTCTTCACATGGCAAGGGAGCTGACACGCAGAGGGCATGATGTCAAAGTACTCTATAGAAAGAGGCCTCTAAATGCGAGATCTGTCATACGTACTCTATATAAGAAATTCATAGTTAAGGCTCCACAAGATTGGCTTAGGCAATTTGACGGGGATTGTACCTCCTTTAGGAATCTTACAGCAGAAGTTGTTGGTCAGAGAGATGCTGTCGTAGCAATCGGTCCTGATTGCATTGAGGATATTGTAAAGCTCCCGGAAGGATGCGGCTGCAAGATATTCAGTGTCCGTGGGTTGACTTTGCGAAATCCACGTTTGCGGGAGACAGCTTGGAAGAGCAAGATTCCCAAGATTGCAGTTTCAAACTACGTTCGTGAAGAGATGTTGAAGGCTGGAGTTGAAGATATCTATGCCGTGGTGCCGAATGGGCTCGACACCCTTGAGTATTTTCCGGATAATACAGACGGTGACAGAACAGCAGTTGGGACCGTGTATGGTAGTGGTATTGCTAAAGACCCTGAGACTATTATATCTGTATTTGCTAAGTTGAACAAGTTACATCCAGAAATACCGCTGGTGTGTTTCAGCGATGTGCGGAGACCCAAGGGGTTAGTCCAAGCAGTTCAATTTAAACGGTTGCCAACGGTCGAAGCAGCACGGAAAACTTATTCCAAATGCGCTGTTTGGTTCTGTGCCAGCAGAAGCGAAGGCTATCCAGCGCCAGTCCTTGAAGCAATGGCGTGTGGTTGCGCAGTAGTCTGTACCGATTGTGGTGGGCCAAATGATTATTTACAGTCGGGGGTGAATGGGATTGTCGTTAAAAAAGAAAACCCAGATAGAATAGTCGAGGAAATCATAAAACTTATCGACGACAAAGCCAAACGAAACCAACTTGTTAATGAAGCGATGAAAACTGTGAAGAGATTATCATGGGCCTTAGCAGCCTCTCAAATGGAAGCCGCGCTTGATGGTATTATTTCTGGACGTTTAAGAGGATAACCTTTATCGGGTCAACTGTTAAGACATATATTCATACGCACATGAAGACCCCTGCCCATCAGAATACACCCATAACCGAAGTTGCTAATTCTGATATGTTCATGGTAATGGACAAATCAGGAAGATTAGCGCCTTTTCGGACTTGCACATTTATTATTGAAGAAAATGGCAAAAAAGTTGTTTATAAATGTCCAACTTCAGAAAAAGCAAAGGCATTTGTCAAAGGATTAATAGAAAAAGAGAAGACCAACGCATCATACCTCGTAGGCTACTTTGATGTTCACTCCGGCACTCTTGAGGGAGATTGCATTAAGTACGATTATTTGCCTTATCCATCTTTGACCGATAAGATGAAAATCCACATGCAAGAAGGTAACTTCATAGCAGCGAATGAACTGCTGGAAAGATACGTTCAAAAAATTGAAAGCTTGGAGACAATTAATACTGTACCAGAAAAATTTCTAATGTTAATAGCTAACCGAGATAACTATTCATATAAAAGTAAATGTCTTCGCCGAGGCCTGTTCGATTTAACACCAAAGAATATTCTCATTGATAGCGAACGTTGGGTTGTAATTGATAATGAATGGTCATTTGATTTTGCTATACCCGTTGTATTTATCTTGTTTCGAGCAATCAGGGAACTATCCATTACATTGCAAAGTGAAATCCGTCAAATAACTAGTCAGGATATTTCGGCATGTGGTGTGTTGGCTTTGGGTTTGCGCACATACTATGTACCACTCGTTTGGATTAAGTACATACTGACCGCCAACATAAGTCTCTGGCGTTTGGTGGAGTGGGAGGCAGGATTTTGGCAATATACAGTGGGAGCCAAGAAAGGATATGTGGGCAGAATCAAAAAGTGGCCCTCGTTGCGAAAGCATTTCTCAGCTCGCTCAATAGCATGCGATAGCCAAATTCTTAGCAAGATGAATAGATTTATAAAGTCCGTGCCTGGTGTCGCTAAGCTTGTGCACATTTTGGATCAATAGCAGCCTTTTTAGGAGCCACAAGATTAACAGCAGCGACGCACCATATTTGCAGAACGAATAGATGGAGAACGTGGCTCAAACTATACTGGTTGCAGCCTCGGTTAGTGTTCTGGTGCTGCTCCTATCGCCTGTTTATGCACTCATCGCGTACATAGCCGTACTTGTTTGGTACCCCGATGATCTCAGCGTTCAAGTGGGAACTCTCAATTTTCCGGTTGGCAGGATAGTTATTTTAGCTTTGTATTTGAATCTTTTCGTGCGGACGAATCTGCCAAGGAAGTTTAAGCTTATATGGCCCGACAGACTTGTGATAGCATGTTTTATTTGCAATGTGCTCGCTGGAGCTTACACTATGCCCAATGTAACGCAGCTCTTGGAGAATCAGTCGGGCAGATTCTTTGATATGGCTCTACCGTACTTTGCCGTACGACTAATCATAACAGATAGACAAAAATATATCCTACTATTAAAGGGCGTTTTGTGTGTAGCCGCGATTTTGGCGATACCGTCTTTCTATCAGTCCATAACGGACCGCAACCCGCTCAGTTTTGGTGCAAGCTACCTAACTAGGCTGGCGGGTCGTCGCTACGGTTTCGCCCGAGCATACGCTACATTTGGCAATTCTATACAATTAGGGGTCTTTTTTGCAATGTCTGGTGGAGTGTGCGCTGGTCTGTTAAGGAGTGTAAGAGAGCGCATATGGCTTTACAGGATTGAGGTCGGCCTGACCCTTTTGGGGGTATTTTCGACTATGTCCAGCGGTTCTCTCCTTGCTGCTATTGCAATAATTTTTTTCATTGCCTTCTATCGCTATAGGAGATATTGGAAAGAAGCAGTTATAACATTAGTGATAATGTGCACGGTCGTAGAAGTGGTAAGCAATCGCCATTTTTTCGAGGTCATCGATAGATTCGCCCTTAACCCCCGAACCGCTTGGTATCGTGCCAGATTAATTGAAGTGGCTTTGTTTGAAGGGGGGATGTCTGGTCACTGGCTGACTGGGTACGGATTAGCCGATCCCGGGTGGTCTAAGAAGATAGATGGCCGTGGTCATACGGATATGGTCAACCACTACTTGTTAATCCTGTCAGAGTTCGGGCTTGTTGGTTTTATCCCTTTCTGTGGGCTAATTATAACTGCAGTAAAAAAATTGTTTGAAAGGTTCTGGTTGTTGCATCGTGAATGCGATATATGGTCTGTATGGTGTTTGGCCAGCGTTTTATTCGGTGTTCTTGTCACCTTAAATTCCGTCTCGATATTCCCTCCATGCAGAAACTTTTTCTATATTATCTTAGGACTTTGCAGTGCACTGCCGCAAATTCTGCATAGAGACGCAAAATTGGAGCTACAGCGGATTAAATAGTGTTTAGTAAGCCTGCTACTCTCAGATGGTTATTGCTTTAATGCGGGTATCAGGTGAAGGATAGATAGCTACAAGCTATGTCTTTTGTTACTGGAATGAAAGCGGAAACTGTTGAGGCAACTTAAAGAGATAATAGATTTTACCTGTGCGCTGTTTTATGCGCCATTTATTAAACTTTTCTACAGAAATCCCTGCCATGTTGTCCTATATTATCACGGCGTAAATAAGGCAGAGGTTATAGGTTTTAGAAAACAAATGGCCTATTTAGCCAAAAACTGTTTTGTGGTTAAGCCTTCGCAGATAAAGAGTTCCTATGTAAATGAAGCTAAAACTTTAGTTGCTATAACTTTTGATGATGCATTTGTGAGTGTCATAAAAAATGCTGTGCCAATTCTAAGAGAATATACTCTACCTGCTGGGATTTTCGTACCTATCGGTAATCTTGGACAGATGCCCCATTGGAAAATGCCAAATAATTGTCCTGAAAGAAACGAAACTATAATGAACCAAGAGCAAATTGTAGAGTTAGATAACGATGGATTTGAAATATTCTCTCATTCCTTTTCTCATCCCGTACTTACAGAAATTCCAAACTGTATGTTGGAGGCAGAGCTTGTTAACTCAAAGCATGCCTTAGAAAAAATGCTCGGTCATAATGTCCATGCTATCAGTTACCCACATGGAGCATATGATCAAAGAGTGTGCGATGCTGCTAAACGGGCAGGGTATCAGCTTGGTTTTACTATTGAACCTCAAATAGTAGATAATTTCACAGATGAAATGCAGATAGGTCGGTTTCGCGTTTTTCCAGGAGACAATTTGTTAAAGTTCAAGCTCAAAGTTACAGGAGCTTACCAAGTAATCGGATATTTACTAAGCCTGAAAAGAAAAAGTCCTAAAAATAGTAATACAAACCAAAGTTCTCAATGACATACGAGATAATTATAGACTGGGTCGCTAAGCAAGAATTGGAATAGCGTACTTGTCAATTCAAAAGATTTTGCTTTAGCCCCATTTTTGTCTGATGGGTTAGAAGATTTGTAAAACAAAAGCTATCTCAAACACACGGGAGTAAACGTAATGGTTTTTAATGTGGCAGTTGATACTGTGGACAAGCAAGGATGGGAAAGTATAATCAATAAGTTTGACGATGCTACCATTTATCAAACATGGTCGTATGGTGCGGTTCGCTGGGGCACAAAAAATATAAGCCATATTATTCTTAAGAAGGGAGAAGAAGTTCTTGCTGCAGTTCAGATAAGGATTATTCCTGTTCCTATAATTGGTCCCATTATCGCCTATGTTACCCGGGGGCCAATGTGGCACCGTCGAGGAACTCAAAGAGACATCGAGATATTCCGGCAGATTATTCATGCTTTACGTAAGGAATATGTGCAAAAAAGAAGGTTGTATCTTCGACTGCTTCCAAATGAGTTCGAGGGGCAAAGCAATGATGTTTGCCGGGTATTAGAAGAAGAGAACTTTCTTCGGCAAAGCTTTGCTCTTCCTTACAGAACACTT
>Ga0315312_1001632_pt1 | contig 16977 bp, 27 predicted proteins | sample TDP7_MG_FD_203629 | JGI IMG/M metagenome (GOLD analysis project Ga0315312, IMG submission 203629) | Freshwater sediment microbial communities from Lake Towuti, South Sulawesi, Indonesia - TDP7 | ecosystem: Environmental > Aquatic > Freshwater > Lake > Sediment | place: Indonesia: South Sulawesi... | reverse complement strand
GCAGGATTTGGAAAATATTGAAGACGACGTAAAGAGGGCGCATATATTTGAACACAGACTTACTGCGGCCTTATGTTTCGAGATTCTGGAAACAATGAAAGAAGTAGCGGAGAGCCTCGGGCTTTCGATGGAATCCGGCAAGGAGTTGGCGAGGGGGGTCAGTAGAATTCTGGATGCTCCGCAAGAATGGCTGCAGGCAGCGGAGAGTATAGGTGCCATTTTAGACGTTTACCGGGACACATTGAGAAAAGAGGCTAGGCGAGTCGACGAGTTCCTGCGCAGTGCACCGGACTCAGCTTTTACACCCACGCTGACATTGACAGGGACTATGTACGACTTGCTTGGGTTTTTTCAAGAGTTTTTCGCAATAAAAAAATGTTGTTTTTTCTTGCTTCTTGATGATTTTGACGTGTTACATGACTGGCAGCAGCAAATTGTGTTTGCAGTTGCAGCGCAACGAAAATTCGACCTAGTCTGCTTGAAATTCGGGATAATGAGCGAAGGCCTAAAAACGAGGTTAGCAGGGCCTCAACGTACGTTTCGTCCTGGGGATGATTTTGATCCGATTACGCTCGATATGGTTGAACGAGGAATGCTAAGAAAAGACTATCCGGACGCTGTGAAATTAATCGCTGCCAAAAGGCTCAAGGAGTCCAGATGGGATGACCTATTTGGGTATGAACTGCCTGAGCTTAGTGAGAACCTTGAAGCGGAGAGAGATGTGATTAATGCGTCGGAAAATCTTTTGGATGCTTTGTTTCCCTCCTGGAACCACGGCCTTGAAATAAGGCGAGAGATCCAAAAGGCTATGGAGGCTGAATGGGACAGGGCTGTGAAGAAACCAACCAAAAAGAGGAATGATTACTTCAGCAAGTACGGCAACGCCAGGTACTTTCAGATGTTAAGGGCAAAGAAGCAGAGAGAACGGTACGCTGGGGTTGAGTATATGATAATTATATCTTCAGGGATAATAAGGCAATTCCTTGAAATTTGCTCACTGGTCATTGGTGAGGCCTACAAAGAGGGGTGGCAACCCCAGCAAAGGCAACGTATATCAGCTGAAATTCAGGACAGAGCTATTAGGGATTACTCCGATTCTTTCTTCCAAAACCTAAACAGAGGAGCTGGAGCGCATGGGTCGCTAGACCTAGGATACGGCATAACCTCCCAAGTTATAACCGATTTAATAGAAGCCCTCTGCGACTTATTTTATGGGCGCCTCCATTATCTAGGACATGGCGAACCGGAAATATTAGCCTTTGCTCTTAAAGATGGTGACCGTTATGTGGAGGAACTATTAAGAGCTTGTGTACGTGAAAGTGTGCTGCAGAGGTTTAGATATGCTTCCAAGACCCCAGGTGCAGGACGTTTGGCGACATATATTTTGAACAGACGTCTCGTTCCGCGTCGGGACCTTTCCGCCCTCAGAATGCAAGGTCGCATAGAGATGACTGCAAAGGATCTAGCACTCGCTATCAAGGACAGACAGATGTTCGTTAAGCGGTTTATGCCAAGGGCCTTTCGACCGGGCCAACGCGAGATGTTTCTATCCTGAAGGAATGTCAATCCGATGAGCGTTATCAATGAATACGATAGATTATCTAATTTTTCGGGCGCATGCGAGGCCGAAATATTTGTTGGCTGTGCAAGCTTCGAAGAGCGCTGTATGTCGGCCTTATTAAGCGCTACCGAGAAATACTCTCCAACCTCGGTCATATTGATGTACAGCCACGAATACATAGACAGTGGACGCACGAGGGAGTTTTTAAAATCTCTGAGTGAGGCCGCCACCCGATTCGCAAAGAAAGAACCCCTTGTTATCGATTTCAACATAAATTTTCCCAAGCCCGCTGTGAATCGTTTTCGCCAAAGTCTGCAAAAGATGCAAGTTAGTTTTCATACTGCAAGAGTGACGCTTGATATCACAACATATCCTCGCCAAATTCTGTTCTCAATTTTGAGGGAGATCAGACAGGTCATTCCAGCGTCTCATTTAAGAATTTTGTACAGTGAACCAGAGCGGTATTCCACCGAACGAAAGGGAGGATGGCTTACTAGAGGAGTTAGGTCTGTGGTTCCAATGTTCGGGTATGGGGGTGTCCAAGACCCAATTCTGAAGAAACTGCTTGTCATAATGACTGGCCATGAGGGCGAAAGAGCCTACATCACTTGGAGGCGTCATCAGCCCGATAAGACGGTCCTGCTTCCTCAGGGCGAACCCTACCATAAAGGCTTGAATGACATCTCAGATAGGGAAAACATGCTGCTGTATGCAATTCTCGGCGATGTTTGCCGGTACAGCAGGAAGCTTCCTGCTAGGGCAGTCGACGCAGTTTACCTAGACCTGGAGAGGATTTACGCAAGATATGCACATGAATACTATTTCGTGGTGGCACCAATGGGGACGAAATTCCAGTCGCTCGGGATCTATTTATTTGCAGAAAGCAGACCTGATGTTCAAATCACCTACGCAGTGCCAGTTTACTATAATTTTGAAGATTACTCAACTGGCGTAAGCAGGCGGTGGGAAATTCGAGATTTGAATCCTTAAGAAGAAGATAGGTTAGAATAGATGATAAATGCGGGCAGGGAAAAACCCATATGTGTAGACTTGTGTTGCGGCGGCGGGGGGCTAGCATATGGGTTTGAGCTGGCTGGTTTCGATGTGGCATTGGGGATCGACATTGATGTGGAGGCCCTTCAAACTTACAAAGGGAACAGATCCCGCACGCATTTGATTGCAAAAGACATCCGGGCTGCCGATGGAAGGGCGATGCTAAACTACCTGCCTAAAAAAAAGCGTAAGATTGACGGCGTTTTAGCAGGTCCGCCTTGCAAGGGTTTTTCTCAGTCGAATCGACGTTCACGAACGCTGAATAATCCCTTGAATTCGTTGTACTTAGACGTCATGCGCATGATCACAGATCTGGAACCTAAATGGTTCTTGATAGAAAATGTATGGGGTCTCGAGCAAGTCGCCCATGGAGCCGTGAAAGATCATATAATCAAGTTGGGCCGGACTCTAGGATATGACGTTTCAGCCAAAGTTCTAAATGCAGCAGATTATGGAGTTCCTCAGATCAGAAGGCGAATTTTTTTTGTTGGTATTCGAGGGAAAGGGCCTTTTATTTTTCCGGCGCCGACAGCGCCTCGGTATGTTACAGTGAGACAGGCGATTAGTGACCTACCATCATTAAGCAACGGCGATAGCAGAGGAGTTTTGCCATATAGAGCGTGGGGCAATGCTTTGACAGAATATCAATTACAAATGCGCCGAACGAAGAAGAGAACCCTTGTAACAGGAAATTTGGTCACCCGAAACAACGAATTGGTGCGAAAGAGATACGGATTCATACCTCCTGGTGGAAACTGGGAGAATATACCGATTCATTTAATGCATAACTATAAAGATCAGAGACAATGCCATACCGGGATTTACCGCAGATTAAAATGGGAGTCTCCTTCTGTTGTTATTTCCAATTTTCGCAAGAACATGTTGATACACCCAGTGGAGGATCGAGGATTGTCCGTAAGGGAAGCTGCTCGGCTTCAGTCTTTTCCTGATCATTATTTATTCGATGGCTCTCTTGGCTCTCAGCAGCAACAAGTCGCCGATGCAGTTCCACCCCTGCTGTCATATGAGTTGGCAAGAGCCATACTTCAGACTATGTATTAGGCATCATTATGCCGTCTTATTCACACTATATCGATTCGTTACTTCAATGGGGTAAACGGAACTGTCGAGCATTTCCTTGGCGCAAGGACATCAGCCCTTACAGGATCTTAGTGGCTGAATTCCTTCTCCAAAAGACAAATTCAGAAAAAGCTGTTCGCGCTTACGAAATGGTGATGCAACAATTCCCGGATGTTAGGTCTCTTGCTAATGCTTTACCTGGTGAACTTGCTAAGTGCATAGAGGGCATCGGACTACGGTACCGGACTGACCGCATGACGGCAGCAGCCAGGGCCATCGTGAGTGAATTTGGCGGTGTCGTGCCCGATAATATGGAAGCCCTTGTTACGTTGCCGGGAATTGGCAGATACATAGCAAGTGCGGTTCTCTGCTTCGGTTTCGGGAATGCGGTTTCGCTCATAGACACGAATACTGCAAGAATTATTCAGCGCTATTGGAGTTTTAGCATCCGCGCATCACGATCGCGCGAGGATAAGGAGCTTTGGGAATTTGCCTTAAGGCTTGTCCCCCAATCTAATGCCAGCGCTTACAATTATGCACTAATTGATCTGGGAGCTCTTGTATGTAAATCTCTTCGTCCAGCATGCGACTATTGCCCCTTGATAACAGAGTGCGCTAATGCAATTAATAATCAAGGTAAAGCGAGATCAGCTATTAAAAGAACCCCTGCAAGCGCGAGTACTTTCCCTAAATGAGAAAAAGCATTTTCCTGAAGTATCTTCTGAATCTAAGTGGTATGAAAAGAAGGCGTTCATGGGCAGCGAGACGCTGCTTAATAACTTAAGAAACCAAAGAGGACGGGGTCCCCTGCATCCTGGAATCCGATAAAAGTTCGAAGGAACACCGGAAGAACTGGGCCCGGCTGATCCAGAAGATTTATGAGGTTGATCCCCGGACCTGTCCGATAAAGGGGTCTGTATGATTCCCGACGACCTTGTTCCACTAATGGACAATTGGGAAGGTTAGGCCAAATAAGGTCGGGAAGGGCCAATATCCAGCAGGGGCTAACGGCAACCTGCGAAGACTGTTCGGAATAGCGTAATGCGAAGTCGAACGGAGGATTTTGGTCTGGCGCATGAGTCCATAGGAGCGATGAGGGGAGGGTAACGCCTTCCTATGTGGCGAAGAAAGTCACACTCTTTGGGATAAATTCTGAAGGGGCAAAGGGGCTCTCGGTCTTGATGGGCATCTAAAGGGATCCACCGGATTAATCCGGGAGGAATCTCGTGCAGGTGTCGAGCTGTAGGATAAACCAATCTCATTAGGGATGTATGTGAGTTAGCACTTAAGTTTCGAAGGGATTGGGAAGGTCCTATAGGGAGAAAAATCAGGTGATCAAGATCGCCAACCGGACTCGGGAAATCCGACCGTCCGGGATGAAAAGGGGGGCTTGCGGAAACGTGATGCAAGGTCTGACGGCCATATGCCACGGAACCGGAAACGGTGGATATTTTGGAAGTCGTTGACCTAAACATGCGCGCGCCGCATTTCTATCCCAACTGAACCTGAATCTGGCTCTTGTGTGGAACGTGGGAACCTGTCGCTTCGATGTTAAGGGAGAAACTCAAGTGGTGGACCCACGAGGGTGAGAGTACCAATGCGAAGCACGGGGGCGGACCAACTCGTATTAGTGTTGAAGTCTCTGTAATGGAGGTGGAGCGAAGGGGTTGGATCATCCAGCTTTATCTTTTGGTCAACCAGTGATGGGAGGAGCCAAATGGTGAATGAGGGCCTGGGGGTGAAATTCCCCCGGGCTACTCGACGCGTTAAATTCAGCAGGAGGGCGAAATTTTCAAATCATGTCGCTTCACCTGAACAAAAAACGCCGGTGCATTTTATGTCAGCTGAGCTTTTCGTTAGGCGGAGGGTCTCTTCAACAACAAGAGATTGTTCACCGCATCATTAGTTAGCGGAGTCTGTCTGGCCGGGCCAGTGTCACATGCCTTCGCAGCATCAAGTTCAACGCCCATGGCGCTTGCAACAAAACTGGATATATCAAAAATGTTCTGACGCTTAATGTAAATGCTCAAGACATTCAACTCCAAAATATAACCGGATTTGAATTATCGTTCGGTAGCCAGGTGGGTATGTCTGGTGGGCCACTTATTAACAAAGAAACCAATGAACTAATAGGTTTGCTCTCCCCCGGCTGGCCAGTGGACCCCAGTATTAAAACCCAAACCTTCGCTGTATCGATAGGTGGCAATAACGTTAAAAGAATTGTTGACAGCAGGCTGTTGGAAGAAGCTAAAGCATTACTTAAAAGTGCTGGGGTCATTTTTTGGAAATAAACAATTTGACCCTTCTCCCACCCATAAACTCTTTCAAATAAGCCTTATAATCCGTTAAATTCCCATGAAATATCTTCTTAAACTTTGTCCTGTATCTTCGGAATTTAGGCGTGGTTATTTCTTTAGTTACGTAGACTATCATCTTATCCTTCCAATCAAAACCGTATTGCCTTATCAGAATTTGTGGGATATTCGGGTAGCAGTACTTGAATGTCGTCACATACCGCCAAGTACCTAAATTTTTCCATTTTTTTGGAACATCCTTCTTCCATTCGTGCTTGACGAATTTGTGGACGTTGAGAATCATGTTGATTAAGGTCGCTAGCATTTTTCTTCACTCCCTAAGAATACTTCTCCGCCTCGTTTTCCTCTACCCGGGAATAATCTTCTTTTCCCTTTTCGAATTTTGGGAAGTAAACCATTACCGGGTTTTCTATCCTCCCTTTCACTTTTACAATTGCATGGCCTACCTTTAATAGGTCTAAGTATTTTTCTTGTTCTCTGCTCAGTTCTAAGCTTTTTGAGATGTCTCCAATGTCCTTCCCGTTGCCCAGGGTGAACGTTATTTTGGTGTTTGTGTTGGCCTTGATTGATTCGGATAGTTTGCTGGGCTCTTGGTCTATCACGATTACTCCTTCTCCAAACTTCCTAATCATCCTTAGAGTTGTCTCCATTATCGTCTCTCCGCCTTCCGTCTTTTCTTTCTTTTTCGATAGGATGTTGTGAGCCTCCTCTATTATTAGCGCGTGCCTGAACTCTGAGGTCTCGCCCTGATTTTTCCTGAATTCGTAAATCCATAGGAGCAAGGCTTCTGTTAGGAATTTCTTGTCATCGTGGCTTAGCGCGTCCAACTCTATTATGACGTCTTGCTTCAGCAATTCTTTCAGGTTCGTCCTTTTTTCCGTATTTAGCACTGGTCCCAGGCCTCCCTCGTAGGTCAGGCTTTCCAGGATTCTGATGGCTGTCTGGTTCCACCATTCCATCCGCCCTTTAAAGAAGTTCTTTTTCAGGTATTCTTTTACCAGCTTGAACGTAGGGTACTCTTTTCCTTCTTCCAGGGTTTTCGTGTGCTTGTAAGCCTTAACCAGAAGGTCTCTTAGGATGTATTCTGTTCCGTAGCTGCCGAGGTATGCGTGGTTTATAACATCAACTAGTTTTGCCAACCACTCTCCTACATCCGTCCCTTTCGGCGGTATTAGCGGGTTGAACCTGAAACTAGAATCCTTGCCAACCTTTAAAACCCATAAATCCTCGAACTGTCCCAGCCTCTTTAGCTTTTTGTATTCTTTCTGCCAGTCAAAGACCAGAAACCTTTTATCATGCCTTTTCAGCTCTTTTATTATTTGCAGCGCGGCTGTCGTTTTTCCCGTGCCCGTCATCCCTGTTATCATTACGTGCTTGCAGAACTCGTCTTCCCTTAGCCCGAATACTGAGTATGGCCTTTCAGGATAGATCACTAGGCCAAGCTGGTATTCCCCGATTGTTTCTTCCGGCAGTGGCGGCGGGAGCCTAACCTCATCCTTATATTGGTCTAAGACTTTTTCTCCGAGTAGTCTTATCCTTCTCCTCCAAGCTTCTTTCCTTTGAGGCGTTGTAGCGTTTATGTATTTGTACCAGAGCATCCTGGCTCTTGGTCCCAGGACTGGTTCCAGCTGGTGCACCATTTCTTTGAGCTTTTCGTCTGGGATCATCTCAGCATCACCCCATCTCTGACGAACACGTCTTTTAGTTTTCTGAATTTTTGGATGGTCTGCCTTATTATCCTCGGGTTCTTTCTCACTATGAACTCTTTTATCCTCTGGTCTTGCCTGTATTCTTCTAAAGGCATGACGTGGTCTTCTAAGGTGTTGGTTTCTATGAAAAGTATCCTGCCCTTGCTGGGTTTTCTTAGGTAGTTTAGGTAGAGTTGGAGCTGGCTGTAGCTCTGCCACGTCGGCATGCCTCTCTTCAGGAGCTTTTCAAAATCCTGCCTGTTCACCGTCTTTATTTCCAAGGGCATCGGCTTCTCAAAAGGAAGATGGACTATCGCGTCAACAAAACCATGGAATAAATCATCGCCTATCCTTACCTCGCTTGCTTTCAAGAAACCCATCTCTTGCAAGTATCTGCATACTGTCTTGTGGGTTTTCTGGCCTATCTCCATAAGCCTTCTGATCCTTGGCGGGTACCTCTGCTTTAGCAGCATTCCTTTGTAGATCTCGTATGCTGTCTTCCCTGCTTCTGATATGTAGAAGTAGCTCCTTGGCTTAGGCTTCTCAGGCTTCTTCTTTTTCAAATGCTCGCTTAGAAGGGCGGCTAGCTCCATCCTGACCACCCCTCATCCTCTCTCCCCTCTGATAAGAGTTTCCTCTTTTCCTCCTCAAGCCTCTGGACATCCCTAAAAGCGTTAACGTACTCCTCACCTTTCTTAAGCTCCACTTGCACCATCTGCGTGGTTAGCTTGCTTCTTACCGCGTTTATGAGCCCTGAAGGCCGGTAAGTGAAGCACTCAGTCCTGTTCATGAACTCTTCTAATTTCTTCCTTTGATCTTCCAAGAATAAGATGTTCCTTCGTTTTATCTTTTCCCTCTCGGCAATCTGGCGCTCGATACTCTCAATCTCCTCATCTCTCATTCTTTCATCTGCTTTTGCCAATGCCTCTAAGCCATAATCCTTGTTGGCGAAGGCAGGGTAAGTATCGTTGGGAATTTCTTTTTTCTTTTGGTTGTATTGGTATAAGGCTTGGCTTATTTCATCCACCGGGAAGGTTGGTCTGTATGGTATTGTTTCTTCCATTTTTCCTTATTTCACCTCTTCCAATTGTTTCCGGAGGCTGCCCCAGAACAATGCCTCCACATCCCGTTTTTTGTTAAGCATATGGAGCAGGTGGTTTATCGTTTCATGATGCAGGCAAACCATCTGCTTCAATTCTTCATGTGCTTTCTTGTAGTATTCTTCCATCCGAAAACCTCCAATTAGTTACTATTATGGGGTGGTTAATTTATAAGGGTATTTGACAAACGATGAGGAAAAAAGGAAGGAGAATAGAATAGCTTACCTACAAGCTAAATCTACGATGCCCTTGAACCAAAAATATGAGATTAAGATGATTATCTAAGCCGATCAGAGAAATGCTCCTATCTAACGGAGGTCAAAAAAGAATGGCAAAAGAAGCGAACTAAAAACCAAGATAACTATATGGTGAGAAAAATTTTAGTTAGCTTTGTGCATAACTTTTCTAAACGCATATGAATAATTTTAGGCTGAAAAAATAAAGATAAAATTGAAAATGTAAATGATTATTCTCATTGGAAATGTCAGCACGGATTTCCAATGGTTTCCATAAGATCTTGCTTTATTTTCATCGAAATAATTATATGGAATCCTTTCCTTAAATAATAAGGTCAAAATTATGAAGACAATGCCCAATCCAACCCCGATAATTCCTAAAGAAGATCCTGGGTTTTTTGCAAGGAATAATAGAGAAGACGCAAAAATAGAATAACATAATAGGAAGCAAGTGACTATTTTTTCCTTCCTCTTCATTATTAGCGTAGCAGCTGTCCTAGAATCAGGAGTAAACGCGCCAGCCATATCAATCTGGTTTTTGGTATCCGTGTCCAATCCATATTCTAGAAGAATTTCAAAAAGCACTGGGAAAACTATTGCGCAGAGAATTTTTGCGAAATTTTCTATCACTACTTATTACCTCTAAGAGATCTCGACCTTAAGATCCACGTCGTGCTTATGGGGGTGAGTAAATTTTACCGTAATGGTTTTAATGGTTCCAATTCGTGCCGAAGCTGATTTTTGTACCAATGCCGAATATGTCTTGGTTTCGTTTGATTTCTGGTCAAATATTTTTTTTATATAATTACGAGTCCAACTTTTTTTTGCATTCCACCTAAAATCGAGCTCACTTGGTATTGACGTATTGGGCAAATCGAATATTTCTAATGAACAACCGTGATACCATGTTCCATCGCCTTTCCCTTTTATTTTTACGTCGATTTTAATATCACTATTTGATATTAGGCAATCATTTTCGCAAACTTCTGCCTTCTCAATTTCGAAGGGAAAACAGTTTCGATCGGGATCGGATTTGCAGCAATCATCTTTTTGCAAACACCCCATATTCTTTATCTTCCTTATGATTTAACGATTAGCCTAAAGAACTTCAGGAAATAGCATTCAATTGGAAAAAGTAAAATCATAAAATGCTAAGGCTGGAGATAGGTTTGACTTAATTCATCGATAATTTCTGACAAGGTTTTGACTACTTTAATTTCGTTTTTTTTGTCAATATCTTCTTCGCTTATAAGGTAAAGGTGAAATGTATCTTTAGAGAATTTAGCGCCATTGATGTATATACCGTTTTTTTTGTAATCCAATTGTATTATAAAAGATATGAGGTTTTTGTCTTTTAATTTTTCGATTACCTCTTTTTGGGTTCGAGGCCCATCAAATACCAGACTCGATTCGATATGAGAAGAATCGTCAAAGAAATGTACATACTCAACCTTAGAATCTTTCGGAAGCTTACCTAAGCCCGGGAGGTATAATTCTTTAAAATCAAAAACTTTGCGAATAATATCTGTTACGCTAGAAAGGGAGCGTTCATCAAAAGAGAATGCATCGACATAATTTGAATTAACGCTTAAATATGATGGTTTATCAACATACAAATTTAATTTAACGACGTTGCCCCCCTTCTGGCATAATCTTTTAAAAATATCATCCCTTTCAAACTCATCAACAGAGGTCCATATCTTATAGGATGTATTGTCAAAAATTTCTACACCTATTTTTTTCTTTTTTAATTCCTCCAATTTAAATTTATCGCCCAAGAGTCTTTTTACATAGACTTCCATAGCTATCTGTTTCTCCCAAACTTTTTCTTTTTTTTTACGCCAGTAAAATAACCTTGTCAAGTCAAATTTCATCATCTTAAGACCAACTTATTGTTATTATTGATCTTTTTAAATATTATTGTTTTCTTTTTAGCATTTCAAATTTACCCTTCCCCAATAGCAATTAACCTCTAGGTTTCCTTTTTATCATCGGATGTTAATTAGCCTTAACAATAGCCCCATTCCTAATATCTTCTGAAGAGTTAATGGTTTGTTAATGCCTTAGACTTATCGGAGCATTAAGCAATTGGTGCTTCAAAAAGACTGGCTTGCATCAAAAAATTTTTATCAGGCCTTAGACGGGTCTGATGAAACGAGCGAAAGGTGCAGGCTTACACGGTTTAAGGGCAAAACAACCAGATAAAAAAATGAAAGGAGGTGACCAAGCGAGTAGTCAGAATCAGCAAAAATTTATGAATGAAAGGGGGAAAGAGAAGTGAGAGAAGTGTTCACCGTAGTAGAAAACACGAAGGACGGCAAAGACAGATGGGTCAAGATAGGCGTAGCCTTCGATTCTGAAAAAGGCACGTCAGTAATCCTGAACGCTCTGCCTGTAAACGGGAAGCTGTTCATAAAGCTCCCGAAAGAAACCGAAGACAGTGAGGTGCCATTCTAAAAAACTAAACAATCATATCCTTTAAATTCTGGAGAAAAGGGAGGATCCGCTAATAACTGGTTCTCCCTTTTTTTCATTCTTGGAAGGAAGGGAGGGATTTTTGTGAAACAGAACCCTTTATGGAGCTTAACAATCGTAAAGCTTCAAGTGGTCAAAGAGCTTGTCGAGTATTACGGTTCCAAAAAGATTAGCTGCCCATCGGACGCTGCCGAAGTGGCCAATAAGTTCATAGGCGATGCTGACAGGGAGATGTTCATAACGATAAACCTGAGCACGAATAATGGAATAAATTCGGTGCACGTCGTGAGCATGGGAGCAGTCGACAGAACAACAATCCACCCCAGGGAGTGTTTCAAAGCCACTCTGCTGAGCAACGCTTCAAGCGTGATATTCGCGCACAACCACCCGTCAGGCAGCTTAGAGCCTTCAGCAGAAGATAAGGCCGTTACGAACAAACTTAAACAATGCGCAGAGCTCCTAGACCTCAAGGTTTTGGATCACATCATCATCGGCGACGGCGGCTATTACAGCTTCCAGGAAAACCACATACTCTAGACGACAGAAGGGAGTGACGACGATGAAAGCGGCGATAAAAATCTTCCGTGTAGCGATAGTCACTGCTGTCCTTTGGGGAATAGCCTCATCCCATACTGGAACGATGGGACCGATAGACACCTACGCAGAGGCAGTAAGGTGGGCGGGCTCAGGCGTGATAAGCGAAGCTTTCAGGACATTCTGGTCAGCAGCTGAGATGTTCTTCTACCGAAACGACCTTATCACAGCAGTAGGCCTCTTATCGGTAGCGGTGCACTGCGGCTCGGTTATCGCCTTGCTGTACAAGGTCTTCCTATGCCGCCCTCAGCGCACAGACGACGACCAAGAAAGCCTATGAAAGCACGAAAAAGACTTCTAGTGCCCTGCCCTATGACTCAAAACTCTTGAAAAACTTTTTTGAAAAAGGAGGTGAACAAGAATGACAACACAGGCTACAGACCGTTTCGTAATGTCAGTGATAAGCCTCGCCTTTGCGCTGAAGAACCTGGTCGAATCCAAATACTATGACGAGGGTCAGCATAAGCTGGTACAGGATTTCACCAAGCTCAAAGAAAGAGTGCAGCTCCAAACGAAGCTCTTAGAGCAAAGACAGACAGCTGCAAGGTTCAAGGAACAGCAGCGAAGATATGGCTAAAAAGGAAGGAGGGTAAGTCATGGCGAACGATGCGCTCGCAAGGTTCGGAGAATTCACAAAACTCATCAAAGAACTTGCCGTGCAAGGCAAGGCTAAGTATTCCGGCTCGGAAGCCGGCAGGAAGGAAAATATCGACATAATCCCGGACGTGCTCGGCGAGGAAGGCTTCGTCCACTTTGTCTTGGGAGACCTGATTAAGAGGATTATCAGGTTCAAAAACCAGAGAAGGGAAAGAGACCTGATGAAGATGGCTTTGTGGGCTTACCTGCTCTGGACCAAGCTCTTCCCCAAAAAAGAATGAGAAAGGAGGAAAAAAGTTTATGGGATGGGTAATCAAGGTCTACGTCCCGGTAGAAATCGAGGAAGAAGAAATCTTTACCAGCAAGGAAGAGGCTGAGAAAGAGGTCGAACACTTAAGCCTGTTGCAGCCGGAAAACATCTACGAGATAGAAGAAGAAATTGAAAACGAAACCAATCCGGCAAAACCTTCCTCGGTCTCGAAAGGAGGACAACCATGCCAGAATACGAAGTAACCCTTTACTACACAGGGTTTATCACGAGAATGGTCAAGGCTGAAGACGAGGAAGAAGCGATACAGAAGGCGAGGAACGAACAAGACGCGCCATGCAACCGAAGCACGTTTTTAAGAAACTTTAAACCAATCCTCGAAACTTTGGAACCTTGGAAAGAATGCGACACAGCCAAGCTAAAAATCCCAGAATAGAAGAATACGAATTGAGAAAAGAGGCCCTGGGGCTGAAAAGCTCTGGGGCTTCCTTTTTTTATGGAAGGAGGCAAAGGATGAGGCACGTACTCGTAACCACACGCGGAGGCATCGTTGACAGCGTAATTTTTTATGACGCCCAAAAGGAAGCTGTCGAGGCGCTTGCCGATTTTGTTAAGAGAATGGACGTCGAGCAAGAAGATGCAGCAGTCTTCAGCCCTGAAGGCCTGGTGGCCAACGCCAAACAATTCCTTGACCGCGCTGAACAGTTCACACCCGAAACCCTACCAAATCATTCCCGCAAAAGGAGCGGAGCTGGAAAAGGCACGACGAGAAGAATGAGCTGACGCAAGTCTAAGACCAAGTTCTTATCACGGGCTGTCTGGGAAGGATCTCCTGGGCAGCCCTTTTTTTATGAAAGGAGGGAAAAACTTATGAGGCTCACCGCCAGAATAAAGATGGGGTATTATCCCACCCCCTTATCCGTTATTGAGAGGATAAAATCTTTCATCGGGTTCCCCGAAAACGCTTCAATACTTGACCCGTGCTGCGGCGAAGGACAAGCCCTACAAAGATTAGCAGAAGGAACCAACGCAAAGACCTACGGAGTTGAACTGGATGAGCACCGCGCAGAAGAAGCAAGCACCATACTGGACCACGTCCTTAAATGCGGTTACGAACAAACAAGGATAAGCAACGCCGCGTTTTCGTGCTTGTTCCTCAACCCGCCTTACGACTGGCAGACCGAGGATGAAAGCAGTGAAAGGAAGGAAAAGCTCTTCCTCAAAGAAACAATAAAATACCTTCAAGCCGGTGGTTTGCTAGTCTACATCGTCCCTCAGAACCGGCTCGATAAAAGCATAGCCAAGATCCTCACCTACAAATTCAAACAATTCCTAGTCTACCGGTTCCCGGAAGAGGAATACCAACAATTCAAGCAGATTGTCCTGTTTGCTGTGAAAAAGAAAGATAACAGCATGGACGAAGAAGCCTTAGCCAAACTGGCCCAGGTCCCAGAAACGAGCCTGGAAGAACTGCCTGACAGGGGCGAGCCCGTCTACGACCTGCCCGGGTCAAAGGATGTTGCGCTCTTCAAATCCGTGATCATCGATGAGAAAGAGCTTTCAAAAGAGGCTAAAGAATCACCTCTTTGGGGGAAATTCAGGGAGCTGGCGAGGATTGAGGAGCAAAGAATAGAAAGGCCTCCTCTACCATTGCACACTGGCCACCTAGGCTTGTTGCTGGCGAACGGATGCCTCGACGGAATCGTAGGCGAAGGAGAAGACAGGCACATCGTCAAAGGCAAAGTCGAAAAAGTAGTAAACAAATACGCCGAATATAAAGGCGACATCCTGGAAGAAAGGGAGCTTGAGCAGTACAAGGTATCGGTAAAGATCCTGATGCAGGACGGAGAGATCATCACACTCATGTAAAAAGGTCAAACCGAGTATCTTCAATTGATTTTTTGGGTTGAAGAGACTCTGATTTAAGAGAAGGGGGTGAAAAATGATAGGTGTAATAAAAAACTTTCAAGAGGTCATCGAAAACAGGGACATAGGCAGGATGAACAAAGAGCTTTACCAATTTCTCAACCTCTACTGCGGGTTCATCGCCCACTATGACATAAACGGGTTCAAAGCAACCTACAAAAATCCTAGGGATTTTGCAGAAGTTTTCACCAGGCACTTTGACAGAGAACACCGGTACTACAGCGGAATCTATCCCTGCCACGAATCCCCTTACAAGGACACAGGTCTTACCAAAGCAGAGATCAAAAGCGATTTCGAAAAGATTGTTGACCGCCACAAGGAAGATGTCTCACGTTGGGCGAAGGAAGAACTAAGAAAGGAACGCTACGCCCTTTATATCAAGCTCAAGGAGGAATTCGAAGGAGGTGCAGGAGAATGGTTGCCGGGTATAGTACGCATGGTTGCTGGGAGAAACTCCGAAGGATAAAAGAACTGGAAGTAGAGGAAAGGGGGAACGAATGGTTCGATGACAGCAGTATCGACCTCGGCAGCACTGATGGGATCTGGGTGGCCTTAGACCCGAGAGACGCAATCCCTTATCTCTTCCTTGCGGAAGAGCATGAATCAGAAGCGTATCAAAAAGCTTTGGAAAACCCGGAAGATTACCTTTTCAAACTGGATTTGAAAGGAGCAGTCCCCGTCTTAGAAGATGGGGATGGCGGCATCTTGTACATCAGAAAACAAAAAAGAGGAGGTGAGAAGAATGACGCAGTCCAAAGAAAATGACATTGCGAAGATGATCGAGAACCTTGCTGACAAGATAAGCTCATTCCTGCATGACAACTGTGCTGAGCCGTTGGATGGCGACGAGACAGAAAGAATCGGAAGACTCCTGACTCTCGAACTCGACTGGCGTCAGGGAAACGTCACCCAGGAAGAGTACGAGACACACTTACGCCAGATTGAGAAAATATGACTGCGAAGGAGGTGAGAACGATGAAGGTGAAGTTCCAAAAAGAAAAAGAAACAAAAAACACTGTAAGGTACCAAGAAGTCGTCGACGAAGGCAAACCACCCGTAATCGGAACGTTATACCTGCAAAAATGGTTCGCAGGAGACTCTGCCGAGCTCACCATCACCATCCAAAAACAAGCCTAAAAAACCTGCATTCGGCAAAACAGGGGCTGCCCACAAGCACACCTCGGTCGGGATTAGCCCCTCCCCACTCTTTTTTTACCTGCAGCCAAACAGCTCTTTGCCCAAATACGGGCACGCCTAAAAAAAGTATACCTTTCCTCTCCAAGATGAAGAATGAAAGGAGATGACCCATGGGAAAAGAGTTCTTATCTGAGGAGAAAGTTTTCAAGGAAATCGATGCACATATTGACCGGGTTAAAACTACCATCCGTATCGCAAAAACCGTTATCGAAGCATTAAAAAGTTTCCAGGGCAAGCCGCTGAACCAGTTTCAGAGAATTGAGAAAGCGGTCAAAAAGCTCCTACCAGATTACACTGTCCGCTACCACCGTGATTACGGCACATACCGCCTGCCCATTTGGGGAAACGAAATTGATTACCAAAAATCCATCAACATGCTCATCGCCCGCGACCACGAAACCAGTTTGCAAATCCAAAGCGTGATTGAACACAACCACTACCTGTATAACGAAACCCGGATCAACGAGCTCGAAGCTAAAAAAACTGCCCTGCCAGAAGCTGTTAGCAAATTCAACCAAGGCCTGGCCTTAATCAAAGAAGCTCAGAAAATCGCTGAAGGCCATCCCGACCATTACCTGTACCCGCTCAGCAAGCTTTTCCAACTCACATAGGCCTGCTTGGCAAATCCCGAGCACTAGCGAAAAAACATACGAATCACCGCCCAGCAAACCCGAAGAGGAGGATAAAAACCATGGAAAAAAAGAAGCATGAAGAAAAAAGAATCGTAGTTGAGGTTTACTCCCCAAAGAATCACTCCTGCCAAAACCGCAATGAAAAAGGTTTTGAAGTGAGATTTTTTCATTACGACGAATGGGACCGGAAGTATTACCAGCTTTCCAAGAGAATATCTTGGAACGACTTCGAGAACGAATACTACGACTGGTCCC
>Ga0315312_1001631_pt1 | contig 16989 bp, 27 predicted proteins | sample TDP7_MG_FD_203629 | JGI IMG/M metagenome (GOLD analysis project Ga0315312, IMG submission 203629) | Freshwater sediment microbial communities from Lake Towuti, South Sulawesi, Indonesia - TDP7 | ecosystem: Environmental > Aquatic > Freshwater > Lake > Sediment | place: Indonesia: South Sulawesi... | reverse complement strand
GCGGAGACTTTCTTTATGTTGGAACATCGAACGCAGGTTACGCCTATGCGCCTAAAATTGTTAAGGTTAATCTATTGACTTTTACTAGGGTTGGAGCGATAATTTTTTCTTATCCTGACGATGGACCTACAATACTAAGTTTGGCTGTAAGTGGTAATTATTTATATGGTAGTCTAGGAGCTAGGTTTGGTCAGTATCCAAGAATTGTGAAAATTGACTTATCTACATTTAGTGAAGTTGACAGATTAGCCTTACCCTATGGTCTAGATGGCTCTACTGCCCTTCTCACTGTTAATGGGAATCTGCTGTACGGAGCGTGTGAAGGCACCATATTCAAGGTTAACCTTACAACCTTCACATATATTTCTAATATTGCTAAACCAACAGGATGGCGATACCCTTGCGGTCTAGTAATCGGTGGAAACTATCTTTACGTTGGGTACGAAAATGATGCAGGAACCGCATGGAGAATTTCTAAGGTTGACCTTACAACCTTCACTATAATCGATAACTTGGACCTAGCCGCAGATGAATGGCTACATACCGCGTCTTTAGGAACTTTGCAGGTAATCGAGTTTGCTTAAAGTTAGTCGAAAGTTTTTTCTTTAGAGCTTCCTACTCCCGATAAGGGCTTTCTCAAAAACCAACACTGTCTCATACTTGTACACAGATGCAAACTCCTCCTCTGGAAAAGCCCTCTTAAACTTCCTCTCATACTTAGGCCTATAGCTAACGCGCCAAAAACTCTGCTGCGGCAACACAAACCGAATACGCCTAACAAGCTTAAACCCAACATGCTCACACAACTTAACAGTATCACCAATCAAATCAACAACCTTCCAATTCCGAATAAAATTCTTCAAAACAACAATAGCAAGACCACCCGGCTTCAAAACCTTAAACATCTCCATGTAAACTTGAAGCATGGCTTGCAAATAACTTTCTGACTGCTTCTTGGATTCTTGGGACTTGTTTGAGAAGTGCTCTGTGGTGGGGGAAACCTCTTGCATTAACTTCGTTCTCAATTCCTGAATGGCATTTAGAACATAGTCGAACCAAATTTGAAAGATCGTTTGTCCCTCCCTCTTTGAAGGGAATAATATGGTGGGTTCTAACTGCTTTATTGCCATCTGTTGAGTATTCTGCGACATATCCGCAAAGCTCGCACTTTTGCCCAACTTGTTCATCAAGTAATGTTCGAGCTGCATACCATCCAGCACCCCGCCATTGACTTTTGCCACCTTTCCATCTTGGATGATTAGGTCCACTGAATTGAGGAAAGTTGCGACCTTTGTTCCAGTTTCTATACCCAGGCTTTTTACTTGCATGATGCAGACTAAGATTTCTACGATGTTCTTCACTAAGTGGCTTCCCAAGGTTGTTAGGTGGATGTCTAATGTAGCACTTGGTACAGCGTTTAGCTCTTCGATCGCATGGTTGACCGCATTCAACACATCTGTTAGTTTTTGGCATATCGTATACACCTTCAAAGTTTTACAATCCCTATCGTCTGATTTGAGGTTTCCTATATTCTGTGAATTCTCTGAGTATTTCCAATCTATTTCGCCACATCTTGCTTTTCCCCCAACAATTGTTCGCGGGTCTAAGCCAGCTCTACGCATTCTTTCAGCCCTACGGTTTGGATCATTAGGAGCGTTAACGCTTCCTTCATAAGGTGGGCTTGTTATTACAATATCGGCATAAGTTCCAGTTTGCCCCAACTTTGGGTCTCTTGAAGGAATGCCACCCTTAGTGTGCCTGCTCGTACCTTCTAAACTGCCTTCGTATGGCGGAGACGTAATAACTGCGTCAACTGCTCCATGCGTGCGAATTTCCCCAATATTCTCCTCTGATTCTTCAGAATAAGACCCGGCACCATGAAGATGCAACCTCTTCTCTTCCTGTAACTTTTTTGACCTGCCTCTACCATGACCCAAACCCTCCGAGTAAGGCGGACTCGTAATAATTGCAGAAACATTTCCTTCATGAGGAAGATTCCCTATGTTTTCTTTCTCTTCTGAATAACCTTCTCCAACATGAGGATGGCTTTTGCGACCAAACCTATTTGAAGTCGGGTCTTTAGCTAGTCTATCCCAAAAAAGCTCTCTTGTTCTACCTTTACTTCCATCAGCATAAGGAGGGCTAGTCAGAACTGCATCAACCTCGCCCAACTTCAAATTACCAATATTTTTCGGATCATCAGAATAACCACTAACCAAAGACTTCACCCCACGAAGTCTCTGCTGAGTGTGAAAGCTTTTGCCACCCATCTCAGGAACATAATGTTCCTCAAAATCCTTCGCCTTTCTCTCCGGACTAACCTCACCCTTTTTACCATCAGCATACGGAGGAGAAGTTAAAACGACATCAACAGATTTGCCATACTGCAAATTGCTGATCTGTTCCGGGTCATCACTTAAAGGTCGGTCATGACATTCATGAAGCTTCGGGTCCACACCATGCTTACCCTCATAACCCTTCTTAGCGATGCCACTTCCACGATTAGCCTCACCAAACGGAGGCGAAGTAATAACCGTATCGACTTGGCCATGCCTAAGATTGCCAATATTCTCATCCTTACTGTCTTGTGGATACTCTCGCGTGTTCGCAAGGTTCTTTAATTTCGTGTAGCCCTTACGTCTCTTACTTAAAGCCTCAGAATATGGCGGGCTAGTCACAACAGCATCTACTTTTCCATGATCTGCAAGATTTCCAATATTCGCTTCGTCTTCACTGTACTTTCGAGCCTCAAGCTGAGACTCACCCATAAACCCCTCAAAACGTTCACGAACTTTATCTCCACCCGCATGTTTGTTTACGGCGCCGCTGTAAGGCGGCGAGGTTACAACCGCGTCCATTTTGTCTTGTAGCAACTGCGCTAAATATCTGGAATCTCCCTTGATAACCGCAGCCCGACCCAACCGCAACTTAAACTTACTCTTATCATTAATTTCCTTAACGTTCTCAAGGTTGCCTTCCATAAGCTTACAAAACTTCTCTTCAATATCCACAGCAACCACATTGCGACCCAACAGCATGCTCTCAACAAGAGTTGTGCCGACACCAGCCATCGGATCAAGAACGACATCACCGGGATTAGTGAAAGTTGTAATGAGCTTACGCGTTAACAACGTGTTCATCTTGGCAGGATGCGAAACTGACTCTGGAGTGTACCAAACCCGCTGCTTTTTTGAACCGACCTTCGGGAACTTCCAGACCTCTTCTTCAACCATCTTTAATCGCCAAAATATTTTTCTCCAAACAACAACAACTTCGGCTTTATAACAACGCATTCGTCTTTCATTTTACACTCATCACAATTAAGCATCTGATCCTTCTTAACATTCACCACCCGCAGTAAATCTGTAAGATACTGCTCCAACTCACACAACTTAGGTTCGCTTGGCTCTAATGTTTCTTTTGCCTTTGTTTCCTCTAAATAACGTTTCATCCCTGTTTGAAGAACTGTATTGCGTATATCTCTCCAAGCCGGCAAATTCTCCAATGACACAGTGTCATTGGAAACTCCCTTAGCCTTTGCGTACTCAACTCTTAGATCTTCTATCGTTGCATATTTTTCAGCGAATCCGACACAATACCAGAGTTCACGTACACTAATTCCTAGGTCCTTAGCCAATCTCTCAAGAAACTTTGTCATAGACTCCTTAATATTTGGCTTTTCAGCAAGTATCGCCTTCCCCATCTCATGCTTTATCTCCAAATCGACTCTTTCTCTTTTTGCAAGCAACTGCCTCAACTTTTCAAGCAGTCGCTTATACCAGGTTGAAGTAATTACAGTTTCAGTTACAGCCATCAGATTTCACCCTTCTAAAGTTCTTAATTCTCCAATGTCGTCACTTTCCACAGAGAACACCAAAACTATTATTTACTTCTGCTGCTTTAAGTTTTCTCTTAAGCCCCATCGTCAGAAGGGCTGGAGCTTCATGGCGAAAGACTTAAGGAAAAAATCCTATTTTTCTTCCTTTCTCTTTCAGCTCGCCATGAAGCTTCACAATACAAAAGCTTATTAGTTGTTCTGCCTTAAATTCCCACTTTGTGGGAGATACATGCCTAAGCATGAACTTAAACCCAGAACCAAGATGGATGCGAAAGGTCGTGTCCTCATCGACAAACTGATCAGAGATGAATTGAGCTTGAACCCAGGCGACATCTTCGAAACTGAGGTTTACGACGGAAAAATTTTGCTGACGCTTCTTACAGGAAAGCCCAAAACTTGAGGCGACAGAGGCGATGGAGATGCCTAAGTGTGAAATGAAAAAAGGATGTCCAAATGAGGCGATTGGCTACTTACATATCACAGATCAGTTAGACCGATATGTGCTCTACTTTTGTGCGGAACATGAACCCTTTAAAGAAAAGTAGCATCTGCTACAGTGAGGCTGGAAAGTGTCTGAGGAATGGCGAAGAATCGCAGGATTCCAACGTTCAGTTTCTAATCTTCGGCTTAGTGTAACCGCTGACGCTGAAATCCAAATTAGAACCATGGGTGGAGGCACTGTTATTGATATACTGTCTCTCCCAGCAGGTGGAAGTTGGCAAAGTACAAGTGTTATAGCATTGCCGTGGTTGATAAATCCCTTTTCTGTTTGGTTAAAAAGTGATGATCCAAACTGTCAATGTCAAATTCAAGCCGAATACAGCGAAGACGTAACCAGACGAATTGATGAAGTAGTGCAAGAAGGAGTCATCCGTGCCTTAGATATGCGCTTCCTTTATGGACCAATGGGTTTAGGCATACCTCTTAGTGTTACTGGCAATCCACTTGACTACCAGATTCGTGCACCACGTCCCTATGATATTGTCAGAGAACGGTATATGCAAAACCTTAGAGAAGAAGTTAAAGCAGAACCACCTAAAGAAGAGAAGCCGTCACCAGGAATCACACGCCTTCAAGCTTTTAAGCGTGAACTAGAAGAAGAAAAACCAAAGAAAAAAGAGGTGAGAAAGAAAAAATGGTAGAGAAAACCTTCATTATAGTCAGTGTGGAAAGTGCCCTTAACGGCGTCTTCATATACCTTAGGCCTTCTGAACCAGTTGTTGTTCCTTCAACTTCCTTAGAGCGCGTGCTGGCAACTCCACCGCAAACTGAAGATGAAAAAATGGCAAAGCAAGTGGTACAAACAATCATGCAAGAGATGAAAAAGGCACTCCCAATGGATGTGATGCCTGCTGCACACAGCCCATTCATAGTCCGGGTTTATCTAACTCAGAGCGAATACGAAGAACTGCATAAACCAACAGTCGGCGACACCATTCAGATGCAGCTGCAAACACAAAAAGAAGGAGAATCAATTGCGAGAAAAAGTGGAGAAACCTAAAGAATTTACTGACGCTGAAGCTGACGCCTTCACACGGTACTTAACGAAAATTCCGAAGGCTAAAAAGAAAAGCTTAGTTGAAGCACTGTTAGAAACAGATTTTGGAAGAAACCTCATTGGAGAATGGAAAAAATATCTTAACGAAAGGCGCCAACCAACACAGAGAAAACAGTTGAAATAAAAGGAATAGGTAAAACTTGGCTGAGAAACGCGTTGTTACTTGGGCTGAGTGGACAAGTGAAAGAGGCAGGCTAGGAGCTAAAGCCCTCAAAAGAAAGCGCCTGCGCTCAGAATACATGTCTTTGATGGGGCGCATCTCAGGGTTAGCACGAGAGGAACGTAGACTAATTAGACGCATTCCATACGCAGACATCATTGAAAGAGTCATAATCGGAACACGCCTCAGAACAATAGACTCGGAAAGACCACGGCTTCTCACCCAAATGCGGCACATCCGCACAACAGAACTCCCCATCCTAGAAGAAGACATCGCCCGCGAAAGAAGAGAATTCGCACTCAAAATTGTTCCACCTCCCCCGCCACCACCACTCAAACTCCACCGAATCAAAATCAGACTATACACCTTTGAGCGTTTACCAACACCGGAGGGGTCCTTCCAAACTTTTTGGGATATTGATGCTGTGATTGATCCTGAAACTGGGCTAGTGGATTGGGACTGGCATTTAACGAAAGATGAAATACAAATCTGCAAGTATCACATGATTGGGTATTTCAAAGGATTGGCTAAGTGGCGTTCTCCAGAACAACTTGGGTTAGCCTATTTTGATGAGCCAGCAGGAATCGCTTATGAAACAGAGCGAGCGAAATACAAGTACAGCAAAAACGTGCCAACCGAATTCATAGCAAAAGCGGAAGCTCTCACCGTAGGAGAACTAATCATAGGCGAATCAAGCGTAGAACCAAAACCCAACCCCGAACCTACCCCTGAAAATATGGGCGTGTTCGTTGAAAGATTCATGATTATAGATGCCGATGGCGTAATAAAATGGGATGAAATCAGAAACAAGTGGGCATGGCATCCTACAAGAAACCAGGTAGTGAAAGTTAAAGTAGAATTGAAGATGAAACTGACGCCTGAAGAAGAAAAGATTCGAAAAGAAATGAAGGAGAAAGGTGAAATTGAGTAGGCTTTTCTTAGAATATGATACTGGACAAAATTGGCTATTAAGAACAAAACCTCTATGGGACGACTTGCTGGAACTTGTTAGAATGGAAGCTAGGCGCTTGGCAGCCATGTTTCCTTTAGGCGACATCGCCATTATAATGCGGTCCGACAACGGGTGGCATCTCCGTTTTCCGAAGGCTCATCTCACAAGAGACGAAGAAGAAAGCGTCATGTGGGCAAGCCTAAGCCACTTTGGCCACATTTGGTTTTCCTGTCTCATAAAAGACACCACTTTACGCGTTTCCAAGAAGCCGCGTAAAAACTCCCATGAACCTTACCTAGTTGAAATATTAGACTTAGGAGAGAATTAAGATGGGTTACAAAAAGGTTCAATGGGCTGTGTGTATTGGATTTGGCGGTGAGCATCTGGCTGAAATTGCGCCAATCGTTGAAAGACTTAAGAAGCAGTATCCAGAGCAAGAGTTCCGCATTTATAATAGCAAGTTTCCTCAATACACGTTTCTGCTTGTAACCTTTGCAAAAGACAGAGATTCAGCGCACAAGATCGGTATGGCTCTCGTCAGAAAGGAGTTGCCTTTGCATCTGAACCTCTGTTACTGGTGCAAAGAAATTAAAAGTTTAAAAGATGTTGTTAAGGAGAATCATGAAAATGTTGCCTAAAGAAGTTTTCGATGAATACAGCAAGAAACGCTTAAAAGAAATCATAGAAAAAGGAGAAAAGATGTTACTATTTACGCTGGCTTTATTGACTTCTTTGGGGATGCGCGAATAATTGCTTGCAATGAGTGTGGGATTCCCTGTTTTGTTCGCCCTTGGCTGTTTGAGGCAATAATTGAACACAAGTGGGAAGTAATTTGTATCTGTTGCGCGGATCCACAAAGGGTTAAGGGTCAAATGGTCATAGATTTTTCTAAAATTGAAACTCAATTGGAAAACGAAAAGTAGGAGTTGCTACAAACCAAAAGAGCTGATGGAGTTTTGCGGAAAAATCTGTACGGAATCTATTTTGAGGATTTTCTAGCCGGGCTGGCTCAGCTTGGCTACCGCAAAATGCGTCCCGATAAGGAACCCTGCTTAAACTGGCGCCGTGGACGCTTCCATGTTCTCCTACACCATAAAGGACAAGGAAGAGTAACCGTAAATCTCCACGTTGATGAATCTACTTCTCTACCGCCATTTCATCGTGCTGTCAAAAGTGGGAAGCACATTTTTAAAGAATTTCATGCAATCATCGGATCATATAGAAAAGTAAGAGAGAAGAAACATGAGAAACCAAATCCATAAGGACATCAGCAGACACACACTTTTCGGCGCCCACTACTTTATCTCTCTAGAGTACAAACTTGATAATCCACTCACTAACGGCTGTATCGTAGACATTGAAACTACAGGTTTGAATCCATTATCTGATAAGATCATCACATTGGGAATCATCAAGAAAAACCTCCTCCTCATCTACCAACTCACTCATGAAGATTCTTACTGGCGCTTTTGGAGTCTCTGTAATCGTCTCGTGAAAAAGCAACCAATTCCCAGATATGGTTACGCTTGCGGCTTCGAAGCCGACTTTCTCAAAATCCTAGATGATAACTGGCACGACTTGACCGAATACTTCGAAGTTGACTACGACAATGAATGCCCCGTCAGACGATACAGCCTCGTAGACGTAACACGTCACCCATTCCCAAACGAACCCATAGACATAGATGGCTCACAGGTCCCACAAGAATGGCAACAATACCTTACAAGCAAAAACAAAATCCACCTCACCAACATTATCTACCACAGCGTTTGCGACCTCCACCGAACAAAACAACTTATAGACAAAAAACATATTAATGTAAACACCTAAGCAAAGCACATCCGTAATTGGAGGTGAAATCATGGAAGAGGAAGAAGGCGAAGAAGAATTGGAAGAAGAAGAGCCTGAAGCGGAAGAAGAATAAAGCGTTCTCAAATACATAAATACGAGAACAATTTGCGAAGCAATTAACTTTTTTTTCTCCATTCAACTTAAACTTTTCTGCACTCCATCACCTAGGGGAAACACTTCATTATCTCTTCTTATTCATATTTAAAAAATAGTTTTGGTTTGGACGTTCGCTGTTTTTCCCATGCCTATGACAAATGTTAAATTCGAGAAACTCAGATAAAGTTTTAGGTAGATTTCCAGACTAATGTATTGGAGAAACTTAAATGAAACGAGGGGCAACTTCAGCGAAAATTAAAAAGTTAGCGGGCAAAATTAGAAGCTGCGAGGTTCGGCTGAAAAAAGTTGAGGTAACAGTTGACAGAATCGCTAAAGTCTTGGAACTCGCCTCAGAAATAGTGGTTAAAATTGACCCATTGAAGTATGCTCAAGACGACTTGGACAGGGAAATCATAAACCTTCTTTTAACCAACAAAGTTATAACATCAACTCAAATTGCAGAGAAACTTGGCACAAACCGCCACAAGATAGGAAAACGACTTCAACGAATGGAAAAAGCAAGTGAAGAAGCAGGCGAAAAATGGCTTAAGTTTGAACCTAAAGAAAAGGAAGGACACTACAGAGCCTGGTGGATTCTGCCTGACATAATTAAAACTTAAGAGGAGGTGATGTCTGTGAGTTCAGAGGAACCGGAAGAGGAGCTTACTGAGCTTCAGAAGCAAGTGAAAGCTGCCGTAGATGCTGAGTTGAAGGAACGGAGAGAAGCGCTTACAGCCGAGTTAGCTGCTCTTGACAGAATTGACAGCGCTAAAATAGCACGTAGAATCACATCAAAAACTACTTAAGAGACTTTGCTACATCCTCCCAAATTTTACTAGAAATTTCAGAATTGAAAAAATTGGTAAAATCGTGAGCGCAAATCTGCAAGTATCACATGATTGGGTATTTCAAAGGATTGGCTAAGAATCATGCACTTAGTTGGAGGCGCCTCTGATCTATGACTTCATAGGTCAGAGGGAAATTGATTGCTTCAGATATGGGTAAAATGCACTAGGTGCAAAAAGCTGTTTTTAAGATACAATTATGGGAAGGGAAGGAAGCAGAAGAAAACCATGAAGAAATATAAATGTCCCAGATGTGGAGAAAAGCATCTAGAAGAGTACGAGTACCGTGCAATGTGGCGAGCAATAGTTGAGGAAGCTAGGGAGAGAGGATACCTAAGCAGAGTCGATTACATGGAAGAAGACAGGAAGTGGCTAAAATGACCGAAGTTCACTATCCAATGTGTGTTCTTGCTCGTAACAAAGACTACCCGTGGGGACACTTCTTTGTCGTTGCTTTTGGCTATGCCACGCAGATTGAAGTAAGGTTAAAATGAATGACGGAAGTGCCTAAATGAAAATCCGCAAGCGCAAACCTTGGGAGCAGAGAGGAAAACCATACGATTTTCTACGGAAGTATCTAGCATCTATTGGTTTCGTTGTTTACCCGACAGAGATCGTTATTGCTGATAGAGGCTGCGAAGGATCTGGTTTTCACCCTTGCTTAGACGTGGCAGCTACGAAGGATGGGGACTACTACGCCTTTGAGTTCAAGAGTGAAAGGGAAGGACTACATGACCGCGTGTTTGAGCAGATAGAAAGCTACCGTCATTCCTTTGATTTTGTGATAGTGGTTCTAGAGAGAGGATGGAGTAGAAATGCTCCATACGGTACTAAGCCGCGTGGCCCATTAACTCCAAAAAGCAAGTTCTATTCAATGCTTCAGCAGGCCGGCGCAGGGCTGTGGTGTATATGTGGAGAGCAGTATGTCAAAGTGATTGAGCCGCAAAGGCAAACGCCTGTGGAAGAGAATAGGCGATGGATTGACGAGAAGTTTCATAGGTATGTTTTCAAGGACTTGCCCTTCGAGCTGACGGATCCAAATCAGAAGCGCTTGACAGCTTACGTAAAAATCTGAAACATAATATAAAATCTGGAATCACTGGTTTCTCTTTCTTTTACTGATACTGGTAAGGCTAGATTGTTAGTTAGTTGTTAGTTAGTTAACTACGCGTACGCGGCCTACCTGCGAGTTAAGAAGCCTCATCATCGTAGTGGAAGAAAAGGCCAACTCTGTAGCGTAGACATGGCGTGCATCATTTGTGGAGGCACAGTTGAAAGAATAAAGTAGCAGTTGCTACCCTTCTTCGTTCACTCTCAAGAAGCCATAACCTCTCAGAGTCACTGACCTATCATCCCTAACAACGTCGCAGGTGGAAGCAAACGCTTTAACTTCAAAGCCCAACGTCTTCGTCAACTTCTTTGCTGCGGCATGGGCAGTTTGTCGTTTGATTCCTTCAATAAAAACTTCCTGCCCCCGCTTAAGCAACTTCTCCATGTCCGGGTATGGTAAAAGACGCATCCTCGATGTAACCCGAAGATGCCCTTTTTTCGGCACTATCACCTTCTTCGACATTTTAGGCTTTTCTCACTTTATGTTGAAGCAATCATGACTTCCTCTATTGGGTCCTCTGGTGTTCCCTCTCCAAACTGTAGAAAGATACATCCCTTCTTTCGTTTTAGTTTGCCTTTCTTGCCCTTCTTCATCATTTTAATGATTTTGTTGATGTCTCCAGTGCGAGCGATTTTGTCTCTTATCTCGTTGAGTAATAGTTCAGCGGCTTTCTCTTGAACATCGGGGCGTATTTCATCTATGAACGTGTCGATTGCCTTTTTTGTTTTCTCGTCCAATTCGTCATAGCTGGCGGCGAGCGATGGAACCGCTACGGGTAGTGGTGCAGGACCAGGGGCAACAGCTACTGACCGATGTCCAAGTTCTGTTTCTAAGTATTCGTTGAAAAGGCGGAAGAACTTTTCTCGCTGTGGCTCTTGAGGTTGTGACTCAGGTTCCCCTTCCTCTCTTCCACTCAAGAAATCACCTCCTCTAAAGCTATTATAGCGGCCGCGAATAGAATCGGTTTGGGAATTGGGACACGTCCCAGGAAAAAGTATTCTCCTGTAGCTTCGTTTTCTATCCTTAGTGGCGGTGTGAAACTAATTCGCCAATTGCGAGGCACTAATCGCTCGAAGCCTACAAGCATTGGTAAAAGCTGCGTTATGTATCTATCTGGAAACGTTAGAGTCATCTGTTCGTTGGTGCTTAAGTCTGTTATTTCTATGCGTTGCGTCATGGCGCTTCCTCGCTTTCTATTTGACAATTGGACATTTAAAAGACTTTCTCATACAAAAATTTTACGTGAAAAATATATACTGACCCTTCCTTACTACCTATCACTGAAAAGGTGAATTGGTATGCCAGCATGGACTAGAGTTGCAGTCACCGCAATTCCAACGCTTGAGAAGAAAGGAATGCTTGTGATGGGCGTTGCGGCCAAGAAACACTTAACCATCTTCGTTCGAAAGAGGCGCGCTAAAGGCGCTGGACGGGCAGATGTGAAGGCGAAGTTCAAAGAGATCGCGCACACGACTGGTGGAGAACCCATACGCTCAAAGAGAAACATAAAACTTCAGGCAGCAATGAAAGCCGCCGGACTGAAAACAGGAGTCTATTACAAGAGAAGCCGTAGCAAGTATCCACCATTGGCAGGGAAATTCTACAAACTTGCCGCAGGTCAGACAGTATCCGCTGCAATAGCAACCGTCGGGCTGGAAGCAACCCTCAGCGCTGGAAGAGGCGCAGTCTAACCTCTCCCTTTTTTCTTTTTTTTAAGTTTTAAATTCTAAGTCAGTTAATACCCTAGTGGTGATTCTTTGTCTATTGTCATATGGAAGGTTAAGGCGAAAGAAAACTATTGGGGCCAAGAACACTGGGAAAAAGTAATGCTTGAACCCATAGGTGGCAAGCTCCTAGAGTATAAGCGTGGGGAATATGTTATTTTTGAAGCCCGCGCCGACCTAATAGAGGACTATATTCGCAGGCGAATCCTACTTGACTACGAAATCTTAGAGGTTAAAGAACATAGTTCAGAATCACCTGAAAAACCCCCTGAAAAAGAACTTACTGATTATGAGAAGGGTTTGATTTGGAAGATGTACGAGATTTTCAGAGGTCCAGATGAGGAGGCTAGGCTTAGAAAGGTTGCTGAACTAACAGAATGGGATCTAAAGACAGTTAAGAAGGTTGTTGCTGAAGGTGAGCGCCCATGGGTTGCGGTTCCGCCCATCATTCCAGCTAAGCCAAGAGAACGAGTGAGGATTGGATTGCCGCCTGAAGTGCCTCCTGAAGAGATGGTCGCCCTAGATTTGGGCGCGCTTACCCTAGAAGAGCTGGAAAGTCTTAAAAAAGCAATAGACGAAGAATTACGTAGGCGTGGGTATCTGCGGAGTTGAAGCAAGATGGCTGAGATTTGTAGTTATTGTGGCGAGTCTGGTCACAGCATTCAACAGTGTCCAAAGTGGAAAGGGAAAGCAGTAGCAACTGCTACAGAAGAGGTTACGCCTTACATGCAAGAGAAAATTCCCCTAATAATGTCAAAGTTGCGTGAAGCACAGAAAACTATGATGGTCAGCAAAGCAACATTATACGAATGGGTAAGTCCTTACGTGACTAGAGCTGCGTTTGACGAAATCATCGCCTATCTGGAACGGAAAGGAGAAATCTTTGAACCACGTCCAGGCTTTCTAAAAACAACAGAGAGTTCCTCAGTTGATTGGAAGGCAGTTTGGCAGAAAGCTATGGAGAAGTTGAAAACTGACCGAAGCAAAGTGACTGATGTGGCTAGAGCCGAAATTCTTTCTACAGCAACGATGGCGAGCGTGCCGGAGACTTTTCGTACACAAATTGGTAGAGATCTGCACATCTACCCCAAATATGATGCTTATGCGATGTGGGTTAATCCAAAGGGAGGCTTCCTCTTTTTCGCTACGCCGGAAGAGAAATCAAAAATCGAACATTTTCTCTTTGCTGTAGGCCAATTCCTCGATGTCATTCCTCCTGGTGCTGAGTTTCCTGAAGAAGGTAAAAAACTTGAACTTACAGATGTTACTGGTTGGAGTAGGGAACAAATCTTCAACTACGTCAAAAATAAAGAGAACTGGAAGAAGCCTACGAATCCAATTAGAGTCAAAGCTGGACAGAAAGAGAAGGTTAGCGAAGCAATATGCTATTATGTTGGCGGAGTAGAATTCAAAGATTTAAAGGATGGTACATGGCTAATAACATCTAGAGGTTACTACTATTATATTGGCGCGTAGGAGATATGAAAATGCCGTGTTTACATTGTGGTGGACCACATTCAACTGAAGACTGCCCACTACGAACTAGACCTGTGACTTTTACAGTTTCAGACGAACGTGAAAAACAGATTTTCGAGAACGTTAATGCCATAGAATTCTTTCATGCAAATAGATTCGCAGATGTCTACGTAGCGGGGGAGAAACATAGAATTCCATTCGTTATATCAATTCTATGGTCTCCTTACATAAGTCCCAGAGAGCTAACAGAAAATTTGCCAGTAACCCTCTTCAAAACCGACACACTCTCAACCGACATCCAATTTAAACCCTACGTCAAAGTCAGGTACGATCCTATACGCATGGAATTAACAATCCTATGGGCGTTAACTGCATCATCAAGTAGCGATTTTGATGTGAGATATATTGACCTCACAACTGGTAAAACCGTTAAAAAAACAATTCCAGAACGAGAACAATACGACCTCATGAAATTACAGCGGGAAGGCAAAATCTCCATCATAGAAATCAAACCAGTCAAAAGGGATTAAAGTGGCTGAGAAGTGTAGTTACTGTGGCGAGCCTGGTCACAGTATACAAAACTGTCCAAAATGGAAGGGAAGAGAAGTAGGAACAGCTACAAAGCCAGAGATTTGCGACTTCCTGATGAGTCGTATGCAAGAACTTCTTAAAGAGATGGAAAAAGAGCCTTCAAGGGCTACTGAAAGAATGAAAGCTCTTGTGAAAACACTTAAGATGGCAAAAGACCGTGTATTCGATGAGCACGGCACACTCATAGACAAGGCGGAGCTTCTCCATAGATTAAGGATGATTTACGAAATACACTATAATAATGCAGTAATTTGGAGCCATAGAATGGAAGAGATAATAAAAGTAGGTGAATGGCTTGAATGCCGAAATCTTCCTCAGATGAACAAGATACATGATGTAGATGGACTCGCCATTTTTCGGAAATTTGAAGCGACCCCTTATCTAAACGAAAAAGCCCTTGAGAAACTGATAGTGGAGATTTAACCTTATCGGGTTATGGGTCTTAGAAAGAAGATGATGCATCGCCTTAAGTGAAGAGGCTTTTTCTTCCAAGTTCCTTAACTGCTTCCGGTATCCGCGAAAATTCCTCATCCATAAGCTTCTTCAAATCGCTTTCATGCATACCTGATTCCACACAAATCTGTTCTATTGCATCTTGCAGTGTGCGTTTTTCAGCAAACACCTCAATCAACACCGCTCGATAATGTTTTCTCATGTCTGGTGCATACGTAAGCCTGTTTGCCACAGCATTCACAAACCTCCATTGACTATCACTCAAATTCAACACTTCAATTTCCTGTTTAGCCGCTAACTCCTTAATTTCATCTGGTTTAGTCATAACCTCGTGGCGATAGAAGCGTGTTGGATTTGCTGGAGTCGCCGGAGTCACGTAGGCGTCACAGATCAAGCATTTTGCTAATCCCTCTTTGATGACCATTATTTTATCGGAACCGCATGATGGACAAATATCCTTTCCAGGCATTCTCTCATCTTCTATTTAGATTATCGTTAGAAACTTTTAAATTCTATCCTCGTCTAAATAACTAAAATGGTGAATTAAGCTGAGAGGAAAACCTCCTCCTGACCTTGAAGAGAAACTTCCAGAGTTAACTAGACGCTTTCAGGAAGGCGAGGACATAAAGGTTCTCGAAAAAGACTTTGAGATTCCTCGCGCAACCATCTACCATTACATGAAGCTTCAGGGAATACATCGAAAACGCAAAGCAACTGGGTCCCTTCCAAAAGCACCTAGAATACCAGGGCCAGAAGACATTGTTTTGAAAACTGAGGCTGAAGAATTAGCAGCTGAAGCCTCCAAAATTGCAACCATCGCCATAGGCTTAGGAAGTCCCATTGCGAGGCGTTACTTACCCCTCATAGACAGTATGCTAAATGAAGGAAAACCGTTCGAGCGCATTGCAGAGGAAATCATGACGTGTTTTGAAACCAAAACATCCACAAACGCGGAAATAGACAGACTTAAAGCACAAGTGACATCGCTCCAAAACGAGCTTGCGCGCGCATACGGCATGTTGGCGCCCAACTTCAAATTCATGCTGAAAGCACGTCTACTTGAAAGATTCGCTCTGCAAGTTCTCAAATACCGCGCCGCCGGGATTCGAATTCCCCTAAAAGCAGTTATGCGAGCCTACCACAATGATTTAAATGCCATCGAGGAAGATTTCCGATCAGCATTAAAGGTGAAAACAAATTGAGTGAACCACAAGTTCAGGTTTTCATGCCTAAAGAAAAAGCAGACGAGTTGAAAACAAAATATAACCTAAGCGAAGAAACGATCCAAGATGTCATAAGTGGCTTGAAAGTTGCAAACATTCCAGGAGCCGCAGTTGAAGAGGAAGCAGAGGAAGAATCTGCATCTGAAACAGGACCTGAAATCTTCACTAAACTCGGTAAAGGCGAAGTGTCCATGGGTGAAGCCTTAATATGGCTTGACTATCAAGACAGAAAAGAAGAGCGCAGAAAAGCAACTCAAAACATTGTTACACCTGAAAAAATAGCTGAAGCGGTTATCAAGGGAATCAAAGAGGCATTGCCGCCTCCAGCAAAAGCAGACGATGAAATGCCACCGTGGGCGAAAAAGCAAGCTGCACAGCTAGAGCAAATCACAGGCAAACTAATGAAAGAAGAAGAAGATGAACGTCTCAACAAAGCAGTAGAGGCCGCTGTTAAACCAGTTGCAGAAGGTCTTGCAAAAACGAAGGAAGAAATAGGCAGGATACAAGAGCAACAAGGAAAACCACCAAAAGGCGAACTTGAAACAACCAAAGACACCTTAAGAACTCTTCAAGAGATAGATGATCTTAGAGGCAAACCAAAGATGCCAGAAAAAGCTAAAGAAGTCATGATAGACTTGAACGAGGAAGTCGCAAATGCTCTGGGAGAAGAACTGAAAAAAGCAATCGTGGAATCCGTGAGAGAAAGACTAAGCGGCGCCGAGGGCGAGGCACCATTATCTGCAACACCTGAAGGCAAAATTCAAGTTAACTGGTACAACCTCGGTACAAGAGCGCTTAAAACCATAGAGAAATTCATCGAAAAACTACCCGTCACAGCACCACCCAAAAAGCCAGTAACAGAAATGCCACCACCAAGTAAACCCCCACAACTTCCAACACCCCCAGCGGCACCTCCACCGGTAGCACCTCCTACACCCCCACCAGCGTCCCCAACTCCAACACCTCCACCAACAACGGAACACCCCCAACGCCTCCGTCTCCACCACCAACTACCGCTCCCCCTCCAGCCCCACCTCCTATACCAACCGCAGCTCCACCGCAAGCTGAAACCGCTACGTCAAGCCCACCCCCCACCGAAGAAGTAGCAGTT
>Ga0315312_1001629_pt1 | contig 17001 bp, 15 predicted proteins | sample TDP7_MG_FD_203629 | JGI IMG/M metagenome (GOLD analysis project Ga0315312, IMG submission 203629) | Freshwater sediment microbial communities from Lake Towuti, South Sulawesi, Indonesia - TDP7 | ecosystem: Environmental > Aquatic > Freshwater > Lake > Sediment | place: Indonesia: South Sulawesi... | reverse complement strand
CCGAACCTGCGTATCAGATTTTTGCTCCTCCGCCGGCGTCTTCAAGAGCTTGGCAGAGCGCTTCAATATTTTCTAGGGGGGTCGGAGGATATATGTCCACGGTGACCATAAAACCGCCTTCTGGCGAGTTCAGTGCCGAGACAACCCTTTGCACATGTCTCCTAACTTGGCGAGGTGTTCCAAAGGGCACTATCCTCTGTCGGTCTATGTCCAGATCGATGCATACCTTACCCTTCAGCCTTGTGTGTATGTTGTCAATGCCGTTCACCAGGTCTTGAATATTCAGTATGTCGACGCCGGCTCGTAACAGATCTCCCGCAACTTCCATTACGTGGCCATCGCTGTGAAGGCGGACATGAACACCCTTCTCCCTTGCTGGCAGGAACATCTCGGAATAGGCGGGGAACAGGTACTTACGGAATGTTTCAGGCCGTATTGGTAATCTATGCTGTGTTCCAAGGTCGTCTCCGAAGCTCAGCAGATCCACACCAAGATCGAGCCATCTACACACCAAGCTCACGTTATAGTCAAGCACCATGGCAATCAATCTCCTAAGCTCCGGCGGTTCCGAGGCAAAATCCCTCATTAAGTTGCTAAAGCTGCGCAGGTAGTATAGACGTTGAAACATGAACCCGTGAGAACAATGCCCTACGGCGAGCCTGCCTTCCCTCTTGGCGTTCTCAACATCTTGCCTAGCCTTATCGAAGCTGTTCAGCGAAGGTGGGGCGCCTTCTTCCGGCATATTGTTCAGCAACAGTGGATCCGGAGGCTTGTAAGAGTCCAACGCTTTCCAGTCTTCCAACGGGTGTTTTGCCGCCTGTCCTTGAAGCCCATCGGTCAGGAAGTGCCATTCGCATCCCCAATCATCTGTGATAACGTTTCCTCTGCGTCGAATGCCGAAGTCGTCGAAATCCCTGCTTCCCTTTCGGTATTCCCCAAAGATCGCTGGATGGTTCAATACGAGATCTTCCATCCTTTCGCGATGCTTATGCCAAAGAGGAGGCGATACCGACACTGCACAGGGAATCCATTCAGGCTCTCTCATCTCGGCGGCTCTCAGAAAGTTCTCCCGTGAATCCATTACAGACACCGCGCCGTTGCCTAGAAATCGACCAAACCTATGATTTAAGCGTTAGTTCTAGGCAGCGGCGCCCAGTCCACCGAATAGGCTTAGGCCAATGAGCAGCGAGATTGTTGTTAGGCTGTCGGCGAGGGAGCTCTCAATCGGGATCACGAAGTTGTCCGGGTCCAAACCTCTTTGGTAAGTCAGGATGGCCACGGCGTAAGAGACGACTATGATGAAGAATCCCGCTATCAAGTTAGCGTTGATAAGCAAGGCCGCAAATCCTAAGAGATTCGTAAACGAGAAGAGCCCTTGCACTACCAGCGAGATTACAGAGTAGACCAGAAACATTATAAGAGAAGCTGCCCATGCGCCTGAAATCTCGGCTGCGTGACCTCTGATGGATGATAAAGATGGCTTAAGCAAGCCCAAAGCGAGTTTCGTGGTGGCGGTTGAGCCGACAACGGCGCCGACATCACCCATGGTGTCAATCATGGCTGGGTACACTGTGTAAATCTCCTTTCTTCCACCTATGACCCCGGCGATCTTGCTCAAGGCGGAGCCAGTCACATTCATAATGAAGGCAACAAAGACCAGTGTAATCACGAACTCCCTGAGTGTCTCGGCAAACTGTGGTTTCCGCACATTCTTGGGTAGAAGGTATGCAGCAGCAAATAACAGTACCAAACACGCAGAGATAGTCACGTATTGGCCGAGAGAACCAGATAGGAGAAAAAGGTTCACGAAAGAAATGTAAATTGTTGTGATGGCAAGGTCAGATACAGTCGACTCTACTGGATACAGAACAATATCAGGGTCTAAGCCATGCGTGAAAGAAGCAAAAGAAATGGCCATCGTCAATGGGGTGATGCAGATTAATGCCAGAGCCATAGTCGCCATTGTCACGGTTAGGATGTTGAAAACCTCAGCAGCTGTTATGCCCTGGAAAATGGATCCGAATAACGCTGCGACCAAGCTCATGGCGATGCTTGTTTCTAAGGTCATCACAACTATTGCCTTAAGCAGCAAGTAGAAATCTTCAGTGTTGCCGAAGAAGCGGGGTTTCACCATTCCCAGATGCAACCCGGTGCTCAAACGTCCAGAGAACAGGCCTCCTATGACTCCCCTTGCGCTCACAACTGACGGGTACACTGCAACCACCCAAGGCGCAAGACTGAATATGCCTATGTGGTAGGCCAGCGTCGCGCCAGCTACTATCCCGAAAATATTGAAGGCATATGCGAAGATTGATTGCCTCAAGGTCTCAAGGAATTTGAGTTTCATGTTTGCAGCCATGGTCTTGAATCCTCCTCGGATAAAAGAGAGAGGAGAATTGAGGAACGATGGATACTGCAACTGAAAGGAAGACCCGCGATCAGTAACGACCTTGGGTAGAATCGCGCAGAGGTCTCAGTGAGTCTTCTCGTCCATGGGGCAAGCTTTATTCCCTTTCCAGCAAATTCGGCGTCGATGATGCGGGTAGCCATTGCTGTCACCTACTTTTGTCCTCGCTCGCCGCCATCTCGAAGTGTGGCTTCCTGGCCGGATGAGCCTCGACACTTCTTCTTCTCCTTTTCAGCTTTCTAAAATCTTCTCGCTCTTAAGCCTTTCCTCAACTATGAATTCCAGAGGCACACAGTGAATTGTTGCCTGAAAAAGGACCTGAAACGGCTAAACGGCTACTTTTGGCGTTTGTTTGCTCGCAGACGCCCTCTTCTGACTGTTTCTCTTGGTCGGCGTTTCTCCTCTTCTGATTAGAGTCTGAGGGCGCGTAGTTGAAGCATGTTACGGAAGCATCCGCTGTCTAGATGTGAATGGACCTCTTTGAGACCGCTTTGGCGGCTTCCATGACCGCTTCGCTGATTGTTGGGTGCGGGTGGATCAGTGTCCCGAGCTCCTCATGGGTGCACTCCATCTTCATGGCCAACGCGGCTTCACCTATCACATCCGTGGCATTCGAACCGATTAAGTGAACTCCAAGAATCTCCCCTGTTTCTCTGTCGCAGACGATCTTTGCGAAGCCGTCAGTTTCGCCCAAAGTCAACGCCCTCCCGCTTGCCAGGAGCGGGAATTTCCCCACAGCAACCTCGTATCCCTGTTCCTCTGCCTCGTCTTCAGACAACCCGACGCTTGCCGCTTCAGGCTGGCAGTACAGGCACGTTGGAACGGTCTTGTTGTCGAAGGTGGATTCCAACCCGGCGATGTTCTCCGCCGCCACGATGCCCTGCATAATGGCCATGTGGGCGAACATCTTCCCGCCGGTTACATCTCCTACGGCGTATATGCCTGGAACGTTGGTTCTCATGTGCTTATTCACTGATATGAAGCCGTCCTTTACCTGAATGCCGATTTTCTCGAGTCCTAAGTCTTCGGTCACAGGCTTCCTCCCATCTGTCACCAAAGCCTTCTCTGTTTCTATCTCCAGCTGGGAGCCTCCTTTGATGGCGACTATGCCCACTCCCCTATCAGGATTGGCGTTGACCGATCTCACCTCAGTGTCCAGGTAGACTTCGATGCCCTTTTTCCTCAAGATCCTTAGGTAGGTTGTGCCTATGTCCTTGTCAAGCCTGGGAAATAGATTAGGCGCAGCTTCCAGAACCTTCACGTCTGACCCGAGAGCGTTAAAGATCACGGCGAATTCGATCCCGACGACGTCCCCGCCAATCACGGCTAAGCTTTTCGGGCACTCCTTAAGCCTCAGCGCCCCTTTCGTGGTCAATACCCTTTCCTCATCAATCTCTGCGTAGGAGGTCTTGGGCTCCTCTGAACCCGTCGCAATGATAATGTTCTGTGCTTCCAAGGTCTCTTCACTGCCGTCAGCCCCTAGTATATGAACCTGATTTATGGAAAGGATCGTGCCCTTGCCTTCAATGAGACTGATATTGTTCTTCTTGACCAAGAACCGTACTCCTTCGGTGAGACGGTTTACGACCGCATCCTTTCTCGCCGTGACCTTCTCAAAGTCTATGGTCACTTTTTCAATGTGTACTCCGAACTCTTCGGACTGCTTGACCTTGCTTAGAAGGTTGGCCGTAGCTAGTAGAGCCTTCGTGGGTATGCATCCCCAGTTCAGGCATGTGCCGCCGAGCCTATCCTTCTCGATCAAGGCTACCTTCTTGCCAAGCTGAGCCAACCGGATTGCTGAGACGTAGCCGCCTATGCCCGCTCCGATCACCGCAACATCGTACCGAGAAGATTCAACCATTTCCGCAACCGCCTATGATCGTTTCACAGACTCGTGAGCCTTCATCTATAGGCTTTCAGATATTACATATTCGAGGATCTGCTTCAACCGTTGCATGAACCTTGCCGCTGGTGCGCCGTTCACAACCCGGTGGTCAAAGGACAAAGTCAGGTGCATTGATGGTCTTGTTTCAATCTTGCCTTGGACAACGACGGGCTTTTCGACGACGGCGCCAACCCCCAAGATGGCAGTCTCCGGAGGGTTGATTATCGGAACAAAGGTTTCCACGCCGTACATGCCCAGGTTTGTCACGGTGAAGGTTCCGCCCGTCAGATCCTCATGTGAAGCCTTGCTCGCCCGAGCCCGCTCAATGAGGCTTCCAACTTCTTGCGAGATCTCTGCCAAGGACTTTCTGTCTGCTTGACGAACTACTGGAACCAGCAGCCCAGACTTCCCGTCGGTTTCTACCTCGACTGCAACCCCGATGTTTACGTCTTCGAAGACTTTGAGTTTGTCGTCTTCCAAGTTTGAGTTAAGGGCGGGGTTCTCTTTCAACGCCGTCGCCGCAGCCTTTACGAGCATGTCCGTATAGGAGACACCCTCTTTCCCTTTGGGCTCTAGCTCCGAATTCATTCTCTCACGCAGCCAGGTCATCCGAGAGGCGTCAACCTCAACCGTGATGGAGCAGTGAGCAGCAGTCCTGATGCTTCGGCTCATGCGTTCGGCTATGGTCTTCTGGATGCCTTTGAGCGGTATGATCTCTTTGACGACCCTAGCGTCTTTGGGGAGCTCAATCAACCGGAGAACATCTTCCCTCGTGATTCTTCCTCTGGGGCCGGTTCCTCGCATCTGGGTTAAGTCTATTCTATACTGCTTCGCAAGGCTTCTCGCCAAAGGTGACGCCCGCGCTTTCCCCGGTTCTCCCTCAGGCTCGGGCAATTCAGCAGGCGGGAAGGCTTCTTCATTTTGACGGACTGCCTCTGGCTTCCTGATTACCTTAGTCTCAGGGATGGACTCGCTGGGTTTCCCGATGTAGGCTAAGGGTTCGCCAACTGGAACCTCAGTCTCCTCTGGCGCACATATTTTGAGCAAGACTCCTGAAGCAGGCGACTCGACTTCGGTGGTTACCTTGTCTGCCTCAATCTCGACGAGGGGTTCGTCCTTCTCAACCGGTTCTCCTTCCTTCTTCAACCACTTCACGACTGCGCCTTTCTCCATGGTGAGGCTGTACCTTGGCATAACAACGTCAGTTACCATTTTCATCCATCCTCAGAATCAAACTTGACAGAGCATTCAGCTTCCTAAGAGTTCTTTAACGCCTTCTACAATTGCCTTGTCGTCAGGTATCACAAAGTTTTCAAGAACTGGGCTAAAGGGTATCGGTGTATCAGGCTCAGCGAGACGTTTGATCGGCGATTCCAGATAGTCGAAGGCTTCTTCTGCCACTATGGCGGCTATCTCGGCGCCAACCCCGCAGGTTTTGCAGTCCTCTTCCACTATGAGCAGTCGACCGGTCTTCTTAACTGACTTGATGATCGTCTCCTTGTCCAATGGAACCAGCGTTCTCGGATCGATCACCTCGGCGTCGATGCCTCTTTCAGAAAGCTGATCTGCAGCCTTGAGCGCCTGATGCGTCATCCAGAACGTGGCGAATACCGTTACATCCTCGCCTTCTCTCTTAACATCCGCCTCGCCGAATGGTATCAGATAATCCTCATCAGGAATCAGAGACTTGGTCGTGTAACATATCTTGTGCTCAAAAAACATAACGGGGTCATCGCCTCTTATCGCGGTCTTAAGAAGCCCCTTCGCGTCGTAGGCCGTGGAGGGAACGGCAACTTTCAAGCCTGGCGTGTGCATGAACCATGCTTCGAGGCTTTGGGAATGATGTGCTGCGATCGACCTGCCGGCGCCGAATGGCGACCTGATGACCACCGGCACCTTAAGCTGTCCACCGAACATGTAGCGAATCTTGGCGGCTTGGTTGGCTATCTGGTCCATGGCAAGCGCGAGCAGGTCTCCGAACATGATCTCGGCGACGGGTCTCATCCCAGTCAAAGCCGCGCCCACAGCAGCCCCAACTATGCAAGCCTCCGAGATAGGTGTGTCTCGAACCCTTTCGATCCCAAATTCCTTGGCCAGTCCCTTCGTGACTTTGAAGGCGCCTTCCCAGTAGGGTCCGATGTCCTCGCCCATTAGGAAGACCCGTTCGTCCCTCCTCATCTCCTCCCTCAAAGCTTCATTCAATGCTTCGACGTAGGTCATTTCTCTCACGTTCACCACCTCGACATGACGAAAACATCTTCCAAGGCATCTTCAGGCTCAGGGTCTGGACTTTCCAAAGCGAACTTCGCGGATTCCTCTACGGCTTCTGTTGCCTCATGGTCGATTTGTTCAGATTCCCTGTCGGTCAAGATATTCTCTTCTGTGAGCTTGCTTCTAAACCTCAGAATTGGGTCTCTTCTCATCCATTCCTCGACCTCTCCCTGCGGTCTGTACTTTCCGGGGTCGAACCTAGAATGCCCCTTATAACGGTAGGTCTTGCATTCAATGAGAGTAGGTCCTTCGCCATTCCTTGCTCTTTCAACTGCCTCCCTTGCGGCTCTGTAGACAGCAATCACATCATTCCCGTCGACAACCACGCCGGGCATGCCGTATGCCAATGCCCGGTCTGCGATGTTCTCGATTGCAGTAACATGGGATATGCGTGTGCCCATGGCATACAAGTTGTTCTCGCAGGCAAACACGACCGGGAGCTTCCAAGCGGCAGCCATGTTCAAGGCTTCGTGGAAGGCTCCGTTATTGGAGGCGCCATCGCCGAAGAAGCAAGCTACCACTTGGCTCGATCTCCGCAGCCTACACGATAAGGCTGCTCCAACCGCTATGGGTATGGCTGAGCCGACGATGGCTGTGGCGCCCAGAATCCCAACAGACGCGTCAGCGACATGCATTGAGCCGCCTTTGCCCTTGCAGTATCCTGTTTTCTTGCCAAGAATCTCAGCCATCATCTTGTTCAGGTCGGCGCCTTTCGCTATGCAGTGTCCGTGGCCTCTATGGGTACTCGTAACGTAGTCGTCAACTCGGAGGTTTGCGCACACACCTACGGCGGTTGCCTCTTCTCCAATGTAGAGGTGCAGGGTCCCGGGGATCAGGTTGCGTCCAAAAAGGTCCCAAACCTTCTCTTCGAACCTCCTTATCTCCAGCATCTTCCGGTGCATGTAGATCAAAGTTGCCTTCTCGATTCCTTTGATGTCAGCGACGCCAACAGACAATACGTCAACCTCCAAATTTCCGCTTCATAGATTTCTACTAAGTTAAAGGGAATGCGAAAGACTTTAAAGATTTGCCCCAAAAAGGGCAAGACCAGAGTCCGACAGAGATGGAGACTCTTTAGGGGGGAATCGTGCGATGACGATATGCTTCTTCTCTATCTCTTTCACTGTGGAATGAGCAACACTTTCATGGCTTTCCGTTCTTCCATCATCTCGAAGCCTTTCCGCCACTCTTCCAGTGGCAGTTTGGCAGTTATGAGCGGAGATACTTTTATCGCGCCTGAACTGAGAAGGTCTAGTGTTCTCCGCCAGCTTGTCCAGACCGTCCCCCACGACCCTTTCACGTCGAGCTCGCCTTCAACGATCCTGTCGAGGTTGATATCGGTAGGTTTGCCCGTAAGCCCGATGAGGCCGACTTTCCCACAGCGTCTGACTATGTCGAAGGCTTGCCTACGGGCTGAAGACGCTCCACTGGCTTCAAAGACAACATCTGCGCCCCAGCCATCTGTTAAGCTCTTAACCGCTTCAATAGCATCCTCCTTCTCGACATTGATCACTGCATCTGCCCCGAGTTTCCTAGCGACTGCAAGACGCTCCTCATCTGCGCTTACGCCTGTTACGATCACGTTCGCCGCCCCAGCCACCTTTGCCGCTTGAAGCGCAAGAAGACCTGTGGGACCTGGACCCAGAACAGCGACGACATCTCCCGGTTCGATTCTCACCCTCTCGAAGACGGCTCGGACAACGCAAGCGGCGAGCTCGGCCACGGCGGCTTCCTCCATGGAGAGAGGCGTAGGTATCCCGTGCAGTATCTGACTTGGCACGGCTACGTGTTTTGTGAAGGCGCCGTCAGCCCTGTGGGCGCCGAGAATCCGCTTCTCCTCGCCGACGCATCGGTTTGCCCGGTTGGTTCTGCACATGAGGCATTTGCCGCAAGGTATCGTCGCTGGCGAGGTTACCCGATCTCCAACTTCGAAACCGACGACCTCGGAGCCCTTCTGAACTATTATGCCTGAATATTCATGTCCCAAAGTAACTGGCGGAGTATAGAACGCGGAGTCATGGTATATGTGAACGTCGGTTCCGCAGATTCCAGTGAACCTCACCTCAATTAGTACCTCATCAGACTTTATCTGGGGCATGTCGACTTCTTTCAGCTCAACGTTTCCCGGTCCTCGCCTTGTCTTCACAACAGCTTTCATGCCGATGCTGCTCCTGTTGCTGCGCTGAACAGATATGATAGACCCCTTAGATGTTAAATAGTTTTTAGGCGGAAGTCCCTATCATCTACGGAGAAGGCCTAGGTCGGAACCAGCATTCACAACATGTCGGAATTGTAGGATGCAGCCTTAAGGGAAAAGCATGGAAAGATGGAGACTCTTAGAGGTCGAGACTCCAAATCGAGCCGCCTTGAACCTAGCGATCGAAGAAGCCGTCTTCCTTGAAAAGATCGAGAAAAAGGTTCCGCCAACAGTGCGTTTCTGGAGAAACAAGAACGCAGTAATCATAGGATACTCCCAAAGCGCCAAGGCAGAAGTCAACATCAAAGCATGCATAGACAAGGGAGTACAGATTGTGCGCAGGTTCACCGGAGGCGGAGCTGTCTACCACGACCTGGGAAACCTGAACTATAGCATAGCAATAGAGGCGGACCATCCGCTCCTCAGGGGACTTGACATCACAGAATCCTACAGAGTCTTCTGTTCAGCTATCACTGAGGGGCTTAGAGACTTTGAGATAACCTTGGTGTTCGACCCTCCAAGCGACCTTATGGTAGGAGACAGGAAGGTATCAGGCAACGCTCAGTCAAGGAGGAAGGGCGCGATCCTTCATCACGGGACTCTGCTGGTTAACGCCGATCTTGACCTATTGGCCGAGGTACTGAACCCGCTGGAAAAGGAACCAGGCATTAGCAGTGTCATGAGCAAGAAAAGGTCGGTGACGAATCTAGCAGATGAGACAGGCTGTTGTGTGGATATAGAATTAGTCGAAGAAGCTCTGCAACGAGGTTTTGAAAGGGTTTTCTCTGTAAGTCTAGAAAAGTGCACTCTCACCTTAAGGGAAAGAAGGACTGCTCAGAGACTCTACGCCGAGAAATATTCGAGGAAAGAATGGAACTTCTGGCGCTGATCCACTGGAAGCCCTAAAGCCTTCAGCCATCGCGCTGTCGCTCTGGGCACATACACAGCAATTTTTAAGGGCCTAGACATATTGGGATAGGAAGGTGGTTTCGTGAAGGGAACAATGAAGGCAGTCAGATTCCACGCGCCGGGAAAGATAACACTCGAAGATGTCGGCATACCGAAGATTGGGTCTCATGAGATACTGGTCAAGGTGAAAGCTGCATTGACATGCGGCACAGATGTCAAGATGTACAAGAGAGGCCATCCCAAAGTCAAACCGCCGATAACACTTGGACACGAGTTTGCTGGGACAGTGGCCGAAACCGGCGAGGAGGCAACCACGCTGTTCGAGACAGGCGATAGAGTCGCCGTGGCAAACTCGGCACCATGCAATAGTTGTTTCTTCTGCAAGACTGGCAAGCCTAACCTTTGCGATCGGTTGTTGGAAACTCTTATCGGATTCAGCGTAGACGGGTCTTTTGCGGAATACATTCGGGTCCCGGCGCCTATTGTCAGACAGAACACATACAAGATGCCGGAGAACATCTCTTTCGAAGAAGCTGCGCTGCTTGAGCCCCTCGCATGCGCAATCAATGGAAATGACGCTGCAAACATCAGCTTGGGGGACACCGTGGTCATAGTTGGCAGCGGACCGATAGGCTTGGCGCACCTCCAACTAGCGAGACTTAAAGGAGCTTCAAAGGTGATAGTCACCGATCTGAAGGAGGAACGTCTCAAGATCGCCGGTCAGTTGGGCGCCGATGTGGTAGTAGATGCCTCTAGAGAGGATCAGTTGAGCCGAGTTAAAGAGTTGACTAGGAATCTGGGAGCTGATGTGGTGATTGAGGCTGTTGGTCTGCCGCAGACTTGGGAACTTGCAGTCACGATGACGAGAAAGGCTGGAACAACACTCTTTTTTGGAGGATGCCCTTCAGGCGCGCAGATAACACTGGACACTGAAAGGATCCACTACGAAGATTTGACGCTTAGGGGGATATTTCACCATACCCCCCAGTCCGTCAGAAGGGCTTATGAGCTAATCTCGAGCGGAAGGTTCAAGGGGAAGCCTCTGATAACCCATCGGATGCCTCTTCCACAGATTGAAGAAGCATTACAGCTAATGGGTAGAGGAGAATGCATCAAGATAGCGATCACGCCGTGAAAAGAGACCTTTGTAATGGAAAAGCAATTAAGCAAGTTTGTCGGTAGTTTACAGAAAAATGAAAGGTTGAGTGAACATGCCGAGTGAGAAGAAGGCTCTGGCGAAGCTGAGAGACGCCATCGTGAACCTTGATATAGAAGGCGTCAAGAAATCCTCTCAGGAAGCCCTAGACGCGGGCGTACCTGCATACAAGGCGGTTATCGAGGGCATGGCGAAGGGAATGGAGATTGTTGGTCAGAAATATGAAGACGGCGAATACTTCCTAGCGGAATTGATAATGGCTGGGGAGACGATGAAGGAAGGGATGGCGATCCTTGAACCTCATCTGAAAGCTGGAGACATAAAAGCCGCGGGCAGGGTTATCATAGGCACTGTCAGGGGCGACCTACATGACATAGGTAAGAACGTTGTGATCACCCTGTTGAAAGCTGCGAACTATGACATTGTCGATCTCGGCGTGGACATTTCGGCGGAACAGTTTGTCGAAGCCGTGCAAAAGCATAAGCCAGACATAGTCGCGATGTCAGCGCTGCTCACCACAACCATGATAGAGATGGAGAACGTCATAAACAGCCTCGAGAAGGCCGGGCTCCGGAGAAAACTCAAAGTGATCATAGGCGGAGCTCCCATAACTCCAGAGTATGCCAAGAAGATAGGCGCAGATGCGGCTGCAAGAGACGCTGTTGAGGGCGTCCGCATATGCAACGGATGGGTGAAGAGAAAATAGCATGGCTTTCCGTGGCTAACTGTTAAGACGCTTTGTTTCTCAAGCTCAGAACCATACGAAGAGATTTTGCGACGAACAGTTTCTTGCCTTTCCCTATCTTAGCCTGTAGTTTGGGTTGTCTATTACTGATGGCTTCCCATTCTTCTGGACAATGAGTTTTTCGAAGCCTTTGGTCCTTACCGATTCGTAGTCGTGGCCAGCGTCGGATGGGTAGACTGCCAGGAAAATTAGCGTATCTCTCGCAGTGTTGACAGTGCGATGGGCTGTGTTCGGCGGGATATATACGAGAATGCCCGGCTTTATGTCGAGATGTATTGACCCTCCTTGGCGGTCTTGCATCAAGATCAAGCCTTCTCCCTCCATGCCGACATAGACCTCGCTTGTCGTTTCCTTCTGGTGAAAGTGCCCCATGGTGAAATAGAATTCGTCGCCAATCGTGCCCGGATACACAACAGTGCAGCCCACATTGAGCTGTCCCCCAATCGGTGTCTGAGGGACCTCGTATACTTCGTAGATCACGGGGTTTTCATCTCTCTGAAGCATTCGTTCAGCTAAGGCTCTGTCGGAGAAGTGTTCCCGCATATCGCTCAGACGGCGTTCAGCCTTTACCTTGTAAGGAGATATGCCAGTTGCTCCGCCCAATCTGACAGAGAAGGCCTTGATAGGTGTGTTCAATTTGTCTTCATCTCTGAAGGGGGCAGTGAACTTTCAGTAATCGATTAACACTGAATATAAGCCTTTCGAGGTAGGGATCTGGAAGCTAGAAGGTCTTCCATAGAATCCAATCGTCTTCTGCCGAGTCCAAGATGACTAGGAAGTCAGATTGCTATAGGGATGCGGGAGCTAAAGATTTTCTGCTCCCTCAATATGCTGCAACTTTGGGAAAAGCGATCTACTTGCACAGGTGTGCAAGGAATCGAGTGCGGGACCAGCGAGGCTGTTCTACTTGTGGCTTTCTCTCGCTAAGTACTCAAGGATCTGCTCCACTTTTTCCTTGGAGAGGGTTCCAAGAGACCGTAGGCTCTTCACAAGGTCCGATATCGTGGTCACGGACTTGACTCTGTAACCTTGCCTTTCCAGGCTCTGCTTTCCGCCTTGCTCCCTGTCCACGACGACGAGGATGACCTCGACCTTTCCACCCGCTTCCTCAAGGGGTTTTATTCCTTCGATTTTCGAGTCCCCGCTCGTAACCACATCATCAAAAAAGATTAACCGTTCTCCCTTTCTCACTTCCCCTCCCGTTATTCTGCCAGTTAAACCGTAGGCTTTGACTTCCTTCCTCACGATTATGCAGGGCAACTTCAGTCTATTGGCTATGCTAGGTAGGAGAAGGGCGCCCTTCAACTCAATCGACGCCAGTTTATCTATGCTTTCTGAAGACATGAGAGCCCTGATCTCTTCAGCCACAATGCTAACGATACATTCGAAATCTCTTGGCGAGGATAACAGCCACGACAGGTCAACATAGTACGGACTCGACACGCCCGATTTGAGCTTGAAGCTCCCAAACTTCAATGCGCCTGACCGTGTCAAAGCCTTAGCAACAAGAGAAGCCTTCTCGGACATGCAGGCTCACCAACGCCAATCAACTTATGTATGCCTGGAGCCCTCTAAAAGGATTGCCACCAGTTATCGGCAGTATGCCCCATGCTAGCCTATGCGTACTCAGCCTTCTTCTCGAACTGTCTCTCGTAGATTCCCCTCACCTTCTGGATCGTGTCAGCTTCCTCTAGGGATTTATCAAGACGGATCCGCGTTATGCGGGCGAAACGCAAAGCCATCCCGCATTTGTACTTTGGGCTTTTCTGAATCTCATTATACGCTATTTCCACGACTATTCTCGGCAGAACGGTGACTCTGTGGCCTTCTTCTGCTACGGCTATCTCTTTAAGCCTCGTAGTCATCTCAGTCATCTCCTCATCTGTCAGCCCCTTGAAGGTTTTACCTACGATCAAGAATTCCAGGGTTTCTTCATCCCTCGCTGCGAGATAGTAATCCGAGAGCCACCTATGCCTCCTGCCGTAGCCATACTCAGCCGCGACTACCACTAGGTCCAGAGGTTCCAGCGTCTCCTTGATCTTGAGCCAATGCTTGCCGCGCACTCCCGGCGTGTAAGGACCATCCAGCCTCTTCGCCACCAACCCCTCATGCCCTTCGTCGACAGCTTCTCTTAGGAAAAGTTGGGCTTCCGAAGGGTCTCCGGTGATTTTCTGCTTCGTCAAAGGTATGTTTCCAGCTACTTCTTGCAGCTTCCTCCTTCTCTCGGTATAGGGAAAGCTGATAAGACTTTGGCCATCAACATATATCGCGTCAAAGAGGAAAAGAGTAACCGGAATCTCCTCAACCATCTTATTTATCTCGTATATTCTTCTGAAGCGACGCATAAGATGCTGAAAGGGCAGAGGGCTGCCGTCCTTTCCTAAGGCTATGACCTCGCCTTCCAGAATGGCCTCCCCAGCCTTGACTTGTCGGCGGATGAGCTCCACAACCTCTGGCAAGCTTTCTGTAACATCTGTAAGTCTGCGGCTGAAGACCTTCACCTTGTCTGGCGACTTGTGAACCTGGATCCGCGCCCCATCGAGCTTGTACTCGAAGGAGGTTTTTCCGCCATGCTCTTCCAAGGCCTCCTCTGGGTCCTCCGCCGTTTGAGCAAGCATGGGTTTGATGGGTCTGAAGGCTTTGAAGCTGATCTTCGCAACGCCTTCTGCCCCCTGTTTCTTGCAGATGGCTGCTGTTTCACCTACGTCTCCGGTGAACATGACAGCTTCCTGGGCAGTCTTGAATGGAACGGAGAAGGCTTTCGACACAGCGATCTCCATGAGACCTTCATGGAGCCCTGTCCTCATCTCACCGATCACTATCTTGACAAGGTACTTGGCCTCAAGAGGTGTAGCCCGCCCGAAAAGAGACTCGACGATCCGTTCCTTCCTCTCTCTGGAACCTTGACCCGCAGATTCGGCAATGGCTTCCAGAATCCGTCTCACCTCAAGCACCGTCAACGGATTCTGGAAAAGTGTCGCCTGCCTGCGGACTCTGCTGTTCTCAATCACTGTCTGTGTGGCAGCTCCAATGTCGCCGGTCTGCCTGAAAGCTGCTGAAAATTCCTTCCAGCTGGTTTTGGCTAATCGTTCGATTATTGCGCTGAGAGTTGCCCAGCTGACATCTAGGGTTCTTTCGCCCCATTTGGGAAAGGCGCGACCAAGCATCATCGAAACAGCTGGCTCAACCTCGTCCTCTTCCAGCTGCCTCAAGAAATCGGCAACAATGTTGGTCATTACCGTGCGTTTGGTCGTTGTTGTCAGATTCTCACAAAGCTCGGCTAATGCTTGAAACTTTGTCATCTTGTCCTGCCGCCCTTGGGTATATGACTGGGATGCTGAGCTTCAAGTTTTCGCTGGGCACGCAACCAGGAAAGACAAGACGGGAAGCTGGAAACGTCGCGGTTACACCCAGATCTTGTCTAGTTCAGCCTGTAGCTCACGTTTCGTTCTCTCGTACTCCTCTATCGAGAGCTCGCTGAGCTTGTATCGAGTCTGAAGAGTCTCAAGTTGTTCTCTGAGGCTTCTCTCTTTATCTTTGCGGTCTTTGATTAGAGAGTCGAGGAAAACGAGCGTCTCCGTTATGTCCGGCGCGATTGTCTCAAGCGTCTCTGATGAGACCTTCCCCTCCCCAACGAGTTTTCCAAGGACACTCAGATATGACCCAATGTTCGTCTCGAGGTCTCGGATTTCGCTGGGCTTCTTCTCGGCGAACGTCTTTTCCAAGGTCTCGATGCTTGCTTTAAGCGTCTTCACGGATTCCGCTAGTTCTCGTTCCTCAGCCTTCAGACTGTCCGTTCTCTGCCCGTATTCCTTCTCGTCTATCTCGCCCACTTTACGGCGGACCTCAAGCTCCTCAAGCCTCATGCCCACTTCGCTGAGACGCCTGCTGCTTTCGTTCAGTTTGTTCTTCAGTTCCTCCAACTTGCTGATGCGGGAGCTCAAAGATTCCCTCAACTTGCCAGCGTACTCGTTATGAAGCTTCAAGAAAACCCTTTCCGAGACCTGTCCTGACTGGAAGAGGTCGAGTAGGGCTGTTTTCCTTTCGTAGAGTGCCGTAATGCCAGACATAAGGTTGGAGATCTCGTCTCTAACCTCAATCGCAGGGGAAGGTGGAGGAGTTACTGTCGGAACCTGCGGAGGTGCGGAGGGTCCAGTTGTAGGTGGAGCAACGGTTGGCGGAGCTGCCTGAGGTAGCTTTGCTCCGCAGTATATGCAGTATTTCATGGCGGGGGCGAGCTTGCCACAGCCGGGGCAACGGATTCTAGGCTCATCATGAAGGGACAAGTGACCGTCTCCTAAACGTACTAGAAGTGAACCCAATTATATACTTAATCATTGGCATAGTGAGCAAGGATTAATTGGTTCAAACCCCACCCCCGCACCAGCACCTTTTTAAGATGCAACCCGATTTTGGCTCGTTTCAATGGCCTGAGACATCGCCGACCCGCCCCGACCAAGAGATACCGTACCTGGAGGAGTTGACTCACCGCAAAATGCGTGGGACGTAACATACTGTCGCCAGAGTCGTACGACTAAGTGGTTCTGAAGAAGACAGAAAAAATGGGGGAGTTTGCGACCGTGCTGAAAGACTTTTTTTCGGAATCCGATTAGGCTTTTGTTATATCGGTAAAGTATTTAAACCTCGAGCGTTACCGATATATCGGCAATTCTGCTGATTAATATAGCTTACCGAAATATCGTAGGTGGCAAACGTGAAGCATAGAGGTACGCTCCGAGAACGAGTAATAAGGGTTCTCTTGACTGATCCAGATGGCTCACTCACCAAGTACAAGATAGCCAAGAAGGCAGAATGTTCGTTCTCATGGGTACATGAGTTCTTAAGCAAACTGGAAATGTTGAGGCTGGTAAGCGGGGCGAAGGTCACGGACTATAATGGCCTTCTAAAATACTGGCTTCAGGTAAGGACCAAGCCCGATAAGAAAGATTACATGCATAAAGACCCACTCAGCCTAATTAGGAGAGTCAAATTGCCATACGCTCTTACGACTTATCAGGCAGAAAACCTTGTTCAACGCTATCTCTTTCCCTCGCGTACCGATTTATATGTAGAAGCCGAAGATGTAGAAGAATGGCAAAAACTCATATCCAGTGAAGGCCTGGTGGGAAAGGGTAACTTAAGACTGCTGATTGCTGACTCTCACGTCTTTTACGGCTCGTTCAAGCGACAAGATCTAACCGTTGTATGCATTCCGCAACTAATTTTAGACTTATTTGAAGAAGGCGGAGTATGCACAGAAGCCGCGGAAAAACTTCTAGGAAAAGTGCAGGAACATGGTGTACGAACCCAATGAAATAAAGACTTCCGAAGAGCAGTTAGAGAGAGTCTTCAAACAACTCAAAAGTCCAATATGCCTTCTCGGAGGGTGGGCAGCCTACCACATCGTAAACAAGAATTTCGAGAAAGCCAA
>Ga0315312_1001628_pt1 | contig 17013 bp, 20 predicted proteins | sample TDP7_MG_FD_203629 | JGI IMG/M metagenome (GOLD analysis project Ga0315312, IMG submission 203629) | Freshwater sediment microbial communities from Lake Towuti, South Sulawesi, Indonesia - TDP7 | ecosystem: Environmental > Aquatic > Freshwater > Lake > Sediment | place: Indonesia: South Sulawesi... | reverse complement strand
GAAAGTATCTCAGGTGCTTCCATGCGGAAATTAGGTCTCATTAGGTTAACGGAACGGGTCCAAGCGGAAACCCTTGCTCTTATGGTGTGACGACCAGAAAGGTAATCGGTTCTCCCGAAAGTCTTGACGATGTATCCTGCGTCCTCCAGTCGGGTCTGAAAGGTGGGCGTATCTTCCTCGAGGCCCTTAAAGTTATTCCAAGCCTCGCAGTGATGAACGTATTTTCCACTCCACATACTCGCCCTGGACGGAACGCACAAAGGGCTATTTGAATAAGTATTAGAAAACAGAACGCCCTCTTCAGCAAGTCTGTCCATATTAGGAGTTGCATGAGCCATCGCGGGATGATCCATACACCCCATAACCCTTCCATCCATACTGTCACACATTATAAGCACAATGTTCGGTCCTTCTGACATTCTTACAGCTCCTCTATCTGCAATATCATTTTTCGACAGCATGTAAAAAGATTTGCTTTTCTGATCCAGTAAGATCGTCGCAATCCTTTCTATTGGGCATGAATAAGGTTTATATTAAGATAGGTTTACGCTAAGTGTATGGAGTTCTTTGACTGCAACGTCTGTTTCGGCGCCATGATGGTGCCCCCTCCCAGGATCGCTGAAAACGTCCAGGCTCTAATTGAGGAGATGGACTTTTGCGGAATAAAGGAAGGTTTGGTCCGCCATGCGGCGCAACGGGATGACTCCCCCGTAGTTGGCAACGAACTTTTATCAGAAGAAGTTAGGGGATTCGGGCGCCTCCACGGGACTTGGGCAATTTTACCGCATCAAACTGGGGAGTTAGGATCGCCTGAGGAGTTTATGGAGGGAATGAAGGCGCATAATATTCGTGCTTTGTGGGCCTTCCCCGCGGAACATAAGTATCTAATGACGAGAACCGCCCTTGGCCCCCTCTACGACCTGATAATTGAGAGGCATATACCCCTATTCATCTCCATAACAGAGTCCTGCGGCGGGATATCAGGGTGGTACCTCATCGAGCAAATATTATCTGAGTCCTCCGACCTTACGCTTGTGGTCACAGACCACGGCTCCTGGGGGCAGGACCGCTTCTTCAGACCCCTCATGGAGAAATATGAGAATCTCTACCTAGACACATCGCGGTATGAGCTTGACGGGGGCATAAAGGCGTTCTGTGACAAGTATGGTCCGGATAGACTCCTCTTTGGAACGGGCTTCCCTGAGATGAACATGGGAGGGGCGCTCCTAACCCTGGCCCAGGCGGACATAACCACTAGGGAGCGGGAGGCCATCGCGGCAGGAAACCTAAAAAGGCTACTTGGGAGGGTTAGGCTGTGAAAAATCCATCTGAGCTGGCGAAGGAATTCATGGCTAAGGGAAGGGCTGACTCCTGCTCGGTTATAGACATGCATGGCCATCTGGGGCCATATCAGGGCATCTACTTTCCCAATGCGTCTCCGGAGGACATGATGAGAACCATGGATCGGGCTGGCGTCAAGATGATTGTCTCAAGCTCCCACGCCTCCCTCATAGACCCTAAAAGGGGGAATAGGCTCATGGCGGAAGTAATAAAGAGGTATCCTGATCGTTTCCGAGGATACTGGTGCATAAACCCGAACTACTATAAGAGAATGGATGAGGATATAAGGGAATTCTCGGAGAAGGAGGGATTTGTGGGGTTCAAATTCCTGTCGGATTATCATAAATATCCCATAACTGGTCCAAAGTATGAGCCCGCCCTCAAACACGCAGATGAAAACAAACTGCTGATTCTCATGCACACCTGGGGAGGAAGCCCCTACGATTCGCCGTCCATGGTTTCCACCCTGGCCGAAAAATACCCCAATGTTACCTTTCTTATGGGCCACTCAGGCTACGGAGACTGGGAAAAGTCCATTCAGGTCGCCATAGCCCACATCAATGTTTATCTGGAACTATGCTCCGCCTACCGCGTCAACGGTCTCCTGGAATGGATGGTTCAGGACGCGGGCTCCAGGAAAATCCTTTTCGGCACGGACCTACCTTGGTTTGACCCCCACTACGGAATCGGATGCATCCTATTCTCAAAGATAAGGGACGAAGACAGGCACAACATCCTCCACCGCAACGCCGAGAAACTATTAAGACTATAGAACTCAATCCGAATGTTGTCTCAACTCGTCTGTGTTTTCCCTAATTTTTCTAACGGCTTCTAAGACCAGGTCCATGTCGTCAATGCCGCCTAGAAACATTCTGTGGGAAAAGGATGCCGCCTCGTGTTGGTAAATCCTTTCAGCCTCCGGGCAGTAGACCTTGCTGTAATCTATCTCCCTGCCATAGAAGGAACATTTTATGGGACAGCCAGTTGGTCCAAAGTCCATCCTCTGGAATAGGGGATTATGGTAGATGGGGGCTCCATGGGCTCCCACGCTGCAGGGAACGCCCTCGGCCCTCAGGGCTTCTAGGAACTTGTCGCGGGGCACCCCGTCAAACTCCTCCTCATGGTATTTGAAGTTCCAGTAGTAGAAGCTCCATCGGGTGACCCTGGGATCTCGCTTTATGGGTTTTACCCCGTCGATTTCTTCGAGTCCCTTGGCTAGGTAGGTGGCGTTGCGCTCACGGGTCTCCACCTGCTCATCTAATCTTGAAAGTTGTGTAAGAAGCAGGGCGCCTTGAAACTCCGTCATTCGCAGGTTGGAGGCTATTCGGTGAAACTCATAAAAGGGTCTTCCTGACATACGGCCTATGTGCATGAAGGAGTAGGCCTTCTCTGCCAACGCTGGATCGTTGGTTAGAACAATTCCGCCTTCTCCGCAGGTGAGGGTCTTACCCATCTGGAAGCTGAAGGCCCCAAGGTGACCTATGGACCCCACGCGGCGCCCCTTCCACTCCGAACCGTGGGCGTGGGCGCAGTCCTCTACCACAATTAAGTCGTGTTTGGCGGATATTTCCATGATCCGATCCATGTCTGCAGGATAACCCCCGTTATGGACTGGCATAATAGCCTTCGTTTTACCAGTAATAGCCTCCTCAATAGCGTCCGGGGCGATGTTGTAAGTGGCTGGGTCCACATCAACGATCACGGGAACCGCGTTCACTAGGGCCACAGCGGTGGCTGACGCCACAAAGGTGAGGGCGGGAACTATGACATCGTCCCCTGGACCAACACCGGCGGCTTTAAGGGCGCACTCCAAGGCTTGGGTGCCATTAGTAACCGCTACGCCGTACTTGGCGTTTTGATACGCGGCAAAGGCATCCTCGAACTGGCCCACCTTGGACTCCTCCGCCTTCTCGTAGGCTCCGCGCCACCACTTGCCGCTGCGCAAAACCTCTAAAAGGGCCTTCTCCTCCCTTTCATCAAAAATAGGCCACGGCTTTCCCAGCGGCCGCTTCACCGTTGGCTCTCCACCGTTGACGGCTAACTTTACCATAATCCTCCACCTCAGTTAATAGAGAAATAAAATGGAGAAGGAGGATTAAAAGATTTTAGTGAATTATCGTTGGGTTTTGCCCTCAGGGGCCAATTTCATAAGGATATGGATAAAGTTCTGAAATTGTAAATTTCTTTATTTTTGATAAAGATAAATTTGCACATAAAACAGTAGCATTCTCAACGCTATAGCGTTTAATTGCTTCTCTGCATATTCCACAAGGCATAATTATCTCTTTTGGAGAACCAACTATTAAGATGATTTTAAACTTTGAATTTTTTCCTTCTTCTGTTAACATTGCCCCTATAGCATTTTCTTCGCCATGAATACATCTGATGTGCTCAAAAGGAACCCCGTGATAAACGTTGTCGTTTTCAGATAGAACACAAGACCCTACTTCTTTACCCATTTCCAAGAATTTATTGAATAAAGGCTTTACACGTTCTATAAAGTCTTTTTCTTCTTTAGTTAATTTAATCATAATTTGGTAAATAAATCAATTGATTTATATAATTTGTTATGCGCTTCTGAGCCAGCGGGCGCGTCTGGAAAGGAGGCGTCTTTAAAGCCCAACTTCGCCAACGCCTATGATAACATTATTATATCTTTTTGTTATTGAAGGATGTGGTGTTACTTATGGTTGAGGAAAGGCTGTTAATCAGGCTGAGCGGTGCGGTCGCTGAAATGCTCGATGAGCTGGTTAGGCGAGGCTATTTTTCAACCAAGTCGGAGGCGATAAGGGCGGGCATCCTAAAGCTGGGGGAAAACTTTGGGCTGGTTAAGCCCCCCTCCTATTACTGGGAAGAGTTGGACAAGGAGATTAAGCGCTCTGGTAGACGATTAACCCACGAGGAAATCCTGGAGGCCGTTGAAAACCTTGAGCGAGAAGCCTAGGAGGGCATTTCTCGACTCCATGGTCTTCATCTTCGGCAGGTTAGAGGAGTGCAATTCTAAACTTGTTTTATTCTTAGCTTTGCGTGGCGAGTTTGAGGCGGTGGTGTCTGAACTAGTTATAGAGGGGGTTGAACGTTTCTTTAGGGAAAACTTCGGCAGGGAAACCGGGCAAATTTTACTTCAGGTCATAGCTCCCCACGTTATCCGCGTGGTCGTGCAGGAGGGAAAAGTAACGTCGGCCGTCATCGACGAAGCTTGGGATGAACTTAACCAGGAGTTCCTTGAAAACAAGAATGGGGGCACCATTACCGCTGCTATAAACCTTGTCATGGAATGATTAAGGCTCATCATGGAGAAGTGTGCTTTGAGTATGGTTGAAGTGTTATTCTGAGATTAGAAAGGTCCCTGTTTTGGTGAGTTGGATGGCGAGTTCCCTTCCGAGGCGTTCCGTTTTAATTAGCCCATAACTTTCGAGCTTGCTAATGTGATAACTTAGTTTGCCCCATTCCTCCTTAGACCAGCCGAGTTTTTCGCCCAAGGCCTTCATGGTCTCCACCCCTCCACCAGAATTTTTTAAAACCTTTAAAATTTGTAAGGCTGAATTGGACAGCACTTGGAGTGGCTTAAAGCCGATGAGCATGGGAAGCGTTATGGTTTCCTTCACGCCTTCTGCTTCATAGGCTTCCATTTCAGGAATAGTATAGCAGGTTTTTGCTCCGCACAGGAAGGCGGCGCAGATGGCGGCTGCCGACATGATTTTTGTGCCCGACGAAACGTTTACGAGGACCTCTGAGCCTTTACTTTGTTCCCGTTTAATGAGGGATTTAACCTTTTTGAAGGTGTTTTCAAAGTCATAGGGATGAATTGGCTCCATTTCCACCTGAACTTTCATTACTTCACTTATGGCTTGCTTTATTTTTTCTGCGTAATCCCGAGAGGTTCTGCCCTCACCCCGGATCTTCATCTCTCGCTCTTTTTGGGGGGCAGGAAGGAGAATGAGTTTGTTGAGGGGGAAGGAGCGTATTCCGGCAAGTACTCGTTCGTAGTCCCATCCTACTAAAACTATCTGGGTGACCTTTTCAGTTGACACGCTTGTCCGCTCCTCTAAGTCTTTAATCATATCATTTATTTAAGATTTCATAGAAAAGTTTAAATATGTTTTTAACAATTCAATTTTGGGTAAAACTATGGGCTGCGTGGTCGTCATCGGAGGCTTCTTCGGAAGTGAAGGGAAGGGAAAAATCGTGGCGCATCTGGCGCTTCACGATAAGCCCCTCATCGCCGCGCGGGGAGGAGTGGGACCAAACGCCGGACACACCATCATATTTGAAGGGAAAGAATACCGGTTAAGGCAAATTCCCAGCGCCTTCGTTAACCCCACCACATGCCTCCTCATTGGACCCGGCGTCTTAGTGGACCCAAGGGTCCTCTTAGAGGAGATTAAATCAACCCGCGTGGAGAATCGAATCGGGCTTGATCCCCAATGCGCAATAATTGAAGAGCCCCATATACAACGCGAAAGGGAAAACATGTACCTAAACCAGATTGTCAAAACAACTGAGACGGGCTGCGGCCCCTGTATGGAAGACCGTGTAAGGCGGGTTGCAAAATTGGCAAGGGACACACCGGAACTCCACCCATATTTAACGGATGTTGCCCTAGAAATTAACAGCACCATTGACAGGGGAAAGAAAGTTTTGGTGGAGGGAACCCAGGGCACCCACCTGTCGCTGTATCACGGAACCTACCCCCACTGCACATCCAAGGATGTAACGGCCTCCGCCATCTGTTCCGACGTTGGAATTGGACCAACCAAGGTTAGCGATGTAATAGCGGTCTTCAAGGCCTTCGTCACCCGATCCAGTCCAGCCGGACCCCTAGAAGGAGAGCTTCCCCAAGGCGAAGCCGATCGCCGGGGCTGGACAGAAATTACAACCGTAAGCCACAGGCAACGCCGCGTAGCCCCCTTCAATTTCCAGATGGCGAAAAGGGCAGTGATGCTTAACGGCGCCACCCAAACAGCCCTCACAAAAATAGACATATTATTCCCAGAGTGCCAAGGGGCCAAATCCTTTGACCAGCTGCCAGAAAAAGCCCTTTCCTTCATTCAGGAAGTGGAGGCGGAACTAAAAGTTCCCGTTACATTAATAGGAACAGGACCAGATTCCAGAGAGATCATAGACCGACGGCATGCTTCATCAAAAAAATGACCACACGGCAACGATCTCTCCAGTTAACATTTTTAGGATTATTATGTTAAATTAATGAAATTAGAAATTGCATCTTCATTGGTCAGCTCGGGATAATTTTAAAAGTTGATCAAAAACCTTTGGTAGTGAAGGCATAGGAAGGCATAAGAATTAATAAGTTTTGAAGTAATCTTTCTTGGGAGGATGGAGTGTTGATCAAGCGTGAAGTGTTCTTTTTTGAGAAAGCTGGTGGACAAAACACTGAATACGTGATGGAGGCCGTTAAAGAAAGAGTAAAGCAAGGGGACTTGACTTATGTTGTGGTTGCTTCCAATTCAGGTAGAACGGCCCTTAGACTCGCGGAGGCGTTGAAGGATACGGAGGTTAAGATCATCTGTGTAACTGAGTCTCCTCAAAGAATTGATTGGAAGGCGCAGTGGCCCACATTAACAGAGGAAAACAGGAAACGATTAAAAGAACTTGGTGTGGTTGCGGTTGAGAACATTCCCTATGCGTCTTACTGTTCGGTTTTAGACAACAATCGATGGCAAACTCCAAGTCCAGATACCCTCGTTTACATGACTCTAAGAACTGTGGGCGGCGCAGGACTTAAGGTGGCTATGGAAGCCATGTTTATGGCCGTTTGGGCAGGTGTCTTACCGCCGGAAGAAAACGTGATCTCGATAGGTGGGACCGATAGTGGAGCTGACACTGCCATAGTGGTGCGGTCAGCTTTCCAAGAGAACTTCTTTGCAAGTGAAATAAGTAAGCGGCCCATGGTGCGAGAAATACTGGCGATGCCTATAGAAAAGAAATGGCAAGATGAACCATTGTAATAACAAAAGAATTTTGGGGCGAAATGAAGGTATCGAGGCTGGGCTCATGGATTCCTATAGGAAATTAGTAATTAGCTAAGGAAAAGACCTAAGGGTCTCCACTACTCATATATTTACAAAAGTGGAGCGTTTGGGATGCAAGATGAGCGATGAAGAGAAGAAAAAGGCGGATACCTTTCCATCCCCCATACTGCCGGGGAGGCTGGAGAGACCTGAGGAGCGGAGGTGGCCTTCTCCAGTTCCGTTACCCGCGGTTCCATCCGAAGACGTAGGCAGGCTACTCAATCAGATCCTGAAAAGGCTGGACGCCATAGAGCAGCGGTTGGACAGAATAGAAAAGCTCTTGATGGGAAAACAGCCCACTCCCTAAGGCATTAGGGGATTCGTCTATGCTCTCTGGACGTGAACGGGTTATTCGAGCCCTGTGCCTAGAGGAGGCCGACAGGGTCCCCCTTGGCGGGGACGGTATCTCCCAGCCCACTGCTGATGTGGTGTTAGGAAGGCCCTGCGTGATGGAGATGGGTGGCGAGTTAAGGCGGATAAGGCTGTGGGCTGAGGGACGGCTTAAGGAGCTTCAGGAAAGGATCATGGCTGACATATACGACCTTGCCAAGAAACTGAAGCTGGACTTGACCCGCATCGGCGCGGGATTTCCCGCCGAGGACGATCCGAGGCCCAAGATGCTGGACGAAAATTCATGGACCTGGGATGGCGCAATCATCCATCGCCTTGTTCCCGGAAACTACATGGTGGCTGAAACCACCCCCACAGGAAAGCATCCCACAAAAAGCGTGGAAGACTTTGAGGAGCACGTGAAGAACCTTGAAAGCGTCGGTGACGAAGCCCTTGAAAAGGATGCTCAACGCCTTCTCGCCTATGGGGGGCTCATGAAAAGATTGACAAGGGGGCTAAAAATCTGCGTTTATTATCCCACGTGGAACGCCTTCTTGACTCGGCCTTGGTGGCTCCCCACCTTCCTAAAGTGCTTCTATGTGCGCCCAGACCTGATCAGGCGCTTCGAACAGGCCCAGGCCAGAAGGGCTATGAAGTTGGGTTCCGTGGCCATAGATCTGGGATGCGATATTATAGGTATTGGCGGCGACCTGGCCTATCGGAGCGGCCCCATGATATCGCCCAGGCATTATCATGAGTTTATCATGCCCTACATGCGCATGGAGTCAGATCACTTCCGCAAGAAGGGAGCGTTTACCATGATAGCTTCGGATGGAAACCTCTGGCCCATAATTGAGGATTATCTGATCAGTTCCCGTGTGGATGCCATGAGGGAGATAGAGAGCCGAGTCATGGGCATAGGGAAACTCAAGAAACTTTATGGGGACAGAATATGTTTTAACGGCGCCGTGGATTGCGCCACCACCCTAGTCTATGGCAGCCCAGGGGACGTTAAGGAAGAGACTAAAAGATGCATAGAGACCCTGTCGCCTGGAGGAGGCCACATCCTGAGTTCGACTAACAGCATTAATCCTCAAGTTAAGCCTGAAAACTTCTTCGCCATGCTGGAGGCCAACAGGAAATACGGAAAATACACCCTAAAACAGTGACGAATCTGGTTACAACCCCCACATATTGTAGGAAAATTTTAATGCATGTACCTTACACTTGAGCGCCGAAACGCCATGACGGAAGACAAGCATAATGCCTATTCCCTAAACATTTTATACGCCGCCTCATGGACCGTTCAGGCATGCATGGGGCTTATTGGAATCGCCATACCCATCTACGCGTACCTGTTAGGGGCTCCCCCCTTCTTTTTAGGCCTTATAGGCGCCGCGGGAGGCATCACCTACTCCATCATGCCCATAATTTTCGGTAAGTTTTCTGATAGACTTGCCAGGAAAAGGGCGGTGTTAACATCTATGGCGTTTTACGCCCTAGCGTGCATCTTATACATACTCTCTCAGGATTTCGTCACACTTATTTTCATCAGGCTCATTGACGCGGCTTCCCAAGCCCTTTTCTGGCCCATTGTGGAGGCCATGATCGCAGAAGGCGTGGGGAAAGGAACCCTAGAGAAGGCCTTGTCTAAGTTTAATGTCTCATGGGGTTCAGCCATGACCGTTAGCCCCCTAATTGGAGGGCTACTTATGTCTTTATTTAACAATGTAAAGGTGCCCATCTATGCTTCCCTAATGGGCGTTATCTTGACCTTTCCCATGATCCTATCCGTTCATTCAACTTCAGTCAACCCGAAGGCAGGTGCATCTCCTGAAGTTCTTAGGGCAAAAAGTCACTCTTCTGTCCTTGTGGCTTTAATATCTGCATTTTCATTTGGTTTCGTAACCGGCATAATTTTTGCCTTCTTCCCAGCTTTTGGAACATATTTGGGTATGCAACCCTTCGAAATAGGCGCGGTTCTCTTCACCTTAGGCCTCTTCAAAACTTTAATTTTCTCCCAAGCTACGAGAATCGAAGCAAAGTTTAAAACCGGGCCTGTATTTCTCCTAGGCTCGGCCCTTGCAGCCTCCTCACTTATCATAATCGCTTTGGGCTCCACCACAACCGTTTTCCTACTCTCCCTTGCAGTTTTAGGTCTCGGCACAGGTTTAGGCTACTCCGAATCCATCTTCCTCACGCTCCGCGAGGCAGGTTCCTCCCGAGGTTTTGCAGCAGGAGCCTTTGAGAGCTTCATAGGTCTCGGCTATTTCCTAGGTCCCCTCATGGGCGGTCTAACAAGCGAAGCGAGCCTTCGCACACCCTATATGCTTGGCGCCTTGGTTAGTATCACCGTTTTCTTTGCCCAATTCCTCTTCATAAAGAAAGCTGAACTAAAACTTTAGAAGCCTATTCTAAGCAATTCTTATAAGTTATTAGGCAATAAGGTCGAAGTAACGACCTGATGAACTGGTGGAAAGAGATGAACATCCTTTTGATAATGCTGGACAGCCTTCGGAAGGACCACGTGGGGTGTTACGGAAACAGTTGGATCAAAACTCCGAATCTGGATAGTCTGGCTAAGGAGGGAGTAGTTTTCACCAGGGGCTTTCCCGAGGCCCTCCCCACCTTGCCCGTCAGAAGGACCATGCACACGGGCATGAGGACCTTCCCCTGTAGACATTACCAACGGAAGAAGGGAGATGTGGTCATGATCCCCGGCTGGGAGCCCATCCCTGAGGATCAGGTGACCATGGCCGAGGTCTTCAGGCATCACGGCTACCGCACAGCCATGTACACGTCCGCTTACCACATGTTCAAGCCCTCCATGAACTACCACCGGGGATTCAGCACTTGGGAGTGGATCAGGGGACAGGAGGCTGACCCTTACAGGGCTCCGCTTAGGAGGGACATAGACGTAGAGGACCCAAAATATCTTCCATGCGAGCTGGCCTACGGCTGTGTTGGCCATAGCCTCCATCACTGTCTGCCCAACATGCAGGACTGGCGGACTGAGGAGGACTGGTTCCCACCAAGAACCTTTGGGAAGGCCATCGAGTGGTTAGAGAGAAATAAGGACGCCGAGAAGTTTCTGTTGGTAGTGGATGAGTTTGACCCCCACGAACCGTGGAACGCCCCGAAGGACATCCTTGAGCTTTACTTTGACACAGCCAGCTATGGGGGAAGGCGGATAATCAACACCCGTGGAGGACCCTACGAGTTCCGAGAGGGCGAGCTGGAATATACCCTAGCCCAGTATGCAGGTGAAGTCACCCTTTGCGATAAGTACGTGGGAAGGCTCCTCGACAAGGTTAAGGAGTTGGGTATGTGGGACAACACGATTATCATTGTTGTTTCCGACCACGGCCACAACATTATGGACCACGGCGTAATGCACAAGGTTCCCTCGCACCTATATCCTGAACTCATGGACCTGGTTTTCATTGTATATCATCCTAAAGGTGAGTATGCTGGCGCGGTCTGTGACGCCTATATTGGGCACCAAGATATCCTGCCAACCCTTTTAGGTCTCACTAGTCTATCTTCGCCCGTGCCCCTCGACGGACGGAACGTGTGGGACTGGGTAACCGGTGAAAGGATCGACAGGCGGAAGTACATGACATCTATCTTTGGCGAATGGGTCTGGTGTCGGGACGAAGAATACGCCTTCATCTCCGACCTAGACGGCAAGCAGGCCAGACTTTTTGACCTACGGCAGGACCCAGAACAGCGCAACAATTTGGCTGAAGAAAGGCCTGAGGTCTGTCAGGAGATGTATAAGCGGATTTTAAGCGACGCTGACGGGTCCCTTCCGCACTATGAGATACGTCGAGAGGGACACGCTTGGTATGAGTACCCAGACGTTTATGCGCCTGACGCCCGCACGCCTTCAACGGACCATTATAAACCTAAAGGAGGTCAGTAAACAACGCTGAATTTTCCTAAGTTTTTGCTGCAACCTTTTGGTCATCCAGTCTATGTTGGTAAATGATTAGGCCTTCATTGACACGATAGAAGTCATCGATTCTGGCGACCTCCCGGTATCCATGTTTTGAATAGAAGTCTCGGGCTCCCTGGTACTCGGGGCTTGACGAAGTCTCCGCCAGGATCATTCTACCCCCAAGGTCCTTGACGTTCCTCTCCATGAATCTTAGCAGCTCCCCCCCTATTCCATGCGCTTGGCGGCTGGGATCAACAGCTATCCAGTAGAGGTGGTAGACGCCGTCTGTCATGGGTGTCTTACCGTAGCAGATGTACCCAAGCGGAGAATCTTTTTCATCCGCGGCCACCTTTATCAGGTAGTCACGCTGCCTGCTATTCTGCAGGTAGAGGTCAACGATCTGCAGCGCCGTCTCGATTTCTTCTTCTGTGAAGACCTTCACTTGCCGTAGGATTCTTTCAATGGCTGGTCTGTCCCCAGGCGTGAGGGACCTAATGGTGGCCATGCCATCGCCTCAGTTCTGCCCCTTGCTCCTTAAAGGATTGCTTACCTGACGTTTCCATCCCGATTCCTTGTCGAAGGTTTTCTCAGGCAATTTAACAAGGGATTTGTCTTCAAGGCGATGACCCATACCATACCTTTCAAGGGCATGATAAAGAATTGTGCAGATCAGCTGATCGTAGGTGAAGCCCGCCGCCCGCGCAGCCTCAGGCAGGCACGAGTGGGCCTTTGGGTCAGGGATCATTCCTGGCAGGGGATTCACCTCAAGAACGTAGGGGGTGCCTGATTCATCCACCCGCATATCTATTCTGCACATGTCCCTGCAACCGAGTATCTTGAAGACCCTGAGCGCAACGCGGCCTATCTTTTCACTTAGTTCCCCCGGAACGTGGGCTGGGCACCGGAACATCTCCAGGGGCTTCTCTGGGGTGTCCCATATCCACTTGGCCTCATAGGAATAAATCTTTTTGGCGCCCTCCGGCAGCCCCTTAAAGGTTATCTCAACGATGGGTAGAACCACAGGGTTTTTGTTACCGAGGAGCCCGACCGTGAACTCTCGACCGTCAATGAACTCCTCAACCAAGGCGGGTTGGTCATAGTTCTTGACGATATGGGCCACTTTTTCCCTCAGCTTCTCCTCGTTTGAGACAACGGAATCGTTTCGGATGCCCTTGCTGGAGCCCTCATGGATGGGTTTCACAATGAGGGGAAATCTGAGGTGCGGGTTCACCTTATCCTCGGGGGCTGTAAGGACCTGATGTCGAGGGGTAGACACCCCCTTATAATGCAGGATTTCCTGGGTCAACATCTTGTCCAGCGCGATGGCCAGGGTTAAGGGCCCAGAACCCGTGTAGGGGATGCCCAGCATCTCCAGAATGGCCGGTATGTGGGACTCCCTGCTTTCCCCCCTAAGGCCCTCCGCGATGTTGAAGACGATGTGGGGTCGCGTATTCTGAAAGGTTATATAGGCGTTCTCGTCGGCCTCTATCAATTGAACACTGCACCCCGCCCTTTTTAGAGCCTCTGCTATGGCGTTGACCGTGCTCTCCTCATCGAACTCAGCGTAATAGTCTTCAGGTAAACCAGGAGGGATGGCACCCTTTCTGAGATTATATGTTAAACCCACCCTCAGGGGCATAGGGCTTTTCACCGAGGAAATCCTCTAGGCTTTGACGCGAGGCGCCACACGGGACTTTGAGACATCACCATTAAGGATTTGAGAGCCCCCAACCCTCAGGGAAACGCCGTTATTAATGCACGGTTGAGGGTACTCAAAGCTTCTCCCCTGATAGTTGGTGAGGAGGACCCTATCTTCCTCGATAAGCTGGAGGTAGTTGGGCACCAGCGGAATCTTTCCGCCACCCCCAGGGGCGTCAATCACATAGTGGGGGACAGCAAGGCCTGAGGTGTATCCAATTATGGTCTTCATGATTTCAAGGCCCTCCTCAACCCTTGTCCTAAAGTGGTGGGTTCCCTTCACTGGGTCCATCTGGAAGAGGTAGTAGGGTCTAACCCTGATGGTCAGCAGCTTCTGCATTAAGTTTTTCATGACCTCAGCCTTATCGTTGACTCCCCTTAGGAGAACCGTCTGGCTTCCCAGAGGCATCCCCGCGTCGGCTAAGAGACCGCAAGCCCTTGTGCTTTCCTCATTCACTTCCCTCGGGTGGTTGAAGTGTATATTAACGAATATGGGGTGATACTGCTTCAGCATTTTACAAAGCTTCTCTGTGACCCGCTCCGGGAAGGTGCAGGGAACTCTAGTGCCAATCCTGATTATCTCAACGTGCGGTATTTCCCTCAATTTCCCAAGGATGAACTCAAGCCTTTCATCGGTAAGCAGGAGGGGGTCGCCACCTGAGAGCAGGACATCCCTAACCTCGCTGTGCCTGCGAATGTACTCTATTTGCTGTAAAATGCAATCCTTAGATGGGTTTCTCTTGGGGTCTCCAACCCTTCTCTTCCTTGTGCAGAACCTGCAGTATGTGGCACACTGGTTGGAAACTATCATCAATACCCTATCGGGATATCTGTGGGTTAGACCGGGGACGGGGCTATCAACCTCCTCATGGAGGGGGTCCTCCGAGCCGTACGGGTCACTCAATTCCTCGACGCTGGGGATGCACTGTCTCCATATGGGATCGCCCACTCCTTCGATGAGGCTAAGATAGTGGTCCGTCACTCTCATGGGATACTTATCGACGACCGGGTTAAGGTCGTCTAAAATTTCTAAACCAAGCCCGAGTTTCTTCGCAACTTCCTCGGGCTTTGTCACGCTCTCTACCAGAGCCCTTTGCCAGTCTTCAACCATTCCATTCGCTCGACCTAAACTCGAACGTTGCTGAGCTTGGAATCTATTTGTAGTTAACGCCTTACTTATAAATTTTTCTAATATTAATCTGTTAATTTCAATTGGGGTGGTCGAAAAATTATGGGAAAGAAAATCTTAATTATATCATTCCTACTAATCGGTTTTCGGAGAATAAATCACAATGGGGGAGCAACCAACGCTCAAGGTGGCCATAATATTCAATGCAACTGGACAACCAGCCAAAGGTGAAGCTATAGACCGCCTTGCAGAGGCTGGCGTGATAGATGAAGTGAAGGCCGTAGAAAGGGCCCTTCGCCAACTGAACATCCAATTTAGAACCATACTCGTGAAGAACAACATAGTGGATTTGGTAAGCGAATTAAGAACATATGATCCTAGAGTGGTCATTAACCTTTGTGAAAGCGTCTTTGGCGAAAGTCACTTGGAGATGAGCATCCCCTGCCTCCTAGAGTTGCTCAGGATACCATACACGGGGTCGTCTTCCCTATCCCTCGGCCTTTGTCAAAACAAGGGACTGGCTAAGGATGTTCTCACCGCCCATGGCATTCCCACTCCCAAGTATCGAGTAATATTTAGCGGTGAAGAGGAGATTAGCGGGCTCTCCTATCCCTTAATGGTTAAACCGCTTCGAGAGGACGCCAGCATTGGAATAAGCGAGGAAAGCGTGGTCCGTGAGGATGTGGAACTAAGGACGCGGGTTAAGTACATAAGGGAAAACTATCATCAACCAGCCCTGGTGGAGGAGTACATTGAGGGTAGGGAGTTGAACGTGGCTATTCTGGGTAACGACCCTCCCCAAGTTTTACCCATCTCCGAGATTCTATTCCTTAATATGGGCGCGGATCAACCGAAGCTCGTGAACTATCAGGCGAAGTGGGTTGAGGAGAGCGACGCCTACAAATCAACGAAGCCTGTCTGCCCCGCACCTTTAGCTCCCCACCTTAGGGATTTGGTAGCATCCACCGCCCTTAAAGCTTATAAAGTGTTGGGTTGCAGGGACTATGCACGGATTGACATACGACTGCGGGACGGCGTACCCTACGTTTTAGAGGCTAATCCCAACCCCGACATCTCTCCTGGGGTCGGGTTCCACCGCTCCCTCAAGGCAGCCGGCATAGCCTACGAAGACTTTATACGGAGACTAATCAACTTCGCCCTGAACCGCGTTTAAAAACTAATTACCCTTTTTTGACCCTTGGTTCATTTGGGTACCCAATAAAATTTTCTGTTGCGTACCCAAATTAGCGAGACTGAGGGGACGCGCGGTTTAAAAACAAGGTTGATAAAGTCTTATTAATAAAATAGAAAATAAATGTCTGGATGGGGCTTAACGCATGAAAACCTATTTGACGATCTGGTTCAGCAGTGAAGGAGCCAAACCAACGGCCGTGGTGGAGAGGCTTTTAGCCATGGGCTTCAAGCCGACTAGGGGGCATTATGACCATGTTTATGATTGGGGAAGGGACGACGTGGAGCTGGAGGATATCCTTAGGCTTGGCAACGCGGTGCACGAAACCCTGAAGGGCTTTAAGGTTCTATATAAACTGGAAACTGTCTGATATTTGGGTTCGGATCATTTCAAGAAAGGGGGGCCTTTAATGAGAAATGCGAAAGGGAGTTCGGAGAAAACCCTAAAATAAACAATAAAAGGAAGGGAGGTGTCTTGGCCAAGGTCAAGGTGAAGTATACTAGCCATTTAAAAGTTAAGATGGTTGTTAGGGGTGTTCCTAAAGATTTGCCTGAAATTGTTTTTCGTGAGGCTGAAAGCAGATTTCGCGATGGAACTACGGGACATTATGTGGCCTTAAAGGAAGCTTCCTATGCGGGGAAGAGAAGGCTTATTATGGTGGCCTACGATATTAAAGATGACATGATTGAGATAGTAACCGTCCATCCAATGGGTGGTAGGCAAGTGGAGGCAAGAATCAACTCTGGGAGGTGGATCCGTGTCAGCTAAGGCCCTTCCGAAGGTAGTGTACGATAGGGAAAGCGACTCCCTTTACATAGTCTTAGCCGAGGGTTTCGAAGCGGGCTTCATCGAGCTAGCCCCCAACATCAACCTAGAACTGGGCGAGGGCGGAAAGATAATCGGCATAGAAATACTGAAGGCCAGAGAGCTCTTCAGGGAAGAGGGTATGGAAGCCCTCCAATTCATCAAGAGCCGAGTTTAATGCCGGAGAAAACCCTAAAATAAACAATTCTTTACTGCTAAGTGAAAAAATAATCTGAGCGCAGATGTTAATGGGGATTTTAAGCCCATGGACCTTCTTCAGGAAACGAAAAGCCTATTGCGTCTTTACGGGATTTCGCCCAGAAAGCGGCTGGGACAAAACTTCGCCATAGACAGCACTTTACTGAGGGAAATGGTTTCCTATGCTTCTGTGGGCAAAGGGGATGTGATTTTAGAAATAGGCGCAGGGCTGGGTTTTCTAACCCGTTTTCTTTCTCAAGGGTGCAAAAGGGTCATTGCTGTTGAGGTGGACCCTAAACTGATAAGGGTGTTAAGAAGGCAGATCGATGCCCTGCCGAATGTGGACTTA
>Ga0315312_1001627_pt1 | contig 17017 bp, 22 predicted proteins | sample TDP7_MG_FD_203629 | JGI IMG/M metagenome (GOLD analysis project Ga0315312, IMG submission 203629) | Freshwater sediment microbial communities from Lake Towuti, South Sulawesi, Indonesia - TDP7 | ecosystem: Environmental > Aquatic > Freshwater > Lake > Sediment | place: Indonesia: South Sulawesi... | reverse complement strand
GATCTTGAGTATGGAACCCACATTATCTAAATATCGCCAGTATGGCAGTTATAGCAGTTATCTCGGTTATGGTGCTCTGTGTGTTGTTTGTCTGTTTTAGGTATGTAACTGCAGCCAATCATACGAGAACGTTGCAATATATGTTATTTAGTCTAGAATTTAATAGATAACTGATAGTTTATTGTTTTAACCAAGATAGACTAGTAATTCGTAAACATTAAATTATCAGGTTTATGCATCTTTTTCTAAATGACAGCCAACCAAGAAGTTAGAGGCAACACGCTCAAAGTTTACTTGTACATACTCAAGCATGGACCCTGTGAACTCAGGGATGTCCAGCGTGGAGTTGGCTTGTCTACACCTTCTCTTGCCTCCTACCACCTCGGCAAGCTTTCCGAAGCCGGCTATGTGAGGCAGGACGAACATGGAAGATACTGCGCAGTGAGGGAAGCGTCCATTAAGATTCTCGATGGATACTCAAAGATAGGACCTGCAATTGTGCCACAGTTTTTCTTCTTTACTGTCCTCTTCACCATCCTAACGGTGTACTTTTCGTACGAGGCCCTGCAGACACCTGGCTTCACAGTATACCTAATAGTAGCTTCTGTTGCTATGGTTCTTACATTCTGGTACGAGACGGTTAGGCTATGGCGCAGGCTGACCGTTTAACCTGAGTGAAGAACATAAACATAAGTCAGGCCTTAGTCTAATTCTTGATAAATTTTCTATAAGCGTTATAATCACCAGTTGTAGTTCATTCTAAAGCGGTGCGGACTGTATTCGTCTTCCCTTTTTTGCGATTATTAAAAACCTTTGAAAGAGACGTTCAACAGTGTTGAAAATGTTTCAAAAATATAGCATTATCTACCTGCTTTACTATTGAACTGACGAGGAAAATAAGATGTCAACTGGAAAATGGACATTGAAATATGGTGGAGCTGCAGTTCTCGTCGCAATTGTTATAATGGCTGCTGTGACATTCACCAATCCAACATTTACCCCTACAGAAACTTCGACGCCGTCATACACTTTCTTGGTGATGCTGACTGATCCTCCGACAGTGCCACCTGGAACAACTGCGCTGAATCTGACATATGCGGGTGTCTCATTACATGTAACCTATCCTAATGGAACTACGGAGTGGCTTCCCCTTGAAGCATCTGGAACCGTTAACTTATTCACATTAATAAACATGAGTCAGACGATCGCTTCTACCACACTACCCAATGGCTCTATGGTAGACAAGATCCAATTCACAATTTCATCGGTCAAAGCTAAGGTTGATGGGACAATTTATAACGTAACCATTCTATCCAGCCAGCTAATAATTTCCATAGAAGACAGCCAAGAAGTGAATCAGACTTTAGGCGTGCTCTTTGACTTCCAACCGACGCTTGTACAAATACAGGCACAAAACTCAACTGGAGGAACCGTCAACTACTTCGTCCTTGTTCCAAGCGCCACAGCAACAGTAGTAACCAATGTACATGAGAACCACTTAAAAGTCGGGACCATCGTCAAGTTGGAGGAAGATGATAAGGTTAAGCTAATCAGAGTCGTGCAAGAAACCTCTAACAAGGTAGTAATTACCGATGCTTCGCTCTCTGTGAACGGTAATGTCACAAACTTCTCAGTCACTTTTAAGAACAATGGGAACACGAACGCAACTATATATGGGCTGACACTGCACGGACTGTTTAACGCGTCATCCACGAAAATGCAAAACAATCAAAATGATAAAGAACACAACAACCATGAGAATACGGATACAAACGATGAAGAACACGATCACCAAAACAATAATGATAATATGGAGATCGAACATTCAAACGGTGACGAACACAGCGAAGAAGAACAAGAACATCAAAACCATAATGAAAAATTGGAGATCGAACATCCAGACACAATTCCGTTCAAAATAAAAGGCACATCTCTAGTTCCAGTCCTTGGCTCCAAAGAGGATTGGCATGGTGAACATGATGAAAATGAAGGAAAAGGAAGAGGCTCATCACTCACACTACAACCTGGACAATCAGTCACCCTTAGCTTCAGTGGCATCATCCAGATTAAACCAGAATATGACGACGAAGAGGACGAACGACATACACAATCAACCATCATAACTCCAATACCTAGCGAAACCTACACCATAAGATTGATGGGAGAGGGCTTCCAGACTTTCAACGTAACAGCAACAGCATTATAAAGTCTGCTGGCCCACAGCCTCTTTTACTACTAAACGCTATTTCCTCTAAATTCCATTGAAGAAGCAACTGGGATTCTGAAATGCAAAAAATGCAAGGGTCAATAGCAGGAATCCATGCTAAAAACAAGTCTTCAGTCAATGAACTATCCGCAGGTAAAAGTGTAGCTCGCAGAAAATGCCCAAACAGCTCTGACCCTACTGAAAAAAATTAAGAAAAATTTGTGATGAGGATCTTGAGTGTGGAACCCACTCTCCAGCTCTTCCTTCGGTTCTTTCAACGGAAACAGAAATAAGAAGTGAGATTGATTCTAAACGCAGCCTAGAACGGTCTGTTATGCGGTGCCCGAATGGAAAGATTGTCCAAGATCAAAGTTTCACCCATCGCCTTCGAGAGCCTCGGCGTCAGGTCGATGTGCACATACGTTGAAACCCCAGACGTTAGGATCCTCCTAGACGCCGGAGTCTCGTTGGGACCTAATCGTTACGGTTTTCCACCTCACCCATCGGAGTATAAGGCTCTTAAGGAACGGCGAAGCTTGATGCTTGAGATAGCGGAGAAGGCAAGTGTAGTCACGATAAGCCATTACCATTTTGACCATCACACACCTTCCTACACTGACTGGGCTTTCAACTACTGCTCAGCCGAGACCGCTAAGAAGATCTACGGAGGAAAGATTGTCTTCGCCAAGAGCTACAGGTCCAAGATAAACCCCAGCCAGAGGCATCGGGGATGGATGTTCGCCAAAACCGGCGGAAAACACGCCGGCAAGCTCGAGTATGCAGATGGACGGTCTTTCGTTTTCGGGGCTACAGTCCTGAGGTTTTCAGCTCCCGTCTCGCATGGACACGAAGGTTCAGAGCTGGGTTGGGTTTTGATGGCAGTTATTGAACGCGGAGATGAGAGGATCCTGTTCGCTCCAGATGTTCAGGGTCCCATGCATGAAGGAACGCTAGAAGCAATCGTAGCCGAGGAGCCTCAATTAGCCATCATAGGCGGTCCGCCCTTGTATCTCGCCGAATTCAGCGAGAGCCCTGAGCAGATTGGCCTAGCCATGAGGAATCTTGGAGAGATAGTGAGGCGCATTCCGACTACGATTCTCGATCATCATATACTCAGAGACGAGAAATGGAAGGAAGCCGCGCAGTCAGTCTTTGATGCAGCGTCAAGCGTAGGCCACAAAGTGGTCACTGCCGCAGAATACATAGGCAAGGAGAACATCCTTCTAGAATCGAGAAGGAAATCTCTCTTCGAAATCGATCCGCCCAGCCAAGAGTTCGCAAAGTGGATGAACATTCCCACACAGGAAAGGAAGCTAATTCCTCCCCCGATCTAAGCCTACGACCACTAGGTAGGAGCCGTCCAAGGGCAAGGCTTCGAGAAGGAGAACGACACAGAAGCTACTGGCGCTGGAGGCGATGGGCGCGGTAACCCTAGTCAGCAAATCGGCAAGGGGCAAAACATACGAGATCGCTTAGAAGACCTTTAGACAGCAAGAAAGATGGAAAACAAAGCAGGCAACCAGTCTCATTGCTTGATGTGCAGTCTCATGTCCCCAAGCGCAGCTGAAGCAATAGGTAGATCCTTCATTGTCTTCAAGCCAGGCGAGGCGTTGATCACTTTCGGGATAGAATTCACGACGATGGCTGCTGTTCCAAGGTCTCCATGGACACAAGGCGTAATCTTTTGATATATGGCGGGAGTTCCCTCGATTGTGACTGAGTCATACTCTTCGTCTGCCCCGACATAAGCCTTGAACACCAAAGTCACAACTGGCTTCTCATTCACTATTCCGCGGGCTGTCTGCATCAAACCTGCAACATGACCGCGTTTCACCTTTACGCCATTGCTCTCGACAGCCTTCTGAGCTATTACGGGTTCGGGCGCATCCGTTTCGATTCTTTGGAGGTTCCATCCTAAGGCGTCAGTTATCATTGCGATGGACTGTTCGAGGCCGATGTGACCTGTTATGAGCTTTTTCTCAATCTTGTCTCTGAACTCCTCAACAGTAAGCCCGACACCTACTTTCTTCTGGAAGGGCATTCTACGCTTAGCCGCGTCCATAACCCTTTCAACCCTGATATGCTCGACCTCTTGGCAAACAGCTGTCAGAGTTATCGGCAGAGTGTCCATGAGGAAGCCAGGGTTTATGCCCGTTCCCAAAACTGTAACGCCATGTTCCTTAGCCAGTTTGTCAAGTCTGGAGGCTAGGTCCGGATTCGAAACGTATGCGTAGGAGAGTTCCTCGCATGTTGAGACTACGTTCACCCCGTGTCTGATAAGCTCGGTAAGCTGCGCATACACGTCCTTGAGGAAGGAAGATGTCGCGTGAACAACGATGTCGGCCTCAACATCACGTAACTGCTTGTCCACACTCTCGGAAACTTTGACGCCCAGTGGTTTGCCTGCTTCTATCACCTCGCCTAGGTCGCGGCCTACCTTGTTTGCAGCGGTATCGATAGCGCCCACGATCTTCACGCCCTTCTTTTTGAGCAGTAGTCTTGCTATGCTACTGCCTATCGCTCCTATGCCATAAAGAGTCACCCTCACCTCTGGCATTTCAAGGACCCTCTGGTTGATTCCTCCTTTCATCCTTCTCTTCCACCCTCCTTCGGTCACTTCCTATTTGGCAATAAGGCTTCACTATTCGGCCAGAACCTCAAATCTCCTCTGGCCCTCGAATTTCTCGTGGTTGTATATTCTAACTCCCTTCACGACGCGGGTTATTATGCCCCTTTCGCTTGGGTTGTCAGGTTTCAAGCCTAGATCAAGAGCCTTGAACAGCCCGAGCATCTGCCCCACCGTGACATCGATGACTGGTCTGCACAGGTCAGGTATGTTGAATGCGTTTTCTCTGTCGAACTCTACCGCGCAATCTATGTATCTCTCCATCTCCCTGTCAGACCTGTTGCAGACAGCTATCTTCTTTAGGCCAAGTTCCTTGGTCTGCAGGTCTCTCATGAGGTCCATTTCGAAACGCCGGACGAACGGGTTGGCTGACACGAAATAAACCACCAAGGTCTTCTCGTTTATGGCTACCTCTGGACCGTGCCTGACGCCTAGAAAGGAGTCAGCTTTGCATATGATGCGCCCCGCAGTCAACTCTTGTAGCTTCAGATGAGACTCAACAGCACATCCGTAGAGAGCGCCGTTACCTAAGAAGAAGACTCTCTCGAAACCCAGCCTTGAGACTTCTTTGATAAGGCTAGAGTACTCTTTGAATATTGTCTCAGTTGCCTTTGACATCCCTCTTAAGATGCGCTCGTACTCCTCGCTGTTCTGGATGTACGCCAAGAATTGGGAAGCCACTAGCATAGTCGTGAAGGAAACTGTCATGGCCAGGCCCTTATCGTTGGCCTCTTCGGAAAGCAGCAAGTGCAGGATGTTGCTGCTTTCGGGGTCTATTCTCGCAAGCTTTCCATCCTTGTTGCACGTGATGATAATATGGTTGATCCTCTTGCAGAACCTGTTAGCCAAGATAAAGGCTCCAATGCTTTCTGGACTATTTCCTGACCTTGAGAAGGAGACGAGCGTCGTTTCTGCACGTTTGGGGAGGATAGAGTCCCAATTGGTCACAATGTCTGTGCTTGGCCTCGACTCAACACCTACTTGCCACTGTTTCCTGAGAAGATTCTCTACTGCCAAGCCGATGAACGCAGATGACCCCGCCCCTGAAAGTATGGCTGTTGGCGCCCTTTTTGAGAATATCCTTGACTCGACGAACGATTTTATCTCGTCTTCCCGACTTTTCAGTAGTTCGTAGTTCTTAAGCCAAACCCTAGGCTGAGATTCTATCTCTCTGGGGGTATGTTCGATCCCTTTTGCCACGAGTTCATCTCTAGGTAGCTCAGTTATTTCATGGAGCGGGTTCGACATCAGCCTTCTAAACCTCCTTCAAGTTTGACCTGACTGATCTACGTGCCAGTCTCAGCGCGTCGTCTTCAGTGATCGTTCCTTCGGCGCCCCCGATGTAAAGACAAGAGAGAGCGCCGACGGCATTGGCAAACCTTATCGAATCTTCGAGACTTTTGTTTCTGCATAGGAGATAGTAGATGAAACCTGCGTCAAACGAGTCGCCAGCACCTGTCGTGTCTACTGGGTTGATCTCAAAGGCTTCAACTCTGGCTACTCTATCTCCAGCCTTCCCAATGGCTCCGCGGCTCCCACATTTTACGACCACGGTTTTGACTTTTGAACCTAGCCTTTCAAGAGCATAGTCCAGTCTCGAGGAGTTTGTGATGCCTTCGGCTTCTCTTTCGTTTGGGAGGAAGATATCCGTGTGAGCCAGTATGTTCCAGATTCTCTCATATTTGCCTAGGGGGTCGTTCTGGGTGTCCAGGGATGTTGTGAGCCCTTGCTTTTTTGCCTCCGCGAATATCTCGGCGAAGGAGCCGAGCAATCTAGGCTGGAAGTAGATGGACGATATGTGCAGATGATCGTACCCGCGGAAAAGCTCTCGGGTGATCTCTGAAGCTTCCAGCGCGCCGATGCTGCCCGCGAAGGTTACTTGAGCCTTATCCTTAGGGAAGGTCAGAGAAACCGTGACGCCTGTCCTGACCTTCTCATCGATTATGACTCTTTCCACGCCTACGCCGTTAGACCTTAACGTGTCCAAAACGATTTCACCGTGCTGGTCCTTCCCGACTTTTCCGAATATGTCGACCCTCGCGCCTAGGCGGGAAAGTCTACACGCAAAGATGGAAGCTGAGCCGCCCATCACGGTTCTAATGTCTTGGCATCTGATCTCTCTTCCGAGCTCCGGAAACTCGGTCATGCCGCTGAGGATTATGTCCACATTTAGGTCGCCAATCACGAGGAACCTTTTCAAGGGTTCACCGACCCATTCTCAGACTATGGTTGAAAGATATAGATAACTTGCGGTTTATTTAATACTGCTTGAAGCGTGCTAGTTCTTGCATCATCAGGGGAAGCTGCCGCAACCCATACCATAGAAGGGAAGCTAGGTCAGAATTTGCTTGTCATATAATCAACCATAGATTCGAAGATAAGCTTCCCGTCACCATACTTCAGCGGGATCTCCATTCCTGTCCAGTCTGGAAGCTGCCATCCATAGTAGGCTCTCTCTGGATGGGGCAGTTTTAAAAAAAAGGTTTTTTCTATAGTGCTTTTACTGTTGCTTCGTGTTGTTTCTGAGCCTTCAATGTAGAAGGAACATCGGATAGCCTCTATAAACTCTTGAGGTCTAGTCAAAGCAAACTCAACCATCAGTTCGACAACATCGTTAATTTCAAGTGGCACGTTTCCTAAACTTTGGGAAATATCTTTTAGTTTTTGAGCCAATTCCTTGCTCAGATTGACGCTTTTGCATTCCATTTTATCTTATTCACTCAGAGTCTTCTATTGATTCCCCCGCTACGGAAATACGCTTTCGTTCTTACGTATTCCTCTGCGGCGGTGACTGCAGGACTCGCTCTAGATGATTCAGTTTGGGTCTGAGTTTCAACTGGTCTCTGCGTGTTGAGAAGCCATAATAAACCTAAGAAGCCAAAGAACCCCCATATTCTTAAATCGGAGTCTTTTCTTTGCCGTCTCTCATCATCAAGCCGAGCAGAAATGTCATTCGTATGTTCTTCCAGCTTGGCAATCTTTGCCACGTTCTCAGATATCAGGAGACGTGAATCCTCCTGCCTCTTATCGATGTTGTCTAGTCTTTCGCTGTGAATTCTCGCTGTTTCTTTAATCTCTTGCTTGAATCTCTCCTGCTCATACCGTAGGTTACGACAAAGAAAGTCAAGGCGAGTTATCTGGTCTCCTTGAGCTTTATTCTTCATCTCCAGAGTCATTATATCTGAGTCCTGTTGCTGAACATATTCATTCAGGTTGTCAAGAGTCTGAAACTCTGAAGAACAATCGTAGGGGCACGTTGTTTCCCTAGGAGTTTGCTCTTGAACGCTTTCCACTCCAAGATTTCGTAGAATTCGCTTCGCACTATCGTCAGATGAAGACATTTCACACACTCCTTTTCAGTCCCACAAACACTTTTTCCACTACTTCCTCAACCTTCTGCGCGATTTTAACGTCTAATTCCATCATGGTCTCTAGCCTAGCCAGTCGTTGTTTTATGTCACCTACTTCATTCCAAAGTAAGTCCTTACTCTCTATTTTGTCAACCTGTGTTGCTAATCTGTTGACTGTCTCCCTTAATTTAGGGTCGAGCACTTGTACAGTAGGCGGTGGCGCAGATGTCTGGGTATCTTGCTTGGGAGTGACGGAGGACGGAGAGGGAGATTTTCCTTGAATAGTTCGCCCCACTGCTTCCTTTAAGACGGAATACATCGATTTGCCTTCCGTCTTACAGTATTGTTCCAAGGCAAATCGCTCCTCGTCACTTAGCCAAGCATATACTTTCTTCACAGGTGTCACGGGTGGTGATGTCACCGACACCTATCACCTACGAACTCCTAATATATAAGCTTTGCCAGTTAGACGGTCTGCTCTAGTAATCTATAAAAACATGAACCAACCTATTCTACGTGGACGTGCCATGACCCAGCCTCTCAGCGAAAGAAAAGAGAAAATTCTCACTGTACTTAAGAGATATCCTGAGGGTGTTGGATTTAATGAGTTTTGTCGTCAGGTCAAGGGGTTTGCGGCTGGACAGACTGTTAAGAACGAGCTTGATGAACTCATCCGTTTAGATTTAGTCGGTAAACAAGCGAGTAGGAAGGGACAGAAGGTATTTTACTTCTACAATGATGAAACTGCTAAGTCGATTAGTGAAGAATTAAAATCTCTGTCCCACCTTTTAGAAGGACTAAAAAGTGACATATCTCAGATAGAGGAGAAGATGGGAAAGCCTCTTTCTGCCATTACCAGAGAGGACGCTGGTCATCCAGCTCTTCTGATGTTAATCCGTCACATAGATTCTATTGCCCACATTGCTCTAATCATCTCGCTTGTAGAGTGGAGATACCCAGCTAAATTGAGAGACAGATTCAAAGTGATAGAGCAACCGTTCGAAGAACTTGTTGAAAACTTTTCCCGTGTGATCCAACTGAACTCTAAGCTCTTAAAGGAATATTGCGACTATGTACGGAGAGTCAAAAATACAGGAAGCAAAGGGGGAACACGTAGCGCATTCTGGCAGAATCGGTAATACTTCACGGACGAAAGTGAAGACTAACTGACTTCTTCCCTCTTGTGGTGGGAACTATTAATGAAGATTGACCTTCAGAAGTTGGAAAGGGAAGAACTGATTAGATTGATGGAGCTACCGAATCATTTGAGAGAGACCATGCTTGCTCTCATGGGGTTAGGGAAGGCAACAGCTAAAGGAGTCTCCGAGCAAACAGGCAAATCAAGAGCCAGCGAGAGTGACTACTTGAATCAGCTTGAGAGGATGGGATACGTTACTAGGGAGTACAGAGAGAAGAAGGTCTATTTCTCACCGAAAACAAGCAATAGACCGTAGAAGATTAGGGCTTCTCGATGGTCAATCTTCCATCTTCTATTCTCACAAGCACTTCTTCGCCAGCCTTGAATGGAAAAGCCTCGTCCCTCGCCACGTAAGTAGGAATATATACAAAGTAGCGAGCATAAGTCTTAGTACCCGTTCTAGACGGTCTGTTTATCAATCTTCCCCTGCCGACCTTCACCGTTCACACCTTCCGTTCTACTCATATTAGTAGTTCAATTTGATTATTTCCGAATCACAATGTCGTACATTCTAATCAATTTGGTAGTAGAATAGGTATAGATTTCAAGTTCACAAACCTAAAAGGGGAAAGTGAGATAGACGAGTTCATCAGCCCCTATCGTTGGGAAGTGCGTCTTCTCATGTCCCAAAAGGTGAACCATTTCCGCCCCGTGCAAACCATGTACCCGAAGTGTCCAGACTGCGGACACCAATTAAGTCCAGTGTACGAGAGACCTGAAAGCGACCAGCGCACTATTAGGCTTTGGGAATGTCGTAACCCAAAGTGCCTAGTGCTTAATATGAGACTGGGAATGAACCGACATCTAGAATCAATCAGAAGGGCGACAGCATTATAATTCAAGAACCGATGTGCCTGCTTAAACTACGACTGAAAAGGGAAAAGAGATACTTAGGCAGTTCCAAGAGTTCCTTCGGCTATAACAAGAAGCCCTAGTATAGCGATTAGTGTTCTAGAGTAGTCTGGTAGTCTGACATTCTGCTCTAAACTTATATACTCAATCCTCCACATTAGTTAAGGAGTTGAGCGTGTTTCAAGTTGAGTTTTCCTGAACCTGAAGTTCCGAAGAGGATTAGTGAAGTAACGCCTTCAATGGTATTCGAGATGTTCAACGAAGGTCGTCGTCCAATAGATGTTGTTATTGAAACTGATGGAGACCCAACCAAGATAAATGAGTGGCACAAGGTTTGGCTTGAAATGGGAGGGCGTCAGGAAGAATATTGGGCAAAGTGGAAGGGCAAAGAGCTAGACCGTTACGCAAGGGAGACGCTTGACGAGTTGAAGGAACTATTGGGAACTGATTCCGTGGAGCTTCAAGGAAAGAGCCCGTCAGGGCTGAAAGCTGCACTCTTCTATATGTTGGCGAGAGAGGAGGGATTATCTGCTTCTCAATCAAGTATAGCAGCGGGCTATGGGGTCGCTGAACAGACTGCGTATAGGAATAGGAGATTCTTGGAAAGGTTGATGAAAGAGAAGAGGCTGAAACTGACCGCTAGGCATTATGAGTTTATTGCCGAAAGAGAGGTCGAAGGCAAAACTTGACGAACAGACTTCTTTATTCTATTTGTCGTTTCCTTATATATCTTGGAAGGCGGCGGGCTTTTGCGCCCCCCGACCTTCGTGAGATACTTCATTATGTCATCTGCCCCCGTTGTAGGGGAGATATTTACGCTCAAGGTTGGCTTGTGGCTTTCAAACATGAACGCAGGAGAATATACGAAGTAACCTTCAAGGCTGAACGAAGAAAGGAGCATAGGCAGTCCAGCGGTCAATATGTCGAAGACGAAGAAGAAGACGAAGATGAGGAAGGAGAGGAGGAATTCACAGTCAAAAGACCCAGAAAATTAACTTTAGGAAAGAAGAGACCTAAAAGACCGAAGGCGGATTTCTATGTTTGACCGTAGGCGTGAACTGTCAGTGAAAAAATGGAGAGAGTGGGGAGTCCCAGAACACGTGATTAGGAGAGCAGTTGAGCAGAGAGCCTATGCAAGCGAGCTTAGAGCCAAAGAGGACTACGTGGAACTAAAGGGTTTTGCCTATCCAATGCCGAGACTGCCACTACTGGAGAAAGAGGCTTGGGGAGTGGCAAAATCAATAGATTACGAGGGCACAATATATGTGCGAGAGTCTTACAAGAAAGACAGAATGGATGAGCGATACCGATACACCTACCAACGCCCAAGAATAACCATAGAGACGAGAACTTATGAATTAATAGAAGAAATAGCCAGCATCATGCATGTCTCCGTAATGATATTGCGTGTCTTCGACGCAAGACTAGGCATGAAAGTCATAGTCTACAGAGCAGAAGCCTCAGGAAGTAGAGGGGTTAGAATTGCCTATCTAATAGAGCCACATCTAAAGCATCCAGAGAAGAGGTTAAGGGCGAGATTAGTCCTAGAAACGTACAGAACAAGTCCAGAGATAAGAGCCTAAAACCTCTTGCATATGTATTCAATAAGAGACGTAAATACGAGTCTTCCATCCCCGTATTTTGGCAGTTTTTCTAGCCTAGTCCAATCGGGCAACTGCCAACCGTAATAAGCCCTCTCTATATGGGGCATCAAGCCGAACACTGTTCCGTCGGGGTTACATATGCCTGCTATGTCGTAGAAGGAACCGTTTGGATTGGGCGGATACTTTCCCTCCGCCGGTATGCCTTTCTCGTCGCAGTATCTGAAGACAAGCTGATCGCCATCCAGAAGCCTTTCCAAGTATTGCTTCTCGCTCTCGGTGGGAAACATGAACCTACCTTCGGCATGAGCAACCGGGATTCTTAGGACCTTGCCTTTCGGAATCTTTCTTGTGAATATGCATCTGCCGGAGTTCTCGTGTTTGAGGTAGACCCATCGGCACCGGTAGCCGATTGGAACGTTGGTTGCCAAGGCGGCTTCGGGATATTCACTTATGCCGCTGAACCCGGGAAGCAGCCCAGTCTCGACGAGCATCTGGAACCCGTTGCATATGCAAAGGACGGGCTTCCCTTCATCGACGAAGACCCTTAAGTCCTTGCCAAGTTTGGCTAGGAAGCCCTTCGCCAGTATGGCTCCAGCCCTAACGTAGTCGCCGAAGGAGAAGCCTCCGGGAAAGACTAGGGCATCATATTCAGTCAAGTCTTTCTTCTTGACAAGATGGTTCAGATGAATAACCTCTGCTATGACCCCCAAGTCTTCGAAAGATCTCTTGGTCTCCTCGTCGCAGTTGGTTCCGCCGACCCTTACCACGCAGACTCTCATTTCCGCCTTCTTCACCTTCCTAGCCTCCGAAAGGACGCTTCCACGCGTGCAACAAGTCGCTCAGTCTTGCCTCGACAACCCGCGTACCATCTAAGCCATAGATAGAGAGACTTTCCTCCTTCTTGACTCGTCCAACCAACGAACATGGGACTCCTCTCAAGATGGCATCAAATCTCTCCCCAACCTTCTCGGGAACTTCAACCAAGAACCGACTATTTGACTCTGAGAACAAGGCGAAATCGTCTCTTTGAATGTCTCTTGAGCGAGGAACATTGCTCAGCCACACATCGAGACCATACCCGCCAGCGAAGGCCATCTCAGCGGCTGCAACGGCCAGACCGCCCTCCGAAAGGTCGTGACACGCGCGTACAAGCCCCGAATCAATAGCCCTGACTATTCTGTTCGTGGTTTTCTTGGCTGGGCTAAGTCTGACCTTTGGAACGGACCCACCGATGAGCCCCAGAGTCTTATGGTACTCGGACCCTCCGAGCTCGGCAAATGTCCGCCCAACAAGATAGACAAGGTCTCCAGGCGCCTTCAGGTCCATGGAAACCGTTCTCCTGACATCTGGCACGGTTCCCAGCGCCGTGATCAGAAGCGTCGGAGTGACGGGGCCCAGAGGCGACTCGTTGTACAGGCTGTCCTTCCCAGATATGAAAGGGGTCCCGAACCCTTTCGCGAACCGGTAACAAGCCTCGCAGGCTCTGACCAGCGAACCTAGCCTGTCAGGCTTCTCGGGGCTTCCCCAAACGAAATTGTCCAGCAACGCTATTCTCCGTCCGCCTACTGCCACATTGTTCCGTATGGCTTCGTCGATGGCGGATGCGGCCATCCAGTACGGGTCGATCTTCCCATACTCAGGGTTCATTCCACAGGATATCGCAAGCCCCCTCCACGAACCGTCTAGAGGCTTGATGACGGCGGCGTCGCTGGGTCCGTCATGTTTTCCGCACAGAGGTTTGAGAACTGTGTTCCCCTTAACCTCGTGGTCATAGGTTCTTATGACGGCTTCTTTGCTGGCAACGTTTGGCGAACTTAGGATTCTCATTAGGACGTCTGTCAAGTCTTTTGGCTCATCGAAAAAGGGTTCGACAAGATTGGGCTCCTCCCGTTCAGCCAACCTTCGAACCTTCGGCGGGCTGAAAAGGAAATCCATGTCCAACTCTGCGACGAGGGAGCCTTGATAGCTTATTTTGAGAGTCTCGTCCTCAGTTAGCATGCCAACCGAGGTAGCTTCGACATCCTCAGACTGGAAGACCTCCAAGACTCTCTCCAAGTTTTTCTCAGAAACGGTAACGAGCATCCTCTCTTGGGATTCAGAGATGTAGATTTCCCATGGAGGTATCTTGGGGTACTTCAAGGGCACCTTTTCCAGTTCGACGAAGGCTCCGCATCCGAACTTGTGAGCCGTCTCGCCAACAGCGCTGGAAAGCCCTCCTCCGCCCAAATCAGTAATCGAGGAAGCCAGCTCAAGGTCCCTTATTGTAATAATGGCGCGTTTGAGTTTCTCCTCCTCGATTGGGTTCGCTATCTGAACAGCCGGTCTCGAAACCTCCTCAGACTCTTCCGTGAGTTCCAAGGAAGCGAAGGTGACGCCGTGAATCCCATCTCTTCCCGTCCTGCCACCAGCGAGCACTAGGTGATGCCCCGGCTTGGCATTCTTGATGTACTTTCTGATTGGCAGTGTTCCTACGCATCCGCAGTAGACGACGACGTTTCCGGTGTAGCTCTCATCGAAATATATGGCACCGTTTACGGTTGGGATGCCCATGTTGTTTCCGTAGGCACCTATGCCGGCGACAACTCCTCTGAAGACATACTTTGGATGTTTCACACCTTGAGGCAGCTTACTGAAATCGTAATCTAGGGGTCCGAAACCGAGGACGTCTGTGCACGCTACTGGGTCAGCCCAGACCCCAAGCACATCGCGGATAACTCCGCCTGTACCGGTTGCGGCTCCGCCGAAGGGTTCTATCGCCGATGGATGATTATGTGTCTCAACCTTTGCAGCGATGGCTATGTCGCCTTGGAATCTGACTATGCCAGCATTGTCCTCGAAGACTGAGAGGCACCAAGGTCTACCAAGTTCCTTCGTGGCTTTGGCTATGTGGGTCTTGAAGAGAGAGTTGATCTCCTTCCCTTTGGGCATCACTATGGTTCCCTTGAAGGTCTTGTGGAAACAATGTTCGGACCATGTCTGGCCTAAGGTTTGGAGCTCGACGTCGGTCGGGTTTCTGCGCCTTTCAGTGAAGTATTCCTCTATGGCCCTCATCTCCTCAAGATTGAGAGCTAGGCCCAGTTCCTCGCTTATTCTGACAAGCTGTTTGTCATCCGCCTTGAGCAGATCCACGTCGTGAAGCTCGAAGGGCAGATCCCTCTTGAGATACCTCAAGTCACTCATGGGGCTTCCTCTATCTCGAACGTGTAATTGTCCTTAACAGGGTTCGCGAGGAGCCTTCTGCACATCTCTTCAACTTGCCTCTTTGCCTCCTCAAACGTAGAAGCCTCAAGGTGCACCTCGTAGATTTTGCTTACTTTCACTGCTTTTACTGGATAGTCTAGTTCTACAAGTGACTCTTTAGTGGTTTCTCCTTCAGGGTCTGAATGTCCAGGTTTCAGACCGACCTCAACTCTTGCCACGTACTCCATGGAGATAGAAGAAGCCTGCTCTTAGTTAAATCTTGATCCTGATTCCAAACCCGAACACGCGCACACTTATAAGTTTAGTTTCTGGTTAAGTTCCGTTAGAGAGTGATTATGAGATGCCTATAGCAAAGGTAAACGACATCGAGATGTACTATGAGACTCATGGCCAGGGAGAGCCTCTTGTGATGTTGCATGGATTCTGTATGTCCGGCCAAATGTGGAGTTCATTCATTCCGGATTTTAAGGATTCTTTTCAACTGATCATCCCAGATCTGCGGGGACATGGGCGCTCAACCAATCCTTCTAGGCAGTTCACGCATAGGCAAGCAGCGCTCGATGTCTTTGCTTTACTTGATCATCTAGATATCAAGCGATTCAAAGCGATCGGATACAGTTCAGGAGGCATGACTTTGATCCATATGGCAACTCAACAACCCAATCGTATCGAGGCCATGGTTCTTATCAGCGCCACTTCATACTTTCCAAAGCCATGCCGTGAACTGATGGCTCAATACACGGTCGAAAATCTTAGTGAAGAAGAGCGTGACTACTACCGTGAAATACATTTTTACGGGAATGAGCAGACTAGGTTATTGGTGGAGCAATTCCGCAATATGAAAGACAGCTACGATGACATGAATTTTACGTCGCCTTTTCTCTCAACAATCACTGCAAAGACGCTAATCATCCACGGAGACAGAGATCCCTATTTCCTAATATCCATTCCCACAGATATGTATAATTCAATACCTCATGCCTATCTATGGATTTTTCCGAACATCGGACATGACTATATCATAAGCAAGCATGAGCTAGAGATCAAGGGTACAGCGTTGGAGTTTCTAAAGGGCGGTTGGGATAAAAAAAGCAATATCTAGTCTTATTTTTGGGTTTGGGTTAAGTACTAGTTCCTGATGCACAACACGTCCTAAATACCAAAAAAGACAAATGGGATTGACAATGAGGAAAAATCGAAAGGAGGTGAAGGGCATGGTTTTGATTATGGTGACTTCGTTGTTTCCACCCGAAAAAGGCATGGAGGTTCAGAAGAAATATGTGGAGTTACAACAGAGATTCCCTTTGCCATCGTTTGTAAAACTGAAGATGATAGGTCTCAGGTGGATCAGAGACGGAATTAAAGCTGTGGCGATTTATGATGTGGAAAACGAAAAAATCTCAGATGCATTGAGTTTTGTATATCGATATGAGCTTGAGTTTGCTGGAATCGAGGGTTATTCAAATGAGATAGAGGCTCTACTGACGAAGGAAATGATAATTGAGGAGGGGTGATATTTTGGGTAGAATAGAAAAATCGATTGAAATCAAGGCTTCACCGGAGAAGGTTTGGGAAATGCTTGCTCTAGACAGGGCTCCAGAATGGAATGAAGGATCTATAGAGAACGTGGAGTACACTACTGAGGTGAGTACTCCCAAAGACAAGTATCGCGTGGGTGCAACTGCTCACGCGACTATAAAGGGGGAAGGGGAAGTGCATTTTGAGATCATGGAAAGTCTCGAAAACACGAAAATTACGATTCAGGGGAAAGGAGGTAAAACAACTAAGGTATATATGCTAACATATACCTTAGAACCCGTAGAGGAGGGAACTAAACTCACACAAAGGACGGACTATGAACTGTCATGGGGGATTCTCGGCAAGTTCCTAGACAAATTGGTCGCTCAGAGAATGACTGAGAAGGATATGGAGAGACAGTTAGAGAAGTTGAAAAGCATTCTGGAGAAATAGATGCTCACT
>Ga0315312_1001626_pt1 | contig 17028 bp, 12 predicted proteins | sample TDP7_MG_FD_203629 | JGI IMG/M metagenome (GOLD analysis project Ga0315312, IMG submission 203629) | Freshwater sediment microbial communities from Lake Towuti, South Sulawesi, Indonesia - TDP7 | ecosystem: Environmental > Aquatic > Freshwater > Lake > Sediment | place: Indonesia: South Sulawesi... | reverse complement strand
ACCGCCGCCGAGTTCGATAGGGTATTCGCTAAAAAACAGATGCCTGACAATATGCCGCAGGTGACTCTACCACCAGAACCCATCTCGCTAAAACACCTGCTTGTCTCCTGTGGAACTGTTGCCTCTGCCAGCGAGGCAAAGCGCATGGTCACGCAGGGAGCAGTGTCGATCGATGGTCGGAAAATCATTGATCCAAACGAGCAAATTACACCCGTCGACGGCATGGTCGTCCGGGTGGGCAAACTGGGATTCGCTCAGATAGTGATCGAAGGTAAAGCAACAACAGGGGGATCCTAAGGCTTCAGGCTGCTGCAAAATCAATATCCAATTTCGCTGAGGCCTGCTTAAGTCTTTTATCAAGCGTCCACAATGAAACTTCTGCAAGCACCGCCGCAGCCAGAAGATGGACATCTACTAAACCAAGCCCCATACCCACTAAGCCGTTACGTTCGATGAACAAGAGCAATTCCTCGTGCTCAACGACCTCCAGCTTGGGAATCGCTTGTAGCAAAGAAAGGACTTCGGCTCTATTTTTAATCTTCCCACAGGCCAACTCGCCGATAATGAACGGATGGCAGACGACACTATCATCCAACAGCAGTGCCTGCAGGCGAGGGCTTCCTTTCTTGAGGTGAGTTACCCAAACTGAGGTATCAACAAGGACCATTATTTGCTCCGAGTGCGTCTTCGAGCAATAGTGTGGAGATCCTTTTCGGTGCCTCCGAGCTTGGCAAGTCTTTTACTGCTTTCTTGGGCAATCAGAGCCTCCAGACCAAGCCTGACCAGGGACGTTTTCTTTTTGATACCCGTTAGTTGGGAAGCCTTATTCAGCATTTTATCATCTATGTTTAGGGTAGTTCTCATATGTATAAATATGCACGAATTGTGCATACTTGTCAAGTTAATTTTTGCTGTAGTCAGCGAATAAACTCAATTTAGCCGGCAGTTTTACTGCCGGTCAATGCAACATTTATCATCTCCATAAAACCATGCATTAATTCGGATTTTTTGCTTGCATTGGGAACAAGAAATTACCTACACTTTACGATTATGGAAAATGGAAAAAATAATGCTAAAAATCCTGCGGTGTTTTTTTTAATCATGCCAAGTGCTACCATTTTTATTTCGAGTTTCTGCATTATGGTGCTCGAACTGGTTGCGGCCCGTCTTATCGCCAGGCACCTTGGTTCGTCTCTATACACCTGGACTGCGGTTATCGGCATCGTATTAGCGGGAATTTCTTTGGGTAATTACTTCGGCGGTCGAATCGCAGACCGCTTCAGAGCCGCAAAGGCTCTATCTGTTCTGTTTGTGATTTCATCGCTAAGCTGTGTATTGGTTGTAATTCTCAATAACATCGCAGGTGAATGGATTTGGTTGTGGCATCTCAGTTGGCCGGCGCGGGTCTTTACTCACGTGTTTCTTGTCTTTATGCTCCCATCAACTCTTCTGGGAACGATAAGCCCGGTAGTGGCCAAGATGGCGCTCGACCGGGGTCTGCCTTCCGGAAGGACGCTTGGCGCAATTTATGCATGGGGAGCTATCGGAAGTATCGCAGGGACGTTCGCTGCAGGATACTTTCTGATCGACGCGATGGGGACAACCATGATTGTCTGGCTTGTCGGAGGAATACTTCTGCTTATGGGCATACTCTATTGCGCACGGCTTTGGCTATTCTGCATCTGGGCTGCGGTGTTCTTGTTCGTAATGTCGATGGCACTGTTGCCAACCCGCTGGTGCCGCGCTGGCGGCGCCGCCTTGGCTCTGAGAGAACTACCCGATCCATCTTTGATTTATAGTGACGAAACGCCGTACTGCTATGTGTCAGTCAAATACACCTCTAAAGACCCCGACAAACGCGTCTTTATGCAGGATAAGCTCACCCACAGCAAAATAGTAATGGACGACATAAACGACCTACAGTACTTTTACACGAAGATTTACGCTGCCGTAACAGGCGGCCTGACCGCCGCAACGGAGAAACTGTCCATATTGGTAATCGGCGGGGGCGGCTACGTCTATCCCAGATACCTCCAGAGGGCCTGGCCTGGCAGCTTAATAGAGGTGGCCGAGATAGACCGCGGCGTCACCGAAGCGGCAATTCGGGCTTTCGGCCTTGAACGCAATACCACTATTAAGACCATCACAATGGATGCCCGAAATTACATCGACCAGCTTCTGCAACAGCGGCGACGAACCGGCGAGAAAAAGCTCTATGACTTCATCTACGGCGATGCTGTTAACGATTACGCCGTGCCCTTCCAATTGCTCACAAAGGAATTCAACGACAAAATCTCAGACATCCTTGCTGATGACGGCCTCTATATGCTTACCATTATAGATGTCTACGAATTGGGTCACTATCTCGGCGCAATAGTAAATACTCTGCAGCAGACCTTTGCCGATGTCTATGTTATGACCGAGGCCCAAATGCCCGATTGGGCTCGTAATACGTTTGTGGTTATTGCCGCAAAACGAAGACTCGACATCAGCGACATTATCGCCAAGCAAAGGCAAGAGATTAACCTGTGGTGCCTGAACGCATCCGGTATGGATTACCTCAAAGACAAGGCCCGCGGCGTAATCCTGACCGACGACTATGCCCCTGTCGAGAACCTGCTGGCTCCGGTCGTCCGCCGTAGTGCCGAAGAATTTCTCGCCCACAGGTATATGATGGAGGCGCAAAAATTTGTCGGACGGGGCAGGCCTAAAGAAGGCATTACTTTTTATGAAAAAGCTGCTGGTGTCAAGCCGCGACTGACAACGATAGCATATAACCAGATAGGCCTTCTTTTAACTCGACAGGGGGATTTCGCCGGGGCCGTTGATGCCTACAAGAAGGCCCTCGAATACAATGAGCAAACCGAAGATGGCCCCAGCATTGCAGGCATTCACTTCGATTTAGGTATAGCCCTCGAAAATCTTAATTGCGATAAAGAGGCCGAAGAACATTTTCGCAGGGCTGTCCAACTCTTTGGCGAGCTTGTGCAAAAACGCCCCCGCTCAGCCGGGCCGCAGTTCTGGCTGGGCAAGGCCCTTGTTAAGCTGGCCGATTTCGATGCTGCCCGCGAAGCATTCAAGCGGGCCGTCGAACTAAATGCCGATGACTTATCTGGTTATCTCGAGCTTGCAAAGGTGCTCGAGTTCCAACAGCGCTACGATGAAGGAATCGCCATGTTGAAAAAAGCGATTGATTATATGCAAAGTAAAAATCGCAGCGACGATGTCGCCCATTTGCGCATATACCTTGAGTTCTTTGAGTTTGGTAAGTGGCGCTCCTCCAGAAAAAAAGAAGATGCGAACAACAACCCGCCCTGATGGAAAATGCCAACACAATTTTCAGTTTTGAGTTAAATAATTCAAAAACGAACACTCATAACTCAAAACTCAACACTACTTTAGTTTCCTTTGTTGGCTGTTATATCCCAGGAGGCTTTGACGTCGCCTTTAGCGTTGCCGGCAGAGTCGCGCTCCGTATATGTCCACTCAATTTTGCCGTAATTGAAGCTGACCTCCTCTAACGGCAGGGTTTCACCGCTTGTAGTGCCGCTAGGGCTGAACGAAGTGACAATCACATCAGATAGAACGTACTTCATAAACCTATTAGGCCCTGTTCCAGGATAGGTTTTGAAAAGTTCTAACGTAACCTCCTTGATACGCTGGCCTTGGCCTTTGCAGCAGTATAAAGCCAGCTTTGGACTTGACTTGTCTAAGCGTTTTGTTATCGAGAAGTCCTCGAACGTAGGCCGTGCTGCCGCGCCCCCAACCCCTGCAGCAGTGTTGGTTATTCCGTGAAAGTAAGATAGTACATCAATCCAGTCCTTGTGTTTATCGTCGGTTGATTCGCCAGGAACACCGTCAATCTTCAAAAAGCAATCAAACGCCGTTGGTTGCGGGGCTGGCGCAACCGCTAAAGCGCCTAAGTTATAGGTCTCAGCAAGATTGTTCGTTGTCGGTTCAAACGCTGACGGCTGCTCAAGTCCGCCTCTACCGGCCTTGAGTAAAACAAGAACCAAGACAATCGAAATAAGTGACACCGCCACCAGTTTCGTTGTTATGTATTTTGTTTTCACTTTCCTTTCCTCCAAAAGACGGCAACTTACTTTGAACTATGACCTTTTTTACATATATGATGCGCTCGATGGAATATACACATCACCACATCTGACCGACGAACAAAGCGGTTATCAACTTTAACAAGTATACATTTTTGTCCGGTGAAAGTCAATAAAATTATTGTACAAGGGAATTTGGTTAATCGAAGCATTTTGTAACTTATTATGATGGCTGGAATTAAGTAATATTTTGCTCTATAAAGCTAATGCGGCCTCTAAAAAGAGCAGAAATTTTCGAAGAGGAGATGGAATCCGCGGTTATAATAATAGCACTATGAAACCGCCAAAATTGGAAAAACCTGATAAATATGTCGGCCTGTATATCTTTGACTTCGGCGACCATGTAGGCGTAGGATTTACCGCCCAAGAAGTGGCTGAGCTTTTGGAAAGCGAAAAATACAAAAACGGCAAGGTCTATAAAATCCATAAGGCTTATCCTGATGGCAAACTCGAACTAAAAGGCGTGCCGGCCCAAATCTTCCAGCTCGAAGCTGGGATGTTCTTTTATTCTGCTGACCTTGAAACGGCCAGATGGGATTTCAAGCAGCTTGTTAATTTAGCTATTAAGACCAGCCCGCCCTGCCGGGCTAAAGTGCATTTAGCTAAATACAGTGACGATAAATTCGCGGTCGTGTTTATTTACCCATCTGAGTACGATGACGAAGTGAGTTCCTGGCTTTTAGACGGTGAGTATAAAACCAGCGGGGCCGTAGAAGGTGGTATCGGGGCGGTACAGCAGTTTTATGATAATAAGCCGCAAATTCTCGACAGACACCAATTGTTCGGCAAATCCGAACTGATAAGCAGGACCGGCGAAGAATTATTAGCCTCGGTTAAACTAGCCATACAAAGATAGTTATTTAGGATATGCCATCGCCGTGCCGGCAGCGGCTAAACAACCCCGTTCAAACGTTGGACTAAAGTCAATGAATTACGAAACAACTCGCGTTAAAATAAGTTCATTTCTTGGTTCGCTTGCTGGTTTATTTCTGTCAATGTTCGGCAAATCTGCGGATAAACCAACCGTTGAGGATCTCAAACGAGCCGAGTTCAAAACCAGCACTCAGAAACTGGGAATCCGTTTCAGTGAAAGAATACGTGATGTGTTCCGATTTAGATGGTTAAAGAAACTGTAGAAATGAACCCCCAATTTATTACGGGGTTTGAAAAATATAGATTTTATGTCTGAGTTCCAAATTATGCCGCCACCCGGAAGAGCTCCTGTACTTAGTGAAAATGCTTTGATCGTTCTACAGAGCCGATATCTAATCCAAGACGAGCAGGGCAGGTGCATTGAGACGCCGGCCCAGCTTTTTAGCAGAGTCGCATCGGTAGTAGCTGCGGCTGAGACCAGATATGGGGCGGACAGAGACCAAATCAGGCAGTGGCACCGGAGATTCTATGATTTGATGGCACAGCTTGTCTTTTTGCCCAATTCCCCTGCCCTTATGAACGCCGGACGCAGCGGGACACTGGCCGCCTGCTTTGTCCTGCCAATCGAAGATAGTACAGAAGCGATATTTGAAACAGTCAAGCGAACTGCTCTGATTCAAAAAGCTGGCGGCGGCACCGGATTTTCCTTCGATAAATTAAGGCCGAGCGGCGACCGTATCGCAGCAAGCGGAGGGACAACATCAGGCCCTATAAGTTTTTGGCGCATCTTTTGCGATACAACCGACGCACTTCAGCAAGGCTCTTTTAATCGTGGTGCTAATATGGGCATGATGAGCGTCGAGCACCCCGACATCTTAAAATTTCTGCACGCCAAACAAAACCTAAAGGCCTTTACCAACTTCAATATTTCCGTCAAAATCTCCGATAGTTGGATGAAGCAACTGCTCAAATCCGGTAATGCTCTGCACATCGTAAGAAATCCTCGTACGCAGCAGCGGTATTTAATACCCCGGCGGATTGACATTGCCAGCTATACCATAAATGATTTGCATAAATTAACCGGCAGCCAGAAACCCCGCTCAAAGGGAGCAAGCAAATTCTATACAGTCAGTGACATCTGGAAGATGCTCGTTAAGTGCGCTCATAAAACCGGCGAGCCGGGCGTGGTTTTTATTGACCGAATCAACCGTGACAATCCGACTCCTTCGCTTGGCCAGATAGAGGCGACCAATCCCTGCGGTGAGCAGCCACTTCTTGCCTTTGAGGCCTGCACGTTAGGAAGCATCAATCTCGCAAAGTTTGTAACGGAAGCCGATGGCAAAATAGATATGAATTGGACAGAACTTGCTAAGACAGTTCAATTAGCGGTGCGATTTCTGGATAATATTATTGACGTATGTGATTACCCAGTCCACGACACCGTCCGGCTGGCTCAAAGCAATCGCAAAATCGGCCTGGGCGTGATGGGCTTCGCAGATTGCTTGTTCCTGTTAGGGATACCGTATGATTCACAACAGGGTGTCGAGTTTGGCGAGAAGGTTATGGAATTCATTAACGAAACAGCACGCCAGGCGAGCAGCGAACTGGCTAATCTGCGTGGGCCATTTCCGAACTGGAACAGCAGCACTTGGCGAACTAAAAAAAATATGAAGGTTCGCAACGCTTCTATTACCTGTGTTGCCCCGACCGGCACGATAAGCATTATTGCGGATTGTTCCTGTGGGATTGAGCCGGCCTATTCGCTGGTATTTGTCCGGCAGATACTTGGCGGCTCGAAGATATTGCAAGTAAATCCGGTCTTCAAACAGGTGGCGGAACGAGGCGGCTTTTACAGCAAAAAGCTGCAAGAAAAGATTGCTAAAGCCGGCAGCATTCAAAAAATCGCCGCAATACCGACTAAGATACGCAGGATTTTTAGATGCGCCTATGACATTAAGCCGCAGTGGCATATTCGGATGCAGGCGGCTTTCCAACAACATTGCGACGCCGCGGTCAGTAAGACCATAAATTTCAGCGAAAAGGCTACGCCTGCAGATGTCGATAAGGCCTACAAATTAGCCTATCATCTTGGCTGTAAAGGACTTACGGTTTATCGCCGGCATAGCCGGGACCGTGAGCCGATGAGCCTTTATTAGGACAGCACGTAAGAGCACAAGACCGCAGGAACATAAGAGCACAAGTTCTTCTCACCTTTAGTGATTCGGGCGAACCACGAATCCCGAACCACGAGCCTACCGATAACGTATAAAAATTAGAAAAAGAAGTAAACCAATTACTGAATTCCGATCTTCGATTTTCGATTTAAAATCGACAATCCGTTCTCCGTAGTAGTCCTACTACGAAGGATGAATTGGCAATCGGAAATTGAAAATTTCAAGATGATTTTTTCTCCCCTCCGGAAAACATCGGGCAGCCGGACATTGCTCGATGTTTTCTTTTTTTACGTTTACAGTTAGCCCCCAGGTTTCACCTGGGGGTTTTCACCTGGGGGTTATTTACTAATCACGATGTATCAGGATAAGTTCCCAAGATAGTCGCAGATAGTCTTTGCCTTCGTTAATCCACCATATATCCTCCGTGCCATTGGCCGTCTCGCCAACAAAGTCCCAGCTGGCGTCAAGGAATGTAGTCCCCACGGTCTGTCTTGCCCTCCGCTGTTGCGCCCACTCCAGGGCAATTAGCAGGTTGGCGCTGATGCGCCGTGCGATACGCGTGTGCCCTGAATACGATGCATAGCGTCATCGTCGAAGAAGCGCGAGCCACAAGAACGGCACTTGTAATGCCCGAGTTTCTTAACCGGCAGCCCATCAGCGAGCCGGCAGGTTTCTACAACTCGAATCATCTGGATCTTTCCACACTCCGGACAAGGAAATGGCTCAGATGTCAGTACTTTTTTTCGACGAGATAAGGACATAAAAAACCTCAATTTCCTCTTTCTTCAATATCTTGCCTTTCGTATAGATATCGGCCCCATCAAATGTCAATCCCTTGATTACATAGAGCCTCTCGCTCATTCCTGATTTCGGATTGCGCGAACGTAAGACCTTGAAGATTGCCGGTGCGTTAAGGATCGCCTCGTACACCAGTTCCGGCGTCAGCGCATCCCTGGCCATCTCGATCTCCGCCTTTTCGGTGAACAGGACGCGGCGAGAAACCACCAAACGCTTTATTCGAACAAGGATATCCATAGCTTCTTGAATAATATTCTACTGCATAGAGCCTGCATCGTCAAATGAAAAACCCTTGCGCCCACCTCCGCGTCGATCTGCGTTAATCTGCGTTAATCTGCGGTTCCAATGTTTCTTTTTTCTGCGTCCATCTGTGTTAATCTGCGGTTCCAATTCATTCATCTGCGGCTTCCCACCACAATCGTGGATAGTCCTTCCCTTCAAGAATCCACCAGATGTCCTCCGTGCCGTTGGCCGTCTCGCCCACAAAGTCCCAGCCGGCTTCGAGGAATGTGCCGGCCGTCTGCATCTCGGCCGTGGTCTTGCCCGTGCCCCAGGCGCTCGTGGCTTGGCCTGAGGTCTGGATGTCCCAGAAGCTGGCAGTAACAATCGACGACGACCCCGAGTAAGTGTACCCCACGAGTCCACCGACATCATACCCTCCCGTGACTGAGCCAGTGCTGTAGCTCGACGCTATGCTGCCCCAAGTGTTGTCACCTACCAGGCCACCCAGGCCATTCACCTGCCGGTCTCCGCTGACCGAGCTGCTGCTGTAGCTTGAAGCAATGCTCCTGGAGTTTCCACCCACGAGGCCGCCGATCCCCATCCCCCAACTACCCGTGACCGAACCTCTGCTGTAACATTGGTTAATAGTGCCGCTGTTGTGCCCTACAAGCCCGCCGATACATCTGTCGTATCTTTCAACAGCCCCGCCGTGAAGGCCTTCTCCGCGGACGGAACCATTACTGGAGCAGCGCGTCACAGTACCTCTGTTGTGAGCCACCAGCCCACCAACGTAGCTACCCGTTCCGGTGACATTGACATCCACAACATACAGCGACTTTATCTCGGCCCCGAATTCCGATCGGCCGAATAGGCCAAGATGGCCGCCCCCATTCATTGTTAGATGTGAGATGGCTAAGCCGTTGCCATCGAATGTCCCCCCAAACGAAGTGACTACTGGCGTATGCCAACGAATACCCGATAGGTCAATCGGAGCCGCCAAGCGATAGTGAGCACGCGGACTGTAATGGACCACTGCTGCCAACTCCTGTGCATCATATATCAGGAATGGATCCTCGAAAGTACCCATGCCTTGAAGTGGGGGCGGCGTACGACCGCTGAAAATGCCCAAAACCGGGTAGCCGCTTCCCTCCGGCATCTGCCAGACCTCGCTAACGCCATTCTCTACTTCACCGACCCAATCCCAGCCCGCATCCAGATAGGTATGAATGTTCTGCATCTTGGCCGTGGTCAGTCCAACGCCACCAGCACTCGTCGCTCGATCCGAGGTGACAACGTCCCAGAAAGATCTGGTCGTCGTTCCGAACGCCACCAGTCCCCGTTCTCCGCGTGGTCCCTCCCAGTACATGCTGCTCCCCACCAGCCCACCGATCCCTATCAGCACACCGAAAGATGAATCGCCACTCACAAAGCCGATGCTGTAGCACTCAGTCACCTGCCCGACGTTGCATCCGACTAAGCCGCCAACTCGCTCTTTGCCGCTGACGCCAGCAGCGCTGTAACAGGTAGTCACATCGCCGTTGGGCCAGTTCAGGCCCACCAGCCCCCCCACATCCCAATCTGCACCACTGACCGCACCGGTGCTGTAACACCGGGCCACAGCGCCATAGTTATATCCTACCAGACCGCCGACGCGCCGACTCCCACCGACCAAACCCTCGCTGCAACAGTGGAACACAGTCGCACCATTGATCCCCGCGAGGCCGCCGACACAATAATCGCCAGCTATGTTGGCATCATCGATGCGCAGGCCCTTGACCACGCCTCCGCGCTCCAATTGGCCAAACAAGCCGAGATAGTCCTTGCCGACGATTGTAATACACGAAATCGTATGGCCTTTGCCGTCAAAAACGCCGGTGAAAAAATTTCCGTCAAACCGCGAGTTCATGTCATTAACATCCGGGGCGATGATGGCCTTGTCGAAGACATGGCCTGCAAGGTCGATATCGGCGGTCATTATGAAGTGCTTGTGGTAGTCCTCGGGCGTCTCGCCAAGTGCGATCAGATTGGCTGCCGTAGCGATTTGGTATGGGTTTTCTGCTGTCCCACTGCCGCCACCGTATTTTCTTTGGGCAACAGCGTCCAGGCTGAAGATAAAAAAGTCCGCGCTGCCGGCCGGCGGGAATGTCTTACCGATAAGGTACATCAAATCATCGTTGAGGATCGCTATGATGAGAACATCGCTGCCATCACCGGCTTTGCCCGTAAACGCGATCATCATGTCGCTAAATACCGTGCCGACCAACTCGGTCATGTTGAATACCTCGTTGGGGTCCAGGGTGCGTCTGTATGGGCTGTCGTCAGTTGCGTTCGCATCGACATGGGTGAATAAGGCGACGCCTGCATTGGGATCGATGGATAGCTGGAACTGTCCTTCGATGACGTATGTTCTATGGACTCCGGCTATCCCGCCTGTCTGAACCACCGTACTCTGGTCAGGCAGGAATATGTACGTGCTTACACCGACCGTAGCCTGGGCTGGAAGGTTGACAATGAAAACAGCAAGCAGCAAAGGAATTGTTCGTAGGATTCGCAAATTTGAAATATTAACCATTTTTAATCCTCCTTCCCTTATATTTATACCAGATGGGTACTATCTATGTCAAGGCAAGAGTGCAGAAGTGCGTAAGTGATAAGAGCACAAGTCACAAGTACACAAGTCTTTTCTCTTATGCACTTGTGCTCTTACGCACTTTTTATGCGTTTTTTCCGCAGCATTTTTTGTACTTTTTCCCGCTGCCACAGGGACAAGGCTCGTTTCTTCCAACCTTGGGCTGCTCCAATTTTATCTGGCGAACTTTCTGCTCGCCTTGCGGAGCCTGGGCGGCGGCTCGCTGTCGCTCGGCCATCGCGAACTGGCCGACCTCATCGTGCGCTGTCCGACTTACGGTCCAAACGCTTCTGGCTCTAGCGCCGGCTTCCAGTTGCACCTTGAAGATAATATCCGTGACGCGGTCCTCAATAGTTTCGAGCATCTCATTGAACATTCGGAAGCCTTCATGCTTGTATTCGGTCTTAGGGTCTCTTTCAGCCCATCCTCGCATCCAAATACTGTCTTTTAGATGGTCCATCGAATACAGATGGTCCTTCCAGGTGCTATCGTAAACCTGGACCAGGACATATCTTTCAAGGTCGCTTAGTTCCTTGCGTAGAAATTCTCTTGCCAGCTCGGATAGTCTATCTTTAAGTTCAGGACCATCGCCGAGTTCATCCTTGGTCAGTGAGGCTTCGAATCTTTCGTTAGCCCAGTTAACCAATTCGGAGATTTTAAGATTGGAAATTTTGTCAGAGAGCTCTCGGTCTAATTGGCCATCGTTGAAGCTCTGACTTAATTCAAGCAGTTGCTTATGCAGCTCACGCGGCTTGGTGTTCTGTATTCGCTCAGCGGAAAGCCCGGCGTTATATTTTTTGTTCGCCCACTGGGCCAGCGTCTCGAATGCGTACACGTTGGGCCCGCCCGGCCCATAAGCCATGCTCATTGCAAACTCAACGGGATATTCAATCTCTCTTTGTTTGTATCGCTCTGCGGTCTTCTCAATAAGGAGCTGACGTATTTGCGAGGCATTTAAGGTTTTCAACTGCTCGATGTCCAATTTAATATCGAATTTGGCCCGCGCCCACTCGGCAAATGTGCGGACAGCGAAATCTTCGGTTAAAAATCCATTTAGCTGTGAACAATCTTTTTTGTCGATTTGCTCAGCAGCAGCAGAAATCAATTGCTCCTGGATATCTTGCGGCTCTTGTGCCTTGATTTTAGCAGGGCTTAAACTAACGCGAAAGGCACTCATCGCCCACTTGGCCAGGCCTGATATGTCCCAGGTCTGTGGGTCACTATAGTCCTCCAGATATTCGCCAATAGAAAGCGATATATTATTAGCGGCATTATCTTTCGCCCGCTCTTTTATTAATCTCTCAATTTCTTCTGTTTTGGAGCCGGCGATTTCTGAGGGGTTCAAATCAACGCCGAAATTGGTTCTGGCCCACTCGACAATACATTTTACTGGATAGTTTGCATTCAGGATGGTGTCACAGTTTTTTGCAATGGCGTTGTTAATCATCTCTTGGATAATGCTCTTGAGTCCCTTCCCAGTTAAAATTTTACGTCTGCGTGAGTAAAAGATTTTTCGCTGGTAGTCCATTACCTCATCATATTCGAGCAGGCTCTTTCGTATCTCGAAGTTCCGCTCTTCAACCTTCTTTTGTGCCCTTTCGATGCCTTTGCTTATTCGCTTATGATAGATTGGCTGGCCTTCCTCCCAGCCGATCCAGGAAAGCGCCTTGACCGTCCACTCCGGCGCGAAGATTTTCAGCAAGTCATCATCGAAGCTCAGGAAAAACTGGCTGGAGCCTTTGTCCCCTTGCCTGCCGCATCGGCCTCGCAGTTGATTGTCAATTCTTCTGGCCTCGTGCCGTTCTGTCCCAAGGACATGCAGCCCACCAATTTCCGCGACGCCCGGGCCCAGTACGATGTCGGTGCCCCTGCCAGCCATATTTGTGGCGATAGTTATGTTGCCTCGCATTTTTCCATCTCGGCCTCTGTGCTGCTGACCAGCTTTGGCTACGATAGCTGCCTCTCTTTCGTGGTGCTTGGCATTGAGAATCTCATGCTCCAGGCCGAATTTTTGCGTAAGGGCCGCCGAGAGCGCTTCATTTTTTTCTACGCTGGTCGTTCCCACCAGCAGTGGTTGGCCGGCGGCACTAATATCGTTTATCTCCTGCACTATGGCGTCAAACTTCTCGCGCATGGTTTTATAGATTACATCGTCCAGGTCCTGCCTGATGCAAGGCTCGTTAGTGGGTATGACCATAACATCCAGGTTGTAAATCTTCATAAACTCTTCGGCTTCCGTGGCAGCGGTGCCGGTCATGCCGGCTATTTGGTCATAGAGCTTGAAAAAGTTTTGCAGCGTGATGGTAGCAAGCGTCTGAGTTTCTTCTTTCACGGTGACAGCTTCTTTAGCCTCGACCGCCTGATGGAGTCCATCGGACCACTGTCTGCCGTGCATAAGTCGGCCGGTAAATTCGTCAACGATGATGACCTTGCCATCCATAACCACGTAATCTCTTTCCTTTTCAAAGGTCACGTGGGCCCGCAGACTCTGCTCCAGAAGATGTGGCCATTCCATATTTGAGCCGATGAAAAATGACCCTACGCCGGCTGTTTCCTGCGCCGCCCCCACCCCTTCATGCGTAAGATGCACTGCTTTTCGGTCATATTCGACTTCATAATATTGCGTGGCCTCGGTTAGTTTCATTTGCGAGGTCTCAAGCTCTGCTTGAGACCTTTCGATCACCTGTTGAGCCTTTTCTATTCGAATGCTATCCTTATCCTTTTTTGCATCGGATAATTCTCCCTGGGCATTGGCGATGGTTCGCTGGGCAGAATCAATCTGTCTTTTGATACGGTCATAATTACTCTGAAGGCTAATCAGCTTCCTTGCCACCTGATCTGCTTTTTTGTATCTGGTGACTTCGTCAAAGGCTGGGCCTGATATAATCAGAGGTGTCCTGGCTTCGTCAATTAAAATTGAATCGACTTCGTCGATTATGGCGTATTGCAGTTGGCTCTGCACCATCTGCTCGAGTGATAATTTCATATTGTCGCGAAGATAATCGAAGCCGAACTCGTTGTTTGTGCCGTATGTTACATCGCAGGCATATTGGCTTTTTCGCTCGTCGCCGCTGGTATCCATATCAGCCTGGATTGCCCCTACGGTCAGTCCCAAAGCGCGATAGATCGGCCCCATCCATTCTGCGTCGCGTTTAGCCAAGTAGTCGTTGACGGTGACTATATGGACTTTTCTGCCGGTCAGATGAACAAGGTATACCGCCAAGGTTGCTACCAGCGTTTTGCCTTCACCGGTAACCATTTCAGCGATCTTGCCTTCGTAGAGGACCACGCCGCCAATAATTTGCACATCGAAATGCCTCATTCGGACATTCCGCCTTGCTGCTTCTCGAACAACAGCAAATGCCTCAGGCAGGATATCTTCTGGTCGGGCCCCAGATGCAAGTTTCGCCTTAAACTCGCTGGTTTTTGCTTTGAGAGCCTCGTCATCGAGTTTGCTTATTTGCTCCTCAAATTCTCCCGTCTGTTTTGCGATTGGCCAGTAGAGGTTTTTTAGCAGCCGCTCATTTCGGCCAAAGCGTTTCACCAGGATTTTGCTTAGTTTATCAAACACCATTGACCTTGCCGTTCTAACTTTTTTGCATCTGCGATGCTCTCATTTTTTATTTCTTTACTTCGAATAGCTCACGAGGTAGCTTTGACTGCCGCATTATCGACTGCAGCGTGCCAATCCGTATGGTCGGATGAATAGGCACGGGGACAGTAATCGTTGAGGATTCGGTCTTCTTCTGCATTACAACATGGCTTCCTCGCTGACGGACGTTCACAAAACCATGCTTGGCAAGAAGCTGACAGAGTTCTTTTCCTGAGAATATGCGTAGCTTACCCAACTGCTACCTCCAGGCGAGTAACGAAGACCTCATCGTGCAACCGTTCTTGTATCTCCGCTTTTGATGCGGTCTCAAAAAATAATTCTATCGCTTCAATCAAGTTTTTGCGTGCGTGTTCTACAGAATCACCCTGACTGGCAATGTCAAGTTCAGGACAAAGGGCAGTATATCCGTCCCCTTCATGTTCGATAATTGCAGTAAAATTATGCTGTTTTTTCATTTATCTTCCTTTCTTTGATTGTTTTGCTTGCTAATATTATTCATGTCCCGGGTTACAGAGCAACGGGCCACGAGATAAGTATTGCAAAATTGCTGCAAAATGTCAAGGAATCTATACCTAACGCCTAAATGGTGTCATCATTGAGCTTATCTCTCGGCCTGGATTAACAGACAACTTTCTCACCTGCCCTATATGCCTTAAGCAGTGCTTTCTCAGATAGCTGAGAATTTTCCTCTCTGCGAACCATCCCGAAATAGAGCGATTTAACTACCCGCGCTCCCATACACCTTGCTGCCGCTTTCAACACACTCAGTGCGCCTGAAAAAATGATTCTACCCAACCATCCGGGAGAACCGCTTGATGTCACAGTAACCGCTTTTTTATTCATCTTGTTTTTCTTTATTCGATACTTGGGTATCATCCTGCCCCAGGGCCAATAACAATATGGCAGCAGCCTTTCAATAAACTTTTTCATAAGAGCCGTTACGTTAAAAAAGTTAATCGGCGCCCCCAAGACTACCCCGTCAGAGTCGTCAATCTCCCGCAGTATTTGTTCCATCTGGTCATTCTGTACGCACTTGCCTCTTGTTTCGTCGCTGTTTTCTTGCACACAATTTCTGCAGTTCCTGCAAAACTCAATATGTTTATCAAGCAGATAAATCTTCTTTGTTTCAGCTCCTTTGGCTTCGGCGCCTTTAAGGACAGCAGAAACAGCGCTGTCAATAATCCCGCCCTTACGATAACTGCCTACGATACCCACAATTTTTTTGCTCATTGTCTATCGCCTCTGATAAGCAATCCGCTCTTACTTCTGCAGAATATCAAGAAAACGAAAGTACAAAAAGGTAGCTTTAAGTTTTTTGCCTTGCTTTTCTGGATTTTTTGCTAGGTTTGCTTTTCTTTTGTTTGACTGTGATTTCGACAAGCGGCTCGAGCGGTGATACGTTTAACTGCCGGGCTGGGACGTTCACCGAAACAATGCGCACTTTTATAGCTTGGCCCAAACGAACGCTGCAGCCGCAGCGCTGCCCGACAATGCAGTAAGCCCTGGCATTATATTTCCATTGGTCTGGGCCCAAATCGCCCATCTGGATAAGGCCTTCAATTCCCAGCTTTCGTGACTGAACAAACACGCCAAAGTTTGTCAGGCCGGTGACAACGCAGTCAAGTTCATCGCCGATTCTTTTGCTTAGCATTTGCAATATTAGCACCGTAGTCAGCTCTTTTTCGGCATCCTCCGCTCGCTGCTCGGTGAAGCTGATATGTTTTCCGATCTCAACTAAATCCTGCCCGGCTGCAATCTGCTTGGCCTGATCTAAACGATTATGCAAGTAATAATCCAAAACGCGGTGAACAAGCAAATCAGCATACCGCCGTATCGGGCTGGTAAAGTGACAATAATTAGCTGAAGCCAGCGCGAAATGGCCGATGTGCTGCGGTGCATACTGAGCTTTTTCAAGACTTCGCAGGACCACATAATTTACCGCCAAGGCACAATCAGCACCTTTGACAGCTTCTAATAAATCCTGTATTGCTTTGCGATCCGGAGTTCGCGGCAAAGTTATGCCGAACGCTTTTACGAGCATGGCCAGATTTTTCATACTCAAGGCGTCCGGCTCCGGATGAATCCGCCGAACGAAAGGGACATTGAGCCTGTCTAAAAGTGAAGCGACAGCCTCGTTAGCCTCGACCATAAACATCTCGATTATCGTGTGTGGATAACTGTCATCAGCGGGGTGGGCGTCTACAACTCGTCCGGATTTGTCCATTACTAATTCTGTTTCTGGCAGTGCCAGATGTATCATCCCATTTTTTGTTCGCCGCTTTTCAATCACGCAGGCCAGTGTCTCCATATTTTTCAGTAGCTCAATCACTTCAGGTTTGACGCCTTTTGTATGTCCTTTTAAGGTTCTGTCGGCTTGTTCGTAGGTCAAGCGCTGCGTCGAGCACATCACGCTGTTGGCAAATCTGCGGGATAAGATGCTACCGTGCTGGTCGTAAGTCAAATAAACGCTTTTAACAAACCGCTTTTGGTTAGGCTGAAGACTGCAAACACCGTTACTTAAAACTTCCGGCAGCATGGGAAGCGTTTTCCCAGGCAGATAAACACTATTTCCACGATTTTTTGCCTCGGTGTCCAGCACCGAAT
>Ga0315312_1001625_pt1 | contig 17029 bp, 29 predicted proteins | sample TDP7_MG_FD_203629 | JGI IMG/M metagenome (GOLD analysis project Ga0315312, IMG submission 203629) | Freshwater sediment microbial communities from Lake Towuti, South Sulawesi, Indonesia - TDP7 | ecosystem: Environmental > Aquatic > Freshwater > Lake > Sediment | place: Indonesia: South Sulawesi... | reverse complement strand
GCCATAAAAAACATAGATGCCGTTTCTCCCGAAAGCTGTAGAAAAATTGCAGTTGAAAAATTCGACCGACTTGTAGCAGCACAAAACTATCTGAATCTCTATGAAAAACTGAAAGACAAAGAGGTTACTTAAATGCCTAATAAGGAACTTGTGATTACGATTAAAATTCCTTTGCCAGATGTCGGCAAAGCTGGGAAAATAGGCGAAATGGCACTTATACAAGGAGTTAAAGCCATGTTTCCAAAAGATAAGTTGCCTAAAGGCTCTACTGTAAGCTACCAAATTAAAGAAAAGAAGGAGGAGGTTGCTTAAATGAAGGTGCTTGTTTTAGGTGGGGCGGGAGAGCTTGGAAGCAATTTCAGCAAACTCTGTATTGATATGGGACACGAAGTCACGATTATCGATTTAGTGCGATATTTTGAGGCTTGGCGATTAAAGGAGTTAGGCATTGCAGACAACGTTAAATATGTTTGGAAGTCTACATTTGACATTAGCCGCGAAGACGTTGATGAAGGATTTAGTTTAATACTTGATTGTGCATGTCAAGCGGACAGACCTCTTGGCACAAGTTCTCCAAAACACACGTTACTCAACAACTTACTTGGACCCTTAACATTAATTGAAGCTGTTAAGGAGTCTTGTGACACGCCTCTCATAATTTACCCTTCAAGCAGTGTAGAGTTTCTAGGTGTCCCAATCGAAGAGCAGCCAATAACAGAGAAGACCCATCCGAAACCCACAAATCTTTATGGATTAACAAAATGGATGGCCGAAGAACTCTACCTAACCTACTACCGAACGTTCAACATTCCATGCACAATTATTCGTACTGGCTCATGTTATGGTCCGATGATGCGTACTGATCAGTTTATCGCGCAATGCATAATAAAATGTTTGAAAAATGAGGATGTTGTTGTTAAAAGTCCCAAAGCCACGAGAACCTACACTTACACAGGCGACGTTTTAGAGTTTTATCGGCTTCTTCTATCAAAATTTGACGACGATCCAAGTGTTTTTGAAGGGTTAATAATTGGTAATGGAGGCAACGCTGAAAACAAGCCTTACAAAACCATTGCGGTTGCAAGATTGATTCAACTCTTAACTGATTCCAAGAGCAATGTGTCGGAAGGAAGCTATGAAGCGGGAGAAGTTGTTAATGATAAACCAGTTTTTCAGTGGGAACAAGGTGAAGTTGCTGAAAGACTGCTGGGTTGGAAACCGAAGTACACCCTAAATAAGGGGTTAGAAGAAACGATCAAGTGGTTTAGGCGAGGATGAAAGAAAAATGAAAATTGGTATTATTAGCACAATGGTTTTCACTTCACCAAGCAGAGGCTATGCCGGCCTCGAAGAAGTCGTTAGTTGCTTAGCTCACAGCCTTGGAGCAATGGGAAATGAGGTTACTCTTATCTGTGCTGTTGGAAGCCAAACAACCTTCAAAGAACGATGGCCAAACTCAAAGGTTAATGTCTTCGAGTGTGAGCGGCCTTCCTTCCAAAATCCAGAGCAAGAGGCGTACACAAAATACTCCGGCGCCCTCAACGAATTTGATGTGGTTTTGGATCACACATGGCAGTTTTGGGCTATGAACTCTAAGAAGGAAAATGACCTAAAGATCATCAAGGTTCTTCACGGGCTTCGACCTTGGGGAAGCAAGCCACCTATCGAAAAGCCATGTCTATGCGGCGTATCTAAATTTCATCGAGACTACATTAAAACTATTTACCAAACTGATGCGGAGTATGCATATAACGGCATCGACCTTGACATGTATCCTTTTGAAAAACAGAAAGAAGACTATTTAGTGTTTTTGTCTCGCATGAGCTACTACAAAGGTGCCCTACAATTCATCGACTTGTGCAAAAAGGCTAACATGAAAGGCATTTTGATGGGTTCAGACCAGTATGTTGAAGACCCCAACTTCGTTATGGAAGTCATGCGCAGATGCGACGGCAAACAACTACAATATATGGGCGAAGTTTCACACGACTTAAAAATCCATTACCTCAAAAAAGCCAAAGCACTCATCAGTCCCCTTCTGCCAGAATACAGCGAAGTTTTTGGCTTAAACCTTGTAGAAGCGAATGCAACTGGAACGCCGGTGATAGCTACTAGAAGCGGCGCTGTCCCAGAGGTCGTAGATGATTGCAGGTCTGGTTTTGTCACAGAAAACGTACCTGAAATATTGGAGCGCCTTAAAGTGCTTGATTGGATAAAACCAGAGGATTGTCGCCTAAACGCTGAACGCTTCTCGAAAGAGAAATGCGCAGAAAGATACATGGAACTCGTACAAAAACTCTTAAACGCAGAAGCATGGTAAATCTATTTTGGTGGCTTCGAGTGGCTGATGAGTCGCAGCTTATAGTTGTGGGTGTTGTATGCTTTGGCGTGGGACTTTTAACAGGTGTCGCGTTGTCCCTTCTCTTTACTCAACTAAGCAAACTCACAGAGTCAGCAACAGAAACAAGTTCTTTACAGGTCGAAATAGACGAGAAAGGTGCAATTAGACAAGTTGTCAGAGCATAAGCATAAAAAACTAAAGCTTCCACCCCAAGAAGTGTTAGCTAAGCTACTTGTAGAAATCCGCGACTCCTTGGAGTCTCTTGAATCGAAAGTTAGCGACCTAGATAAAATTCAAAAAGAAACAATTCCTGAAGGTGTTTCTGTATATCTCTCAGCCACAGTAACTGGAACAACAGTAATCAAACTCCTAGAGGAGTATCCATATAGAAAACTGATTTCAGTAGACATCTACAATGGCGGTCCCAACGTGGTAAAAGTCAAAATCAACGACCAACCCCAAGAAGTTCCTATCGACGCATACACTGCAATGCCAACTTTAGACTTCAAAAAGCCGGCAGTTGAAAAAATTGAGTTAAAAGTTGATTCTGGCTCGGCAGCCGTAGAAATTTATGGGTTCTACTAGACTTTTCATGTAGCAGTTGCTACTTGTTTCGAGCCTGAGTATAAAAAACATTTTAAGACAAAAGGCACTATTCTTGTTTGGTGGTTGAAAAAAATTGAAAAACTGGAACGGAAAGAAAGTTTTCTTAGACATCAATGACATCGGCGTTCTTCATGCAATAACTAAAGCAGGCGCCGGTATCATCCCCTTCCAAGTTATAGATAAAATGGTGCGTCCCTTCGAATATGGCAAGCTTGGCGTTGAAATTGCTCCCGCTGGAAACAGTGGAACAAAAAGGCTTAAAGGAACATGGGCTGGCGTAGAACTCACCGACATGTTCGAGTTCGACGACGTAGACTATTTGATACACGTGCTTCTAGAAGTCTTTCCTAGCATGTGGGTCTATCCATCATGGATCAGCGGTTATCTCCAGTCAGACTACCATGACCTTCTTCCAGGCACGGTTGGGCAGCCTTACGGATTCGTTTGGCCACCTGTCGAAGTCATGAGCATTCCAAAGGTTCACTTGGACTGGGTTTTCTATAACCCATACGGCTCAGAAACCATCGACCCCGGCCTACGATTTACTTATGGAGTCTACAACATCAAATACCTCACTGACGTGGACGTGATCATGGATATTTTAGCTAAGAAATATCGACCCGAACCAAAATGGTTCACGGTTTACGGCAGGAAAACCTTTGACTACGACTTCAAAACCAACATGAACATTACGAGACCAATACCTGTTGATGTAACAAAAGCACAAGCACAAGCCATTGTTAATGAATGGCGCGCCTTGGGCAAGTGGAGGTAGAATGGAATTGAAGCCAGAAATAACCCGAAAATGCCGCAATTGCAATGAGGAGTTTAAAACAAAGTATCCTAAAAAGGTTTATTGCTCCAAAAATTGCCAAGTAAATTTCTGGGCAAGAAACCTTAGAAGAAAGAATCCAGAATTCAGAATACGTGAACGAAAAGCACAAAAGAAGCGCCACATAAAACTTAAAGCTCTATGGAGACCAGATGGAGTTTTACCCAGCGGACCCTTTGATGATCGCGTGATACAAAGCGAGATATTTGTTGCAAATGAGGTTCTTCCAAAGCATGGCTTTACCGATATACTCCTTACTAGGACCTTCCATGCGTTCTTCCCATGCGACATCTTAGCAAAGAAAGATGGAAAAATTTGCGGAATCGAAGTCACCATGGACACCTTGCGAAGGACAAGCCCCAAATTCAAAGCAATGGCAAACTACTTTGATATGAGAATGTTTGTTTGCCATGTAAAACCTGACTTCCAATGGTATTATCTCAGAGAAGTTACAGATCGCAATTGTAGCTCATGTATTGGTGTATTCGTCAAATCAATGGAAGTGAGAACATGAGTGATGTTGTGTTGAAGCCAGCACCTAAACCGATCAGTATCTATGCGACACACACTGGTTCAACTTCTGAAATAGCCATTACAGGCATGACGATAGATGGCGTTTCTGGAACACTTGGCTACTACACTGTTAAGCAGGGATGGAAAGGAAAAATCTACGAGGTTGACGTTGCCTCTGAAGAAGAAGCTTTAGCCTATCTTGAAGTTTCCAAGAACCTTTCAACTACGCCTCTTAAGTGGCTTAAAGTCAAAGGCTTCAAGATTGCGTCTAAAGGGCACATAGGCAGGTCTTGGCGCTACCCGCTCATAATTGAAGCATACGACTACGACCACGGCATACGAGTAGCCTTCCAACAGACAACAGGCGGACGAATAGACGTAAGTATGCACGGAGAAGCCTCGCCTCTATCATAAAAGTGACAATTCATGGGTGCCGAAGAAACGCCTCCCACTCAGCCTCAGCCTACTCCACAGATTCCACCCCCAACCTTTTTTGACGTACTCAGCCAGCTTTTCTCTAGAAGAGACAAACTTCTCGAATACATTGCAGTAACTGACAGACAAATACTTGATATGCTTGCGGCATGGCTTACTGCTCAAGGCATAGCTGTTCCCCCTACAGTGGCTGTTAGACTCCCACCAACTATCCCGCCCGTCGAGATTCCTCCACCCGCAATTCCAGGCTTTCCCCCTGAACTCCGAGTGATCCCTAAGCCCACTGGACCAATCGTTCAGCAAGGAAGTCTTGCAACACCTACAACAACTTATGCAAAAGTTGTGGAATACACACCTACTAAAGACAAAAGATTTCAGCTAACCAAAATCGCTGTGTCCTGCTCCGAAGACATTATTGTGCAACTCACTTGGGGCGGCGAAGCAATCACCATTCCCTGCTACATTATGGCTAAGCTTCCCTTCACTGACTGGTTCCCCCTAGACTACCATGCTGTTACACATAGCCAATACTTGAAAGGCACCGGCACCACTAAACTTGAACTGAAAGCAAAAATCCCATCAGGCGGAACAGCAGCCGAAGTTAACGCAGAAATAGTGGGCGAGGAATCCTAAAATGTATACCCCTGAACAAAAAGAAAAGTTTCATCGAATGGGCGACGTAAACCGCGACGGAGTAATAGACAAGCGCGACCTCGACCTGCTCGAAGCAGCTTACGGATCCAGACCTGGAGACCCTAACTGGAATCCCGACGCCGACCTAAACGGAGACGGAAAAGTGGACTCGGTGGACCTCGGGATCATGGGGCGAAGTTACGGCTTAACAATCGATAAAGCATTCATGCATATACTCACAGTAGACTCGGAACCTCAAGGAGCACCCTTCACGATAAACGATGTAGCAACTGCTACACGCTACAGCCAAACTTTACAGGAAGGCATCTACACAATAGTGATGCCCAGAACCTTCAACAGCTACTCCTTCAAGCAGTGGGAAGACGGACCAACAGACCCAACTCGCACGATCAACCTAACGGCAGACACTATAATGAAAGCAATTTATACAGTGATGCCTGCACCACTTCCACCCACACCTGCACCGCCGACGGCGCCGCCGCCAACAGTTGAAGTAATCCCACCTGCGGCTCCTCCAACAGTCATTCCACCGGCTCCTCCAGCAGTGCCTGCCCCGCCCATCACGCCTGAAACAGCAGGTCTCATTGTTTTAGGCGTTTTAGCAGTAGTAACCGTTGTAGGCGTAGGCATCGCCGTATGGTATTTCAGTAAGCCGCCGTGAGGTAGTTGTCGTGGCTCTTGTAGAAGAAATCCAAAAACAATTACGCGCGCTTCTGCCTACAGAAGTGCCTGGCATAGCTAAAGGGGTTATTCAATCTCCTGGAACTGGTTGGTTTAAAGTTTTGTATTATGATCCAGTTACAGGTGCGCGAGTAACATTTACGCAACCTCCAACCATAGTAGCAATTGCTGAACTCAGAGAAGGAACACCCCCTAAAGTGACGGCGCCAACAATCAGCATACCAACCGTTGAAATGCCAGCGGCGTCAACAATCAGCATACCCCTAATGAGTCTGCCATCCATACCTCCCATAAGCGTTCCAGCGGTTGAACTTCCTAAGACACCAACAATTGAAATCCCAGTTGTGACGATACCATTTATAAATGAATCATTTCCCTACTTTGTAGCGTTAGTAGAGTGGATCAAACCTTTGGTGGAATCTTTGAACGCACAAACACGTTCTCTCTATACCCTTCAATCCGGCGCTAACGATGTCATACATGCAATAAACCAGGGCTTGAAAAAAGCAAGAGACGCCGTAGTTGCTGTTCGAGACTCCCTCTTCGATTTCAGAGACAAAGTGCAGGCAGCACTCAACGACTATAGAGACAAGATTCAAGCGGCAGTCAACAGCGGCTTTTCAGATTCTAGAACCAAAACGCAGGAAGCCCTAAACGCCTACCGAGACAGGATTCAAGCAAGCGTCAACTCTGGTTTAGCTGACAGCAGAGACAAAACGCAAACAGCATTAAACACAAGCCACGATAATATTCAAGCAAGCGTAAACGCTGGCTTAAATGCAATGATTCCAAAACTCTACGAAATGATCGGAATGCCAATAGGCCAACTCATGTCACCCATCAACATAAGAAACGTAACCGCAGAAAGCTTCGAATTCTACGCCCTATCCGCAGGAATGCGCCTTCATTATATTGCGATCGGTAAAAGGTAAAAGTTCTATAGAGTATAAAAAGAGGGGAAAGTTTAGGCTTGCTTTTGATTCTTTTAAGTTGGTGCGGCTCTACTGAACTCTATCGTTAATTCCAGCCCTACTGGGGCGGGTGCGTCTCCGCCAACTTTGACCCAAGCCTCAAGTGTGTTCTCGCCTGGGATTACAGTATAGGCAATTTCACTGAACGTTACGTAGCTTTCTTGATATCCTGAGTCGCTTAAGGTGAAGGTCAAAGTAACGAGGTAATCGACATCGGCGTGATTGATTACGTTGAACTCGAAGGTTTTGTTCTGACCTGCCATCAGTTCTAAGAAAGCTGGAGGTTCCACAAGTTCAAGTGGCTCTATGACTCTGAAGGGTATAGTTAAGCTGTACCACACATAGCCTGCGATTACTCCTGTGATGAAAACTGCGATTATACCCAAAGCCAATAGTGCTGTTTTCTTTGTCAGTTTCATCTTTCATCATCCTCTCCTATCAGTTGGTTTTTGATTAAGGTGGAGATTATAGATGCGATTAGCACCTTCCATACTCCACTACATATTTAATTTTCGGGGGCTTGAACTGGTTTAATTTCTAAACCGTGCGTGGTGAAGAGGCTGACGTTTAGACTGGAACCTTCTCGCTTCATCGCTTTAATTTTGTTTAGAAATGCATTGTGATCTTCTATGGTTTTATGGAGAGTGACAAGCATAACATCGGTGTCTCCAGAAATCGTGGAAGCACTAACAACTATGGACTCGTCATGGATTATGGGAAATTGACCTGTTATGATGGCGCCAAAGGGGAAGCCAAGTTTTGCGTAGTCTGGAATAGCCATGTATGCTTTGATGGTGCCTGCCTTTTCGAGTCGTTGCCTAGCTCTTGACACTGTTGGCTGAGACACATTCGCCATATTAGCAATTTCTCGGTCGCTTCGCTTACAATCAGATAGGAGGGCATTCAGTATAGCGATATATGACTTTCGATTCATTCATTTTCCCTCTCCCTTTTGAATTGAAAAATGTCTTAATATATGTTTGTGAAGTATAACTATAGAAGTAATGTCTATGCTGTTTTCTTTTCAGTTTGTGGGGTCTGACGGGAAGGCTGAAAGAAAGGAGAAATTCTGAAACGGTTTCAGAAATTCCTTCTCTTTTTTGTCACGGCCAGACAAAACTTCCCATCAAACCTTTCCACATGTTTGTGGGGTCTCTGCGAGAAGATGGAGAAAGGGAGAATGCATTTCCTTTCTACGTCTGGCCAGAACTTCCCGCATTGACCTTTCCACCTTTTTCAAGTCTCTCGACCCGTCTTATTTCTCTCAAGAACTCTTGGACGATTGGCTGTAGTTTGGCTTCCACCACGGTTCTTAGAGGCTCGCCTTTCCATGCTTCGCTTAGTTCAATGAAGTCGTATTCGGCGAGGAAGTCAAGCATAGTCATAAGCTTTCCCATGGATAAGTCTCTAAGTCCTTTTATGGTGCTCAGTTCGTTGATGTCATGCCATGCACCGTCATTTAAGGCAGCAAAGACTTTCTCGATCAGTTCCATGTTGTAGATGGATGACTTCAGTTCTTAAATTCTTTATGAAAGACTCTTCTAGAAGAAGCTTCCGGGTCCAGTGCCTCCCTAAGCAGAAACCTTTTAAAACTTTACGAGCCTAATTACTTTTCGAGGAAAAGGGGCTATGGGCAGATTAACAGATACCCAACAGGCAATTGTCATGCTCCTCGTGTTTCTCTTGCCACCATTAATAACTTGGACTGCACTAGGTTACCCAACAGACCGTGTAAGCCTCGGAATATTGGGAAGCGCAATCCTCTCAGGCATACTTGCCTTTTTGAAGGAACTCTTAGGCGGCAAACCGCCCCAACCATAACAAACCACAACAGAGCATAGGCGACAACCCATGTCTAAAGAACGCAAGGTTAATCCTAACGCTACTAGACGCGTTACAGTTGCCGAATGCTTTCAACGTCACGAAAAAATAGACTTGGCACTATGGGGTAAAGATGGACGTGGCGGCATAGTTAAAGACATAGGCGACATCAAAAACAAAGTTGAAGCTATTCTCAACCGCGAATCTGAAACAAAAACTAAAGGAAGAGACTGGCGCCTCTTAGGCTTCGCCATCTTAGGAAGCGCCATAACAGGTCTAATCATTACAGGCATAAACTACCTTTTAACACGTCTTCCCTAAACAACTAAGGTTTTTTCCTCTTTTCTTGTTCCCGCAATCGCTCTATTCCAAGGAGTTCACGTATTATTGGGTTAGCAGAAGCAGGTAGCGGTAGAGGCAATGTAGGTGAAACAGAAGATTCTGCGATGGCTTTTGCTAGTTCCCGCTCTTCTTTCCTACGCATTTTCTCTTCTTTCTGTCTGCGTTTGATAGAGCGTTGAATCCGCTTTTCAACGGTTAAATCAGTCATTCTCTGTTGACTACGCTTACCCAACTTCATCCACACCAAAATCATAAAGCTTAGATTCTGCTTCTAATATGTCTTCTTTCCTAATTTCTGGAAGGTTTTTTAGGTTCTCTACCTTATGGTATATTACTTTTGAGAAGTCTTCATTCCATTCAACAGCGAACTTGGGAGGTCTGTTTTCGTTTATGCATCTGTCACATAGGATCGCTGTCGCACGAGGATCCGGATACTTATCCTTGACAAGAATGTTACTCCAAGTGGGCATTTTCCAAGTAGCTAACTTATTGAGGCATATACCGTTTATGAATTTGCTGTTCTCTAAAGGTCCTTCACAGGCACAGCACTTGACGTTTTGTTTTATCTTTTCAGTTATATCAGCCATTATTCCATCCACAAGTATTGTCCATCATAACGGATTAGATTGTTTTGCCGTAAAAATGCGATTGCACCGTTGAAGGTTCCTGAAGAGGTTTTGTATCCAAGGGACACGCCTATCTGCGACTTTGTGTACCTTGCCCCTTTGTTATCAAGAAGAAACTTAAACATGCGCTTAGCACAGAGACTTGGCATTTTTGGCGCCCAGATGGTGTAGAGTTTTTCTGTCTCTGCTGTTGGAATTTCCTTGATGATGTGGGTTTTCCCTAAGAAAACGTCAGTTTCCTTATCGAACGTTTCGATAAGTTCGCCTCTCAGACCTCCAAGGAAGTCCCTAACCTTTTCCATATCCATTTCTGGTTTAATTGGAACTTGAGGTTGGGATGTTTCAATTTTTATTTTGCCTAGCGTTTCAGCAGTTTGTTTTAGGCGCTCAATTTCTTTGGTTTGAGCCTCTACCACTTCTTCCAGTTTCTTCGCTCTTTGCCCTTCTTTCTCTAGTTTAGATTCTTCTAGCCGTTCCTTTTCTAGAGCCTTTTGAATAGTTTCAGTTAGATCTGTCACTGCCTTTTTGGTTTCTTCTGTTCTAGGTGCCTCGTACTCAAGTTTCGGTGTGACTGCCCCATGTTTGGTGAGGCGGGGTTGAGTTACTGAAATGATCTCGGTAACTTTATGGATTGTTAGGAAATGTCCCGTTGCTAGATTTAAGAGGTCTTCTTTGTCTCGTGTAGTTAATCCTTTATCTCTTAGGGGTTTAAGACATTCCCTATCTACATAGGTAGCGTCTTGAGGACTGAATTTCCCATAGAAAGTTAAGTTGCAGAGTTGTCGAATTGTGAATGCTACTTCTTGGGGTCGTGGAGACAAACTTATGGGAACGATGTTAAGTTTTCTGGCATCTCTTTCCAAGATTCTGAACTGCCTAATCATCGTGGAGAATACCCATGGAGGGGAGGCACGTCCTTTAGTGGATAATGGGGCATATTCTTCTGTTTCTTCCGTGATAACCATGATTGGACGTCTGACAACTTCGTTGTATTTTAGTAGGTAGTATAGAAATCTTGAAATGAATTCAACTAGCTTTTTTTCGTCTTCAACATCGGTTGTATAGAAAATGATAGATACTCCTTGTTCAACAACTGCTTTAGCGTAAGTAGCTGGACTTGAAGGAACAAAGTCGATGTCTTTTCCGTAGGGACCCCCACACACAACAACATCAAACTTTTCTTTAAGAGTCTGGTATTCAGCGCGAGGCTCAAAGACGACGAGGGTTCCGCTCTGACTTAGAAACTGCTCTGCAAGTAAAGCGGCTGTACTACTTTTTCCACAGCCGGAGCCACCCCACAACCCAATCCGCAAACCCTCAGTGTTCCAAGGCGCCAAATCAGTATCAACAACAAATGTTGGACTTAACCTAAACTTCATAACAAACACCCAAAAAAGGGACGGTTAGTGTGAGTATAAATCCCTTTGAGCTTCTGCAAAGTCCTTTTCAGCTTGAGCAATCAATTCTTTACTTAATGGAACACTGCCAGTCTTCAATGCGTTTTCGGCAGCTACTATACTGTCGATTTCATCTTCAAGTATGTCAGCAATCGTTTGACTAAGGTCTCGGCACTCGTCAGCAGTGACGCGTTTCTTAACCAAATGTATTAATTCGAAAGGATTTGTGCACTTCTCAAAGCAAACTTTCGCATAAGCCAGTAGTTCCAACAACCTTTCTGTTTCCATGTTTTCACCCAAAAAATAATGTAGCAGTTGCTACTTCTTGTTCTTCAAATACTCCATGCCTTTCTCAGTGATTTCCCATAGGATGACGCGTTCACTGATCTGATTCTTCTCCACAAAACCATCACTAGCTAGGACCATCAAGTGATGATATGCAGAGTCTTTGCTGATTTCCACCTCTTTAGCCACTTCGCTTGAATGTTTTTGTCCGTTCTTTGAGAGAAAAGCCAGAATCTTCAACCGAATTTCTTTACCTTTAGCCATAATCAATCACCCAAAAAAAGAGGGTTATGCAGCGAACCAAGCCTTATATTTTATGCTGGTGCATTGTATGTTTACCTGGAACTGCATTTGGTAGGTGTTTGTTCCACTTGCAATTTTTATATACCATCCAGGATACACTGTTGGGGCGTTGAACTTCCAAGTATTATCTGCAACGCTCGCATCGCTAGAGGCACCGCCGCTTGTAAATTGAAAGGTTGTTTGGTGCCAGAAATAAGACATTGCTGAAGTAGTAACCGTTGATCTTGGTTCGTTTAAAGTGAAGTTTATGTATAATCTTGCATTTACAGTGAAAGTGTTGGGGTTTGTAACTGTGAAGCTCATGTAGAATGGCGCTCCAACCGCAACGTTCTCAGGAGCGTTTACGGTGATGTTTATGGCTTGTGGAAGAGAAACGTTGGGTATAAGTCCCTCGAAAATGTTTGAGATGATGGCTAATCCAAAGGCAACTCCAATACTGATTGAGAGCAACAGAGCAGTTATCAAGTATTTTTTCTTCATAGGCATTTTCACCCAAAAAAATTGTTATGAAGGTGGTGGCGGCGGTTTCCGATACCAACCCATGGTTTCCAAGATTGCGAAAAGTTCTTCAGTAGTCAAATCGAGATTCTCAAGTATAACTGTTTGGGGATTACCTGCTACGCTAACAGCGAAAGTTAACCTTCCAATTTTCATACGCTTCGCCAAAAACGTAAGTGTATAAGCACGCATAAAAGATTTACTATGTTCTCCTAGAAGACGAATTCGAGAGTGTCTGATTTTATATGCAACCGAATGTCTTGTTCCTTGCAGAAATCGGTTATAACCTTGACGTTTTCTGCGTATTCTCGTCTCGCTTCTTCTGTTGTTGCTCGCTTGTCATAATTCCACTTGCCGAAAACGATTAAGTCAACAAACGCCAGTTCTTCCAACAAAGCCTTAAGGTTCTGCTTGTAGATCGCTGAAGGCGGATAAGGTTCCATCGAAACCCAAACATATTCTCCCGTGCATTTGCAATGTTCCAAATCTGCGATTCGTAAATTTGGCGGCAGTGTGTTAGGTTCAAACTTCTTCCAAAAGTCTTGGTCCAAGGATACTATAGTCATTCCATGTTTCACATCGAAATTTGAGAAGTCAAGTTTTGAACAGGTCGCAACGGTAACTCCTTGGTCGAGAAGATAACCGATGAGTTTCTCTGTTTCCTGCTTGATTTTAGGCAAGAAAGGGTCCGTTAAAAATGACAGAAACACTCCTAGCTTGCTCGTCCAATGAAAACGCCATTGATGTTCAAGTTGATGTCTAACCAACTCAACAGGCGGTTTTTTTGGCAACCTAACTTCTTGGCAAGCAGACCTTGTTCTATGCGTGAACCTTGGCACATAACAATAGGCACATGCGTTTGAACAGCCATAAGCAACATTGCAAGCGTAAACGTCTTCAACTTCTAACACGGCACACGCTGTTTCTAATGCCAATCCTCGTGGTTTATACAGTTCACCTAACATATTTTCACCCAAAAAGTAGCACTAGGGGAGTTTACGCACTTCAAAATGATAACTACATCTAGGCAATCGCGCTAAGTTTTCTGGTTCCATAGGAAAGTTCTTACAAAAGTTAGGTCTTAAAGAGTTATGAAACAAAGCACATTCTGTTTTTTCATTACTGACTTCTATAAGAAATGAACATTTTCCATTTTTAACTTTGGACAATATTATTTCGGCATTTGTATCCTGCATACGAAATAATGCTTTAGTGATGTCAGGTAAATCTTTCCAGTTCGGCAGAAGTCTACAACAATCGCCGCATTGATTACATTCCCCACGACGCTCCATTTTTTTCACCCAAAAAAGAACTATTTTATAATGTTTTGGAAAGCAAGTTCTAGTGCCTCGGAGTTTCGCGGTGACTCTGGACAGAAATACCGTATTCCAGTATCCGTTACGGTAATTCTTAGTTCTGAAAGTTTATGAAAGCCATTACATTGTGGACACCAAATCATTAATTCTTCTAGACGCATTTTATTTTCACCCAACAAAAAAGGAATTTTAGGTCTCGATTGTTAACGTTTTGCCGTCAAACGTGATTTTCACTAACTGTCCAAGTTTGGTGACGCCGAGTGACTCTTCACCTATAATTGCGTGTGGTTCAGATTTGCGGTGTAAGTTTTTCTTGAAGATACCTGTCCAGCCCGTATCGTTTATAAACGCTCTAAGCTGTTTTTTGAAAGCCTTGCCGTCGCTATCCACCTCATATTTCATGATTTTCACCCAAAAGAAAAAGGATTTAGAGTTTTCCTCCATGACCCTCAATCATTGCTTTCACTAGCTTGTCGTAGTCTTCATCCTCAATGGTTATGGTGCCTTCAACAGAAGAGTCCTTTTGATTGTTGATTTCCTTGTCTGTTATAGTGATGACGACTTGTTTAGCACCCTCGTAGACTTCAACCTTTTCAATCTGGAACTTTAAGTCTTCGGCTTTGATTTCAACATCGTGGCCTCTAGCAGTTATTTTTAAATACGCATCGGTCAATGTTCCTCACCCAAAAAAGGAGATTACATTAGTTCTTCAAGTAGCGCCTTTAGTCTTGGCGATGTTTCTGTTGTCAATGCCAACGCACTTTTCTTTAGGGTTTCGGCTGCGTCTGCTGTGGCTTCGACTCCTGCCTCTTTAGCCAGAGCTTCAGCCGCCTCTTTTATGTCGCTTTTCTTCTGCGTTGTCATTGCGTCTAAGAGTTTGAGGCTTGTTTCCGTTACTCTTTCGATGCACCATCCTACGCCGGCGCCGTCAGCTAGAGCCTTCACGTCTTCGATATTCTTTTTCAGCCGCTTGGCCTCTTTCTCGCTGACCTTCAACGCCGTAATCCTCGCCAACTGATCCATAACTGCGCCTAATCGACCTTGCAAGTCTCGAACAGCTTTTTCAATCATGTCGCGTCTGGTTCGCTCTAGTTCTTGCTGAATTTCTTTCATGCCACGCTGTTTTTCCTCGTCAATCGCTTTGGCTGCACCCTTCTCCTTCTCTGCCAAAAAGCTTTCAAACACGGACTGCTCGAAACTCAGCGGAAGCAGCTCCAAACGAATGTCATGAATGTTCAGAGGTTTTTCGGCTATAGGCGTTTTAATGGTTTCCGACACGTATGAGAACACTTTGTGGAATCGTTTGGTCTGCTCGAACTCACGCAACCTCTTTCGCAGGTCCTCAAGACTTTTATTTAATCGTCTCCTCACGGCTGTCAAAGCCAAAGCATTTTCATAAGGCAGCAAGTACAGGTTTCGCTCCCGACCTAATGCAGTGGCGCCGCTCGATTTGCCAAGAATCATCGTATTTCTAGCCAGCTCCTCATACCATTCCCGCCGCATGGTTTTCAGTTCGTTAGAAAACCGGGAGGGATAAGGCGAAAACCGGATTATTTTGATTCTGACTTTTCTACCGTTGACAATGATAGTTGTGTATCGCGCGCGCAGTGACCTGCCTCTCAGAGTCTTCCGTTTCGCATAATCCTTATCCATCTCTCTTAGCTGATCTTCAAGCCCCTCTTTGAAAGCCATGTAATCCTCACGCTTCCTCAAAGAAGTCACGTCAACCGAGACATTCAAGAGGTCCTCACTTGGCACTCCAAAATCAATTAAGAATCCACGAACAACAACCGCTCTTTTCTTCGCCATAATTTTTCCACCCAAAAGAAAGGTGCTTTTTAGCTTTTTGGTTCGTAGTGTTTGCAGGTGTCGTATTCAGATGGGGCATTACAAAACTTCTCTAGTTTATTGCACCAAGCAATGCGTTTTGCCCTATGTTTGCAGCGTCTTTTAGATTCAGCCACACCAACTTTTCTGATCGTTGCTTGTTTCAACGCCTAGCTTCCTTAACTCTTCTTTGAGTTTGTCAAAGTCAAATTCTTCATGGGTTATTGTGCTAATGCTGTTTCCGTCTACCAACAAGGCTACTTTTCTTTTCATCTCACGTCACCTTTTTCACTTCTGTTTAGCGCTATCTTTTTGGAACACTCGCGTATCTATCGCCTCTTCAGTCAACTTCAAGTCTTCAGTCTTCACGTCTAAGCCTGCTTGCTGCAAAAGCGCAATAAGCCTCTCAGCCTCTTTCAAGCAGGTTTGTCCAGAAAACCCACTGGTGCGTATATGCACTTTTCCGTCTTTGTCAATTGCCACATCTATAGACTTGTAGCTACTAGCCAATGTAACCAGCTCCTTTAACGCCTCGGATAACGATGTTTTTGTCGGGCCTTACGTTTGCGTTTGTTTGATAGCCCATCGCATTCAAGGCACGCTGAACTGCAACTGAGGTGTAAAAGTTTTCAAAGAGTTTCTTGAACGATTCAATTTTCATAGGCTGCATGTAATCGTCGCCTACAACAGCAATTTGACCGCCTGTCAGAGTGACACCGAAACCTCGGACACCACCATGACCGGGCACCATCACGCCAGCCACAACCTTAGCCCATCTCCCACTGAAATCTTCAACCTGCGTCACCACTTGACCCCCAAGAAACTTCGCCAACGCCTCCATGGTAGCCTTAACCAGAGTCTCGTTCGCCTGCTTAATGCTTACAGCACATCTTCTAAGTTGTGACAACATGTTTCACCCAAAAGAAAGTTATGGTAAGCCTATATGTAGTTTTATTTTTTCCTCATCCACTAGCTCGTTGAAAGCTTCTCGAAACACAAAAAGTTCAGCCTTCCTAACAGGCAAAGCCTTGTGTAGTTCTTCCGTGCTCAGAATTCGTCCCTTGTTTGCTTGTAGCACGTTAAGTATGGCTTCTTTCATCTCATCTTTAGTTCTAGGCTTTCCCGATGCTTTCTGCCATCTTTCCCTTCTTTTAGCTGACACAACATTCACCCAAAAGAGAGTTGTTTCTGATAGTATTTTTCCTTTCGTTTCCACTTTTTTAGGCTTGTATTTAGTCTTTTTATCCTAGTTTGAGTTCGTTTGATGTGTTCCTGGACGTCAGCGAGTTTCTTTTGAAGTATCTCTTTCTTTGTCGGCTTTGGTTTAGGCGGAGGCGGCTGAATTGTCGACAAGTCAAAGTTAAGTATCTCTTGCATGTGTGGTTGCAATCGTTCCAAGAGTTTCTCTTTTACCCTGAAAAATCTCTTAGTATGATACTTGTGGCGTGGAATCAACTTGTTTTTGTATCTTCTGCTTTCAACCTTAAAGTGAGCTATCTCTTCCACAATTGCCCTGATTAATTCTGGCCTCTTTTCTGGACTGTGCATCCACAAAGAAGCATGGTAGCTTCCAAACTCAAT
>Ga0315312_1001624_pt1 | contig 17048 bp, 23 predicted proteins | sample TDP7_MG_FD_203629 | JGI IMG/M metagenome (GOLD analysis project Ga0315312, IMG submission 203629) | Freshwater sediment microbial communities from Lake Towuti, South Sulawesi, Indonesia - TDP7 | ecosystem: Environmental > Aquatic > Freshwater > Lake > Sediment | place: Indonesia: South Sulawesi... | reverse complement strand
GCACGAAGAAGACCTTTGAGGCAGTGGCAGCTTCCAAAGCCTTTTCGCTGATCGGTGGAGGTCACACTGTGGCAGCTGTGGGCGAGTTGGGACTAGCTGGCAAGATGTCTTACGTTAGCACTGCTGGAGGAGCCCTCATAGAGTTCCTCATGGGTGAACAACTACCAGGACTCGAAGCGCTAGAAAAAGCTGCCGCCATAACCTAACTTTTTATCCCAGAAAATTACTAGGACTCCCACTCGCAGTTATTATTGCGATGTCTCCTGAATAGCTTAGTTTTAACTCGCGTGCATCTTTTTCTGGAATTAGGGTTTTCGTTGCTCCTGTATCTAAATAAGCATCGTATTCCTTGATACCATTAGGTCCAAGAATTTTTAACTTCATTAAAGGCTGATTATTGGTGTAAGGAAACGTCATATTTACTCAACCAAGAAAAGATAGCCCGCAGCCCTTTCCTTACCAACTTTTCTGAAGTAAAATTGTTTCTTTGGATATTTCTTTATGGCAGCCCTGTAAGCTTCGTCAACGCTTTCCCCAACACCGGCTATCTTTCTTGACTCTATCTCGATAGCAACAACTTTCCCTGAATAAACCTTCTCCAGCTTGCCCCTGTTCTCTTCGTACACTTTTTCTCCTATTTGGACAAGCACTGATTCCATATTCATCACCGATTCAAACATATAATTGAAGAGCAGACTTAAATTGTTAACCTCTAATGTTACAGACTTATCAAGACGCCCATTGCGCTAACAGAACTATTTCATAAAATAAGTTAGATATATTAGAAGAAGTGGGGTCTGTTCGTCACGAGATCCTCATTCCTTCCCTAGGTCGGTCTGGGACGGCTGCATCATCCCCCAATAAGAAACAGCATCCCCACCTAATAAAACATTCGAATACATACGTAAAGGAATGAAACTTATTTGAAGCCAACTGAACCGCGAAACAGAAGATAAACCTCCAGGTTAATCAAACATAAAATTATAGGTTACTATTCTTGCCTTATTGCTTATTTCATCACTCCAAAATTTGGATTTTTATTCCTAGAGCAAAAACAAGTCATATAACAAAGTTTGGTGCGGCCGCCTAGATTCAAATCTCGGTTTAAATTCTTGGTTTTTGCGCCGACCAAAAAACTAACAAAGGTTTAAACCCTTTCCCCAGGGTGGGCATGCATAGAAAACATCCTGCTAGCAATGGCGGCGGAAGGATTGTACGGCGTTACTTTCATATCACGAATCAGGGAAAACGTAAGAAACGCCATGCGACAAAAGCCTTTCACCTTCAAAAACTTGGATAATGTCATAGAATGGATCGCAGGCAAATTCCAAATTCTGCTGCAACGATGTATGATGAGAAGCGAACTCTTGAAGAACGCACTTTTCCAAAAGAAAATAACAGACTTCTTGGCAAAGCAACCCAACACCTGATCTTCTCGCAAAAGAAGCAATGACCGCATAAACTATTGGCTTGCAATGGAGTTTGAGGCACAACCAACAGATAGATTTGAAACAAAAAATTAAATTAGATGCACTGAAATTATAGCTTTGGCGATGAGTTACGAGAGAGTCGAAAACAAAAAAATTTTTAAAGGCGATTCATAGCATACTGGTGGGCCTGCATGATGCTCTTTTTGGTTTTGTGCTACATTCTTTTAAGGGCATAAATCGAAAGGTCAGGTCAAAATTCCCAATTTGGCGCATGGAAGAGGAAACGCTCGAACACGTTCACTCGTTAATTAAGGCTTTAAAATGGGTAGTTTTGCCAGCAAGCCTTCTTTACGTGCTTGCGGATTTCTATTTTTTTAAAGAAAATGCTCTGAATTCTATGTTGTGGGGCATATTGGTTTTCATATACACCAATTTCCTTCCAGACCTGCCTTCTATTTATAGAAAAAAGGAAAACAACGGAGGAACTGCAGACTTACCATGGTATAAGAAATACGCCCTCTTATTGTTTGCTCCTCTATTGATTTGGGTTTTGTTTTCCGGAATACGGTTAAAATGGAAGACAAACGAAACATTTCATAACTTCAAATCGTTAATAATTTACGGAACCTTTCTTATCACATTGGGCTTTTTTGGGTTTGTAAGATTTCCAATATCAATTGGAAATATAACAGAGATTCTTTCTATCCCAATCTATGGAGTAGCAGGATATTTGACTCATTTGAAGGCTGACAAAATCTGGTAAAATTCTCTGCTTCTCAATAGCAATGCAATCCGCAGAAGTTAAATGGGCTTAACACAAAAATTTTTTAAGCTGAACAGCAAATGAAGGGAAAAAGGGTTAAGAATTGGTGGATCCAATTACTTTTGCACTTATCCTTGGCGGCTCAATCATTGTTATAGGTTTTTTAGGAAATTATCTATTTGAACGCACTGGCTTTCCCGACATGCTTTGGCTTATAGTTTTGGGAATATTGTTTGGACCAGCGACTGGTTTATTGGATGCCGCTTCAATAATGAGTTTAGCCCCATATTTAGCTGCTTTAGCCCTAGTTTTCATATTGTTTGATGGTGGAATGGCGATGAACATCTACCGTGTTTTCTCTGAAAGTCCACGGGCTGCTATTTTAGCCATAACGGGTTTTGCAACGAGTGTTATTGCAACGACTCTTTTTGTGATGTATATCCTTATTCCGAAGGTGCCGGTGTTATATTCAGTTTTGTTTGGGACAATTTTCGGAGGCAGCAGTAGCGTAGCGGTAATTTCATTGGCTTCTCGTATTAAAGTAAGTGAAAAGTGTTCAACGATATTAAGCCTCGAATCTGCACTAAACGATATTTTGTGCATAGTTTTTTCGTTGGTGGTAATAGAAATAATATTGAAAGGGGCCTCTGTAGATTGGACAACAATCAGTCAATCTGTAGCTAGTAGATTTTCAATAGGGGTACTGCTCGGAATAATTTTCGGCGTCATTTGGTTAAGCGTATTAAAGAGGATTGCAAATATGTCTTACGCTTACATGCTTACCTTGGCTGTTGTACTTTTGATTTATGCCTTTTCAGAGTTCTTGGGTGGAAGTGGCCCGCTTTGTTCTCTTCTCTTCGGCATCATGTTAGGTAACGAAAAGGAAATTTACCAAATACTTAGGATGGAAAGACCAGCAAACTTGGTTGTTGATGCTGGACTAAAAAGGTTTGAATCTGAAGTTGCATTCCTTTTAAGAACGTTCTTTTTCGTCTACATAGGTTTGATAGTTACAATAAGCAATATCGTAACCGTGATAACTGGAGTAATTCTATCACTTATGCTGTTACTAATTAGATTTGGGACTATAACATTCGCAACTATCCGAAGCGAATTGACAAAAGAGCGATCAATCATGAGCGTAATGTTTACAAGAGGCCTAGCAGCCGCCGTATTAGCAACATTACCTCTGCAATACGCTGATCCAGAGAAATATCCTGACGTAGGCCCTATTTTCCAGGTTTTATCACCTATTTATATTAACCTTGCAGTCATAATAATTTTAGCTACTGCGATAATAGCCACCGTAGGCATACCATTGCTTAAGCGGAGAGTAGAAAAACGTCGCGCAACGAGTTGATGTACACCACATTTGAGCGCCCTGTTATTGTCCGCCAAGAGTTTTGAAATCCAAGTGGTGCGGCCGCCGGGATTCGAACCCGGGTCGTCGACGTGGCAGAGCCATGCTTATCATTGATTGGTTTAGTGTTCAAAAGGATTTCGTTGATTTTATGAGGGTTCAAGAGTATGATGAAAGAACTATCAAGGGTGCGGTTAGTTACCTGGACAAGTATGCTGTGGTTATTCAAGAGCCTAAAGATGTTGTTTCTATGTTCTCTCAAGTGAAAGCTGGAAAACGTCATGTAGCTATGGGTTTGCGGTATCTCTTTAATTTCTATGAGGCTTTGGGTTTCGATAAGGCTTACTTAGATGTCTTGAGGAATATGCTTCCAAAAGATCAGACCGGTATTGACTTAAAGATTCCTTCTGAGGCTAAGATAGTTGATTCGTTAAAGAGGCTTGAAAAGGTTCCAATGAAATACCAGGCATTATATAATGTTCTATTGGATTCAGGGTTAAGGCTCATAGAAGCGGTGAAGCTGATTAACGGCTTTGAAGGTGCAGAGAGAATCAATGGGTTCCATAGGTGTGAAGTTGGTTTGTTCAGAGGTTCTAAACAAGCTTTCTATGGCCATTTCTCTGAGCATACAATGAAATTAATCAAAGAAGTCAATGAACCCTTAGAAGAAAGAAACGCATCTCATTATTTCCAGAAATTTGGCTATGTAGCTCCAAAATACCTTAGAAAATTTGCGTTTGACAAAATGATAGAGCTTGAGATCCCGGAGAGTGTTGCTGATTTCATTGAGGGCCGTGTGCCTAAAAGGATCGGAGCAAAACATTACTTAGCCTTAGCCAGACAGAGCAGCAAATTCTATCCTCGCTATGCAGAATACATTGAGAAGCTGAGAACAAAAACCTAACCTTCCCTTCTCTTTTTTGTTATTGACTTGGCGTTAGTAGTAGCTACTTACCTACCTACTTCTCCTACTACTAACAAAAATGATGGTTTTTCGATTGCAGGTAACTGAAAACACCATTTATTCTACCTTATTGAGATAATGTATAACACATGGATTATTTGGCAAGGTTTCTCAAAAAGGAGCCTAACTCTATCTTCTTTAGAATCTTAATAAATAAATTACATGTTAAGGAAGCAACATTTCTAACCTTTTGAACCATTAACTTTAAGCTCTCTTTTCAATGCTGCAAAGTAATACTTAACGAAGGTTAAGCCCTTCTCTGTCAAATCCACCCACCAAGTCTTCTTACCATTCATCATTGAGGACTTGATTAGGCCGTAACCCTTACACTTACGATAAACCTCATGGAAGTCAAGGTCACTAATCCCAAAAATCTCCCTCATTTTGCGTTGAAGTGTACGCCTTTCCAGACAGCCAAATTGATTTAGACAAAGTAGTATGTCAAGGCTGTCTCCGAGCCTTCTCAGTATCCAGTCAAATTCATTCTTCAATCTAATTATTCGGTTGCGTTCTTCTTGGCTCATGTCAAGCAAGCGGGACATTTTGAAGCCCTCAACATGTGTATAATGAGACACACTGTTTTTAACACATTTTGCCTATATGTATTTGATACAAAATATGTTTTTAATACGTATTCTTAAAATATATTTTTAATATATGTTCTTAAAATGTATATTTAACATATACACTAAAGATTCACAATGTTTTTAAACAGCAATTAAGCAAATAATAACCCTTCAAGGAAGGATCATAAATGAAAAGTGAAAGAACTATGATTTTCATTGACGGTTCAAATATTCACTGGGGTTTGAGAGATTTTAGACAACGAAATAATGTAAAAGACAAAATAGATTATAAAAAATTAATTGACTATCTCGTTTATGGAAGAATTCTCGCAAGAGCGATATATTATTGTAGTAAACCTATACCCCCTGGTACGGGGTCACAAATCCGTTTTATTGGTTACTTAAGACACATTGGGATTCAGGTAGTCGAGAAGCCATTAAAGACTCGGACTGACCCAGTAACGGGAAAGACAAGGACAGTGGAGAAGGGAGTTGATGTCGCACTTGCGGTTGACTTAATTGGTATGGCTTGGGAGGATGCTTATGATGTAGCGATACTGGTATCTGGTGATTCTGATTATGTAGGGGCCGTTAGCAAAGTGATGGGCAAAGGAAGGAATGTTGAGGTCGCCTCTTTTAGAAAATTCTTGAGCAAAGAGTTGAAAGAAATCTGTCTGAAAGTAACCCTACTGGATGATATATGGAACCAAATTAAAATTTAAGAGTTAATAATTACAGGCAGGCTCAAAATTGAGCCTATCGCCTGTTTGCATTATTATACGTCTTGAGAATTGACATAAGTTATATTTAAGAATTTCTAAAAATGTTATATAAAATTGTTCTATATAAACTTACAGAAAATTTTTACATAAAAACTATTTTTGAACAACATTTAAACTTGTGGTCACTGGAACAAAATTAATTTTGGAGTACATATACATCTGGGTGTCTATTTTTGAACCTGTTGTATGCCTATTTTCTTCCTAATAGTCTACTTCGGTATTGTCTCCAAGGAGCCTGAACATAATCACCTAAAGTTTCTATGCTTGTCACCTTCACAAATTCCTTTAAGCCAAAGACGTCGTAGATTTTTCCATACCAGCTTTCGCCTTGGCTTCTGAAATAGTGACACCATTTGCCTGTTATGTGTTTGACGATTTGCCAGGCCCTACGCCTACCAAAACTGAAAAGTTTAGCATCTTCAGGCAAAAGCCTAAGGTATTCATCAACCAGCTCCGTGAGCTTTGCTAAGGGTCCCTCTCGAGGTAGTGGAACTTCAGCCCTTATGGGTGGAGCCTTCCTTTGCTTTTTCTTTCGCTTAACAACTATCATATTAGCTACTATAATGAAGTCTGGGTCCTCGTCAAAAACAAATTGGCTTTTCCTTAGGCTTAGAACTTCGGTGATCCTTCCACAAGTCAAATAAAGAAGGCTTAAGAGGGCCCTGTCCCGGGCCTCATAGAAGTCTTTGCCATGCCTAACGTCTCCTTTGTAAGGCCAAGCCTTAGAGGTTATTAAACGATAGATTTGGCTGGGCCTAAGAAACTCCTTAATGTCCTCTAAAGTGCGTCTTTTCACGCCTATAAGCCAAGGTTGAGGCAAAACTAATCACCTCATGTAATATAATGAGGTTTGCGTTTGCGGATTATTTCCGAGGCTTCTTGTTCCCGCAAAGTTTCCGTGAAAAACCCAATTTCAGCCTCGGTCTCCAGAAAATCCCTCAGCTTAACCCGGGCCTTCAAGTCACGTTCACGGTGAACCCTCTTTTTGCGCTTTCTCTCAATAGGCTTCATGTTGCCTTAACCCTCTCACGTTTTCTTTTGATGTTTTTCCAACCGTGTCCAACAAGTTGAAAGGTGAGCTTGTCGCTTTTGAGAAAGGCCTTCTTTATGGCTTGAATGTCCTCGTTTGTTAGAAATAATATTGGGAAACCAAAGTCAACATCAGCTTGAGAGGATTCTAACTTGAGGCCTACACCGTAACCGTTTCCAAGGTGAACCGCTGGTATCTTTCTGCCTTCATACTCAAAGAAGCCATTAACCCGCTTAACCATGATAACATCTTTAATCTTCATGTTGTTTCCGACCTTCTTTCAATTTATTAGAACATTCTAAGTGAACCTCTTTCCCGTCCAGAAATGTAGTGTCCTTATGGTTGCGTGGCAATAATTTTGAACAGAGAGGACAAGTAGTAGCTTCAGCGAAGGCTTCCTCTTCCTCTGTTTCCTTTAACTCTGGAATCTGCATACGTTGACGCAAAATCTCCAATTTCTCATAAGGAATCTCGTATTCGTAGCCGGTTCCCACACGCCTCTTGTCGTGGAAGCCTAAACGCCTCAGAGCTGAACCGATCCAATGAGAAGTTAACCACTCTTGAGTTTCCTCAAATTGCTTACTCACCTTAGCTTTGACGTCTTTCACCTTGATCCAATATGTTAACTGACCGGGTTGAACTATGTCTAACAAGCATGCTACGAGAATATCCTCACCTGTTTCCGTCATATTTTCTATATGCCTTTGTAAAGCCTGAGAGCATGCCAAAGAGAACATTAGTGAACATAGTGAACTCGGTGAATTTGTGAAGACTAAAACGTGTTTGTCAAAGAATGATGCTAACGTGAAGATAGGCTTCCACAGTTCAAGCTCTCTACTTGATAAGTATTCGTATCCTTCCATTCCTTCCTTCTCTGGTTTAGTCTTCAGATATGCACAAAGTTCACTAAGTTCACTACATTGGCTTATTTCATGGTAAATCTCATCAATTTCCTTCCAATGCAAAAGAAAAAGTTCACACAATTCACTTCTAAGTTCACTAAACCTCGTATCATTGAAGTCTATCTCCCTGTTAACTATTGTTTTGTTTATGCTCCGTTGCATGAAAGTCATTATACAACGGTCTTCTAAGACGTCTTCTAAACCTTGAATGTTAGCCAATATTTTAGGAGAATACACTTCAAAGGCTTCAGGTTCAAGCCTATCCTTAGGGCCCTTTTCCACTCGAAAAGTTTTTGCTCCTTTCTTGTATCCACTTAACAGAATGTTACGGAACTCTAAGGCCCGGTTTGGGTTTGACAGCTTTTCAGTTTCATCTATCAATAAGGTTGCTCTGCTATTCTGAATCACTCGATATAGGCTGCTTACACTCATGTTATTGCTGAAAATAGCGTTAAAGTCTATGCAACTATGCAACGCTAAAGTTTTGGTTTTTCCAGACCGTTTGACGCCTCCAACATACAGATAGGGAAAGGTGTTGAAAAGGTGATGGAAGTAAGAGCCAATGCTCCAGAGTGCATGATACTCATAGAGGCGATTATCCGGGAACTCTATGAACTCCTTGTATAGATCAAGAACTTTAAAATAAACGTCTAAGACATTCACGGTTTTGCCTTTCAGAAAATCCTTAACATCTTTCAAACTCCAGCGATTTTCAAAATGAATCGGTTGATAAGTTAATCTCCAGCGTCTTTTCTGGAGCTCTTGCTCATTGGCTAAAATCTTCTCTCGATCTGACGTTATTAACCAGAGCAAATCTTTGTTTGTTACATTCCCTTTGCTGTCTTTAAGTAAACATGGAATCCATACACCAACATAGGCGATGTCGTCAACCAGGCCTAAGGCCGGGTGAAGTTCTTTCATTGGATTATCGAGAAAAGGCATAACGGAGAGGTCGTCAACCTCTATGGCTTCATCCTCTTCATTCATAGGTTCTCAATCTTCCTTAGAAACTCTCTCCGTTGCTTCCTATGTGCCTCAATTTCCCTTCTCCATGAAGGGTAAAAATCAACGCAAGCGTAATCCTTTGAAGTCATAACGTTTCCGTAATGCCCAAAGAAGTGACAGAAAGGCGTCTTGAAAGCTGCACACTCACCGCATAAATGTTGCTTTTCCAATGAGGAGAAGGCTCTGAATTTTCCTTTCTGTATGGTTGTCATTGTTTCTTTTTCCTTCCAATGGTTACACCGTTTTGAAAAACCCAATAGAAATAGCCTTTATGCGTCAACTTGCCGTTGTGTTCAGCTAAGTCTTTAAGCAAAGCCTTAAACTCAGGGTTGTTCGCATCATCGCTTCTCTCATATTTTCCATGTTGACCTTCAGCTTCAACCCATTTGATTTTGTCAACATTATATTCTTTGAGAACAGCTTTGCTTTTGGTTTGAATGAAAGAATCTAAGGCCTCAGCTATTCCATTATGGAAGTCTCTTAGTTTCACAAGCAACTCATAAAACTCTAAATCGGAAGTCTTTTCAACACTTTCAGACATAACTTATCATGCCTCACATAGAGGTTTGTGGGGGGAAGGACTCCGAGGGAAGAAGCATGGGATTCGTATGCCAATGCTTTTTGCCTCATCTACGCCGTTCCCCTTTCCACAACTTAGGCTGATGCCTCGAGCAATTTTTCAACCGCAGCTCGGATCAAATCTGAAAGGTCTTTAAAATTCCTTTTTTGGATGGCCTGCTCCATTTTCTCTCGTAGCTCTGGAGAAATTCTTACACCGATTCGGGTGTTCATACTTTCTACCTCCATTAGTTCGACAGTTTTATAAGGGAGTGTTCGACAGTATTATACTTAACGTGAAAGGAAGTTGCGCAATATGAAAAATGACGAGCTAACGCTTAGCGAGAAAATCCTTCAAATTTGTCGAGAACATGGTTCATTATCTTCTAAACAAATCCATACAAAACTAAAGGAAGAGTTTAGAGAGGCCCCAAGCGTAAGAACGGTTCAAAAATATGTTTCAGAACTTTGCAGCCAAGGGAAACTAAATTTTTCAACGGTAGGTAGAGAACAGTTCTATTCCATACAAAAAAGCTCTCAAAAACAAGTTGCTATGACTGACTATTTTATAAATCAATTTTGGAAAGAATTGTTTAGGATAAGAAGCGAAGCATATTCTCAGCACTATGAAAAAGCTCTTCAAGATTTGCTTTCTCTCATAAACATGCTTCCTTCATCAATGAAAGACACAATCGAAAAGGAAAAGCCAAATTTAGGAAAGAAAGCACAACAGAAGTTAGAGGAAATTTACGGAAAGCCTGGGGGTAAGCCTAATCTTTTTATGCGTATGGAACTTGAGACTCAAATTTTAGTTGATGTCCTCATAGACAGAATTTCCACGCTTCTACATGAAGAATTTGAAAAACTCCAAAAAGATAATAGAGAAAAACAGTTATAGTGAAGTGGTGAACGTGATACTTGATTGGCTCTCTCTGGAACTAATCTTAGGAATTATTGGAACAGCAACAGGTATTATAGGATTAATCATACACTTTATCAGATTGCGAAGAGAAAAACCGATCATAAAACCCGAAGTCATTAAATGCGGGCATTACTTAACAAGAAACAAAAAGCACCAACCAATTTTCCATCTGGAACTGGAGTTAAGAATTAAGAATAGAGGACATCATGGAACAACTCTGAACAAAATAGAAGCAACATTTTATGACAACGAAAAAAGATACTTAATGGAGAGTATATACTTTCAGCCTTGTGAAGGCGTGCGCGCGTTGATGCCAACTCTTCCAGTGGAAAACCTTTGGATTGGTCCACATAAAACCACCAATACAAGATGCCGTTTTCAATTGGAAGGTGAAGTTATCAAACAAAGGATTCTCGAATGCTCGTTCATCCTATATCACACTCATGGAAAGAAAACACTAAGGGTTACCTCTCCTTTCTCCCTGTCTAATTAAGTTTCTCGAAGAGACTTTCCAATCGATTCCGCTTAAACACCTATTGTATTTCAAGAGGCCGTCATTCTACGTTTAAACCATTTTGTATGACTTTTTTGCTAAACATTGAGAAAGGCTTATATGCATTGATACACACTAATACGCATAGGTGAAAAAACATGGGGAAGTTGACAAGAGTTAACCTCACGGTAGATAAAGATGTCCTCGAAAAAGCCAAAGAATTAGGCTTAAACCTAAGCAAAACCTTTGAAATCTGCTTAAAACAACGAATAGAAGCATTATCAAATTTAGAAAGCAAAACAGAGACTAACGGAGGCAACACCGACATGCGAAGCATGTCTCCCTGCCATGTTTGGTGCGGCCGCCGGGATTCGAACCCGGGTCGTCGACGTGGCAGGCCGATGTCCTAGACCAGGCTAGACTACGGCCGCTTTTGACTGGTCTACGTTCTTCAGTGAAGAGAGATTGGTGAACATCCTAATAAAACTTAAGAGTGAAGGGCTTAACGAGATTTTCTAAAGCATATTGCTAGATACACTGATCGGATGACAGCCAAGAAACTAGGAGACGAATCCCTCAAGAGGATAAGCTAGGATAATTAGAGGAGTCTTTCCCTCTGTAGGTTTTTGGTTTGCCACGAATATCGTCTAATTTTTGTAGTTTCTCCGTAGCCGCAGGCTGAGCACCGCTTCTTTGTGACGTTGTAGGCTCTTCTTCCACATCTTCTACATCGTATGTGGAGGGTTTTTCCCATGCGCCTTCCAAAGGAAGGGGTGCCCTTGCTTTTGTGCCCCACAGTTTTCACCTTGGAGGCGGAGAAATAATTATGACGTTGTCGCCCCGCACAATGATGACGCCTAATTTCTTCACGTTTTCTGGGTTAGATATGTCGTCTGTCTCCTCCAATACCAGGTTAAGGTGTTGATCAAAACCGCTTAGTCTCCCCCTAAGGCTTCTTCCACCCTTTAACCTCACGAGAACTATTTTTCCTAGGCTTTCCTCAAGAATCTGGGTAGTCATCTCGCTCATGTGCTGTCCTTCCTGCTTTAGTTCCCTTGCCCTTAAAAGAAGCTTCTATGAATAATTTAAAAGTATTGGATAAAAACGGTGTAAGCCATGTCCAGCGTCCCCCATAGACACTTTCTGAAGGAAAAGGAAGCGAAGCAACTCCTCGCCGATTTTTCTCAAAAACTCAGAGTGAAAACCGAAACTCTCTTTGGACCAAAACCCCACATAGAACAAACTGAAACTCAAGGCATTACAATCTTTATCATTAATGGAAAGCCCCTAATAGCGAGGTCCAATGAAACACTTTTCCCCACACTGACTTTTGAGGGAACTCTTTCCCTTCTTCCAAAAATCGTAGTGGACCTAGGCGCCGTCCCCCACATATGCAACGGAGCCGACGTAATGGCTCCAGGAATCGTCCGCATAAAGGGAGACTTCCAAGAAAAAGGTCTCATCGTTATCGTGGACGAACGCCATGAGAAACCGCTGGCCATAGGCATCGCTCTCCTTAACTCCCAAGCCGCCAAAATCCTTAAACACGGAAAAATAGCAAAAAACGTACATTTCGTTGGCGACAAACTATGGAATTTACTAAAAAGTTTCTAAGATCACAATAGTGAGCACGCAAAAACGATTAAGCATTTCCTTGAAGCCGACGAAATCTTTCAAATGCTGGACTTATGGCATATGCATAAATAATTTTTATCTTATGGTTCAGCCGCCACAAACTTGCCAACGTAAATACCAGCGGAGATTCAAGGAAACATTTAAAGTGAACACTTAGCAACTAAATTCATCTAGAAGGGTACACTGTTTGCCGAGGTTAGGAAAGAGGATTGAGAAGATGCTGGGCAAAACTAAAGAATTGGAGGAACCAGAAGCGACTGAGGCATCCCCCGTTAGCCTCCCCCCAAAAGTTTACTTGAAGGCCATACCCCTTAGGGAACTCGAAGACCTAGATGTCATCAAACAGGAGGTTAAGTCGGGAAACATTCTCGTAATAAGGGTTACTCCCCTAGCGAAAAAGAGCATTGAAGACGTTAAAAGGGCAGTGAACGAGTTGAGCGAGTTTGTTCAATCTGTTGAGGGGGACATTGCCCGTTTAGGCGAGGAGCGCGTGGTGGTCACCCCCTCCTTTGTTCGAATCTGGCGAGGAAAGACGACATCTAAAGAAGAGGTTCCTACCGCAGCTTAACTGTTTCTAAGACGCTTGGCACCCGTGTCTCAACTTTGTATTTTTTATAGAACAGGTTTGCTAGGCTTGAACACTTGGATCTTTCGCCATGGCAAATAATTATCCTTTCAGGCTTGGGCGTAACTCGACGGACATAATTAATGATTTGTCTCCTATCTGAATGCCCAGAAAAACCTTCAATGGAATCTACCATTAAGTTTACGTTTATGATTTCAACCCTTCCATCACTGTTGATCATGGAAGTTTCTGTCAGACCCTTCTGCACCCTACTTCCTAGGGTTCCATCAATCTGATAGCTGACGAAAATCAAAGTGTTACGCTTGTCTGAAGCCAAACGCTTAAAGTATTCGATTACTGGTCCCCCCTCCAGCATGCCAGAGGTGGCTATAATGATGCTAGGCTCCCCCTCTACGATTTCTTCCCTTGCGCTGGGATGCTCCACAAGAGTGAAATAGTCCGATTGAAAGGGATTAACTCCCTCATGCAGAATGCTGTCTCGCACAGAATTTGCCAAATACTCAGGATAAGCTGTGTGAATGGCTGTGGCCTCGGAGATCATGCCTTCAATGAACACAGGCACCTCCTTCAGCAGTCCCTGCCTCATGTAACCGTCGATGATCAACATGATTTCCTGGGCCCTACCGACAGCCGGAACCGGAATCAAAACCTTTCCGCTTTGATCCAAGGTTTTGTTGATGATGGAAGTAAGCTTTTCTTCGGCTTCTATCCTGGTGGGCATTACGTCTTGAGGGGCTCCATAGGTGCTTTCGGTTATAATGGTTTCCACCCTTGGAAACTCTGCGGCAGCAGGCTCAAGGAGCATGGTCTTCCCAAACTTATAGTCACTCGTATAGACGATGTTGTGGAGGCCCTCTCCGATGTGTAAATGAACTATAGAAGAACCCAGAATATGTCCAGCGTTGTGCAGGGTTAACCGGACATCCGGCGATACGTCCGTCACTAGTCCATACCGCAAAGGAATAGTGTGCAAAACGCTTTCGCGCACATCCTTCTGATCGTAGGGCGGCATAACCCCCTGCTTGCTCATAACGTCGAGGTAATCCAGCTGAAGCAAAGTCATAAGGCTCAAGGTGGGAGCAGAACAGTAAACAGGGCCGTCATAGCCATACTTGAACAGAAAGGGAAGAAAACCGCAGTGATCTAGGTGCGCATGGCTTATAACCACGGCATCCAAGGTGTCCAAGTCAAACGGGGCTACATCAAGCCTAGGATAAGCCTGAAGGGGATTTGCGGACCCAGGATTAATGCCGCAGTCCAAAAGCACCTGGCTCTCCCTAGTCTGCAAAAGAATGGCGGACCGCCCAACCTCCTGAAAACCTCCTAAAGCCGTGATTCGAATGTCTCCTGTTCCGTAAACCATGGACCTGAAAATCCTTTCGCCAACGGTGCGGAGAATTCTGCTTCGCTCCTTGCTTTCGGAGTGGAGGAAATGCCTTATGTGGGCCATGATCTTAGACGGAATAGGAGGGCTCCTAAGGATGTGTGGTCTCCATCGTGTCTGCCTAATGATCTCCTGTAAAACCGCGCCGTTCCTCCCGATGACTAGACCTGGCTTTTTGGCTTCTATGACCACTTCGCCTAGGCTGGGGTCAAAGTTCATGCCCGATATTTCTGCCTCCTTAGGAACAATCTCGTTTATGACCCTCTCGGCTTCTTTCTCCTCCAGCCTCACGGAGGGATCGGAACGCACCACAATGCGCTTCCTAATTAGGCTGACAATTTCTCCAATGATGTAGCCCTGCTCGATCAGAATCTCAGGCTTTTTGGTGTAAACGGCCAAGGCTGGACCCTCAAACTCAATGCGGGTGATTTCAGCCTCCTTAGGAACATGGCTCAAAATAGTCTGACTGATGTCCACTTCAGACTTGCTAAGGACAGTCACCCTTTTTCGCTCCCCTTAAACCCGCTAAAAGCTTACGTTTTCATGGTTGAAGACGCAAAAACATTCTGCGCTTAGCCACGCGCAAAATGTCATCCGAGATGAGATAACCTATTCACTCATATAAAGGTTTTTCGCGAAAAAAGATAATAATAGTTTACCCCAATATCCCCTAACATGCGCTTCAAAGACTTCCTCATCACCCTCCTAATCTCCACAATCACATCACTAATCGTAATCTGGACCCTAATCAACGCAGGCATCATACCAACCCAACAACAAATCCCCAAACAATGCATAAAACAAACACATTCAGGCACATTAGTCGGTGTGCTCAACGAAACAAGTAAAATGTATGAAGCAAATATCGAAAGACTTGCCATCGAAAACATTTCAGACAAAGCCATCACGAGGTTCCTACACGTTTCCTTTGAAGCTAACGTGACTAACTATGCTGTACGTGAAATCGTAAATATTAAGTACCTCCGACTGGAGGATCAAAAACTTGGAATAGTTATAAGCGAAAAAAGCTTGAGTTTTGCACCAAAAAGTTACGCATTTTTAACGATTGATACAACCATAAATCCTGTTCATGCTTATTGTATTTCTTTGAAGGCTGATGGAACTTATAATTTTATACTGGCGTACAATCTAACAATCATTCAAGAAGTCCTTGCTTAAACGCTGACCACCGATGACTTAAAGATTGATTTTTCAAGGGCTAAATAAAAAAGGGGATTATTTTTAGGTTTCTCGAGGCAAAGGATAGCTCTTATGCGGTTAATCCGGTATGTGCGCTTTTGTGCCCGGCAGCACAATGAACTAGCTACTTCATTGCCTCCGACCAACTGAGATTATGCTTCCTCAATAGCTCAATCACATAACGAACTGGAACAACTGTTGTTAGCCCGGAGCTATAGAAAAGCCTCCGTCCATTGATAATTACATCGTTGTTCAGTTGATCTCGTACTGGTGCGGGCTTACTACCAACACATACGCCAATCACCGTGACGTCCTCAATTAAATAAACTGGAGCACCGCTGTTGCCGGGGTTCACTTCGATGTCGGCCAGATAAGCATCTGCAATGTCTGGTATACGGAACCATTGAGGCGCTCCTGGTATGGGTGCCTCCGTAATCTCAAAAGCCCATGATGTTGCCATCCACCCTGCATTTGTTACCAGTACTGGTTGCCCCAATGGATAGCCTGAAATTCCAACAGCCGCACCATCCTCGGGTCTGTTTGGATTAAGTGTCGCCGTGCCAAAGAGCAAGGGTACTTCCTTACCTCCGATCACGAAGCCCGAGCGCACTTCTCCCTTGAAGGGGTTCCTCTTTAGCTTCAATAGAGCCAAGTCGTGGCGGTCATCCTCTCATCGACTACATCAAAGTCAACAAGAGTGAAGTTGCCCCGCATGTTTTCTGTATTTGGTTGGGCTAACCCGACATGAGTCCGCTTCTGGCCTGCTTGTATTTGCTCAGCGATTCGGCGACCGCCCTCAATCATGTGACGAGCCGTAATCACATAGCTATCCGAATTCACGAGGAAACCAGTACCAAGAGTATGTCTGACAAAGGGATGCATCACTTTCCTACGCAAGCCATCCGAGAGGTCCGTTGCCAACAGAAGAATCTGCACGATACTTGGCCGTATATGGTCAACCGCTTGAGCTACATCCATAGCACCCCTCTCCTCAACAAGAGCTTTTCACTATTTGAAAAAGTAGTCTTCTTTATTATATTGATGGGTATGCCCCTTCGGGCATGTATGATAATTGCCTACCAGAGTAGATGTTTCAAAGCTTTTTCTATCCATAGCTATGCCAGAAGCAAATTTTACGCCACAATTCTTTTCTTTACATTTAACATAGAGTTTAGACACATCTTTCCCTCCCTGTTCTCAATATTAATTACTTTTTGTTAATGATTTTCAGAGCTTCGTAACAAGTAATAAACTCTCTGCCTTTGTCAAGTAAGATGCAAAGGCCATTTTTCTCTGTAACATATCCTTTTCTAGTCAATTCATTGAGGTAGTTTTTCGCTTGATAATAATTTAATCGTGCTTTCTGCATAACATTGGAAAGGCGAGATCCGTGCATTTCTTTCAAAACCCTTAATATCTCATATGTGATCTCTTCCCTTGTTCTTCTCAATCGCCGACGCAATAAAAT
>Ga0315312_1001622_pt1 | contig 17060 bp, 14 predicted proteins | sample TDP7_MG_FD_203629 | JGI IMG/M metagenome (GOLD analysis project Ga0315312, IMG submission 203629) | Freshwater sediment microbial communities from Lake Towuti, South Sulawesi, Indonesia - TDP7 | ecosystem: Environmental > Aquatic > Freshwater > Lake > Sediment | place: Indonesia: South Sulawesi... | reverse complement strand
CTAGATACTTCAGTTTTTATTGCCTTTTTAATTGTTTCTTCCTCAAAGGGTAAAATAAAGGTTTTAATTGGTAATCTGCCAACTGGCGGCGTTTGAATTAGACTGATATTTTTTAAAGAAGAGAGGGCCATATATAAAGTTCGAGGGATAGGAGTTGCAGAAAGAGAGAGGATATCTAAGGACGCCCGAAGGCCTTTTAGTTTTTCTTTTTGTTTAACGCCAAATCTTTGTTCATCATCAATAACTAAAAGCCCCAAGTTTTTAAATTCGACATCTTTTGAAAGAAGGCGATGAGTCCCAATAGCTATATCAACTTCGCCCTCTCTTAAATTTTCGATTATTTCTTTTTGTCCCGCCTGCCAGTCGCCTTCGGCTCCAGGCCGATGGCGGGCAGGTCTTTTTTTGGGTTGTAGCCTTGATAGCATAGCAACTCTAATTGGTAAATTCTTTAATCTTTGTTTAAAACTTTGAAAATGTTGATTAGCTAAAATTGTGGTTGGACAAATCATTGCTGCCTGATAGCCAGATTTTACAGCTTTTATCATAGCTCTTAAAGCCGCCTCGGTTTTTCCAAAACCAACATCACCACAAATTAATCTATCCATTGGCCGATCTTTTTCCATGTCTTTTTTTATATCTTCAATTGCTTGAACCTGATCTGGAGTTTCTTGATAGGGAAAAGAAGAAATAAGTTCAGAATCTATTTCATCTTCCGGTAAATAAGGGGGACGAGTAGTAATTTCTCTAGTAGCTGTAATTTCCAGAAGCTCTTTAGCTAATTTTTCAGCAGCTTCCTTAATTTTCTTTTTTGTTCTTTGCCAAAGAGAAGAGCCCAGGCGAGAAATTTTTGGTTCAATAAAACCAATATATCTCGAGAGTTTTCTTTCCAAACCAAGGGGTACATACAATTTATCTCCTTGCGCATAATTCACCACATAATATTGTTCATTGTTCATTGTTTTTTGTTCATTGTAAATTCCTATTCCGTGGTCAAGGTGAACTAAATAATCTCCGGATTTTAACCCCCTTAAATCGGAAAATAATTTTTGCGATTTTAATTTCTTTTTTAAAATCTCTTTTGCAATTAACTCATCCTCAATTTCGATATCCAAAATTTCAATATTTTCAATTTTATTTCCCAAAAAATCGAAACGGAAAGCATTTTTTGAATTGACAGGAAAAATATCAACAATTCCTCCTCTTTGAGAAAATTCTCCAGGTTCTGATACCTGAAGAACTTTTTCATAACCCATCTCGTCTAACTTTCTTAAAAATTGAGAAAAATTGTATTTTTGATTCTTTTCTAAATAGAGAGTATTATCTTCAAAAAAAGATTGGGTTCTCCTCGCCTCTAAAATTTTATTTAGATTCTTTTCAAACCAAAGCAACCCCTTTTCCAAGAAGTAGGGGGTGATCGAACAAATTAAAACCCTATCTGCGTTCCTTCTTGACAAACTCATTTATTTTTAGTATAATTAGGATATAGCAATTTGTCAAATTCGATTATATTTTACCTTCCAGCCTATCTGCAAGCGGCTTGCCCCGCCCCCACTTTTAAAGATGGGGGCGGGAGACACAATCTAAGCAAACCCTCCTTTAGCTTAGCGCCATAAACCTCGCCTAAGTTTTGTCTTCAAAACATTAGGCGGGGCTTGCAGATAGACTGGAGGGCGGAAAATCTAGCTCTTTGAAAGGAGGTGATCGGGGGATGAGAAACGAAACGACCATAATCGGGAGACTCAAGCTTCCGCCAGGGTTCAAGCTGGAGGAAGATGCTGACATCGTTCACCTCTGCTATAGAGGTGAACAGATTGCAACTTTCTCGGCTCGTCCCTTCGACTGGGAGGCGAGTCGAAAAGCGATAGAAGCAACAGCCGAAGCATACATTTCAGTAAGTTCCGTACAGAGCAGGTGAAGTCCCCCAGCAGTATCCGAGCCGAGGTGAGGTCTTCTTACCTCGGCTTTCTCTTTTATATAATCTCAATTAAATTTGCTCATTGCTTTTTCAACTCCTTTTTTCAAAGTTATCTCAATTGCTTCAACCGCTTTCTTAATAACCCCTTTCATAATCTTTTCTTCATCTTTGTTAAATTTTTGGAGAACAAATTTTTCTACGCTTTGGGGTTTACCAGTTTTCGGCTGGATTCCGACTCTAAATCTGACAAAATTTTTGGTTTTTAATTCCTTAATTACTGATTCTACGCCTTTGTGACCAGCTGCTCCTCGGCCAATGGTTATTCTAATTTTTCCTAACGGTAAATCAATATCGTCGTGAACAATGATTAGGTTTTTAGCTTCTAGGTTATAGCTTCTAGTTAATAATTTAACTGATTTACCAGAGAGATTCATAAAAGTCCGGGGTTTGGCTAAAACAACCTTTTCCCTAATTGAGATTTTCTCTGAAATTTCAGCATTAAATTTGCGGATAGATTTAAATTTGGGGAAATTATTTTTTTTAGCAAATTTTTCAGCAATCCGAAAACCAATATTATGGCGGGTTTTTTGAAATTTTTGCCCCGGATTTCCAAGGCCAACAATAAGTATCATATATTATTCAATTATACAACCTCTTGTCGAAATAAAAAAATTCAATTATAATTAAAAAAGTATGAAATCTTTTCTTTCTTTCCTCTGGGAAATTTCAAAAATCGCCATTATTGCCTTGGTAATAGTTATCCCTATCCGCTATTTTTTATTTCAACCCTTTTTTGTTAGAGGCCAATCAATGGAGCCAAATTTTGAAAATGGCGACTATTTAATTATTGATGAGATCTCATATAGATTTAGAGACCCTCAAAGGGGCGAGGTAGTGGTTTTTAAATACCCAAAGTACCCTTCCCAGCGCTATATTAAGAGGGTTGTTGGGCTTCCTGGAGAGACACTGGAAGTGAAAAATGGAAAAGTGATTATTTCTAAAGACGAAAAGAAATGGGTTTTAGATGAGTCAAATTACCTCCCTCAATCTTTAGAAACTTCCGGCAATCTTCAAATCACCTTAAGGCAAAATCAATATTTTGTTTTAGGAGATAATAGAGATGTTTCTTCGGATTCAAGGCGTTGGGGGCCCCTGCCCAGAGAAAATATTATTGGTAGAGTATTTTTAAGAGCTTGGCCAATTATCGCCTTGGCAAAAATCGAAGCACCTGCTTATTAGAAACCATGAGTAAAAAACCAAAGTTCCAATCACCTACCGGGATGCACGATATTTTGCCTGAAGAACAGAGATATTTTCAGAGAATTTATAATGTTTGTGAAAATATTGCCAAATTTTATGAATTTGAAAAAATAGATACGCCGATTGTAGAGGCAGCTGAGCTTTTTTCAAAAGGAATAGGACTTTCTACTGACATTGTTCAAAAACAAATGTACGCTTTCAAAACTAAAGGGGGCGATTTTTTAGCTCTTCGACCAGAAATAACAGCCCCAGTTGTTAGGGCCTATATTGAACACGGAATGTTTAATTTGCCCCAGCCTTTAAAATTTTGGTATTGGGGTCCCTGTTTTCGAGCTGAAAAAGCTCAATTTGGTAGATATCGCCAATTTTGGCAATTTGGTTTCGAGGTTTTGGGAGAGGAATCTCCGGCCCTGGATGCCCAAATTATTCAAATTTTTTATAATATTTTAGAGGAGCTCCGCTTAAAAAATTTAATTGTTGAGATAAATAGTATTGGAGATAATCAGTGTCGGCCTTACTATAAGAAGCTTTTAGCAAGTTACTTTAGGGGGAGAGAGGCCGCTTTGTGTTCAGATTGCAAAAGGAGATTAAAAGAAAACCCATTAAGAATTTTAGATTGTAAAGAGGAAAAATGTCAGAGAGTTAAAGTTCAAGCCCCTCAAATGTTAGACCATCTTTGCGAAGAGTGCCACAATCACTTTAAGGAAGTTTTAGAATTTTTAGATGAAATTGAATTGCCCTATCGCTTAAATCCCTATTTAGTTCGAGGACTGGATTATTATACAAAAACTGTTTTTGAGATTTTTAGCGAATTTATTCCCGGATTAAAAAGTTCAACTGCTCCTCTCACTGAAGAAGGAGAAGAGAAAAAAACTCTGGCTTTGGTTGGCGGGGGCAGATATGATGCCTTGATTAGACTTTTAGGAGGAAAAGACGCCCCGGCCGTAGGGGCATCAGCCGGGGTCGAAAGAATTATCCAGATAATGAAAATTAAAGCTCTGAAGTTCCCCCAAGAAAGCCGTGCTAAAGTTTTTTTAGCCCAACTGGGCTCTTTAGCCAAACGAAAAAGTTTGAAACTTTTTGAGGATTTCCGAGAGGCAAAAATTTTAGTTGCTGAATCTTTTGGCCGTGATTCCTTAAAAGCTCAATTAAATAGAGCCAATAAGCTGGGAATAAAATATGTCTTAATTTTGGGTCAAAAAGAGGCTTTAGAAGGAACGATTATTATAAAAGATATGGAATCAGGGAAACAAGAGACCCTGAAGATGGAGAAAGTGGTGAAAGAGATAAAAAAGAGACTAAAAAAATAATATAAAATCTATTAAGATATCTTCGATGATAAATTGTATCTTTTGTAAAATTGCTAAAAAAGACTACGACCCACCACCCTTCAGCCCAACCCTCCCAAGGACAGGGCGTTTCGCTTCCAGATATCGCCTCGCGTCCCGACCCTAAAAAGGAAATAACTATGGAATGCCTATTTTGTAAAATCGTAAATAAGGAAGAAAAATCGGAAATCATTTATGAAGATGAGAAAATTGTTTCTTTTAAAGATATTAACCCCTTGGCGCCGGTTCATTTACTAATTATTCCTAAAAAACATATTCCTTCAGTAAATCATGTTGAAATTGAAGACAAAAGTTTAATGGGAGAATTAATTTTAGTTGCCCAGAAAATTGCCAGAGAGAAAAACCTCAAAGGTTATAGATTACAGATTAATGTTGGAAGGCCGGCTGGCCAAATAATAGACCATTTACACTTACATTTATTAGCCAAATAACCATGCCATTAGAAGTTAGAAAAAAAGAAAAAGAAACACCTCAATCTTTAATTCGCCGCTTTACTCGGAGAGTCCAACAAAGCGGGTTATTGTTCCGGGCAAGAAAAATTAGATTCAGAGAGAGAGGAAAATCGCGACAGATGAAAAAAAGAGCCGCCCTAAGAAGAGAGGAAATTAAAAAAGAGTACGAAAAATTAAAAAAATTAGGTAAACTCGAATAACAACATAGATGATTTTTAAAACCAAAATTCAAGAAGACCTAATAGAAGCTGTAAAGAAGAAAGCGGAGCTAGAATCTTTAGTTTTACGCCAGCTTTTAGCCGCCATTTTAAATAAAGAAAAAGAAAAGAGATACAAAATTAGCAAAGAGAAAGAGGAATTAGCAGAAAAAGAGTTAGGAAAAGAAAGCCAATTAACTGATGAAGAGGTAGTCGAGGTAATTTCTTCTGAAGCAAAAAAAAGAAAAGAATCGATTTTGGAATTTGAAAAAGGGAAAAGAGAGGATTTAGTAGAAAAAGAAAAAAAAGAACTGGGAATTTTAAAAAGATATTTGCCAGCACAATTGTCAGAACAAGAAATCCAAAAATTAGCGAAAGAAGTAATTGAAAAAGTCGAAGCAAAAGAACCAAAAGACATGGGCAAAGTGATGGCAGAATTAATGCCAAAAATCAAAGGCAGAGCCGAAGGTAGTTTAGTAAGTAAAATAGTAAAAGAATTACTCCAGTAGATAACATCCCATATCGGAGTGGGGTCGGGAGAACCCTTCGGTTCTCCCGCGTAGGAAAACAGCGAACGAAGTGAGCGTTAGAAACCGAGGGTTTCTAAAGAGCGAGCCCGAAGCGAGGCGAAGCCGAGCACCAGCACGAAGTGCTGGAGAGGGCGAGCGACTAACCTTGGTATTACCACTATGATTGAAATTAATAATTTGACTACCAGTCGGGTTAATGAAGAGTTTTTAAAGAAAGTTGCAAAAAAAGTTTTAAAAAGTAAGAATAAAAAAGAGAAGGATTTGTCAATTGCTTTAGTTGGGCCAAATAGAATAAAAGAGTTAAATAAAAAATATAGAAAGAAAAATCAAGTAACTGATGTTTTGGCTTTTTTGGATAGGCAATTTGGGTTGGGAGAGATAGTGATTTGCCCTAGGGAGGTAAAGAAAAATGCTAAAAGATTTCATTCTACCTTTAAAATTGAGCTAGTTCGAGTTTTGATTCACGGAATTTTACATCTCTTGGGCGAGAATCACGAAAAATCAAGAAAGGAAGCCAAAAAGATGGAAAAAAAGCAGCAATACTATCTTTCAAAAGTTTTTCAATCTTAATGTAGTAATTGTTTCATTGTTTCACTGTTTCATTGTTAATTTCTAGCAATGTAACAATGTAGCAATTTAGCAATGTAGCAATGGCAAAAAGTCGTATCATCACTGGCTTGGATATTGGAAGTAGTGCCATTAAAGTACTTGTTGTTCAAAAGAAGCCCCGAGAAAAAAATCTCCAGGTCTTGGCTCAAAGTCAACAGATTTCTTCAGGAACGCGAAAGGGAGTGGTTATCAATATTGAAGAGACAGCCAGAATTATTGCTTCTTGCCTAAAAAAGGCAGAAGAAGAATCTCGGAAAAAAATATCAGGTATTTACATTAACATTAGCGGCAGTCATATATTTTGCACTTCATCTCAGGGCTTAGTTTCAGTTTCTCGAGCTGACCAAAAAATTTCTCAAGAAGATATCGAAAGAGTGATTCAGGCTGCCCAGACTTTTCCCCTGCCCTCCAATAAAGAGATTTTAGAAGTTTTTCCCAAAGAATTTATTGTTGACGGGGAGCGAGGGATAAAAGAACCCCTTGGTTTGCAAGGAGTGAGATTAGAAGCTGAAGTTTTAGCTCTGGGCTGCTTTTCTCCTTATCTTAAAAATTTAACCCAGGCAGTTTTAAACTCTAGACTTCAAATTAATGATTTAATCTTGGCGCCTTTAGCTTCTTCAAGGGCAGTGATATCGCCCAGAGAAAAAGAATTGGGAGTAGCCCTTTTGGATATTGGAGCTGCAACTTCTGGTTTGGCAGTTTTTGAAGAAGGAGATTTAATCCATGCAGCTATTTTCCCAGTTGGCTCAGCTAATATCACTAATGATATTGCTATTTTGTTAAAGATAGATATTGACACAGCAGAAAGAATAAAATTGGAGTTTGGTTCCTGCCTTTGGCGAGGAACCAATAAAAAAGAGAAAATTAAGGGAGAGTTTTTGCCAGAACCCTTAGTTTTTTCTCAAAAAACTTTAGTTGATATTATTGAAGCTAGAGTTTCAGAAATTTTTGGCCAAGTTAATAAAGAATTAAAGAAAATCTCCCGCCAGGCTCTTTTACCTGCTGGTATAGTTTTAACTGGCGGAGGGGCAAAGCTACCAAAAATTACAGAACTCTGCAAAAAAGAACTAAAGCTCCCTTGCCGAATTGGAATTCCCCAGGGATTTTCTCCTCCCCAAGAAGATCTCTCTTTATCTACTGTTTGTGGATTAGTCCTTTCTGGTCTTGACCTTGAAGAAGGAGGAAGTTTTCCTCGATTTTCTTTTGGTCAAGGACTGGGGTCAAAACTGAAGAGAATGTTTAGAATTTTCATTCCCTAACTACTAATAAAATACTAATTTAAATTACGAATTATCACCAATATTCATTAGTGAATATTCGTGAGAAACTCGTGATTAATATATTCGTGGTGAAAATTAAAGTTATTGGCGTGGGGGGTTCTGGATCTAATGCAGTTTCCAGGATGATGAAATGTAAAATTAAAGGGATAGAGTTAATTGCCGTAAATGCTGACGCTCAAGACCTTAAAAAAGCAAGAGCTCATTATAAAGTTCGAATTGGTAAGAACCTAACTAAAGGTTTGGGGGCAGGAATGAACCCAGTAATTGGCAGAAAAGCAGCTGAAGAGCAAAGAGAAGAAATTCAAGAAGTTTTAAAGGGAGCGGATATGATTTTCGTTACTTATGGGGCAGGAGGGGGTACTGGAACAGGCGCTGGCCCGGTTGTTGCTGAAATTGCTAAAAATATTGGTGCCCTTACGGTGGCAGTTATTACTAAGCCCTTTTCTTTTGAAGGAATTTTCCGACAAAAAATTGCTGATTCAGGCATTAGGAGATTAAGAGGGAAAGTTGATAGCTTAATTGTTATCGCCAACGACAAATTGCTCGAAATTTTAGAACCAAAAACTACAATTTTGAATGCTTTTTGGCTCTGTGATGATATTTTGAGGCAAGCTGTTCAGGGAATTTCTGATTTAATTTTGTTACCAGGGATTATCAACGTTGATTTCGCTAATGTTAAAACAATTATGGCAAATTCAGGATCAGCTTTATTTGGAATCGGAAAAGCCAAGGGCGAAGGGAGAGCAGAGAGAGCGGCTTTGGCAGCCATTAACTCTCCTTTACTCAATGTTTCCCTGAAAGGAGCGAAGGGGGTATTATTTAATGTTTCAGGGAGAAAAGATATTTCCCTTTCTGAGATTGATGAGATATCACGAGTTATTACTGAGGAAGTTTCTCCAGAAGCTAAAATAATTTTTGGAGCAGTCCAAGATGAGAAACTCGCCCCGTACCGAATTATCGCTGGTGCAGGGTTAAGAAAGGGAGAAATAAAAGTCACAGTTATTGCCACTGGATTTTGATACTTTGACACAAAAAATTACCCATTGGAGCAAAAAAGGGCTTTAAAAACCCTGTGGAAAAAGCCGATTTTTAATAGAGCTTGACTGGGAGTTGACCCAGTTTTTTTGTCGGAGTAAAATAGAGTAATATCTTTGTTTAATTTTTTATTTTTGTATGGTAAACAAACTCACCAAAGTTCAAAAAAGGGATGGCGAAATTGTTGATTTTGATCAAGCCAGAATTTCTGATGCGATTTTTAAGGCTTTAACTGCCACCGGACAGGGCGATGGTAAGAAAGCAAAAAGACTTTCTAATAAAGTGGTTCAAATTTTAAATCGAAGATTCAAAAAGACTACAACCCACCCACCGCATCCTCCCGCTCGCCCTTTGGGCGAGCGGGCCCCCGAAATACCCAAAGTTGAACAAATTCAAGATATCGTTGAAGAGGTTTTAATTTTAGAAGGTTTAGTTGAGGCCGCCAAAGCTTACATTCTTTATAGGGAACAGAGAAGAAGAATCAGAGAGGCAACAGCAGTTGTTGATGAATCAACTGAAATGGTGGATAGATATTTACAGGAGTTGGATTGGCAGGTTCATGAAAATGCTAATATGACCTATTCTTTACAAGGTCTGAATCAATATGCAATTTCAGCTATCGCTAAAAAATATTGGTTAAATAAAATCTATCCAAAAGAAATAAGGGAATCTGCCGCCAATGAAGATTTTCATATCCATAATTTGGAAACAATCGCTCCTTACTGCATGGGCTGGGACCTTTATGATTTGCTGGTCCGAGGTTTTGGCGGAGTAACGGGAAAATTAGAATGTCGACCAGCAAAACACTTTAGAACCGCTTTAGGTCAGTTAGTAAATTTTTTATATACTGTCCAAGGGGAGATAGCTGGAGCAAATGCAGTTTCTAATTTTGATACTCTGCTATCTCCTTTTATTCGTTATGACAGATTAAACTATTTAGAAATCAAACAAGCAATCCAAGAATTTTTATATAACTGCATGGTACCAACCCGAGTAGGTTTCCAAACTCCATTTTTAAATGTCACTTTTGATATAAAGCCGCCAGAATTTTTAGCAAAGCAACCGGTCATTATTGGCGGAAAACCACAGAAAGAAACTTACGGTGAATTTCAAGAAGAGATGAACCTCTTCATTAAAGCTTTTTATGAATGTATGATAGAGGGCGATGCTAAAAATCGTGTTTTTACTTTTCCTATTCCGACAATATCCATTACCAAAGATTTCGATTGGGATAGCCCGGCTTTAGATCCAATGTGGGAGGCAACAGCTAAATATGGAGTCAACTATTTCCAAAACTTTGTTCAATCAGATATGAAACCAGATGATTTTCGCTCAATGTGTTGCAGGCTCAGACTCTCAAATAAAGAACTTTATAAAAGAGGCGGAGGATTATTTGGCTCAGCACCCTTAACCGGTTCAATAGGCGTGGTAACGATCAATATGCCCCGAATTGGTTATCTTTCTAAAACTAAAAAAGAATTTTTTGAGAGATTAGGTCATTTAATGGATTTAGCCAAAGAGAGCCTGGAAATTAAAAGGAAGGCCTTGGAAGATTTTATGGAAAAGGGTCTTTATCCCTATTCAAAATATTACTTAACTCCAGTTAAAAAAATGAGAGATTCTTATTTTGGGAATCATTTCTCAACCATCGGATTAATGGGAATGAATGAAGCCCTTTTAAATTTTATTGGAGAGAATATTGCTTCAAAACGAGGAAGAAAATTTTCGCTTGAAGTTTTAGATTTTATGAGAGAAAGATTAGTTAGATATCAAAAAGAAACCGGCAATCTTTATAATCTTGAAGCCACTCCCGGCGAAGGGACAAGTTACCGGCAAGCAAGGAGTGATAAAGGCAAACATCAAGATATTATTACTGCTGGGACAAAACAAGTGCCTTACTATACGAATTCAACTCAGCTACCAGTTAATCAGACCGATGATGTCTTTGAGGCTTTAAAGCTTCAAGACGAATTACAATGTAAATACACAGGAGGCTGCATTGAAAAGGGAAACAAGGTTTTAACTGATAAAGGATTATTGCCGATTGAAAACATTGTTGAAAATTTCGAAAGATTAAAACCAATTAAAGCTTTGAGCTATAACAGGAAGAAAGAGATTAGTGAATGGGATGAAATTGTAGAAGCAGTTACCATCGATGTGAAAAAACACAATAAAATTAGAGTGAAAGGGGAAAGAAACTTAGATATTACTACATCAGACTGGCACCCATTTTTTGTCTTAGAAAGATTTAAACCAAATCCTGCTTGCCCAATTTGCGAAGAAGAGGTAAGAAATATTAAAACTTTTGCAGTCCACATAAGATGGAATCCAGAATGTAAAGAGAAGTATAAGGTCTTTCCGAAGTATAGGGTGATAGAAAAAAGAGCTGATGAATTAAAAATTGGCGATTATATTTTACAGAATTCTTACAATCTCTATCCTGAAAAAGAAACAGAACTGAATAATGATTTAATGTGGTTAACTGGTTTCTTTATTGGTGACGGTTGCATTTCAAAGTTTATCGATAATAGAGGAGGAAATAATTTAGAGAAATATAAAGTTCGTTTTTTCAGCGAACATCAAGAGGCTTTAGAAAAAGTTGCTAAAATTCTCAATCAATATTTTAGTTGTCAGGTTAAAGTTATCCAGAATGAAAGAAGAAGTAAATTGCTAAAAGAAGTTTCAACTTCTAAGAAAGAAGTTACAGATTTCCTTTTTAAATATGACTTCAAAGTAGGAGAAAAAAGTTACGATGTTTCAATTTCTTCAAAAATAAAAGAAAATCTTACTCAAAGCAACGTCTTTTCGCTTTTAGCCGGTTTAATGGATAGTGACGGTCATTTAGGTAAAAGGGACGGAGACTTTGAATATTATACCGTCTCTCCGAAATTAGCTGGTGATATTTTAGAGATTTGCTCTCTAGCAGGAGTCGTGGTGAGTAAAACAAAAAAGACGACTAAAAGGCAGAATGAGGTTGATATTTGGAGATTAAGAATACCCCAATATGAAATTACTAAATTAAAAAATCAATTAACCAACATTGTTCATCTTTCAAGAATCAAAAATAATCTTTCAGATAGAAAGAAACGTTATCTTCCAATAGTAAGAGTTAAAGATGTCTCAAAAATTAATGTAAAAGATAGTCAATTCTATGATTTAATGACCGAAAAAAATCATAATTATTTAGCGGGTAAAAATTGTCTGGTTTTCATTCATAATACCGTTTTACATGTTTTCTTGGGAGAAAGAATTTCTGATTCCCAGATGGCTAAAGAATTAGTTAAAAAGGTTTTTGAAAACTTCCATTTACCTTATATTACTTTAACTTCCACTTTCTCAATTTGTCCCAGTCATGGTTATTTAGATGGCGAACACTTTGAGTGTCCCAAATGCACCATAAAACAACCTTGCGAAGTTTATTCTCGGATAGTTGGCTACCTTAGACCAACCAATCAATGGAATCTTGGGAAAAAAGAGGAATTCAAATGGCGGAGAGAATTTAGAAATTATCAAAATCTAAAATTAACTACTTTACCTAAAGAAAAGATTCCTTCAAAATCTTCAAAATAATGTGATTATAGGTGGTCTTCAAAAAACTACGCTAATAGATTTTCCAGGAAAAATAGCCGCTACTATATTTATTAGCGGCTGTTCTTTTCGTTGTCCCTGGTGCTATTCGCCAGAATTAGTTTTGCCAGAGAAAATTAAAAAGCATCTTTACCCCGTTAAATCCCGCAAAGCGGGTTCGCCAGAGGCGAAATTTAACGGGGCGAGAATTCCAGAAAAATATTTATTTGATTTTTTGAAAAAGAGAAAAGGGCTTTTGGATGGAGTTTGTTTGACTGGAGGGGAACCAACAATTCATAAAGATTTGCCAAATTTTATAAAAAAAATTAAAAAATTGGGATATTTGGTAAAAATTGATACAAACGGTTCAAATCCCGAGATGTTAGAAAGATTAATCAATGAAAAACTCGTTGATTATGTAGCAATGGACATTAAAGCCCCAAAAGAAAAATATGAGAAGCTCGTTGGGGTCAAGATAAATATTCAAAAAATTCAAAAAAGTATTGATATTTTAAAGGATGGAAGGGTGGATTACGAATTCCGAAGTACAATTGTGCCCACTGTTCACACCAAAGAAGATGTCATAAATATGGCAAAATGGATTAAAGGAGCTAAAAGGTATTATCTTCAAAATTTCCGGCCGGAAAAAACCATTGACCCCAAATTCGAAAAAATCAAACCCTATCCTCAAGAATTTCTATTAGAAATCCAAAAAGCCATCGCTCCATTTTTCGAAATTTGCCAGGTGAGGTAAAATTGAGTAATGGCTGCCTCGAAAATTTTCCTCTATTTTTGTCTCTCTTCTATCGGAGGGATTTTTATTAGTTCAATTTTTTCTATTTCTCAGTTGTGTTTACTGGGGATTTTAATTTGTGGTCTGGCTCTCATTTCGATATTATGGCGGTATAAAAAGATGGTGGTAATTGGCTTTTGTCTGCTCTTTTTGGTTCTGGGGATTTGGCGACATCAGGTAGCCGAATTTAAAATTATTAATAACGAATTAAGAAAATATAATGATTTGGATAAAGAAATTACTTTAATTGGTATCGTTTCAGATGAACCAGATATCAGAGAAAGAAGTATAAAATTGACAATTAATGTAAAAGAAATTTTATTAGGGGACGGGTCTCTAGCTGCTGAAGGTAGGGTTTTGGTAACCACTAATCGATATCCCGAATATCAATACGGAGATAAATTGAAAATTAAAGGTAAATTAGAAACTCCGCCAGTTTTTGAGGGATTTAATTATAGAGATTATCTTAAAAAAGATGGAATTTATTCGATAATGAGCTGGCCAGAAATTGAATTAGTTAGCAATAATTTTGGGAATCCGATAAAGAAAATTCTTTTCTCTTTTAAAAATAAATTTAAAGAAACCGCTCAAAATTTTCTTTCACCACCCCAGGAAGGAATTTTAGAGGCCCTATTTTTTGGCGATGAAACTAATATTTCCAAAGAGTGGAAAGATAAACTAAATCTAACTGGCGCTCGTCATATAACAGCAGTTTCTGGAATGAATATTACCATTATCGCTTTTTTAATTTTATCTTTTGCTCTTTCCCTTGGTCTTTGGCGACAACAGGCCTTTTATTTATCGCTATTTTTGCTCTTTCTTTACATTATAATGATAGGTGCTCCAGCTTCAGCTATTCGGGCTGGAATTATGGGCGGACTTTTAATGGCAGCTCAATATTTTGGCAGGTTGTCTACGACTTCAAGAGTCGTAGTTTTTGCTGCTTTCTTTATGCTTTTATTCAATCCTTTACTTTTAACGCTTGATGTTGGCTTTCAACTTTCTTTTCTGGCTATTTTAGGTTTAATTTATTTTCAGCCATTTCTTTTTAGCTGGTTTAAAAAAATTCCCAATCCCAAAATTTTCCCTGTCAGAACTACTCTTTCAGCTACTCTATCTGCTCAAATTTTTACTTTGCCAATTTTAATTTACAATTTTGGCCAAATATCTTTTGTTTCTCCCTTTGCCAACATTTTAATTGTTCCAATTTTAGCCCCCTTAACTATTTTAATTTTTATTTTTGGGATATCGGGAATGTTATTTTATCCTTTAGGGCTATTTCTGTCTTGGATTGTTTGGCTTCCCTTAACTTATATTATTGGAATAGTCGGTTGGTTTTCAAAACTTTCTTTTGCTTCCCTGGCAGTGAAAAATCTTCATTGGATTTGGCCGGTTATTTCTTATTTGATTTTGATTTATTTAGCCCTTTGGTTACAGCAGAAAGAAAAGTTAAAATTTCTAAAATACTGAAAAATGTTATTATAGAGTAATGTCAAAAATTTTGGAATTTCCTCGAGGTTTTCTATGGGGGAGTGCCACATCTGCATACCAGATTGAAGGAGGAATTGAGAATTGTGATTGGGCAAAATTTTACCCAGCAGGAAGGGGCTCCGACCACTACAATCGATATGAAGAAGATTTTGATTTATTGAAAAAACTTAATCAAACAGCCTTCCGTTTTTCAATTGAGTGGTCGAGAATTGAGCCAAAGGAAGGTAAATTTGACGAAAAAGAATTGGAGCACTATTGGAAAATTTTATTTGCCTTGAAATTACGCGAAATAAAAACAATGGTTAGCTTGCATCATTTCACTACCCCCCTTTGGTTAGCTGAAATGGGCGGCTGGGCTAACAAAAAGATTGTTTTTTATTTCTCAAGGTTTGCTGAAAGAATTTTTGATGAATACCGAGATTTAGTTGATTTTTGGATAACTATTAATGAGCCCTTAAATTATGCTTCAATTGGTTATCTTGAAGGAAGGTGGATTCCCCAGAAACGAAACCCAATTTTATTTTTTAAAGTGATTAGAAATCAAATAGCTACCCACAAAAAAGTTTATGAGATTTTTCACAAGACAAAATCTGATGTCAGAGTTGGTAATACGGAAAGTTATTGTTTTTTCGAACCTGCTAATCCAAAATCTCTTTTAGATAAATTTAGTGCCCGACTTTCCCATTATTTTTGGAACGAAAGATTCTTAAACAGAATTAAAAATCATTTAGATTTTATTGGCTTAAATTATTACCATCACAATAAAATTAAATTTCCATTTTTAAACAGAAATAAAAATAAAATTGTTTCAGATGTCGATTGGGAAATTTATCCTCAAGGAATTTATTGGGTTTTGAAATGGCTAAAAAAATACAATTTGCCAATTTATATTACTGAAAATGGATTGGCTGACGCCAAAGATAAATTGAGAAAAAATTTTATAAAAGATCATTTATCTTGGCTCCACAAGGCAATCAAAGAAGGAATAGATTGTCGCGGCTATTTTCACTGGTCGCTAATGGATAATTTTGAGTGGGAAAAAGGATTTGAACCAAGATTTGGTTTAGTAGAAATAAATTATAAAACCCTGGAGCGAAAAGCGCGACCCTCAGCGAATTTCTACGCAGAAATTTGTAAGCACAATCAATTATCAATTAACAATTAACAATTAGCAATCATGACCTGGCTTTTAGTTACGATTTTAGCTTATCTTTTCCTGGCTGTTGTTTCTCTTTTTGACCGTTATTTTTTAGTTGGACCAATACCTAGTCCTAAAGTTTACACTTTTTATATCGGAATTTTATGGGCTTTTCTTTGTTTATTTTTCATTCCATTAGAAATAGCCCTACCAGAAATCAACCTTATAATTTTAGGAGTAGGAGCAGGATTGCTAAGAATTTTAGCCATTTTGTATTTGACTAAAAGTATAGTTGAAAGTGAAGTCTCTCGAGCAGTGCCAGCTATTGGTGGTTTTTTACCAATTTTTTCTTTTTTCCTCTTTTTCCTTTATTTTCCAAAAGCTGAATTTATAAATCTCTCTCAAATTACAGCTTTTATCTTACTCCTTTTTGGTTCAGTTTTGATTTCTCTTAAAAAATTTTCTATTGAACTTTTGACTTTTAAAACTCTAAAATATCCAATTATTGCTGCTTTTTTATTTGCTCTAAATTTTTTTCTAACAAAAAACCTCTTTTTAGGCACAAATTTTTTGAGTGGACTCTTCTTGATTTTGCTTGGAGCAGGATTAGGGGCAGTCAGTTTTCTTATTCTTCCCCAATTCAGAAAAGAAATTTTTGCTCAGAAAATTAGCCAAAAAATATCAGGATTCTTCCTTTTAGGTCAAACTTTTGGAGGATTGGGAGTGTTTTCTCAACTTTATGCGGTCTCTTTAGCTAGACCCAGTCAGGTTCCTTTAATTAATGCCTTAGAGGGGATAAGATATGTTTTTCTACTTTTCTTTGTTTTTCTCTTAGCTCTTTGGAAACCTTATCTTTTACAAGAAGAAATGAAAGGAACAACTCTTTTTCAAAAAATCATCGCAATTTTACTTATTGGATTAGGCTTGGCTTTTTTGTCTTTAAAATAAACCCCGTTAGAAAAGGCGGAACTTTCTAACGGGGTAAATCTATGTGGAAAATAATCAAAAAAATTCTATTGATAATCTTAATTTTTTTCTTAATTTTATTTGGATATTTTTTTATTGGAAAAGAACCGCCCCAGGCAAAAGAAATTAAATGGGGAGTAACTTTTTCCCAAAAACATGCTAAAGATTTAGGTTTGGACTGGAAAGAAGTTTATTCAGCTATTTTAGATGATTTAAAAGTAAAAAATTTAAGGTTAATTGCTTATTGGGATTTAATTGAACCCAACGAAGGTAATTTTAATTTTGAGGATTTGGATTGGCAGATTAAAGAAGCTGAAAAAAAAGAGGCAGGAATTACTTTAGTGATGGGAATAAGAGTTCCTCGCTGGCCAGAGTGTCATATTCCTGATTGGGCGAAAGGTTGGGAAAAATCTCAACAACAAGAAAGAATTCTATCTTTACTTGAAAAAATTGTTTTAAGATACAAGGATTCCCCTGC
>Ga0315312_1001621_pt1 | contig 17062 bp, 23 predicted proteins | sample TDP7_MG_FD_203629 | JGI IMG/M metagenome (GOLD analysis project Ga0315312, IMG submission 203629) | Freshwater sediment microbial communities from Lake Towuti, South Sulawesi, Indonesia - TDP7 | ecosystem: Environmental > Aquatic > Freshwater > Lake > Sediment | place: Indonesia: South Sulawesi... | reverse complement strand
GCCACATTCGGGGCAAGTAAATGACCTCAGCCATATCTGATATCGGCCTTTGGTTGCGATTGTCTCTTTCTCTGTGTAGGTGTTTAGTTGCCATCCATGCTTTCGCATAAGAGATAGGCTTTGTCTTCTCGACTCGTCACTAACCTCGTTGCCCTCTATAAAATAGACTGCAATGAACCAAGCCAAGTGAATCTCAAGATTCCTCACCTGGAGGCGACCGTAGAATCCAATAGTTTTGGCAACATCTTGGATGTGAAAGACACTTGTATAGTCTATCAACTCGAATCTTCTTCCCATCTTCTCATACCTTTCACGTCTACCCTTGTCAAGAGATGCAACTAACAACGTTATCCATCCTTCGATCAGATAATGAATCTAGCCATCATCTAAGCTAACTCCTCGATGACCTTCTTCACAAATAGATCCACATTCTCATGCGTGTTCTCACCAAACTTGAGAACTTCCTCCATTATTCCTAGGAGGCGTCTAGACAGATCCTTCGGCAGAAAGTTCATGCTCTTAGCGATGAATTCAGCTATCTCTCCACCGTGTCTTCCGTCCCTCAGCAAAGGCGCGGCGCAGCAAATTGGCTTAAGAATAGAGGCTAACACAAGAAGTCTAATGGCTTCATTTTCCCTGGCCAGAGTCCATGCCTCGCGGGTTTCTTCATCTGGTTCCAGCAAGTACCTATTGAAAGCTACCTGATCTTCCACATACCCATTTTCGTAGAGACGGCGGGTAACCTCATAGTCCTTTACAGCCACAGAAGCCAGATAGAGGAGGTCTCTGGTTACCTGTCTCGAAAAGGCGCCTTCTCTTTCCAATCTGAGTAGTGGTTCTGGAAGAGAAAATGAATAATATTCTAGAGATCCGTGAAGTATTGTGTGAGCTACCTCATGGTGTATACTACCCAATCTAACCATCTCTGGCAGGGCTGACATTCTATCGCAAGATACCATTATTCTGGGTGTTCCACGCCAAGCATCGTGAGTCGCAAAGAAGGATGCTTCGCAGTCAGATGTCGCAATGCCTAAGCTCCTCTTCTCTTCACTCAAGAAAGCATCCATTGCGGAAGCCTTATCGAATAGGCAGATATCAACAATCTCTACATTGAGAGCGCCGACACGATCATAGCAATCCTTGATGGTTTCAAGAACTGACGCAACAAATTTCTCGTCAGCAATGTTGGATTTGTGAGCGACGATCTTAACCGTTCCACGTTCCTCCTCAATCCAAGTTTTCCGCTTCAAGAAAGGCATAGCTCTATTTCATGGTCGCCCTCTGAAGTACGGCATTACCTTTTCAGCACATAGCCTAAGTGAATTTAGGTAGGCCTTCTCGTTTGGCGCATAGAAGGCCAAAATGAAGTGCCTTGCTCCGCTTTTCACTAGCTTATCTATTTTCTCTACGTATTCGTCTGGCGTCCCGAAAATCCTTTGCTTTTCGACAATCGCAGCCCACTTAGCTATCTCCTTTTGGGTCCTAGGTTCCCATCCGCCATGCCAATATGGAGGAGGTAGATAACTTCTAGCTGTTTCGTGATCTTCCGCTATGCTTGTGAACTCAAGTCGGGCAGGCGTAATGTCGTCGACGTTTCTTCCGTATTCCTTTGCCATGCTCCTTATCTTTCTCAAGGTCCTCTCGTATTCATGAGCGAATACATCCCCGAGCCAGCCGTCACCTATCATTGCGGTCAATCTCAGCATGCGTGAACCATGTGCGCCTATCCAGATCGGTGGGTGAGGTTTTTGGATAGGTCTTAAGGGAGCTTTGCAATTCTCAAGATGGTAGAATTCACCCTCAAAAGACATTGAAAGTTCAGTCCAAAGCCTCTTCATTATTTCAATCGATTCCAACATTCTGGTTGCAGGCTTCTTGTGCGGAATTCCCATTCTCCTGAATCCGTCAGGACTTCCTCCTGTTCCTACCCCAAGAATTAACCTTCCATTGGAGACAATGTCAAGAGAACTTAACGTTTTAGCCAAAACAGCAGGATGCCGCAACGCTGGGACCAGAACAACAGTCCCCAATTTCACATTTCTCGTCTTCACTGCTGCCACGGTCAATTTAACTAGGAGGTCTAGGTCATGGGCTTCAGCGGCCCATATGGAGTCGAAGCCCAGTTTCTCAACTGAAAGAACATGCCTAACGAACCTTTCATACACGCCGTCTTCCCAGATGTCGACACCAAATTTTATCTCGTCAGATTTCATGAGACCTCCATCCATTTCTTAGGTTTGAATCCAAGCCACCTATTCTGCCTCCGATCTTTAAAGTATCCACTATTTTCAGCGCCAAAGATGGTCACTTCAGTTTGGTCAGAATCGGACCTTGTCTTTCTTCGGGGCTTTCTTCTTACCAATACCAGTCCACGTGTATCCGCAGACCTTACACATCTGAGGAACTGAGTAGACATCTACTTTCTTGGAACCACACTTGGGACACCTTTTCTTCCTCCCCATACTCGCACTCCCTCCTTTCCTACACACATGAGTCATAGCGATTGAAAGGATATTCAAAGATTATTCGTATCCTAAAATATCCTTGTAGTGGACAGTATTATAAAGTTCTATTAAGACCAGCATCTTAACCTTCCTCCGCTTGTCCTTAAGTCGGTAAACCATAGGACGGTTCTGTCCCTTTTCTTACTTCCACCTATCTGGGAAATATGTAAATCTATCGATCTGCAATGAATCTTTGACCCCGAATTGTACATCGGAGAATGAGAAAAATGCCAGAAGGGCTCACTCATTATGGCTATTGCCTTTTTGACACGGAGGAAACTCTTCCTTAAGCAAGAGGTGGCAATATGTTAAGCACTGAGATATTGTTGTTAGCTGGCTTCTAGATGAGTTCAGTAATATACTTTAGTGGTTTCAGGATTCTTTGTACTTGAACTCCGGGTGAAGTTGGTCTACAACTCTCAGGGCTTCTTCCTTGTCTGGTCCATAATCAACTAGACCCAGATGAATCTCAAGCTTCTCAAGCGTGATCTGAGTGATCCTCTCCCAGCTAAGGAGAACATCGGCTTCTGAGTTCTTGACAAAGGGGTACTCAATGTTTCTTCGTATGTTGAGGTATGCTCTGCTGTTCTGAAATTCCTGAAAACATTCGTGCATCATTGCAAACAGTGTTCGAAGATCTTCTTTAGGCCTCATCATCATATCTTATCACTTCCAGTTAACAGCTTCTAGCTCGCTTTTTATAGCATTTGTGATTATGTAGCTAATGCGCCGAATAATATGTATAAATTGGTGTGAACAGGTTGCAATATCTCCCACAGAGACCAATTGTCCCATTTGATTTATAACATGAGATAACGTAGAATTCGAACCTTTTTCTTGATTTTTGTCTTTTTTATCATTAAATTTTTAAAAGAAGTATGATTTACTATATTTCTATGATATGACTTTTATTTCCAGATGTTTTCAGGGTTTTCTGATGTCTTATGCCGTTTGGAAAGTGGAGCAGCTTCGAGGACTGCGTAAGAGACTTTGTATCCCGTGGGAAATCTGAGGATTTGGCTAAGCGAATCTGCGGCGCCTTGAAGGCCCGACTGGAAAAGGAAGGCTCGGGTAAATTCTTCAGTTGGAATGGCGAGATTACACCTCAAAAAGCTAATCTGATCAGCGGCAAGGCTATTCACCCAATAAAAATTCTGCATTCGGAAGAGTGGCCAACCGTCCGCGTCTACTTGGAGGAGGAACTTGATAAAGCTGCAAGTTCTTTGGTTGGGGCTCCTCTTCTTTTGGATCACATCTATCCCCTAGATGGTGAGGTTTTGGAAGCAACATATGTGGATGGAGCGGTTGATTATGTGGCTGAGCTGAATGATGAGCAGATTCTCCGATGGGTAAAAGATGGGACAATAGAGCACTGCAGCATCGAGTATGAGTGGGACAGCCTTGAAAGGGTTGACGGGGTTGCACCTCGAGGGATAACCTTCACTGGTCTGGCCCTCTTGAAAGACTACGAACCTGGAGATCCAGAGACAACCGTCAAAATCTGGGAGGCCATAGCCAAATGCTTGAAAGAAGCCGGCAAACAACATGCTAAGGAGCAGACTTACAGAGCTTTAGAGGCTCCAGATGCCTTGGATGCGCTCAATTCGGCCATTGTTGAACTCGCTGAGAAGATGGAGAAGAACTACCAAGTCTTGAAGAACCGTATGGACACTTTGGAAAAACTACTAGACGAGCGAGGCTTCCCTGGTGAAGCTGTTATCGATCCAACAGTGGCAAGTAATGATGGCGATATGGTTAGCAGAGCTGAAGTCTTAGCGGACCTTAAAAGGGCTAGTTATGAACGTGTCCCGAAGCATTGGAGTTATGGTGCTTACCTCCAGAACCGTAGGTTGAAGGACCTCATCAGACGTTTGGAGACTGGCGGAAAGCCACAGAGGTAGGCAAGCTTGGGAAAACTAGCAAGAGAATCGACCATGATCTGTCATAGTCACGTTTGTGACTGCTTTCGCCGCGATGGAACGGTGAGAGTATAGAAAATGTAGGGGAAAAGGGAGGGTCTGAGAGACAATGGTTGCTGAAGATCTGGTTCCGCAAGCAGTGCTTGGAGAAATAGTCTCTTCAAACGCTTTGATCCTTACGTGCAAGTGCGATGAGAATAACGTGCGGAAAGGCCGTTTCGTAACCATTACAGCTGGCGAGAATTGGCCTCCGGTTGTTCATGAAGCCGACTCAACAGAGAAGGCCTTCGGCGTCGCCCTAAAAACAGGTAACAACGGCGACTACATCCCAGTCTGCATCTACGGTATTGTCAAAATGTATGCAGGCGGGTTAGTATCCGCTGGAGCCGGCGTTAAAACAGATAATGAAGGCAGAGCGGTTGCGGCCCTCGCAGCTGACGAAAGCCTTTCAGGCGGACGGGCTTTGATGAGTGCTGGAGAAGCTGACGACCAGTTCATCGTGCTTGTCTACCCGGACATTCACGGTTCGGGAATCTAACATGGAGGCTGAGAACAATGGATAGAACAGTTTCAGAGCATAGGAATGTCTTGATGGAAGCTGTGTTGAAAGACCCGGATCTTGGGGAGCAGGCGTGGAAGGATTCCTTCGTTGGGAAGGCAAGGGGCAATGTCCTTTTCCAGCGGACTATGAAGGAGTATGTGCTCAGCGATGTTTCGCAGGCACTGGGAAAGGTCTACGACTTGGCCATCGAAGCCGCAAAGAAAAGGGCTGTAGGCAGAGATCTCATACGCGTTGTGCCAACAACAAGTCCGAAGGTCCGCTTCTATCTGAGTAAGCGAGGGGCGGTCTGGCGGGTCAGCGATGGGCCTCCATTGCAGACTCCTGAACATTTTGAGGCTACGGATGTCAATGTTAGCTACGAGTATGGCTACGACGCCTTGTTCAGCCAGGCATACCTTGAGGATGTGCCCTTCGACGTGATCGAACGGGCGGTTCAGGACGCTGTGCAGCTATTAGAGGAACAGTTGACCAAGGATGTGGTGGCTTCATATGAGGGGATTGCGGCAGGCGACTTGGCTGGAGGAGCTGAGATCTCGGCGGGTTCCGCTGGCACCTTGGCCTGGGCAGACCTTGTCAAGGCTTGGAATGCTGTGAGGAAGGCTGGGTATAAGCCTGATGTCGCGATGATCCATTCAGATCAGGTTGCCGACCTTTGGAACGACGACAAGTTCATCCATAGCTTCTACTTCGGCGACGGCGTTGACGTTAGACTCGGCGTCTTAGGCGAGACCTATCTAGGCTTTAAAATCGTTGAAACCGATCTCTGCACAGCTGGAAAGGCTCACCTCATCGACACATCGAAGGCCGCTGTCTTGCTCTTGCGAAGAGATATCCTGACGCAGCCGTATGAGGAGAGGCTGAGCCAAGGCGTCATCTGCACAATCCGCTACGGCTTGGGAACCCTGAGGAAGGACGCGGTTGCCAGAATCGTGAACTGCTGAGAGCACTGATGTTCTTGGATGTCTTACGAGTTTCCCATATTTTTTAGGTTCTAAACCTTCCTTGTGGAGGTGGTTTCAATTTGGGTCTGGTTCAAGGCGTTTGCAACGTTTGCGGCAGAAAGATTCGAAGGGACAGCCCAGTTCCAGTAGTCGTCACATGCGACTGTTACAAGTATTGCCCATTGTGCGGAGGCTTGATGGAGCCTTATACCTCGAATCTGAGCCCTCTAGTATACCGTAACGAGGAAGATCCGGCATGGGACCCTTTTGGCGTCGCTGAGAGAGAGGAAGCCTCTACCCGAACTCTCTATGTCTGCAATGCTCATGATCCGCCTTATCTCAGCAGTCGCCAACCTTTGGAGGTTAGGTTGGAATGAGCCTGCCTAAGAAACGTTCCAAGTCGCTTTCACTGTCAGAGGGGCTACTTAGGAAGCTTAACCTTCTATGGTACGAGGAGGCTAGGACACGTTTGAACAGAGATGAGAGATTCTCCTTCTCAGAGTTCGTTGAGGAACTTCTCTGGGAAGCCGTCAAAAAGAGATCAGAAAAGATTATAGGCCGATAGACGAAGCGGGAAAGACGCCGTTTGAGTTCTAGGTGTATTGACAACGCAGTTTTTATGGCCCGGGATGGAGGGGAATACAGCTCACTAGTATCCAACTTTAGGCTTACCATGACTGCGCCAATCTCTAAAAGACTGTGAACTGTTAATTTTAAATAATTGAAGATCTAAGAAAGAGCTTTGGTCTCTTTCAAGGCGGTTTGTGTTGGCTAAGTTTGAGCTTTTTATTTACCGAAAAGCCGACATGATTCTGGAAGAGAAAGGATTGTATCATGAGATCAAGACGGTCCTGCGAAGCATCAGGAGAGTCGACCATAAGGAGATCCAAGAGGCCTTCGATGGCAAGGGTTGGCTGCTGGAATATCGAATCTTTCCCAAAGCCTCTTGGACCTGGGACGCTTACAAGGATAGGGTAGCCATCTCAATAGAGTTGAGTCTGATAGACGCTGCGCACAGAGATTTCCTGAGAGCAATATTGGCAAAGAAGCGCGGTGAACTTGATGTGCTCGTTTATGTTGTCTCAACCTTTAGGGAGCCAAAGTTCTATAATGTGAAGAGGGATATCGAACTCTTCAGCGAGATTCTTAATTTCCCGATATTACTCGTAGGCTTGACCTAAAACCTGCAGGCTACAATTTACATTTTCGGACCCTAACGGCTTAGAGGCCTAGCCTATCTTCTAAGGTCATACTTGATGGTTCAGATGGTCAAGTAAAGTTTTAATAAGGTTTGCCGTCTTGGAGTCTAGAAACTCAACCGTGAGCAAGCATGAAGGTGCTTTTTGTCTGTTCAGGGAATGCATTTCGAAGCCCCGTGGCTGAAGCCTTATTGAAGAAGCTTAGACCTGACAATAAAGTAGACTCGGCTGGAGTACATCCTGTGATTCCGGTTGCGGAGTCTGCTTGGAGTTATTTGGCGACTGAAGGTGCCGAAGGGTTTCTTAAGGAGGTTCCGGAGGGTCTAGACGAGAAAGACCTTGATCAATATGACCTCATTGTTGCTATGGAGCAGAGGCACAAGGACGCTGTTTTAACGAGGTGTCCTCGATGCGTAGACAAGACTGTTGTTTGGAATATTCCCGACCCATACCACATGCCAGAAGAATACGCAGAAAAAGTATTCAATCAAATAAAGGAAAAGGTCAAGGAGTTGGTGACGAGCCTGTGAAAACTAAACAGCCTATCTTCTGAAACATTTTATAGCTCAAGCCCTCTTCGTTGCCCATTTTCTAGGCCTTAATCCTCTAAGGATATGCTTTTGTCCGCAAGCTACGATGGGTTCGTAATATACACCTTCCAATGAAAAGATTGCGACTTCAAGTGTAAAGCTATACATGCAATCGAGTTCTCAAACCAGCCGTGCGATGAGTAAAAAACGAGGTAAGACTGACTTAGAGTTTTTTTGCCCCTCTCTGCCCAGCCTTTGCGAGTTCACGCATATGATCTGTGAAGCACTTGGGACATAGAGTGAAGGGTATAACTTCCCAGGAACCGTCCTCAATTTTTATTTTCATTACATCTTCGTCAGTCAGATTGGCCCCGCATTTTTCGCATTTTCTGTTCTTAGCCAAAAGCCTAAGCCTCCTCTCTTTGCTCATAGTATCTTCTATCCACTATAGATTATTAGGGATTGAGTTGTCACTTGAATTTCCGCGAAAAGCTGGCTGTTTCGGTGAATTTCCACCATTCTGCTTCCTACTCTTAGGGATGAGCCCAGCTCACATGTTTTCCAGCCAAAAGAAAAGCTTATGAAACAAGTGCATATAGCCTTCTTCTTTCGCTTTGGTTTTGGGATTAAATTTTAATCTTCTTCTTCTCAGGTCTATTCGTTGCTTCAAGAACTAGGCGTCCTCGCCACCCACATTTTCTACATTCAAACTTAGGAGAACCCAGAAACCTGTGAGCCAACATGTCTCCACTCATGGTCCCCACTCTCTTAACCAGAGGACTTTTACATCTAGGACAGATTTGGATATTAACATACTTTCCCTGTTTCCTCAATCTCACCAATTTTCTAACAATTTAGAAATATTTTGGCTTTCATCATCCTCTGCAGGCACAACAGGTCGTCGCTTCCTCTTCCTTTCCTCCCTCGGTTCTTTATCGCTCATATACAGAAACCTCTTCAGCATCATCAAATTATTTGTAAATTCATTCTTAACAATCTAACGCTTACTAAGGTCAATTTTTTTATTTTGTTAGTTCGAGAGCGTTTGGTTCTGACATTTTTTACATAATCGCTGAAGGAGATAAGGTGTGGGCTCGTTTTAAAATCTACAGGAACAACCCCTTCTGGCAATAAGATGGAATTAACATCCGTTACCATCTTTCGAATAGTTAATGGCAAGGTTGTAGAAGGTTGGGGGGAGTTATACAAAGAATTTCAGTCCCAAGGTTACGGGAGAGATATACGAAAAACTACTTTAACAGTTCAGCAATCCATTTCTTTGAATATTGCTTTAGCTTTTTTAGGCAATTAGTTATAAGTTCCGAACGTTAAATGCATAATCCTCTTCATAAGAGTATAAACAGACAGAACAGGAAATGGAACCATCGAAAATCTATGTAGGAGACTTTGATGTCAAAAGTGGGAAAATCAAACAAAGAAGACTGGACCTTACTTCCTCTTCTTATAATCGTAACTACAGGCTTTGTTGTAGCTTTACTTGACTTCATTTTCCTACAAAACCTAACATTTCAAACTGTTGCTCTTATCGGCTTATTCTTGCTAATAATCGGAGGGTATTTGCGCAATAAAGCAACATTGGAACTTAAAAAGAAAGCGGGATTTAGCAGTCTTGCTGCGACAGGAAGACTCCGAATTGTAGAAGGTCATCAGTTAGTAAAAGATGGGCTTTACAGACACATTCGACATCCAATATACTTAGGGGAAACACTGAGAAATTTCGGCATCGTCATATTTTTCTCAAGTGTTTATGGGGTATTGTTCATCGGAATAGCAACGATTTTTCTTCTCTTCCGTATAAGGATCGAAGAGAAAATGCTTGTTGAAGTATTTGGTGAGGATTACAAGGGATACCAAAGTAGTACGAAGAGAATAATACCTTATGTATACTAGTGAGTTTTAGCAGGTTTAGTCACGATTGTCAGAACTAGCTATAATTTGGTTACCAGTGGTAACTAACCAATACTTGTTAGTGATGAATTAATGCTTTATCCACAATCAGACCTGATGACAGGGGTCCAAAAGTACGGAATCCTTCTCTTTGTAGCTCTAGGATATGTCGGAATCTTGAGCCACTAACTATACCATTGCTTAGCGCGAGCAGCAGACTCTTGCTCTAGATTTTTGGTTTCTTCATGGCGAGATAGGCTGTTGTGATGACGAAAAGTATCGTTGTTGCTATGGTAGCATACATTATGTTCCTTGCATTGTTCAGATCACTAAGTGCTACATCATACTCGGATCTCAACGCATCATGTTCGGATATGAGGCTATTGTACGTTGCGTTTAAGGTTGCATAGTCGGTTTCCAAGACCTCTAACTCGGACACCAAGGAGTTGTAAGTTACGTTTAGCGTTTGGTAATCAGACTGGACGCTGTCAAACTCGGACATCAAAGTGTCATAGGTTTCGTCTAAAGTCTGGTAATCAGATTTGAGCGCGGTGTAGTTGAAGCTGAGCGCATAATACTTAGATTGAAGGTCTAGTAGGCTACTGGTTAGATCATTGATTCGCTTATTATAATCAACGATTTCAAAGGTCGTTGTTACAACTAGTGTACTGTCAACATGGAACTTCACGCTCCACATGCCTGTTTTCTCCGCTGGCTCATAATGCTCGATGCGAATAAGACCGTAAACAAGGTACCATGCCCAATACGTCCCTGGCTCAGGTGCTGGTACACTGGCGGTAAGAGTCTGGTATAGTGATCCATCTGGTCTGTACCATTCCCATTTGGCAGTCGTTGCTTCGGAGATTAGAGTCAGGTTCACCCAGAGTATTGCTGCCACATCAGTAGTCATGAATACCTGTGTGATGCCCAGCGGCTGGTATGTTGCCGTGTCAATATCTCTGCACATTCGATAGTCACTTACTCCTACAGCTTGTACATTCTGGATTGATGTTGATGAAACTGCAAGCAATAATATGACTATTGAAGCAAGTAAGTGTCTCTTCAACAATTCACCTCCCAGCACTGACTTTACAGCTGGTGTGGATAAAAGCCTTGCCGTCTCTTCAAGTTTCGGGTTGGGATTTGTTTTTTAAGGCTTAGAAGCTAACTAGACGAATAGTGTTCTTCATGTCAGAAGCAGAGATTATGAATGAGATAGTTCAGCCCCGCGAGAGATTGCCCGTTTAGAAGTTAGGTTTGAGGATCTTAGCAGGCGTATTATGCATTATCTGATTATGCAAAACGGCTCTACAACCACCTACAGCAAGCGCGAAGTAGACCTTTGTTCAGAGCTAGGGTTATTTTGGTTGGTTGGGCTAAATTTTAATCCCAAAACCCAAACCCAAAGTGATGCCTGTGACCCGTTTCATACTTCAGTATACAATTAGTCAGCAACCTTCAATCTCGGGGGATAACCTGACCCGTTTTCCATTTCATAAATTAGGTTTCTTTCCCAGTAAACTCTTAGATAGAAACCCCGAACATCTTGTTTTCGGTATACAGTAAAAGAATCGTTATAGCCAGAGGATCTCCCTGCGTCAAGAGTTACAGAGAACGAATATGTAGATGCCTCCTCATCAGACCACCAAATAATATCTTCCATTACAATTACTTCTAGGGTTCCAGAGATTTGACTTCCTCTGTAAGTATTTGAAACCTCAATATGAAAGTCAACCGATTCTCCTGCTTGAGCTAATGTTTTATCCCAATACACCTCAACGAGATTAATTGACGGAGAGCCGAATAGAATGTATTTCGTGATTATGGGAGTAACTTTCTTAGAAGACACGATAGCATCAATTGTTGCTGAACCTTCAACCCCCACTTTCAGTTCTTTTTTGGAATAGAATTTGTCATATACATAATACAAATCATTCTGTGACAAATCCGATAGGTCTAGGAGATAGGTCTTACTGTATCTCTTACTCAAACCCGATGTTTGGAAATCATCTACTTGAACGCTACCAACTTTTAAGTCTTCAAGTTTGATGTCTAAGATAAAGTCTTTACAAGTGATGGGGATATACCCGCCCGTAACGTCATAAACTAGGGTAAACCGAAATTTCTCATAGGTAAATAAGTCGGTGATAAAAGTCTGAGAGTCAGACGTTTCTAAAGTCAAATCCATGAATGAAATGCTTGCGGAGTTAACCGAATAATATAGATAACAAACTGTTCCTCCAATGATGCCTGATAACAGTACAATTATTAATATGATAATCTTGCCTTTTGTCAATTTTTCCTTTACCTTCTCTTCTGACACAGTTGAATCTATATGTTTTTGATTAGATTTATAGGTTTATTTTTAATCTCAGATCAAGCCCAAATTCCGATAGAATACGAAGAGATAACGATAGGGAAGCGATAGTAATGCGAGGACGATACCGTCGGTATGCGGTCGCTATTCGAAGATGATGGTTGCTATGCGAAGTTGACACGAACGTTGACCGATGCTTTAACCGAACGCTGACCGATGCTTTAACCGATGTCGGTATCGTTATCGAATCTTCCTTTACACACACTTAGTTTCTGTATTATCTTAATCTTCTCACGATAACTAAGGAAGATACGTATTTGTTCATCCTGCTTGCCATAGCGATAGACAATTCTAGGCGATGGTTTATCTTTCTTGGGTGAAATTCTCAGTGTCGAGGATTGCTTGATACACTGCATTAAAAACCACTTCTTCAGCTTCTCAAGTCCTGACAGCAAAGCAACCCACGCCACTATACGCATATTCTCAGACCAAGAGACTTCACGATTAAAAACCACATGATAACAATCATCACTAGACTTAATAATGATGAATCCTCTCAATCTAAACCATTTCATAGCTCTATTCGCCCAATACTTGGCACTTTTGAAAGAAACATCATCAACATCTAACTTGACTGTCTCAGCATCTGAATAGCCTAGAATAGGCTTAGCCTGATTCGACTTCTTTGTCAATCCATTCGCCTTCAATGCCATACTTTTCAGGATGCTCAAGAAACTTCTCGGCTGAAACGTCAATGAACTTTCTGGGCATGATGCGATGCGCTTTCACTACTGCTTTGTAAAGGTCTCTCCCTCTTCCGTGAAATTCGTATCTGCCAGACATTATGACCTTTCTCGTTCGTTTTATGGTCTTCCAGTATCTCTGTTTTCCTTCTGGTACTTCGATCAGTTTGCCTTTTCTCATGTACTGGTATGCTTCTCTTGTTTTCGAGTAGCGTTGTCTAACTGGAACTTTTGCCTCGTAGCTACCATAGACAGCGATTTTCTTGACCATACAAGTGACCCCTCAGATTGGATTACACTTGAAGTTCATGAAATTAGCCAATTCTAGGAACTCTTGGAAGTCATCCTTTGTCACTGTTCCTCTGCCATTTCTGTACGCAAGACATTTCAAGAGGCTTCGGAAGTTGATCTTTGCTCTGAATCCATATAGACGGAATTGCTCACCGATTGTCATTGCAATAGGGTTAAGATCATTTGCCAATTCTTCAGATAGATTGATCTTGACTTGTTTCTTAGGTATATTCAGTTTCGAGATATCTTGGTTCAGTCCATGTTTTGAGTATCGTTCTAACACTTCGACCACGGTTGAAATGTTGTATGAGTAGCTGAAGATTATGAATCTCGAAAGAAAGCCAATCTTAGCCCAGCTATGTCTAGCATCTCCCAGCGCCTCATCCGTGACTGCCGTGATTACATTTGCTTCTACATCTTTGTTCCATACATTGCTATACGTTGTGATCTTCGCTACTCCTTCCTCTATAAGATTGTTAAGAAATGCAACAAAGCTCTGTCGAGTCTTTGTTTGCTTGGACAAAGGCGTGATTAAATCAGGTATCATTATTGTCTTGATTTCTCCAGAGACTATCTTGGGAAGAATGTCCCGTATGATGCCATAAGCAGTGCAATCGGTTACATACACTATGCCTTTGTTCTCTCGATATTGCTTCATGACTGATGATTTACCCGATTCAGGCTTAGCCACTATCAGTAGGGATATTGGTTTTTCATCCTTGATGTAGGGGCTCAACAAGGTACATTCAATCGCCTTTTCCAATGGCTCAATCTTAATCATGATAACCCTTCTTCCTTCGGTTCGGTTACATATTGGTACTCATAGTATGCATGAAAAGGCATATAAACTGATAAGTGCATAGTATTGATGTAGAGGCGTATATGTTGCAGAAAACAAGCGATTTTACGCACATAAATCTAGATGCACTTGTCGAATCGAAAGTTCCCATTCTAAGTGGAAGAGGATCTGAAAATAACGAGGAAATCCTCAGAATCATTTCATTGAATGGTTCGATGTTGAAATACGATATTCAAAAACATATTCCCACAGTCATATATTCAACCATAAGTCGAAGGGTTGATGATCTAACTCGAAGAGAGTACCTTGGAGAATCAGGTAGGAGACGCACTGAACGAGGCAGACAATCCGAAGAATCAATGTATGGCTTGACTTGGAAAGGATTCATTGCAAGCATTACAATTAAGGAAGTTAGAAAAAATTTTCTAGAAGTTTTAAAGAAGAACCCACTTTTAGCTTTTCCTGAAAAGGAGTCAATACTTACAATTCTTGAAGAACTAGTAACCAAGCAAGAACTCGAAACAATATCTATGACAATCCTAGAGGCTTTTTTAAAGACTATTCCAAACCTTGATCTCGTCGAGAATGAATTAATGAGTATATTTGCTTGGATGCTATCAATTAGAGAGAAAATTGAACTGCCCAAAGGGTTTAAACTAAGTCGAATGCCCAAGGACATATGGGAATTATTGAAAATATTGGACAAGCCAGCTATTCTTCAAGCTGTAAAACGGAATATTATTCCACTAATTGTGGGCAAGACAAAGGAAATAAAAACAATGTATCAGCTTCTTTCAGTTCTTAGTGTAGTTGGGGAATATATATCAGGTTTAGAAGTGGAGAATCAACCCTCGAAAAAAATACGAGAATTCATTGAGACCAAGCTGGAATCTAATCTTTTAGAGCTGAAAAAGCAGGATATTTGGAGGGAAGAGTAATGACAAGTTCAAAGGTTACCAAGCTACTCTTAGACGGTCACGGTTCGTTTCTGGGGATGGAGAAAGGCTGTTTCATTGTTAAAGACAAGGAAGGGAACGTTCAGAAGTATCCTTTGTTTGAGAAAGAGATCGGCGAAGTTGTCCTGAAGTCTGGAAATTCTGTTTCTGTTGGAGCTTTGGCTTCTCTTGGGTTCTGGGAGATTGACTGTTTGATAATGACGCAGAAAGGGAAACCAGTTGCCACTTTGAGAAGCCTAGAAGATTATTCTCATGTTGAAACTAGGGTTTGCCAGTATGAAGCTTTGAAGAACGGTAAAGGCATAGAGATAGCTAAGCAAATTGTTCTGTCAAAAATAAAGAGCCAAAACGAAATTTTGAAGAAGTATGGTTTGAGACAGCATGATTTAATGATGGTTAAGGAGAGAATAAGCGGTGTTGAATCGGAGAGTTTGAGCATGGTTAGAAGGAAACTATTGCCGATTGAGGGGAATCATACAGAACGCTATTTTAAACAAATCTTTCAGTTGTTTCCTTTCAGAATTGAGAACCGTAGAACGTTCAAGGCTTATGATGGAATGAATAATACTTTCAATTTGGCTTATACAGTTTTGAAGTGGAAGGTTTATGGAGCTGTGTTGAAAGCGAAGCTTGAGCCTTATTTAGGATTTTTACACTCTGAACAGTTCGGTAAGCCCTCGTTAGTGTGTGACTTTCAAGAGTTATACCGATATCTCATAGACGACTTCTTGATCCAGTATTGCCAAAAACTCAGAAAGAAAGATTTTACTGTAAAGACTGAGACGGCTTCACGGAAACGGAAAGGAAAAAGGGAATACCTGAACGAACCTAAAACTACAGACATGATGAAAAAGTTGAATTGTTATTTCGAGTGTAAGGTAGAGATCCCGAGGATAAAGGTAGGTAACAGACAGACTATTGAAACCTTAATCAATGAAGAAGCCTTGCTGTTTGCGAAGTATCTGAGAAATGAACGTGAAACTTGGATTCCTAGAATCACCTTACTGCCCTAAAATAGGGAGAAATGAAAGGTGAAAACGACCAATTTACAGCGTGTCTATGGATGTGAAGAAACCGTCCATAACCATAGCTAAAATATCCCGATAAGAGCCTATAAGTGTGTTGCTACCTGCCAAATGATGCCCTCCGTAATTTCTTAGGTGATAAGTCGCGAAAATCGCTTTCTTTTTATTGTCCGTCAAAGGATTACCTTCGAACGTAGCTGTCCCGTTCAATAAACAAGGAAGAAATGTATCAGGGGTACTTTTTGGGGTCGGTTGAATTTTCGTAAGAAATATTCTAATATCCTGTTCTGTTGTCCATCCTAAATATAGAGCGAGTTGGTGTACAGCATTTGCCATATCTTTTCTTCCTGTAAAACTCTGCAAGAACCTATATTCAAGAACCTGATCCACTACTAAGCCAAGATTGAAAAGAGTATCTATTACTTTCAGTTTTGAATAGTCATTATTTATCATACGTGACTGATTAATTGGTGTAAGATGATATATTTCATGGATGGTCGCAACAAAGAATCTTTTGATATCTTCTAGAGAATCGTTTTGAAGAAACTTTGTGTCTAGGTCCAATATGCTGAGGTTACTCATCGACCGAGCTTTGTAAGCTGTGATTAGCTCAGACAGATAATCTCTGAGAGGTACGACAACAGAATAATAGAGATAGTTACTACTATTGTCTACTAACGAAGTTGTACGGTAAGCTGGGGCATCTTTAAATTTCTCTTGTAGAAATGGCTTGTTTCTTTTGTCCTCTTCCAATGCGTTGAACATGCATATATACGCCGAAGGAATATCACCCATCTCGAGATATTTCTCTACCATAAAAAAATATGGTGTGCCTTTGTGGATTATCTCATGAGTATCTTCCCACAGCCAGACTTCCTGCATTATACTACTCTGGAACAAGATTTCTAGTTTTGGATTAGGAACATTGAGACGAATATTGATGATATGTCCAAAAATCTTGTCAGCGAGGAATATTTTTCGCCTTTGATCATTTGATGGAATAGCGACCACAGTATCGAGAAGACTCCTAACAACATTTACCAAAGTTTGATTGGGTATTATCCTATTTCCAAAGACTTGAAATTGTGCAAGCGGCGCTATTACTTGTTCCAACTCAACTCCATTGTACGTAATTCTATTAACAGTGCTGTCTTGATTCCAATCAACTTGAACTAAGCCAGAGACAGTTGGACTAAATCCACTCATATGAATCCCAGAATAGTAGATGGATTTCTGAGAGTTTAAAAGTTACGTTGGGTTTGGGTTTGGGTTTGGGGCTAAATTTTAATACACACACAAAAACCACGTGATAAGCGCAGAATAGCAGGAGCATGGCGTGAAGTGGTGCGCGCGCTAAAGAAGAAAAGG
>Ga0315312_1001620_pt1 | contig 17065 bp, 20 predicted proteins | sample TDP7_MG_FD_203629 | JGI IMG/M metagenome (GOLD analysis project Ga0315312, IMG submission 203629) | Freshwater sediment microbial communities from Lake Towuti, South Sulawesi, Indonesia - TDP7 | ecosystem: Environmental > Aquatic > Freshwater > Lake > Sediment | place: Indonesia: South Sulawesi... | reverse complement strand
TCTGACCGGGCTGCTTTCAGAGATCACGAAGGTTCACACCTGATGTTTCAAATCAAGACTACGAAACAATAAGTACAGACGGCTTCCTAGTACATGAATCAGAGGCAGAGAGACATAATGTCCGGGGATGCTCCAACCGAGTTGGTTCGCTTCCTTGCTGCTAGGGGATATCACCCCCGTTCCTCAAGTCACGGTGAGGCAATGTGTGACTTCTTGCTTCGGGACCTACATTCGAACTGCCCTGCTTTCAAGGCCATGGTGGATAGTGGGAGCATTGTCTACCAAACCAACTACACAGTGAACAAGAATACTCCTTCCGAATGGACGATTGACCTAGTTGTTGGCAAGAGCAGCGGGCCGCTGCTGGGCGGGCCTACTATCGCAAGAGCTGATCCCTCAGAGGTATGGATTGCCATCGACGCCAAGGCAATCATGACTGAACATGGAAAGGCGCGAAGAAACCGCCAGCGTGATCTCAACTCAATGGCGGACATTCTGCACAGACTGAGTCCGATTCCGATAACAGCGGCCTACGTCATCATCAACATCGCACCTCAATTTCGCTCACCATTACGCGAAGAGACTACGCAGCATAAGAACATCGAACGCATAGTTGCCGAGACAATCCCGCTCATGGAAGAGATCCTTGAGGATGAAAAGACAGGTCGGCGGGGCCTAGACGCAATAGGCGTCACCATCATCGATTATTCCAACCTCCCCAACTCGGAATGCCGGCTGATTCAGGACCCGCCTGCGCCGGATTCCAGTAGCCCGGTTCACTATGACAACTTTCTATCCAGAGTCTGTGATGAGTTTGCGGCCAGATTTGCAAACAAGAAGACTTAACTATGTTCAATATATTCAATGTATATGACCGCACATGGGAAGACCGCAAAAAGCCAACGCAACCAGTCGCAACATCGTCCTGAAGATCGATACCTACAACCGATTGCAGAGGTTCATAGTCGAGCTAGTCAAAGAAAGAGGTGCACCACGAATAAGTTTCGACGAAGCAGTAGACGAACTCCTTGATCGAGCAAGAAGAAGGTGAGTGACCAACTTGATCCAAGTCCCCATCCCAGAGAACCCCACGACTCATGAGCTGGATCTTCTCATTCCCAAACTAGCGAAAGACGCGGTGGCCCTTAGTGAAATAGAACGTCGAGTCCAAGAGGTACCTACACATCACAAATTGATCTTGGGAGACGCGAGGAATCTCAGTGGGATTGAGGATTTGACGGTGCAACTCGTAGTAACTTCTCCTCCCTATTGGACCCTCAAAGACTACAACAAGATTCCGGGACAGCTAGGCAATATCGCGGACTATGACCGATTCTTGGGAGAGTTAGATCGTTGCTGGAGTGAATGCTTTAGAGTGCTTGTTCCGGGTGGCAGACTAGTCATCGTCGTGGGAGATGTGCTCCTGAGCAGAAGGAAACACAAGAGACACCAAGTCGTGCCCCTACACGCAGACATTCAGACGAGATGTCGGCACTTAGGATTCGACAATCTAGCCCCCATTTTCTGGTACAAAATAGCCAGCGCCGCCTATGAGGCCGAGGGCAACGGCAAAGGATTTCTAGGAAAGCCCTACGAACCAAATTCTGTCGTCAAACACGACGTAGAATACATCCTGATGGAACGAAAGCCCGGAAGCTATCGAAGCCCAGACCCTAAGACCAGATTGCTCAGCATAATTCCTGCCGAGAGGCACTCCGTATGGTTCCGCCAAGTCTGGGAAGATGTGAAAGGAGCGTCGACTCGGCTACACCCGGCCCCCTTCCCCGAAGAGCTGGTCAACCGCCTTATTCGCATGTTCAGCTTCGTTGGCGATACGGTTCTTGATCCTTTTGTCGGAACTGGAACAACTATGGCTGCAGCTGCACGAGCTGGACGCAATAGCATAGGAGTAGAAATTGATCCAATCTATTGGCGCTTGGCTCGAAACCGCCTGAGCAAGGAGCTTCCTTCAATAACCGCGAGACGCACCACGGAGTTCTTGAAGTGGTGATTACCGGACGGCATCGTTCAGACTCTCAGAGAGGAGATAGCGGAAAGGGAAGCTTGGCTTGGTATCAAACCCAAAGACAATCAGAGACTTCTACAACAAGATGACTGATTACGACGATTTCTGGTTCGCTGATAGGATACTCTACGATCAGATTCATGAAGTGATGCTCAGTAACCTTCCGAAGCACGCTGATATGGTTCTCGATGTAGGTTGTGGCACTGGAATCCAATCAGAGATATTGTTGAATCGAGGCTTCCGGGTTGTCGGGGTCGACATAGCGAGAAACCTCCTGAGAATCGCTTCGAACAAGACGGGAAGGGGGCTCGCTTGCTTCGAGGCGAGTGGAACTCACCTGCCATTCCGTTCGTCTTCGTTTGAACTAGTGATATGCTACTATAACGTCATAAATCATATACCAGACTACTTGCTCGCCCTGCAAGAGATTGCCAAAGTGCTGAGATCTGACGGGTGGCTGTTCCTAGAGGTTGAGAAGACCTCCCTCATTGACACCTTTTTGGAAGTTGTGGATTTCTTCCTTGGAGGGAGGCTCGGCTACTTCGAGGATAGAAACAGCATTCTTCGGCATATCATTGCCAGAAGTGATCATCAGGTAATCACGTGGGTTGAAGAGGGGATGACTCTGTCCTGCTGGAAATTCTACCCCAAGAAGCTTGAGGAGGAGTTGAGGCAACTAGGGTTCAGCGTGATAAGAAAATATGGAATAAGAGTATTCGTATCACTAGTACCTTGGGGGCTTCAGATAATGCGGTCTCGGTTAATACACGCGATTATGAACGTCTTGAATGTCATCGATAAGAAGACTGCGGGCGGACGTTTCTTTAGAGAACATGGCCTCAGCACAGTATATGTATTGAGGAAATCTTCTGTTCGGCAGTCTACTCACCCTTCTTCCTCTTCTCCATAAGTTCTAGTATCTGTCCTTCCTCGTATTCGTAGCCAGCAACGCGATATCCTTCAAGAGCTTTCTCGTAGCACTTACGTGCTTTAGGAGACCTCCCTATCTCGTCTAGAATCTTACCGGTTTTCTTATATGTCTCTGCAGCTTCCCAATAATACAAGTCCTGTTCAAACAGTTTCGCGGCTCTCTCGAAATGCAGTGCAGCGTCCTCTCTGCTTTCTATCTTTTCTTCGTACAAGCGGCCAATCTGCCTATGCGTTATTGCTGATTCCCAAAGATATCCATCTGCTTCAAACCATCTTGCTGCCGCAACAAGCAGGTCTATTTGCTCTTCTGGACTCTCCGTAAGCTCAGATCGTTCCTTGGAGCAGAAACCTGCTCGCGAGTACAGAGATGCCTGCAGAAACATCTTTTCAGCCTCTCTCAGCCTACTCATGGCATCTCGCTTTCTGTTCTCTTTCTTACACAACTGAGCAATGGCCCTGTAGCATTGTCCTGCACTGTCAATATCGCCTCCTTCAAGGTATTCTTTCGCCGCTTCTTCAAGACAGTTTACTGCCATCTGAAAGTACCTAGTGTTCTCATCTTTCGAGAGCGCCAGTTCATACAAGTATGCGTAGGAGTTGCCTTTCAATCGCAACCTGTATGGACTGGCAACCTGTCTGAGCTTCAGGGGAAAAACGGATATTCTCATGGCAGGAGAAGCCGCCATCTCGAATCCCTCAATAGCTCGAAGATATGCTTCTCTTGCTTTCTCTCTGGCGTCCTCTCGCTTATCCGCAACTGAGTAAAAGACCATGGCGCTGTCGTACTCCTTTCGAGCAGCCTTGTCATATTCATCAGACATGCGGGCAGCTTTCCTTCGTATGTCTCTGGCTATCATTAGCGACAAGAGAATGATTACTATTGGAAAAGCAATCATCGCCATAACAGGGTAGAACTGTGAGAAAGGCATCTTGACTGTCCGAAAGACCGCTACAATCTCCAAGAACAACGCAACTATTTGATCAGCCCGTGGCACTATGTAACTGATGATTGTGAGAAGTGCCGCAATCAGAGCCACATAGGGGACGACCTTTGCGACGTCCTTTGAAGATGAGCGCCTCGCAAGGTTAAGAGAGCACATGGAATAGTCGAATATAGCTGCCCCGTTTTGGCTATTAGCTTTGCCCTGTCGCTGTCGACAACATGGATGGGGTGGAGGCTCAGGATTAAAACGCTGCGATGCCACCAGAGGGGCCTCACTCAGCATCGGCAGCCACCAGAAGAATGCCTAGATAACATAACCGTGAGAGAAAGACGGAAAGGCGATTCTCAGCTTCGCTCTATCTGCGGTGACCCTTGTCCTATATGTTCTCGGATTGATGACTGCAAGGCTCCCTTTGTCCTAGACCATCGTTGGTGCGCAGGCACACAAAAGAGGTTGGAATTCAGGCGCTTACACCACCGACGCTTAGGAGATCTTCTTCATTACTCTGGAGATTATGGCCTCGATCGTCGAATATCTCTGTTCGATTCGGCTGCGTGTTTCGTTGCCCCACCACCATCCAAAGTACTTCTCCGTCGATGAGAGTTCACGGAGTCCGCTCCCGAGTTCACGCAGATCTTCCTTGACACTTAGCCGGCCAGCTTCCGGAGGGGCCCCGAGCCTGTACAATGCGAAGGCATGATAGCGAAATGCTTCCTTCAGGATAGCGATGTCCCCAAATCTGAAGCGTCTTTCTCTGGCTTTCCAATCGTTCTGCAGCGACATGAGGCTACTTCTTACTGTCTTCACATACCTGTCAAGCGATCCACTCTTGGCTGAAGCATTTAGCACATCCTGCAATCTAGCCAAGACCTCTAGGCATTCTCTTGCCTTGCGTCCAAAGGCTTGCGCAGACTCGGTAGAAACATCAAACTGGTGCTCAGCCAGATGGTCAAGAGATCGCGCGAGATTCTCTAGCTGCTGTACTATTCCGAGTTGCTTCGCAGGTTCGACTGAGCTCAGACCAAAAACGACTTCTGCGTAGATATGGATATCTGATAGCATCTGGATCAAGTCAGGATTAATGAGGTACTCCTTGTAGGTGATTAGAGTCAGTTCAATATCACTTGCGAGAGCAAGCAACGCATTGACATATGAGCCGATTTCGTCCGGTTTTCCACTCGGTACGGTCACAGCGAGTGATCTGGAGTGGAGTTCCTTGACCTCTTCTGGAGTCGCACGCCTCGAGGAAGTAAGGTCTCTTAGGTATGGTATCCCTCCAACATAATAAACCGGTTCTATCCCTTTGGGAACGTCAATCCTCACGACCACCTTGGAATCTTTTTCCATGAATGTGACCTTGACTCTGATTCTAGGGTTGATCTGACCTGTTGTCCCCTCGATTCTTCCCTGATACTCATCTTTTGAACGAGTGTCCGTGAGAGTGGCAACTCCTTTGATGCCTACGGTGTCACCTTTCTTGTTAATTCCGAGATAGATCCTGCCGGGATTTGAAGTCGCAAAACTTGCTATGACCTCAGCAAGGTCTCTAGCTTGATCGGGAAATGCCTCTTTGAATTCAAGGCTTTGAGATTCTCCTTGCCGTAGGTCGCGCTCAAGCTCGTCGCAGGCCTCTTTGTTGGGATCATTGATCATGCGCTACAGCTCCGGGACTGTAGCTTGGGTCACGCCGTCCTTTTGGGCATACTCTGCAATCAAGATTTCGCAACGCATGACACCCACTCTCCTGCGGGTTCTCTTGAGTTCGAGAGACGTTCACCAGATTGGAGTGCGTATTCGTTCTGCGGACCGAGCTATGTCCCTACAAGACAGCTTTGACACGTAAGGTCAACAGCAACGCGACTGATGCTGACATCCAATCATTAGCTTCTAGGTTTAGGTCAATAGGAGATGGAGAGAACCCCAATCTCCCATCCACACCTCTCCTGCTTAGACTATCCCAAACCATGCTAGGATCAGATACGCAGGAACCGACAAGTATGCCAGTTCATGATCTACGTGGAACCTGCCAACATAGACCGACTTCACCATGCCCTTACGCCACAAATAGTCTCCAAAAACGTCCATCAGGATTGAAACGAATAACACAACAAGAAGAGCTTTCACCTCTATCATGACTGCTCACTCGTCTTATGCTTAGGTATCGGAACATTGTCGAATGTCCGCTGATATCCAAGGTGTATCCCGAACTCATCGAGCGTTTCCTCAATCTCCCTAAGGCGTTTCATGCTAGTCTTTCTGAACCAGAAGTAGATCCCTATCGAAGGAATGATTGTTGAAGCTGCGAGGGCCAATAGGACTGCTGTCAACAGATATAGGGATTCTTTGCTCCCCAGAACCGAAACGCTGAGAGCGGAGACAGCCAATAGAATTGTGACGGACTGCATGACGAGCTTAACCCAATATCTTCCCCTCGAAAGCCACTCCTTGTATTCCGTCATCAGAGCATCTACAATCTTATCGTCGCGTACCAAACCTCGTCTACCTCAACGCCACATCATCTCTACGAGCTTAAGAAGACTAAGAATCTGATAGGCAACAAAGGCTCTCTCGGGTTTTCACACATACTATTGTGCTCACATCGGCGGCCTTCCCAGCAGGAGCGTCGAAAATATCTGGAGTGTTGGTATTCCATTCTCTTGTTTCGTATGTGTGCAGTCGTTACAAGAGTAACCACGCATGGTAATCTCTTTTGACAGTTGGGCACATTCAAAAATGACATATACGTCTAGCCAACAAATGCGTTTGGGACGGCTTAGAGGAGCCAGAGAAGTTGTCTCATGGACTCGCGGACCTTATTGCTTCAGTCGCCACATCAGCGACCGCCGCTTCGCTGTTCTTGGACGCCCTTAGACGACTGAAACGATTTAGGAATGTCACCAAGATCGAAGGGCTTGTCGCTAACCAACTGCGCAAATCCAGTCAGGAGCTGATGCGGGTTTTTGGGGAACAGGACTGTCTCAAACAGATCTATGAGAAGGCTGACAGGATCGCGGAAGCTCTTGTTAAAGAGATGGGGAAAGCGGAGCTAAGAGCGCCACTTGAACTTGCTCAGGTTCTTCACAATGTGATTTCTGAAGAGGGAGTTGTAGCTCCTGCGGAGGTGGTACAAGAGCTTTCCCGACTCTTCTTCAACGATCTAGCAGCAATTCTAGCCTCCGGTGGATGGCTTGTAAGACATGAGGCACAGATGAGGCTAAGGGTCACGCGAGATCCCGGGGAAATTCGTGAAATCCGCTTGTCGGTTTCTGCGATTCCAACTAAGCCCAAGAAACATAGCGTAGACAAGATTCCCGGAAGCTATGCAAGACGGATCTTCGTAGGCGGACCTTATGATGACCTGCCCACCTTGAGGGAGATAGCAAGGTATGTGAAGCGCGAGGGGTTCGTGCCTATGATCGCTTACGATTTTGAGATTCCAAGAGAGAACGACACACCCTTACTTGACATACACGATATGGACATCCTCTTGCTTCACAGCTGCCGAGCTGCGATCTTTGAACTCTCGCTTGCAGCTGGCCAATACAATGAAGTTGAATGGTCAATTAGGCAATTCAGAAAGAAAACTCTTGGCCTTTGCAAAGGAAGGGAGAAGGATCAGCTTCCAAAAGATTTGATGAGCACAATGGTACTCGATCTCTTTACGCAATCCAACCAACCTCTCCGCTCCTACTCACGTTACTCTGAACTTAGGCACAAGGTGGCAGACTTCCTAAGAGCCCTATCGTAGAATGACATTATCTCGCCTTTGGCCTGTACTAGAGAATAGTCTAGAGCTACCAGAAGAAAGGCAAAAGCTCTAATGGACTCTTGCGGCAGCCGGCAATGTCAAGAACTTGCCTGATCCGCGAGCCACCCATAGGAAAGAACTCCGCTTCAGATACTGATCAAAAAGCAGGGCTAACATCTAGCTCCCTATAGGGGCCAAGGTGAGACCGATACAGTCGGCCGTCAATGGTTAAGTTGTGACGCCACATGCGCGCATTCCACCTAATTGCATCGGACGGGGCAAAACGGGGCTGAGATACTAGGCCGAGGGGGCGGTCAGCCAGAGGTTGGAGTACCTCCCATTGCTGGTACTAAGCCTGCTACTATACGGAATACCGTTGTACTGTCAGGGACGAAGAAATGAGCTTAAGGACTGGTTCTGTCTTGAGAACCGTGAGTAGAAAGCCCACTGCGGATCAGCGAAGCCTGTTCCTCCAACTTTGTCAGCAGACTCTCCAAATGCTCCTTCGGAAACAATGCGCCAAACTTCCAATCGTTCTCTCTGAAATCCACATAGGCACAGTCCATCCTCAGTTCAGACGAGGCCTCTACGTCTGGTGCACCTATGATGAAAGGAAGACGGGCCCTTCCAAATACTGAAGATTGAAGAATGGCAAAGTCACCAAGAAGCTGACGCGCCCTCTCCATTTTCCTTTTGTGAGCTTCCCTTCCACGAAACAACTTTAAGTCAACCTTAGGTTTTCCATTCAGCAGAGTCTGATACAATAGGCTGGCCTTTCCCAGTTCTTCCGCAGCGACCATCGCCAAGAGCGCCGCGTGCTCAATGCTACCGTCGGAAACGAGGATCCGAGCGTCTCGCACGTACCGGCATATGTTTTCTAGGATCATCTGAATGCCCGGTCGCATCATCTCTTCAGAGACATGATGAATGACCAAGTTTAACTTCCTTCCCGAGGGCGTCGCTGTTTGGGCTCAGCCGTCAATTCTTCGCTGATCCTCACCGCCTTACTATCTGCTTCCAGACAATAAGGTTTCCCAGAGTGAGCCCAGATGCATGCAACAGGGTCATGCTTTGCATACAAGGCTTTTGTTACAGACATGTTGAACTCTGACATAGCGAATATCAAACATTAGGTCAGGAGTTTGTGAGATCGATGAATGACATTGAGGCTAGACTCGCCGACCTTCAGAGTAGAATGACCCAGCTGGAGACCAGTTTGGAGACGCTACAAGCAGACATGGAAAAAATAAGGAGAAGCACTGCGAAGAAGGCGGAGTATCTTGCCGATGCCCTTAACTTCACGATATTTTGTGTACGAGCTGAGAGCCGCCTAGTAGACACGTTCATTTTCCTATGGACCAGACCCACTTACCCACATGACCTAGCAGTAAAGTTCATCAACGCATGCTTAACCGACATGAAACATCTTCTCTGGATACTTGATGAACTAGAGAGGCACTTCAAGGAAGAGATCGGAAACAGAGAAGCCAAGGAAATGCGTTTGGGTTTCGAGAGACCTTTCTTAGCAACCTGCAATCGGGTCCTCCAGCGACTCATGATGCTCTCCAAGGACTCAGTCAGCTTTGATGAATTCCTCTCATTGACAGTTGACGGCGTCGGCATGAAAAACGTGAAGAAAGTAATGACGCCTAATGACGTGCTCAGAGCCTATGGAATCGAAAACAACATAAGGTACAAAGACTTCCTGTCCAAGCAAGCATTGACCGCGACGTTCAAGCGTTCGCCCTCTTGGACACTTTGAAGTCTAGTTCTGCAAGCCTATCCTCTGCAAGTTTGACTCTGTCCAGAGCAGGCATAACTATGCCGAGGCCGGCGCCTAAGACTGGGATCAAAGTCAGGAGAACCCAACAGGTCATTGCAGTCCCATATTCAGGTGAAGATGAGATCTCTGGGGGCATACGCAAAAATCCTTGGACGACCGCAACCGCGCCAAAGGCAACCAGCATCGTCATGAACACCCAAACGGTCGTATGAAAGAACTGCATTGCTGAACGTTGAGCCATCTCCAAATAGGATTTCTCGACCCAAATGCTTCCAAACCGATACCTTGTCCTCCTATAGGTGCAAGTAACGACCAACGACGCACCGATGATCCCTGCTACAACGACGCCATAGATCACGTCTAGATACGGAACTAGTCCATGTGGATCAACCAGCCTAAAGATTATGGTCAGTACGGTGAAATAGGTTAGCGAAGCTAAGTAGACAAACGGGTGAAAAAGCCTAGTCTTGCGACAATACCTTCTGAACTCTGCCGCGCTCTCAGGCTCTCTTTCCATTTTCATGAAAGGAATCGAAACGGCGAAGACGGCAGTTGCCACAATCAAGCCGCCCATGACTCCGTAACTCAGTGCAGTCTCAAAGGTCATCTTGCAATCCATTGAAGAAGCAACGAAGACCAACTTGTCTTCTGAGAGTTTGTCCTTGAGATGAAGGTATATGCTCTGCATGCTGGCGTTGATCTTCCAGTGAAGCAGAACTTGTGATAGCATGCTGACCCACGAGTAGAAGGCCACGAAGATCGTGCCCATCCATTCGCCTAACAAGCCAACCGATCTCAAACAGTCCTCCCCATGATACTGATTCTCAACAGGTAACTCAAATTGCTAGCAAATATGATTGTGCCCCATGGCAGCGCCTTAGTCACGTAGGTGGGATTCTATTCGAACAAGCTGCCTCATGAATTGACGTATGACTCCAAAATAGAATCCCGCAAGCATCAAGAAGAGTACGAGCGCCTGATCAGCCAAATGCAGAATCCAAGCCCTAGATTCCCTCACAATCAATGGTTGCTCTATCCACCAGTAACTCCAAGTGACAACCCACGCCCCTGTGATCAGTATGGTGGCCGTGTATGACAACAGTCGTACAAACTCAAGGTATCTCATGTGCATATGTCGCAAACGTTTCTGAGAGTATTCAGCAAGGTGAGTCCGTTCGGATCGAAGAAACAAGTACCAATAAGTTGAGACAGAAGTGATTGATCCCGCAGCTACAAAAACTCCCATAGACACCGTTTCAAGGAAATATGGCCGATGAATTGCTGGTAGAGTTCCAAGAGCGAAGAACGTCAGAGCATTCAGAAGCGCCGCCGTTCTCGTTCCTTGCATATCGTGAAAAATACTCCCCAAGATTTGGTGACGCGTGGTAATCAGGTATAACAACACAGCGGTGCTGAATCCGAGTATTCCTGCCCATATGTATGCATCTGCCACAGGTAGCTCAGGCCAAGTCGCAACCTCTTCGATCCTGTACGACGTGCCTACATCTGACACACTATGCAGCACACGCGTCATGTTTGCCAGTTCGTAGTAGAATTGGCTGTGTCCTCTCCTCAGAAGAAAGATGCACAGCCCGCCAAACAGAGCAATCATAAAGCCTCCCCAGTTAAGGCCAAGGTTCTCCTCTTTGGTTCGTTGCGCTGGCATCTGAATCCCCCTACACAGATACTTGCTAGAGCGCTGTACCTTGTTTTTCTGGTCTCTTCACAGTTTTTAGCCGGCCGTATGGTATGAGCCTAACCTCCTCATGAAGGCGGTCACTCCTCTCTGATCCGTTCAATTTCCCTCATCAGTCTAACAAAGTCATCTGGAACGACCGTGAGATGCCGGGCAATCAACTGCTTCACCTCTGGTGTAGGACGGACATTGAATTTCCTCAGTATTGATTCTAGCTCTTCTTTTCCCTGTCGCTTGGCTCCTAGAAGGTCTCTGACCTTCTCGTCAGTCACTCCACAGACTTCTGCTATTGCCCTCGACTCCAGTAGAAATGAATCGATCTCTTTCCTAGAAAGAACGAACACCCTGCTAGCGTCGATTTCCTTCTGCGTCTTCGCCCAATTCGATGCGTCTCCATCAAGGACAATGATGTAAGGTATTGGACTACCAACTCTTTTGGCGATCTCTGAGACATACTTCGCTGAGTTGACCGCCAGTTCTCTCCCGCCACCTCCAAGCCCTCTGAAAAGGTGAATGCTCAGATCGAACAATTCCCCCTCCACTTGTCTTCTCAAGAACTCTGAAATCACAGATCTATCATCTTCGCCTTCAACAAAGACAGCGCAACCACTAGGTTTCTGAGCCCATTCTTCAATCTCGCGTTCATCCGCTGATTCATCTTCTCCAGACCTCAGCTTAGCCCATGACTTGGTGAGCTCCTTAACGATGAGCCTAAGTCCCGACAAACTCGTCATTTCACAATTCTCACAATCTGCATCTATAAAGACCCAACTCCAAGCGTACACCGAGAACTGAAGATCTGCACTCATCTCCTTGTCGCAGTTATCACAACGCCCCCAACAACTTGCAGCAAAGTATCTCTCTGGGCCCATCTCGCGCTCATGAACTTCAGTCTGCTCAGGGCAATCGCCCCAGAGAAGGCTAGTTGCTCCACATGTCTCACACTTGACAGCCACTACCGCCGCCTCTAGATCAAATAACTCACAATAGTGAAAGACTGATTCATCTGCCGGCAAACCTACATAATCATCCGCCAGAAGGACATAGACAAGGTCTTTCATGAGAATCGACTCTTCTTTATTTCACCGCAGGAATTTAAGATTAGAGCGGACGAGGTTGTAGCTCAAGCGAACGCATTGGTGGGTGCTTGTTTATCAGAGAGACTTCTCACTCAGAAAGGACTTGAGGACGGCTAATGCTTACTAGGCGCGCCGGATACGGCGGGCCAAAGCCAGAACAAACCTTCAAGACGATATGTGTGGAGATATGGACGGTTAGTCGCGGACCCGTCGTCTAGAGGATCATACGTTGAATGGGTCTGGACAATCTGGTTTTGAGTAGCCTTTCCGCGCCACTCCAGTTCCCACCGAAACGCATTGCCCTTAATCGACAGATCGAATTGTTCCTTTTCCTCGATGTTCTTCTTCCCCTCCTCCTCCCTAGCCTCGATTTCTGTGGCGAGATTCGTTGCCGTGCAGGCATCGGCATGTCCTTGGCCTTCTTGGGCGAATCCTTCTGGTGTTAGCGCTTCCTTGACAGCAACAATGCGATCACGCCTAGCATTGCACCAAGTACCCAAACATTAAGTGCAGCCAGTCTTTCGGTGAGCCTCTCGATAAGTCGAATGAAAGAATCTATTACGTACCAGTAGGCCTCGATAAGCCCCACGAAAATGTCTGACGACACGCACGCGACCGCGACGTGCCCATAGAATAGAGCGAACAACACGAGTATGGTGGTTGTGCCTACGAAAATCACCTTCCCCACGATTTTCACTTCCATTCTACTAGCACTTGGTTGACAAAACTATGATATGAGCTCTTTTCCCGTATGTCGATCTGACATTTTCGTAAAGTGACCGACGCAGCGTGTGAACTGATTTTACATCCGCAAGTCCAAAGTACTTGTTGAAAGACATTGAGGGTGAACCAAGATGGGTATTAATCCGCTTTCTCTCCAAATCTCTGACCTATTGCAACTTCTTGGCACTCCAACTCAGCTACTCGTCTTTGGAGTGCTGGTCCTGATGTTGGCGTTCATAGGAAGAGGCGCTGCAAGAGGGCCGGCTACAGAAACCCCCTTTACAATACTCATGATCCTCGGCGCGATCATGATTGCGCTGGGGCTTCTCGGGTGGAGATAGGTAATGGTTCCTTATTCGTAGCAAAGCTGCGAGGCTATGCTAGTGCCTATCACCCTCTTCGATCTTTTGATGGTTATGTTTGTTACGATCCTTGTCATAGTGGTCTGGTTCTATGTCTTGCTTGCCGACGAAAGAGTAGACCTAGTCCTGAGGCCAGAACTTCCGAACTCGTTTCCATCGGACTTCCTGAGACACAGCTATGCCATAGACGTTCTGGTCTTCCTTCTAGAGTCTGAAAAGGAACAGAAGCCTGCTCGTTTGACCGGACTGAGAAGACGCATAATCCGTCCCCGTCCAGTCCGCATTGAACAGACCCATGTATCAAAGATTGCTGATATGATCGGGATCAGTCGAGCCACTGCACTGGATACCGTAGAGTATCTGCAGAAGATAGAATTCGTGAGAACGGGAATGCTAAGACAAAAAAGGTACGTCTCCTTGACAGACAAAGGACGAAATGCCGCCGCTTGGTCTGCACGAAATCTCTCTCCATCGATCTTGGACTACTTGCGATCGAAGTACGGCAAGTCTTGGTTCACTCGGCTTCTTGGCATTCGTGGGCCAATCAGACATCAACGTATCGAAGAGGAAAGACCTGAGAGTGCTGATAGGCAGAGTTAGGTAATAACGACAGTGTAGAATGTGTTCCCTAGCGTCGCCACTGAGTGCGGTTTACCGTCACCCATGCCTGCCTTGCGTAGGCTTGAACTGAAGGCGGAATGTGGCAGTCGTTGGCAATATAGATGATTGCCTCTTGGGCTCCGGTCAGCTCCTTGTAGCGAATTATCTGCGCTACGTCATCTGGTACCAACACTTCCTTGTCTTTGGCCTCGACAACGACTGCTTGCGCAACTCTCCCGCCAAAACGCCTGACCACATAGAAATCTACTCTCGACCCATCCGGCAACGGACACTGCTCAATGATCTCCCATCCGTCGAAGGCAGGATATCTTCTTCTTACAGTACTATAGACGTAGAGTTCAAAGGCTGTCCCTGACAAGCCGCTTTCCTCAACATACCCCCCTTGATTTTGAGTCGTTTGTAAAGGCTTAGGATTGCGAATAAAGTAGGTACACATATGGTCTTCGAGGTCTCCCTGTCACATTCAAAAGGAGTCAAGGACTCTGACAAGAGTTGGCAGAGTCTGCCTTCTTTTTGTCAATCTCTAGAAACCTTGCAAGGATGGTATCGACATGATTGAACAACTGACCAACAATTCCTAGATAACCTCCGGCTGCCAAGGTCGCGATCCAAATAACTCCCACCGCAATGGCAAGTCCGTAATCTCGAGACCACAAGATCGGTAATGGAACGCTTACGAATTCCTGAAGGGTGGTGGAAGCTGCCACAACAGATCCAGCGACCAAGCCTACCTGTACCATTTCTTGCAGACCAAACCTGCACCCAAACACCCACTCAAATCTAGAGAGCTACTTCGCGGAAAATGTCCCGTTGAAGTGATACCAGATCTTCCTGTACTGTGCCCTGTGCGATGTGGGCGCGAGAAGTCGGTGGTTCAGCCGCCCAACGTCACTCTATGTTAAGCCTCCGCAAGATGTGGACCATCGCTAAACCCACCATCGCAACACTTCGAATTTTTTTCAAAGATTTAGAAACATAGAAATACTCCATTGCATCTGAGATTCATGAGCAACAATGTCGTATCGACACTTATCATCAGGACCCTTCATAGGAAAGTCCGGGAAAGTAAGAGTTCGACCCCTCATGCCCGAGAAGCCAAGAACCGGGCGCTGTCCGCGTTGCGGGAGCTACACATATTCAACGGGAACAAGGATTCGTGTTCCTGCGGAACTTGAGGCTTGCCTAAGCATCCAACTAGTCGGCGGAACTAAGAAGTGGGTCTATGAGAATCGGCACCGCTGTCAAAAGTGCAAAGGACAATTCGGAGAATCTCAAATACTTGCCTTGCAGGGAAGCACCTAGACTCGTTGAGGCCTGCGCATCCACCATAAACATTGATGAGTTACAGTAGACTATCGCGCTCGGGAGAGAGCTATAAGAAGGCCGGCAATCGCAGCAGTCGGTGCTAGAAAGATAGGGTAGTTGTAAGGAAACATGCCTTGAATACAGGTAGCCATGTTGAACGGAACACCAGCAACGATCGAACTGAGCAGGTGCATCGCGAAGTATAGAAGCGCCGCCCCCAAGAAAACTATCAGTAGCACACCGACGAAGTACAAGGGTCTACGCATCTTGATGTAAGTCAGCAGCTTCTCCCTATGAGTTGGATGCTTGTATTCCTGCTTGTCGAAGTCTTTCAAGATCGATGCTGCTGCTCTGAGTCTTTCTAGGGATGGATAGACGAACAGTTTCGCGAGATTCGCAGATGCAAGCAATGTACTTTTGTTTTTTGAACGGATTGCTTGCAGGAGTCTTCCATGAATTTCTTCGCCAAGGTTCGAAAGCACCTGATAGACTTCTTCACTTGTCACCCTCCAAGATGTCAGACCTCCCTTCGAATTTAGCAAGCCCTGAGCAACTTTCCTCATGAGTCTTTCCGCCTTGCCGAAGTTCCCTTCTTGGATCGCCTCATATGAACCGATACAACGAAGAAGGAACCTATCCTCCATTGGAAACCTCTCGATCAGACCAATGGCCCACCAAAAACTGATGCCTGCGGCTCCCAAAAGACCGATTTGCAGAAGATTCGCGATATTTGTAGGCATCGATGTGAAAGTTGGCACAAGCAATGCCATCCCAAGAGCAGCGAGGCATACAGGCGGAATGAAGATCGCTTCTGCTATCTCGAACCTTACCAGTCTTACATCCTTCTCTTTGTCTCTCAAGCGGTTGACTATGACCCCGGCAAGATCAGCCTCTTTCCCCTCGCTTGTAAGAGCATAGTTTCCTCCGCCTTCACTGGGAGGACGCCAGATCAACCTCTCGTCTTCGAGAATCCTGAATGCATCGAGTAATTTCTCCATCGATATAGGGCGATCACGCTTGCGGTAATAATGCTGCTCTATGTCATTGGGGTGAATGACATCGCGATCTTTGTTCTCTCCGTCTGTCCGGTTCTTAAAGAGATCGAAGACTTCACATGAAATATCAAATAGCTCAGGATCAATCATATTCGACCCGCTCGCCAGAAGTAGGTTGTTCGGACTCAGTTATAATCCTAAATACGGAACACGTGTGGTCGGGGTTATCACCGCGCCAATAAAGCAAGCGGTTTGATGTGTTGAGAATACTCTTCTTAATAAGTGCCCCCAGATAGTACTGGGCATGCGCCGAGCGCCTTACAAAGAGAGTGGGATTCTCCTCATAATCACTTGGGTTCATGCCTAATTGACCAGAGTCCTAATGGGGAGCCTCTGATGGAAGTTGTGAGTCGGGTCTTACCTTTCTTCTTTACTAAATCCCTGCACGATTCCGGGATGCGCAAGCCAATCGTGACTACGGCCTTGCAAACCCGATGAGATTAAGTTACACGGCTGCAATTGAGAAGTCTGAGGTTCTTCGGGGTTGTCGTCTACGCTTCGTGACCGGCGCTATTGGGATATTGCGGATTACGTAAAACGAAGACTTTTCAACAAGCTGCGTGAGGCAACTCAACGCGTAAACTACTTGGATTATCATGAATACAGACGTGCCTTCCAAGACATCTATGATTCGCTCTTCTACGGCCGGCCGGCCGTTCACTGAGAGATTGAAGAGAAAGTGTTCCTCTATCTGATTTCAGACTCAATTTTCAATCGCCTTCATATCGGGATCTTATTGAGCCATTTGCGTCCTTTCAATACTTGTAGATAGATTCCTCTTCCTCGTTGGAGT
>Ga0315312_1001619_pt1 | contig 17088 bp, 15 predicted proteins | sample TDP7_MG_FD_203629 | JGI IMG/M metagenome (GOLD analysis project Ga0315312, IMG submission 203629) | Freshwater sediment microbial communities from Lake Towuti, South Sulawesi, Indonesia - TDP7 | ecosystem: Environmental > Aquatic > Freshwater > Lake > Sediment | place: Indonesia: South Sulawesi... | reverse complement strand
GGTAGACGCCCAACAAAAGAGTCTCTTGCTCCTTTCGAACTCTTTGCACATCAAGCTGCAGTTGTGATTGAAAATGCTCGTTTGATTAGCGACTTGGAGAAAGCACGTTCTCAGATAAAGGAGTATGCGGAAAAACTCGAAACGAAAGTGGAAGAGAGAACTCGAGATTTAAGAGAAAGCGAAGAGAAGCTTAGAAGCATATTTGCTGCCTCTCCAGATGCAATCACAGTTGCTGATTTAAATGCGAACATAATTGAATGCAATCAAGCAGCATTAGATTTGTATCGTTGCCCATCAAAAGAAGATGTGATTGGCAGAAGTGGGTTTGAATTCATTGCAAAAGAAGACCATAAGAGAGCAATGGAAGATATGAAGAAAACTTTGGAGAAAGGCCCAGGAAGAAACATTGAATACACTTTCTTAACCAAAAATGGGCATGAATTCCCAGCGGAAGCATCTGCAAGCGTTATACGAGATGTTTCAGGCAACCCAACAGCTTTTGTAGCGATAACTAAAGACATCACAAAACGCAAACGAATGCAACAACAACTTCTCAAATCCGAGAGAATGGCCGCCATTGGAGAAATAGCAGCAATGGTGGGGCACGACTTGCGGAATCCCTTAACTGGTATTAGAGGAGCTGCGTACTACATTAAGATGAAGTGGGGTTCAAAACTAGACAAGAAATCAAGAGAGATGCTTGACCTCATCGAAAAGGACATAGAATACTCCAACAAGATCGTAGATGATCTCTTGGACTTTTCGGGGCTGATACAATTACAGCGAGGCATTGTTGACATTAAATCTCTAGTAAGCGAGGTGCTGTCTGAAACCGAAGTGCCTAAGAAAGTGAAAGTCCTAAACCTTACAAGGAAAACTCATAAGGCATCTCTTGACGCTGACCAAACAAAAAGAGTTTTCAAAAACCTAATGAAAAATGCAATCGATGCTATGCCAAAAGGCGGAACACTCACAATAAAATCAGAAAAAGAAAAACATCACATAAAAATCTTTGTAAAGGATACTGGTGAAGGAATACCTAAGCAGAATTTGAGCAAAATGTTCACGCCTCTTTTTACAACGAAGGCAAAAGGTGTAGGTATGGGGCTGTCAATCTGCAAACGCTTGATTGAAGCACACGGAGGCACAATCACAGTGAAAAGTGAGGAAGGAAAAGGTACATGCTTCACAGTAGTTATGCCAATTAGCGAACAAAAAAGAGTTGGAGGTGAAAAAACATGGGAGGAAAAAGAAACATCCTTATTGTCGATGACGACCCTAGCATTAGAAAAACTCTCACAGCCATATTAGAAGAAAAAGGCTACGATGCGGAAGCGGTTGAGAATGGAAGAAAGGCAATAGAGAAAACTAAGACAAAATTCTACAATCTAGCCTTAATAGATATTCGCCTACCAGACATGGAAGGCACTAAACTATTGACTGAAATGAAAGAAACTTTACCAAGAATGGTAAAAATCATGATAACTGGTTATCCGTCTTTACAAAACGCAGTTGAAGCCCTAAACAAAGGAGCACATGCCTATATCATTAAACCCATCGACATAGACAAGGCGTTAGCCACTATAGAAGAGCATCTGGAAAAGCAGCAAAAAACCCAAAAAATGACAGAAGATAGTCTTGTAGATTTCCTTGAAACACGAGTGCGCCAACTTGAGCGAGAAAGAGTAGCAAGATGAAAAAATACGATACACTTTTTTTTAAAAATCAAACCATGTTCTTCCATCTTGTCCTCAATGTTTCTGGATAGAAATATCCATAAGAATTCCCGTGACTTTATGTGACTAACATTCGCGTAAACGTGTGAGAAAAGATGTTGAGAAAGATTAGAGTTGTTCCCTTGGCCGCGGAGAGTTTTGGCGTTAGGTCAATGTGCACTTATGTAGAGACGACAGATATGAAGATTCTTTTAGATGCAGGCGTTTCGTTGGCGCCATCGCGTTTTGGTTTTCCGCCTCACCCAAAAGAGTATGAGGCGATTATTGAGTGTCGCAGAAAGATAACTGAGGCTGCGGAGAAGTCGGATGTTGTGACACTGAGCCACTATCATTTTGACCATCACACACCCTCTTATACAGATTGGTTTTGCAACTGGTCTTCTGCAGAAGCCGCAAGACAAATCTATGAAGGAAAGGTTGTTCTCGCAAAGAACTATAAGGACAAAGTGAACGCCAGCCAAAGACGTCGAGGATGGATATTCAACAAAACCATAGGCAAATATACAGAGAAAGTTGAGAGTGCAGATGGCAAGACATTCGAATTTGGCAACACTAAACTAAAGTTTTCCGAACCTGTCTTTCACGGACCCACAAACTCTCTGTTAGGTTGGATTCTAATGACAACAATAGAATGCGACGATGAGAGAATATTATTTGCATCTGACGTTCAAGGCCCGATGCACAGCCCAACTTTAGACATTATCCTTGCCCAAAAACCTCAACTCATTATAATCGGTGGACCACCAACCTACTTAGCTTGGACCAAAATTGAGGAAGAACATCTGGAACAAGGAATGAAAAATCTGGAAACTATAGTGAGACATATTCCAGTCACAGTTTTAGAACACCACCTCCTAAGAGACGAAAAATGGACAGAACATTCGAAATCAATTTTTAATGAAGCAACAAAAACTGGGCATAAAGTTGTCACAGCTGCTGAGCATACACAAAAGGAAAACAATCTCTTAGAGCTTAAGAGAAGATATCTGTTTGAAACTGATCCGCCTAGTGCCCAATTTGAGAAATGGATGAAACTACCACTTTCGGAGAAAAAACTGGTTAAGCCACCTATTTGATGTGAGAACGGCTGAGCGGTAAAAAAATAATTTTGGTTCCTCTTCTCCCTTCTCTTCTCAGCCGAACACCTTATTATCGCATATATGAGCAAATAAGCCTTGTGAAGCTTTTTTCTAGTTTCACTTTTTTGAATTAGGGTTAGCTCTCTTTCTTTGGAACAAGGATGGCGTTCACGATTCCATCTTGTCCTGGTCGAGAAGTTACTCGTGCAATACCTAAAGGAGTTTCAATCATTGTTCCTCTTGTAATGACGCCTCGACGGTCATAATCCACGTTAGCTGGATTCTTCACCACTCGTGTAATCTCAACTTTTTCAGTTTTTCCAGTTGAGGGATCAGAAATATTGGCATGCGATGCGGTTAGTAGACGAATCTTGATGTTACCTCCTCTTCTGCGGCTGACTTTCTTTTTTGTTTCTCCCATTAAAGTTTCTGTTGGAAACGCCCCTTTTTCAAATCTTCTCTTCACTCTGAATCGGCGTTTTTTGCCGCCTGAGAGTTTCTTCTTATGTAGATCGCCATGCCATACGGACAAGTTTTTAACGCCTCTCAATGACTTTCATCAGACTAACAGAACACTCCATATAAGTTTATCCCTAGACTCCCAGCGTTTATTCCCTAACTCTGCAATTTTGCAAAAGTCGTGGGTCTGCGGTAGATTTTGATGCCATCGCGTTCAGTGACATATTCAAAGCCTACTTTGAGCCGTTGTTGATCTTCCTCTAAGGCTGTTGCGGTCGCAACATCATAGTTATTTTCTTTGAAGTAGATGAGCTACGCGTACTTCGTTGTGTTTTCTATGCACACGCGCTTACTGGGAAGATGAACGCTCACGAACGCTAGTTAAGATGTGATTCTGCATGCGCAGATGCACTCGGTGTTTTGCTGCAATAAAACCTACAAGAGCTAGAAGGGAAGCCAGTATGGGCATTATTGTGCCAATTGGTGATTCTGGAATTACGAAAAATGCAGGCATGACTGTGAAACTTTTGAACCATACATATCCAAGCAGAGAAACTTGCATGTCATAATCTCCTAACTGCTGAGTACTTCCAGCATGCATACTCTTCGGTTGTTCAATAAGCGCTTGTAGTAATAGCACCATTCTTTCCTTCGTTCTTTCAGATTCTTTAAGGGATAAGATTGTTATGTTTCCTTCGCGAAAATCAATCTGCGCGTTTTCAAGATGAGAAAACACAAAGTCATCAGGATAGACCTTTGACACAGATCCTCCTCCAAGGGGGATGTATATGCCAACTATCGATCGCTCACCGTTCGGTTGGACGACTATTATGGATCCAATTCCACCTGTGTCAGATGTTACTGTTATGGTTGTCTTGCCTCCAGAATGCGGTATCACCGTTGGTGTGCAGGTCACGCTGATTGTTGATGCCTTGGCTAAACTGATAAACAGAATAGCATTTAATGCAACAAAGATCGGCAGCAAAAACCTTTTTCTCGTCATTTCATAACCTCAGCAATGTCTAATGTGTTGATTACGACTTAAACATAAATCCATATGGAAAATTACATTAACTTTTCTATAGGGCATACGTTTCTGTACCTTCTTTTTGAGTTGAGTTTTCTGTTCACTATTCAATTACTTAGGATATGTACATCAATTCACTTTCTTAGTCTGAACATAGAACAAAGGCCACAAAGATGAGGAATGTAACATTTATTTTCGCATATACAGACTCTTTAATAATTTCCGATAATAGTAAATCTAACCATTCCAACAACTAATAGTGGGAAAAACATGACAAGGAAAATGAGATGTTTCATTCTTTTAGCATTTGCATTTTTAGCTCTGACGCCTTTCTGTGCCTTTCGCTTCATGGTCTCAGCGGAACCAAAAAAGGCTAGTAGTATAACATGTGAGATTTCGCCTGACGTAATAAGATATGGCGAATCCGTTAATATCTCAGGCAGACTAACCGATCTGTCGACAAGCGTAGGGTTGCAAAGAATTATTAACATAACATATTCTGAAGACAATGGTTCGACATGGAACCAGCTAAAGGAATTGGACAACGAACTGACAGAATATGGCAACGATATCTGGACGAACGAAACTGGACGCTATGGACCATATACTTGGCACCCAGAACGTATACCTCACAACTTCTTGGTGAAAGCATTCTTTTATGGAGATGAAGAATATGAACAAGTCAATAGTTCCATACAGACCTTAACTGTAACGCTTCCGCCAAATCCACCAGTAGAAATTCTTAACCAAAGATCGTACACGTGGTACAATACGACTTTCTGGATAGTTGGTGAAGTTCAAAACGTTGGCACAACAAATTTGGAATGGATCAAGATGACGGCAGTATATCATGATTCCGTTGGAGTAATAATTGGTACAGATGGATTCTATATCCAATCGCGTTTGATCACTCCAGGGCAAAAATCGCCATTCATAACGTTTGCGGGAATATCATACTCAAGTTCGATTAACGCTTCATTGATTGCTAGTTACGAACTTGTTGTGCGAGCATATTCGTCTACTACAGAGGAACTGTACATGGGTCTGCAAGTAACAAGTCAGGAGACTAGTTACGATGATTGGGGGAACTATCATGTTTCCGGTGAGCTAAAGAATAATGGTATGCTCTTCGTCGAGTCAGTAACAGTAATAGCTACTTTCTATGGATCAGATGGAAAGGTTGTTGATACATGGTTTGGTTTGCCAGATCCAAATCAACTGAACCCAAATGAGACTGCCACATTTGACATAGAATTATACAAGAGCAGATTGGAGGCTATAGGTCCAATAGACCACCATATCCTGCAAGTTGACTATTACATAACAAAGATCCTAAGCTCGATTTCATGCTCAGTTTTTCTTTCAGACACCCCCCATGGAAAAGTCATTACAGTCACAGGCGTAATTTCACCAGTTCCTGGAGCGGTGAACGTTACTTTAACCTTCACGAAACCTGACGGCACTTCATTTACAGTGATAGTGACAACAACTTCTGATGGACTGTTCACTTACACTTTCAAGCCTGAAACCTCAGGTGAATGGAGTGTAAAAGCTAGCTGGCCTGGAAGCGTCAACTACGAAGGAGCCACTAGCCGTTTAGTCCCTTTTATCTTTGAAGGTGAACATGCAATCGTGACACTGACTCGAGAAACCCCCCAACCGGAAACTCTAGTCGTAGCAGTAACCGTTGGAGCAGCTGTATCAGCTGGATTTGCTGCCCTAATGGGATTTAGCGGTTTTGGGCAGTCTGTGAGCTCAGCAATATCAAGGCTAGGGATTCCTGAGTGGCTTAAAGATTTGCTTCAGCCTTATCTCGAAGAAACATTTAAGACAGTTTCTCAGGAGGAGTTGGAAGCCATTATGAAAGCTCCATTAATTACACGAAGAGAAGCAGCTACAATAGGGGTTTCCGCCTTGGTCGTGGCGATAGTTTTTGGGTTTGTGGAAGCTAACGGCTTACCATGGTTTCTAGACCCTTCAGTACTTATCGCTGTTATCCCTCTTACATTGCTCACTGCAGGAATAATAATAGTCGCTCAAGAGTTTTTTGGAGCTCTAATACCAAAAATGTATAAAATACGAGCAGAATTCAAGATATGGTTGTATGGGCTCATAGCTTTTATAATCTCGGGACTCCTCTTCAAAATCCCATTCTCGACCCCTGGAAAAGCCAGTTACCAAGGTAGTAATGTTACGAAGCAGATTAGTGGGATAATCGTCATCTCAAAGATGCTGTGGCTGCTAGCATTATTGATACCCTTCTCCGCTTTGATTATGTTAGGCTTCAAGACAATCGGCGACACTGGGTTGTTAGTGAATCTGATGGTGATCGCTTACTCACTCATACCTCTGAAACCGCTAGAAGGCAAGGAAATCTATAACTACAGCAAGAAAGCGTGGTTGGCCTTTTTTGTTCCAGTGCTGTTACTTTTCAGTACGTATATCCTCAACTTGTGTCCTTATATAGTGTATCTAGCCATAGGATTTATCTCAGCACTTTTATGGATAGTGATCTTTTATCAAACAAGGCCCAAAAAGGAATAGACCACCCTCTTTCCTCACACTTCAATAGAGACCAATCATCGAATATATTACGGTTTTTCTATATCCTTCGCGTGCTATTGGGCATTAATGGTAATTATTCACCTTTAGTAGAGCCCTCTCTCATCGCTTCAGGTTTTGCAAAATCTTCAAATGCGCTTTTTAGCTGGCGTTTCATGGTTCGCAAATCATGGCTTAAGCCAAAATAGTCGGCAAAAAACTCTGTCGTCTTAATCATCCTTGACCTTCCAACTCTTTCACGAATAATCAACCCTTGATCTTCCAGTTCTTTAAGATGCCCGTAAGCGTGTTCACCTCGTACATCAATTACTTGCGACTGAAGAACGGGTTGTCTATAGGCGATGTATGACAAGGTTTTTAGAGGTCCCATTGGAAGAAGTGGTCTCAATGAAAGCCTACGAACACGAGGAGTATATTCGGACTTCAATTGTAAAACAAAGCGTTTATCGTCCAATTTGAGAACTTCAAGGGCGGTATCACGTTTTTTATATTCGCCTCTAAGAGTTTCTGCCAGTTTCTCGGCTCTTTTTTTAGACCGGGGTTCAATAAGTGAACTTAATGTCTTCAGGTCAAGGGGGCGACCTGCCACGTAAAGTGCTGCTTCTATTAGAGCCAAGTCATGTTTGAATTTTTCTTGTCCAGACAATTCAGACTGTTCAGACAACTTCTCTTTCTGATTCTGCAAGAGATTCTCCTTCTGAAGGGGTTATGTAAATTTCATCATGGTCTTCTTTTTGCCAGAGACTGACTTTCCCCTTTTGCGCAAGAAATAGTAGAGTGATAAAGGTTTTTATCGCTTCCAATTTTGCGAGTCCAACGATAAGTTTGGATAAAACAACTATTTTTTCTCTGTTTGCAAGTTGAATTATGGAGTAATATAGATTCTTCATTCTGTCTTCAATTTCAATCAAATACATGTCGACAAGGGGAACAATCTCGGTAAATGGCAACAATGGTTCCTTAGGCGCTTTTATAGGAAATAGACGTTCGCCTTTCAACACCTCATCTAGCACATTTAATAAATGCTGAATTGTTGTGGAGGTTAACTCATAACGGAGCGGAAGGAAAAGCGGCGGAGGCAAAAAGTCTGGAGGAGGCTTGGGAGGTGTCGGTGGTTCCTCTAGTTTCAGCAGAAGCTTGGTCTTCAAAAGGTATATTGTGGCGGACGAATCAAGTGCAACTCCTGAAGCTCTAAAATTGACTTCTCCTCTCCTTTCCATCTCTTCTAAAAAAGATGAGAGAAGGAAAGAAATATTGATGTCCCATGGGTGTATTTTTTGGAATTTATGTAACTCAAAAAGGATGTTCAATGGCGGTGTGAGGTAGAAAGGTTTCTCAAGTGAGGTTGACAAGGCAGAAGCCACTAGGCCGCCTCCTGAACGATTTGTCTTGACGATTCCTTAAAAGTCGCAGAAACAACATGAGATATTCCGTTGCGTTCATACACTCCATATACTTTTTCAGCTTTTTGAATCATTTCAGGTTTCAAGGTAATAACGAGAAATTGTGATTTCGCTGACTCCTCAGCCAAGAGCTCTCCTAATTTGCTGATGTGAAATGCGTCTAGATGAGCGTCTACCTCGTCGAATAAGTAAAATGTAGCTGGCGTAAAGTCTTGCAGAGCAAATATGAATGCGACTGCGCTTACTGATCTTTCACCGCTGCTTGCTCCGCTGACAAGGATTGGAAGCTTTCCAGTAAATTGCACAATCATGTCTATTCCACCAGTGAAGGGTTCTTCGGGATTCTCTAGTTTCAAAGCTGCTTCTCCGCCGTCTGTGAGTTTTGAAAAGTATTTGCTGATTTTTTCGTTTATTCGGTTGAAGGCGTCCATGAAAACTTTATGTTTCTTGCGTTCTATTTCTTCCATGAAAGAAATTATGGCTTGTTTTTCCTTCTCCAACTCGTTCATACGTATAGATAACTCTCTATAGCGTGAAATTTGCTCAGCATAATGCAATGGGGCTAGTTGATTTACTGCTCCTAACCTTTCTAACTCTAGTCGCATGAGTTTAAGTGATGACTCCGCCATTTGAAGTTGTTCCGGCAATACTTTCACGGGCTCCATGTAGCCAAACTCCTTCAAGCGACGAAAGTCTTGATCCAACTGCAACTGGAAAGTCTGTGCTTTAAGCTGAAGACTATTAAGTATTTGACTTGCTTTCTCATGTTCTTCATCATATCGTTTCAATCTATTGTCAATATAGTCAATTTGAGAGGTGAAGCGTTTGGATTCTGCTCTAGCGTTTAATACAGAGCGAGATAGCTCTTCCTTAGATTTTTCCAGTTCTGCTAATTCTTTTTCCAAAGCCTGCTTTTGTTGAGTTGCTTCAAGAACTTCTTTCTCTACTGTAGAAAGTTGATGTTCTACTTTTCGAAGTTGAATTCTAATGTTATCTGCACCTATTTTGAGGACATTAGTTATTTTTGATTTGAGGGTTAAAAGTTCTGTATCCATACTACCGAGCGCTTGTCTTGACGCAATGATTTCGTCTGCTAACCTTTCCCGCTGGATTTCCATCTCCTGAATCCGCGATAAATCTACTTTCTGCTGTAGAATGCTTAGTTCGTTGCGTAGTTTTTGCATTTCTTTCCGGATTGCGTCACGATGCGTTTTCTGAAGAACTACGTCTGTCCTTTCTTTTTCAAGATGCCCCTGAATATTCAGTATTTGTTTGCCAATGTGTTTTACATTCTGTTCAGTGGTCTTAATGTTTCTTCGTATTCTGGCAATTTCCCCTTCCATTGTGCTAATCATTTCTGTTAATCGGGTAATCTCTACTCGCGTTCTGTCGATGTCTTCTTCTAAAGTTGTTATATCAGTTTCTCTTCTGGTCAAATGTTCTTGAAGTGCTTTGACGGCTTGGTCTAGGCTTTGCACCGCGTTTTCACTGGGGATTATTGAGGAGAAATCTATAGGGGCTCGATAGTAACCGCATTCAATGCCGCCTCCTGGCTCATACAAGTCTCCATTTACAGTCACAGCTCTATAGCCGTCGCGAGAAGCTGCAAAAGCCGCTTTATCATGTCTTGCTATGAAAGTATCTCCAAAAACAAACGTCACCGCACGCGCATACTGCTCGGAATATTTGACAAACGCAGAGGCAGCGCCGCTTACTTCCTCGATTTTCGGAGTTGTGGTTATAGGCTTTATGTTAGACAAGCCTTGAAGTGGGATGATTTTGATTCTGCCAAGTTTTAGGCGTCTCAATGTTTCCGTACAAGTAAAGGCTGTATCAAAGTCTTGAACTACTATGGAGTCTAACCAACCTGCTGCAGCCGCTTCTATTGCACGTTCATAACCTCTATCCACCTTTATCAGGTTTCTGAGACGCCCATGAACGCCTGAAATTACGCCTAATTCTCCTAGCTCCTCAATATTTCGCAATGCTTTTTCTTCTTTGGCAATTTTCTCAGCTATCTCTCTCTGAGTTGCAAATTCTACAACTGCTTCCCGAGCTGACTTTGCAATTTTGCCTGCGTCAACGATTTCCTTTTCTACAGCTTCTTTCTGCGCGATTTTTCTGTCCAATGTGCGCTGAAGTGCTTCTAGCTGATTTTCCTGTTCTTTCTTTACTCCATGAAGGTCGCTGAAGGACTTTTTCAGTTCACTTAGAGTAGACACAAACTTTTCTTTTCGTGTGTTTAGGTCGTTCATTCTGCGAGAAAGAACTTGCAGTGTTGCTTGGCTTTTTGCATAGTTATTTCGCAGTTCATTGAGGTCTTGGTTAAGGTCATCTAGTTTCTGCTGGGTTTCTAGTATTTTTTTGCTGTTTTCTCCAAGATTCGCTCGTAGACTCGCGATTTCTTCAGAAATTGTGCCGTGTTGCGTTTGTTTGGAAGCGATTTCGTTGGCTAGTTGGTCATGAGTTTTTTCAAGTTCGCGAATTCTTTTTGTGTTTTCTGAAATTTCGTTTTCAATGGCTGTTAACTGTTGAATATTGTTGTCTCTGACCTTGCGAAGTCCTTCGTTGCTTGTTTTTCCAGCATCTATTTTTGTTGTTAGCTCGGTTAATTTTGATTTTAGGTCGCCTATCTTGATTTGAACCTCGAGGACTCGTGTTCCGCTTTCTTCAACCACTTCGGAACTTAGCTGCGACCATTTTGCTTCAATTTCGTGACGTTGAGTTCTCAAGCCTTCTCTCAGTTGTCTCAGTTTCTCGACTCTCGTTGAAATTTCTTCGATTTTGAATGAGAGACCTGTGACTTCCTTTTTGATTTCTGCAATTTCATGGGAGATTTTCATGGCTTCAAAGTGCTTTATTTCACTTTGAATAAGTGTGTATCGAGTAAATTCGTTGCGTTCTCTCTCCAAGTCATCTACTCTTTTCTGCACCTCGTCTATTCTGCCCATCGCGGTTCGAATTGAGATTTCGGCGGCTCGAAGTTTTTCTTCTGCCTCAGCTTTTTCGGCATCATATTGCCCGATACCGACTAAATCTTCTACGACCTTTCTACGTTCAATGGGAGCGATTTCAGCCATGCGCGTAATTGTTCCCTGAGCAACCACATTATAGCCAGAAGAACTAATCCCCGCCATTGACAAAATGTCAATAAGATTAGCCCTAGAAACTCTTCTTCCGTTAAGCCTAAAGACGCTTTCACCATTTCTACGAAGTTCACGAGAAATAGTCACGGTACTCGTTTCAACAGGTATGCGGTTGTCGCTGTTGTCAAATTGTATAACAACCTTTGCACTCTTTGCTTTTTCAACCCCTGCATCTGGAGAACCATGAAATATTAATTTCGCAAAATTTTCAGCACGGAGCCTTCTGGAACTTAATTCACCTAACCCAAATAGTATAGCGTCGACTATGTTGGTTTTTCCACTTCCATTTGGTCCAGTAAAAACTGTAAAGCCCTTGTCTAAGATAATGTGGGTGGTTTTTGGACCTCCAAACATCTTAAAGTCTTTTAACTCAACTTTCTTTATGAATGGCGTTGCGAAGCCGCCTCCTCTTCTCTTTGATTAATCAAGTTATCTAAGATTCCTCTATAACACTATTCTATAAATAAAATCAAGTCGTTTTAACTGTTTTGTATGCAAAGGACTCAAAGTTTTCGTTATCTTCTTATGTGACGAAATTTTGCGGCCATTTTTTTGACAAACGCCTTTACATTTTCGTCATCGCCATAGACGAGCATATATCCGTCCTTTTGTATTTTGTGTGACAGACTGTTTTCTTTAGCGAGTTTTTCAATTTCTCCTTGAGGTGTGTCTTTTGAAATTTGAACTCGCACCCAATGCTTGTCTCTTGGAAGCCCTGGAACAAACCTTGCAGACTCTTCTTTCTTTTTAGAAACCTTTCTTCCAGCTTCTTCAAGTTTTTCCATCCACTTTGCTGCAAATTTTGGTCCAACTTTCTCTTGTGCCATAGAAATTAGTTGAACCTCTACGCTTTCTAGGTACGTTTCAATCCTTTGAATGTTTTCGATGTGTGCGGTATCAGCCTTGAAAACCTGTATCATTGTTTTGGCTGAGCGCAGATCACTCATGACATTGGCTGGAATGAGTTGCCCTTTTTTTCGAAGTTCGGTAATTAAATCTGCGAGAACGTTCCATACTTCTTCGTAGTTCATTTTCATCGCCTTAAATTATTTCTAATATCTTATTTTTATATTGTGGAGTTTCAATTGTTTCCATTCACGTTCGAGAACTGCATATGAGGCTTTATCGAGAACTATCCTTTGAGGCTATAATTTTTCGTTTCTTCAGGTCTTCGGCTGTATCTTTAAGTCCAAGTTCGACTAATCTATTGTATGTTGGTTTTCCTTCTTTGTCCCATTCTCTGAGGCGGTAGTATTTATCTAGACATTTTTCAAAATCTTCCTTGGAGATGAAGGCTTTGCAGCCTTTTGCCTTTCCTTTCGGAGTTTGTTCATTCATTTGTCTTGGTGGTAGCCTATCATCTTTGCGGCTGAAACCTTCTCTTACGTTAAATGCTCTTGTAAGCGTGTGGATTCTTTCGCCAGTTTCTAGGTAGTCGTCTGGAGTCAGTTTCCATCCAGTTACTAGATTAAGCAGATTTATTATTTCTTCCCATTCTATGTTTAGGAACATGCATAAGCCATTTGAATCGCGGAAATCTGCCTTGTTCTGTGATGTGATGAATTTTCTAACCTTTCTAATTGCAGACGTTTTTGGCGGTTCTGAGCCGCTAACCCAGCCTTTTGTGTGGAAGCCTCCGCCTTCGCAGAGTGCATACATTAAGCCTCTGCCCCTCACGCCACGAGCTTCCCATGCTGGCAGTTCCACACCTTTCACATGACACGCAAATCGTTTAGAATTTTTTCCAATTTTTTCTGCTGCTCTTTTGACTCCTTCTGCTAGTAGGTTGCCTATTCCCTCCCTGTAAGCTATTTTCCATATAAGTGGCATCATTGCTTCTGCATTTCCGAAGGTTGGTTTGAGTTCGTTTAGTTCTTTGGTTGTTAGGATGCCTCGTTCGTAGCATTCCATCGTGAATCCTATGACTACGCCTGTTGAAATTGTGTCTAATCCAAGTTGGTCACATAGAAGATTGGCGTATGCGATTGCGCCCAGGTCGCTTATTCCACAGTTTGAGCCCATCATGCCTAGGGTTTCGTATTCGGGACCCACAAGCGTTGTGCCTTTCCATGGTCCAGACTTTATAACTGAACGTTTGCCACATGCTCTTGTGCAGTTGTAGCATGACACGTCTTTTACGACTATCCGTTTGCGCATGGTTTCGCCGTTAATTTTTTCCGCTTCTTCATACCAGCCTTGCTGAAAATTTCTTGTAGGTAATGAAGAAGTGTCTTGGGCACCTTGTAGTACGCCTGGCGTGCCTAGTCGGTCAACTCGGTTTTTCTTGTAGATTTCAGCTACAGCCTTTTGGAGTTTCTTTGGCTTGGCTAAGGGTACTTGCTTTGTTCCATATGCTGCTATGGCTTTTAGTTTTTTTGAGCCGAGAACTGCGCCTGCGCCTCCGCGTCCAGCGTTTCTATAAAGGTCGTTTGTGACACATGCGTAGCGGACTAGGTTTTCGCCTGCTTGCCCAATAGAAGCGATTGAGGCTTTTTTGTTTATGTCTTTGTGGATTATGTCTTCTGTTTCGTATGTTGTTTTGCCCCATAAATGCTCAGCGCTGAGGAGTTGTGGTGTTCCATCGTTTATGTATAGGAAATGTGGTTTGTCAGCTTTCCCTTCTACAGCGACCATATCATAGCCTGCAAAGCGAAGGTATGGACCGAAGAATCCGCCGCTGTTGGTGTCCACATAACTGTTTGATAAGGGCGATTTGGTAACTATGGTATAGCGGCAGCCTAAGGGGACTGGTGTGCCGTCAAATGGACCTGTAGCGAATACAACAATATTTTCTGGTGAGTATGGGTCTATACGTGGCGGAACCATGTCGTAGAGAAGTTTGGCGCCTAATCCTTTTCCTCCGATGAATAGTTTTGCCAAATTGGGCGATAAGTTTACAGTTTTGAGTTTTCTTTTTGTCAGGTTGACGTGTAGGATTTTGCCCATGTAGCCGAACATGGCTTAGTTCTCCTTGTGGCGAAAGAGTAAGCAATAGTTTGAATGTGGAAAATAAGGGTTTTGAAATGGGTTCTGTGAATTTACTAGTGGCTGTGAAGACTAGGTCTAGCAAAGTGTCTATAGCCCCCTTATATATAGATGGATATCAGATGGATATCAGATGGATTGCAGAATCTTGAAGTGAAAAAAGAGGGAGTTGCCTAGTCTATTTTTTGCTTTTTAGGATTCCGCCTGTTGCGAAATGGGTTTTTGGCATGTCGTTGAATTCTATCCAGATGTCTTCTTTGTTGACTTTTAGTATTTCTGCTGTGGCGTCTGTTATTGCTTTGGCTAGTTTTTCTCTTTGCTCTTGGGTTCTTCCTTCAACCATATGTACCTGAATAAACGGCACAACACGTCACCTCTATGACTTGCCTCTAGTATCTCTAGCAAAGGTATCTAGCCCCCCCTTATATATAGGTGATTTCTTGTTTTGTGTTTGAGTGGTTGGTCTTGTAGGGAAGGTTTAAGTGTTTTGTAAACAGTATTGTTTACGGTGATTTGTTGGCTCAAGTTCAGCTCAGACTGTCTCAAAAGATGCTTGAGGAAATAGACCAATGGGTAGCGGAGGGTCGGTTTAAGAGCCGAAGTGACGCCATAAAGACTATAATAGGGTTTTATGAGGAACGGGAGAAAACCCGTGAATTCTTCAAGATGCTGGTAAAACGTAGTGAAGAGGCAAAGAAGCATCCTGAGGCTCTTATTCCTCTTGAGGAATTGTAGTGGTTTTTACGGTTCTTTTGCATCCGAAAGCTGCTAAGGCATTGGAGAAGATTGAGAAATCATTGAAGTTAAGGATAGTAGAGAAGCTGCGGGAATTAGAAGTTTCTCCTGAGAAGGTTGGGAAATCTTTGAGGTATTCTGACTTTTGGAGCTTAAGAGTTGGTGACTATCGTGTTATTTATGAGATTGATAGAGGTAAGAGTCGGGTGATTGTGTTGTTTATTGGGCATAGGGCGAAGGTTTATGATGATTTCTCAAAAATGTTCTAAACCAGTAGCCTAGTGTATATGAGTATATTTTTATACTTGTATATCAATATACTATTTGGTGAAGAATATTGGGTGAGACAACAACAATAAGGGTTTCGAGAAAGACCTTGGAAACTTTAGAACGGTTAAGGGAAAAGATTGCAGCTGAAAGTCTTGATGAAACAATTCAATCGCTTATCAAGAAGCAGCGCAAAATTGCTGTTGACAGAGCCTTTGGTCTGGATAAGGGCAAGTTAGGGGCGTTTACTGAGGAGGATCGTGGTGAAGATCGTAATTGACGCTTATGCTTGGATTGAGTTCTTTATTGGAAGTGAGAAAGGCAAGAGGGTAAAAGAAGCGGTAGAGCAGGCGGATGAAGTTTTTACGCCTGATACTGTGATGGCTGAAGTTGCTCGTAAATATTATCGGGAAGGAGCGGAAGAACAGACTATTCGTGAGAGGTTAGAGACGATAAGTGTGGCATCAAGTATAATCTCTATTAGTAATAAGTTGGCTTTGGAAGCGGCAAAATGCTACATGGAACTATTAAGAGAAACAAGAAGAGCAAAGGTCTCAAAACCAAGTCTTTTCGATGCGATAACATTAGCTACAGCTAAAATGTTGAAAGCAAAGGTGATGACAGGCGACGAACATTTTAAAGGCTTACCGGAAACAATATGGATACAATAGGGAACGATGAAAATGAGTGAAATACTTGGATACGGCGAAGATGCACTCACCTTGTGGGCTCTAAGACGATTCACGTCTTTTATTCTCGACCCAAGTGACAAGACCTTGCCATCAGATTGCCTCATTCTCTACAGACCTAGTTTCGGCAGACGCAGTAAGGAGAATAGTTCAGTTTTTGGAGAGTTCGATGCAATCCTTGCATCCAGACAAAACATCTACCTAATAGAAAGCAAATGGGACAATCTTACAGAATTTAAAGATGAGAAACTGATTATTAGAAGAGAACAGTTGTTACGACACCGAATCTTTTCATGGTATCTGACACATTGGAACGAAAAATACTCTGGCAAATGGGCAAGCTTTAGAAAAGAACAACAGCACAACTTCAACTTCGAAGGAAAACAAATGGCGCCTGTGAAGAGTCTGCTTGCCATAAACCTTGAATCTGTATTGAATAGATTACTAGAGCATTGCAAAGAATTCTCATCTGAAAGTAACATCAAGAATGTACTTTTGTTCTTTTACAGAGGTATACCCAAACCCTCTTTCGAGGTTGAAAGAACCTTCAGACTGATACCGATTGACTATGGCAAAGGAATGTTAGGCAACTTCATCGTTCTATATCCATAAAAATGAGAAAGCCAACGAAAATTAGAGTTGCAGACGGCATCACCTCATTACGCATCCTATCGAAAGTGTATGTGAGATACGAAAAGGTTTTTAGTTGAGTTTTCACACTTCAAAAGGCAAAACCACGCTATGAAACGTGAGGTGATAAAAAGTATGTCAGTATTTGCTGCGCCAGGCGCTTACGACCGAGCAATCACCGTGTTCTCACCAGACGGAAGACTATTTCAGGTTGAATATGCTCTCGAAACAGTAAATAGGGGAGCAACCATAGTCGGTGTCGCATGTTCAGAAGGCGTAGTACTAGGCGCAGAAGAAAAATTAGAAACAAAACTCCAAGACCCAGACTTCACCCTAAAACTATTCGAAGTAGATGAACATCTTGGAGCAG
>Ga0315312_1001618_pt1 | contig 17096 bp, 17 predicted proteins | sample TDP7_MG_FD_203629 | JGI IMG/M metagenome (GOLD analysis project Ga0315312, IMG submission 203629) | Freshwater sediment microbial communities from Lake Towuti, South Sulawesi, Indonesia - TDP7 | ecosystem: Environmental > Aquatic > Freshwater > Lake > Sediment | place: Indonesia: South Sulawesi... | reverse complement strand
TCTTGTAGGCCCGGCGGTCTGTGGGATGGTCTTCCCGTCGCAAGAGGCCTGCTTCTTCCATGCGATCAATCAGACTTGTCATGGTAGATTTTTCCAGATGGGCTTTCTCTCCCAGGTCGCTGATGTTCAGTCCGTCTTTTTCCCACAGAGCTTGGAGAACGGCGAAGTAGGCGGCGGAAATGTCTGTCAGGCCGCTTTCCTTGAGCATGCGGTTCACAAAATTATTCATGGCCCAAGTTGCCCGGGAAAGGAGAAACCCAACTTGATATTCCATCTTCATGTGAGTGCCCTTTTCTATTGATAGAAACTGTTTAGCGCTTTAAAAAAGTTCGCTGGCATACTATATGAAGTAAAACTATAAGTCAAGTGCCTTATCCCTCTTCTACTTTAAAATTTGAGCTTGCCTCTCACCTGTGAATTTATCGAGAGAGGACGAGCAACCTGCTCAGGGTGCACCATTTCATCGGAAAAATGGCCAGTGTTCCACAGACGGATTTTTAACGAAGCATTTAATTTTTTTTGGAGGGCAACAGGGAGAGGATTTCATTTTTAAGGGCCAAGCCCCATTCGGTGTTTTCTGACCGGAGCGATTTTTTGACATAAGAGAGGGCCCGCTTCCAATTACGCTGGGCGGGACCTTCGCGTCCCATCGCCCTAAGGATCAATCCCATTTTTAGGTGGTTGTCAGCCACGAGCAGGTTGGGGAAGAAGAGGATATCCGTCCCTTCGAAGAGGTTATATTCAGCGCTATCCTCGTCTATATGCTTGAGAAGGGTTAAGAAAAATTCATTGGAAGAACGGTATAACCCCATGGCTTCTGGGTAAGCTTTTTCCTGGAATTTTTTTTCCCCTTTGGCCTTCTGCTGCACCCCTCCCCGATAGAAATCTCGAAGTTCCTGGGCATCTTCCAGAATTATTTCCAATCCCTCATTTTCCTCGAAAACTGCCTTAAGGTTGGCCTCCTTCAAGGAAATCAGCCGCCGGTCTCCTTTAGGCGGGCTGATACCCGCACACCCCTGGGTAGCTAAAAAAGCAGAGACAAGAAGAACGAATAATTTCCCTTTCATCTCTTATCTTTCTTTGAGTAACTGATCGATGACGCCCGTAGCTCCCGCACCGCTCCAATCTACCACGCCAACTGATCGGTAGCGTACCATTTCCTGGCGGTCGATCAAGTAACTCGTAGGATGTGCCCAGAGCCCAAAGAGACGACCAACCTTCCCAGTTTTGTCCAGAAGAACGGGAATATTCACCGGATTTTTCTCCAGAAACTTCAAGATAGTTTCACGGGTTTCCTTAGTGTTGATGCGCAGTAGAACCAAATCCAGAGAATGGTATTTCTTGTATATCTTTTCGAAAGAAGGGACCTCCTTCCGGCAATTCGGTCACCATGTAGCCCAGAAATTGAGAAGGATGACCTTTCCCCGATGATCCTGCAGGGTCACCATTTTACCCTGAAGGTCTTCCAACGTAAAACCCGGCGCGCGCACAGGCTTGGAATAGGCATGAAAAATGCCCTGTCCTGCCGTGTTTTGAGCCAACGCCAACTCCGCAATCCCCATCCAGAGGATGCTCGCGCAAATGAAGAAAGTCATGAATTTCAATCCTGGCTTCCAGGCAATCCTCATTTCCTGCGGTCCTTCCTTCTTAGGGCCTCGCTTCGCCTTTTTACTTATAACACAGGATGTCCGAGCCAACAAGCATTCTCCCTTAATTTTCGCTGCCTTTATTGTTCGCCTATCAAGCGGGAAAGAAAGTTATTGCAAACCTAATTTTTCCCTTGACTAAAAAAACAACTTTTGTTAGGTTAATTTTAAAAAGAAGGTAGATAATGTTTTTCCTGTCTGCTTCAGGAGTTTCCTGAGGAAGAAAGGATGTTTATTTATTATCGCTGGGGAAGAAATTTGCCAAAAGAAAGGAGGTGAAGGGGAGTGAAGAAGTGGATCAGCATGGTCTTGGCGTTGATTGTCCTGGCGGCATTTTCCTTAGGTTGCCCTGGAATGGTGAGCAAGGAGACCAAAGTGAAATGCCCGAAGTGTGGAGCAGTTTTTACCATCGATGAAGGATTGAAGGCCATTTCACCGTGAGGGTTAAACACCTCCAGGTCTTTCACGGGCTGAGGTGCCAATCCCGATCTTTATGAAAGGAATATCTCCGGGGGAAGGACAAAGGTTCTTCCCCTCTTTTTTTCTTCTAAGTTTCCTCCTGGCCCTGGTGATGGGCTCCTGCTTTTTTCCCCTCGAAGCTGCAGGTCAGCAAACGAAAAGGGAAGGATTATCCCCCTTCGATCGCCTGGCTGAAGAGGCCACTTTGCTAAATAAGCGTGGCCAATATGAGAAGGTTATTACCCTGCTCGAACCTCACAAGAGAGATAAAAAAAACGATAGCGCCCTTTTCTTCAATGAGTTAGGCCTCGCCTATCGGCACAAGGGAAGACTTTCTGAGTCTATCCAGGCGTATCAGTCTGCCCTCTCCCGCGACCCTGAAAACCCTGTAGTTATGAAAAATCTGGGAGATGCATTTTACCTGAGCAATGAGTACTGGAAAGCTATTGAGCTATACCAAAAAGTCTTGGAGGCAAATCCCCATTTCAAACAAGCCCGATCCAGCTTGGGCTTGGCCTATTATCAATTAAAGAAATACCAAGAAGCCTTAGAGGAGTTTGAGATTGTCCTGAAATCAGACCCCCGGGATGAACAGGCAAAGAAATTCCGGGAAGCAATTTTAAAAAAATTAAGAAGTAAAGAGTAAAAGCTTTTCAAATTTAAGATTCCAATTCAAAATTTGCTCAGCGTTCTCAGCGCACTCTGCGGTGAATCATCAGACAAGATTGATGCGCAAGATCATTCACATTGACATGGATGCCTTCTACGCTTCAGTGGAGCAGAGGGATAACCCTGGCCTCAAAGGGAAACCAGTCATCGTGGGCGGGGAGCCGGAAAAAAGAGGCGTGGTTTCAGCCGCCTCCTACGAAGCCCGCGTCTGGGGCGTGCATTCGGCGATGCCCACCGCGCAAGCCAGAAAGCTTTGCCCCCAGGGTATCTTTCTGCCCGTCCGCATGGAGCGCTACCGGGAGGTCTCAGGGCAGATCTATGAGATTCTGAGTGATTATACCCCCTTGGTCGAGTCCCTCTCCTTGGATGAATCTTTCTTGGACGTCACGGGGAGCGAAAAGCTTTTTGGGCCGGCTTTAGAGATGGCCAAGGAAATCAAGAAAAGAATCTACGAAACAACTGGGCTTACGGCCTCAGCGGGAATTGCCCCCAATAAGTTTCTGGCCAAGATTGCCTCAGATCTTAAGAAACCCGATGGACTCGTGGAAATCAAGACCGAAGAGGTGCAAGAGTTTCTTCGAGACCTGCCCATCTCTAAACTGTGGGGTGTCGGGAAATCCACAGAGGAGGTTCTGAAAGAGATGGGAATCCTGCGAGTTGGGCAGTTAGCAACTTATCCTGTAGAGTTGATAGAGCGAAAACTGGGAAAGTTTGGCCTGGCGCTCGTCGCCTTAGCTCGGGGAGATGATGACCGCCCGGTTATGCCCCAATCAGAACCCAAATCCATCAGCCAAGAAGAAACCTTCACCCCTGACCTCCGGGAGCGGGAAGCAATGGAAAAAATCCTCCTGGATCAATCCGAACAAGTAGGGTGGGAGCTCAGGAAACAAATGCTGAAAGGATACACCATTCAACTGAAAGTTCGTTATCCTGATTTCAGTTTAGTCACTCGTAGCGTTACCCTACCTTCTCCGACGGATCAGGGGATAGAAATATATCAGGCAGCCATTAAGCTCCTGGATAAGACAGAAGTTCAACGAAAAAGAGCCAGGCTCCTCGGTGTCGGCATCTCCAACCTGCGCCCCCACAATGATCCCGAGCAAATTTCTCTCTTTGACTCAAAAAGAAAAAAAGTCGCAGGGTCCACCGCAGCAGTGGACCGAATTTGGTCCAAGTTTGGCCCGAAGGCAATTAAAAGGGCCTCCCTCATGGAAAAGAAATATAGGGGGATTGGGTGATAGGGGGAGAATTTTTTTGTCTCCCCATCTCCCTATCTCCCCATCAAATTTTTTTCCATCTGGAGTTCTGCGGCGAACCGCTCTTGGAGGTAGAAGTAGATTTTTCCCCCGATTTTAAGCCCCAGGTCGATGAACTCCGGCCCGTAGGTTTTTCCCGCTTCTGTGCGAAAGGTGTTTTTGATCCGGGCGATTCCCTTCATTCCCTTCGGAAACCTGCGAATCAGGCGGACAATGGGGGCATTCGAGGAGCGAAGCATTTGCCAAAGGGTGATGGTGAAATTGTCCGGACCCCAGCGAAATTTGTCAGAATCGTACAAGGCATCGCTGATCACTTGCCCCACGGGGGAGTCGACCTTTCTGGGCTCCACGAAGGCTTCGTGGTTGGCGATCGCTTCCACTATATATCTCTTCTTCTCCGGAGGGATGGAAAACTCTCCCAGAATCTTCTCCGCCGCCGAAGCGCTGGATTGGGCGTGATTTTTTTCTCCCCGGCGCAGATCATGCAGCAGACCGGCGATCTGTACTAAGGTACCGGCTTCGCGTCTGGCAGAATCTCCCAGAGAGAGCTTTTCTCCCTCGACGTATACCAAGGCTCCCCCTTCTACAGCCACTTTCTCCGCATGATCGATCCCGTGCCCGAAGTCATCCTTCAGCTCACGGAGAACAAATTCCCGGAACTTTAAAACCTGTTGGTTTTCTGCAAAGATGGAGCGGGAAAGGTTCAGCCATTCTTCACAGCAGGCATAAAAGCGCGGGGGTGGGAAAGATGCGGCGATATCCCGAGAGGCAGCGATCATCTCTGCATAAATATCTTTCATCACCTTTCCTTGAGGATCAGCTGGCCCTCTCGACTTTGATTTCCACGCAGACTTGGGAGGGTTGACCAGGAGCAATATGCAGTTGGGGTGAATCGACTTCTACGCTGACGTTGATTTTTTGATTCTCCTTGATGAGGGACAGATCGACCGGCTGAGTGGGAATTTCTCGTACCTTGGCCAGGATACTTTCGGGTCCCTGGAGAACGATGGAGGGGGGTTCCACCCAGACTGATTTTAGCCGCAAAGGTCTGGGAAGAGTCCCGATGAATTGGGGCTTGACCCTTATTGAGCGGGTCTTCACGTTTTCCAGCCTTAGGCGAAATGACGAAGGATGAAGCTTGGTGATCTCCGTTCCCAAGGGGATACTGATATTGTTCGTGGTCAGGCGGATATAATTTAGGCCGCCCGTGGCCTGGGATAAGTCCACGTGGGCTCTGACCTGTTCTGGAGTAATGCCGGAGATCAGGCCTCGCGGCCCGCGAATGCCCACTTCAACCTTATTCACCAATTCCCCGGCGATCTCCATGCTTGCAGGCATGTTGCGATATTCCAGGGGAACGGTCAACCACATCTCCACCCTTTGTTGTCCGGCGATGAAACCCCAAAGCACCAGAACCAGGAGCAAAGAGACAATCTTGGGCACAAGATTCACAGTCCAGGCATCTTGCCAGCGCCCTTTTAATTGCTCTGGTTTGATGAGCATTGATTCCAGCCGCCCTTTGAGGTCATCCGGGTTGGCCATCGGGGTGATTCCACCCTCTATCGCCAGAGAGACCTCGCCCCGTTCTTCGGAAACGATCAGGGAAAGAGCATCAGTTCGCTCAGTGATGCCAATCCCTGCCCGGTGACGGGTTCCGTAGTTCCGGGGCAGACTGCTGTTGTCCGAAAGAGGGAGGTAGCAGCCCATGGAGATGATTCGTCCCTCTGAGATGACGACCGCTCCGTCATGGGCAGGAGAATTAGGGAGGAAGATACTGGACAGAACCTCGTAACTCACCCGGCCATCTAAGGGGATTCCCCCTTTGAGGTGGTCTTCGAGTATATCCCGCCTCTGAAAGACGATGAGAGCTCCGATCCGTTTCTGAGCTAATTCAAAGGCTGCTCTCATAACTTCATCCAGGACCAACCGGTCAAGAGCTTCCGGCCGGCCCAGGAAAAAGCGAACCGGACTCATTCGCTCCAGCACCTGGCGGATTTCGGATTGAAAAATGACCACGGCAATGACGAGGATAATGGCCCATAAATACTGCAGGATCCAGGTGGTGATGAACAGCCCGGACCAGCGGGCCAGCAGATAAAGTAGGCCCAGAGCGGCGAGGGCGATTAAGATGCGCAGGGCGCGAGTCCCCTGGATCCACACATACAGTCGGTACAGGATAAAGCTGATCAGGACGATATCCACTACATCCTGCCACCGCAGGCTGCCAAAAGCATCAAATAGATAAGAAATTTTCCTTCCTCCTCAAGAGGTCTTCTGGCCTTTTATAATATTACAAACTCTACCAGAAATCTACCGTATCCATGCTATTAATTCTTGACGGGAAAAGAGAGGCCTGGAGGATTATAAAGAGCAAGGTACGTTTCCAAGAGAAGCCATTTAAGAAAGGCGCAGGACCTTGGCCACAACCTCCGCAGGATCACGCCCTAAGACTCGGATCATGGGTTCTTTTCCCACATCCCCCCGGTCAAAGATGATGTCAGGGATCTTTTTAGCCTTCTGTAAAACCCGGTTCACTCCCCAGGAGAGGGAAGAGCCTTCCATGCGCTTCACCCGGCCAGGCTCTTCCTTCCGGTTGAAATGGCTAACGGTCAGCCCGGCTCCTCTCGCCCGGCTCAAAATATTTTCGGAGAATCGCAGGTTCATGGCTGAGCGCATCTCAGGGTCGTAAGCCATAGCCGTAAGAATAATCCTGGCGATATGCTGGGAAGCCCCGAAATCCGGGTCAGCAACCTTGAAAATCTCTCTTCCCACCCGCACAAACCTTCCGGGAAAGGCGGCCACGTCTTCCATTCCTCGAGCATACGGAAGAGCGTATCCCAAGTTTGACTGGACCTCCGGAAACAGGTGTCCTACTTTTTTCTCCTGAAGTTTTTGGAAAGCTTCTCTTAGACTCTGAATAATTCGATACCGTTCTATTTCCCTGGCAGCCGGGGCGTATGGATTAACCGGGCCATGCCCCCGGCCAAGTGGCAATGAGAATTGAATGGCGGAGGTGACGAAGGCCTTGGCTTTCTCCACAGCCTCCAACACGGAACTTCCCTTGGCTAACTGCACAGCAATGGCCGCGGAAATCGTGCATCCTGTCCCGTGGGTGTGCGGTGTGGGAATGCGTGGGCTCTTAAATTCATAAAACTTTCGCCCATCGAAGAATACGTCTATCGGCTCTCCAGAAAGATGTCCGCCTTTGATGAGCACATTCTTCGCCCCCATTTTGTAGAGCTGGAGCGCAGCCTGGCGCATCCCAGCAGAGGCTTTGATTTTTCTTTGGGTCAGGGCTTCACTCTCAGGAAGGTTGGGGGTGATCACCTGAGCCAGCGGGAGGAGCTCCTTCTTTAAGACATCTTCTGCTTCGGGAGACAGTAGTCTTGCTCCGCTTTTGGCGACTATGACGGGGTCCACGACCACTTTGGAGAGGTGGTACTTGCGGACTTTCTGGCAGACGACCCGGACAATGCCCGCATTGGCGAGCATCCCCGTCTTCAGCGCATCTACGCCTATGTCTGAGATCACCGCTTCCATCTGCTGCGCAACAAAATCTGCGGGCACTTCCTGGATCTCCACCACTCCCAAGGTGTTTTGAGCAGTCAGCGCAGTGACTGCGCTCATCCCAAACCCCCCCAAAAGGGCGATGGTCTTCAAGTCCGCCTGGATTCCTGCTCCCCCTCCAGAATCTGATCCGGCTACAGTTAAAATGCGGGGCATCATTTCCGGGCTCCTTTAATTGAACCGCTTTTCATCTATTGGCCAACTTGGCAGTTGATTTTTTCTATTTTAGCGCATTCCCAGGGGGTGTCAAAAAATAATGGTTAATCACGAATCTCTGGGAGGTCTTCGCAAAGGGCGTTGCGCTGGAAGGAAAGTCCGGTCGTTAATTCTTTCCAGAAAAGGTCTGCCTGGGCGAAGGGGAAATAAAGAATCTGGGGTTCTTGTAGTTCTACCCGACAGTCCTTGAGCCAGGCCCTGGCCTTGCGATTGCTTTGCGGAATCATTGCTCCCAGGATCACGGGCCCCATTTCTCGGGCATCTGTCTCGGGTAGGCTCCCCCCTGCGGCCAAGGGGTGTGTACCATCCGGGAAAGATGCAGTTTTCACCTCAGGTTGGATGAACGTGAGCCGGCTGCCCAAATTATGGATAATCTGGGGGTTGCGAAACTTCACGGCTGGAATGTAGAAATAGATCGGCCTATGGGCTTCTCGCTCCGCATTCACCACCCTCGGCGGAGGAGCCAACCGGTACAAGCCAGCCATCGAATCCAGTCGCTCTTCGGCTGATTGCAAAAGAGCTTTACATCGCCAGAAGGGAACCCAGAGCAGCCTATCCCGGGAAAGGCTGGGAGGAGGAATGGTAAAGTAGCCAATCTCTGTCCATTCTCCCTTTCTTTCCCTAAACAGGCGCCGGCAGTTGGAGCAAAAATGAAGCGTGCTTAAGGGCCGGAAGGGGAATTGCCAGCCGCAATTTGGGCAGCGAAAAGGAAGGAAACGGATCTCGCTGAATTCGAAGGACTTGCGACTCTCTTCTCCTGAAAGTTTTCTTTGGATGAGAGAACCGTCCCGTACGGAGCCGATGGCCTTTCCTCCCACAGCATCTATGAGGAGAACTTTGGGTATCTCCCCTTGGGCAATTTCCATATACCAGATGGGCGAGAAAATGACCGAAAAATTTCTGCCCACAAGGCGGTGCAGGATTACCTCCGGAACTAACTCTTCTGCTTCGAAAAATATGCTGGAGAAACGCTCGGCCTCAAGTTGGGCTTGCTCCAAGGAGACCTCCAGGGGAAGGAAAGAACTTCTCTCTTCCAGGTGTTCCCGGCCAAAAGGCTGGAGGCGGAGTACTTGGGCATGAAGCCCCAGGGTATTGAGGCCCATCTCTAAGCCGGTATATCCCGCCAGGGTATGGTCCATCACGCGAGTTAGGAGAACTTTTATCCGCTCCATGGGAGGAGGGACTCCAGCTTCGATTTCAACCTTCATGGTTTTTAGCCCAAAGATCCACCGGTACACCATTCCCTGTATGCGCCAGAAAGGAGCATAAAAAAGGAAGGTTTGCAAGATGCGTGGATTTCCCAGGCCGCTTAGGAGTTCCAAAGCTTTCGCCCGAGCGGCTTGAGAGTTGCGGATTTGGGCTGGAATCACATAGCGAAGGACCCCTCCCCTCCCAGCCACCAGAAGGGCAGAGCCGCAGAATTGGCACTGGATAACCTGGGCTTCTTCCAAAAAGTCGATGTCCCCGCGGCACTGGGGACAATGGATCAGGATCCTGACTTTTGATTCCGCGGAAAAATTCATTCTATTCTATTGGGACACAGATGAACACAGAAAATACAGATATAGAAAAAAGAATATAATCCCCATTATCTGCTTTCTGTCCTTAGTGTTCACTCTTCCTGCTGTTGCCCTTGCGCATCTCATTTTATCTGAGTATATCTGTACTACTAACTTGCAAAATATAGAAATTTTATTAAGCAAAAAGTCTGCCCCCCACCCTTAGCCTCCCCCTCGCCCTGTACCATGTTGGTTCAGGGCTCGAGGGGGGAGGGGAGGGAGGGGGTGAGTTTGGTTGCGGCTATGCGGCGCTGTGTAAATCTGTGTCCAATGTTTCTATAATTTCTCCCCGCATTGGTTGCAGAATACTGCCTCTGGCAAAGCTTTTGCTCCGCATTTGGAGCAGGAGCGTTCTGGCTTTTCCACTTTGGCCCCGCAGACCATACAGAAGTTTGCTTCCAGAGGGAGGTCTTTGCCGCACTGAAGACATTTGTTGATTTTGAGAATCTGATGCCCGCAGGAGGGGCAGAACCGGGCTTCAAAAGGAATCTTGGAAAAGCATTTGGGACATTCGAGTCTCTTCCGGCTGGGAGTGATTTTGCTTCCCTCTTCCATACTTTTCATCAGGATGCCCGGAAGCATCATGCCCAGCCCAGCTCCAACTCCCAGGCCCAGCCCAGAGGCAGCAGCGGCCCCCACGCCTAACCCTTCAGCTTTGGCCGCATCCCCCATGGCTTTGGCAGCTTTGAACTTTAAGAAAGAATCCAGATTTCCCACGGCCTGCATGCCGCTCCGCTCATCGATTACCCGCTGGACCTCATCTGGAGGGGTAATGTTGTTTACAAAAAGATCGACCAGCTCCAGGCCGTACTTCTGGAAGTCCTGTCCCACCCGGGCCTTCAGAGCAACGCCAATTTCGCTGTACTGCCGGGGCAGCTCGAAAATGCTTTTCAGGGTCCCTCCCAGCAGGTCATTCAGACGAGACACAATTACATCCCTGAGGTAACTAGAGATCTCGTCAGTGGTAAAGATTCCCTGGGTTCCGATTAGCGTATTGATAAACAGGAGGGGCTGAATAATGCGCATGGTGTAATTCCCAAACGCCCTGAGCCTTACTACTCCCAACTCTTGGTCTTTGAAGGCCACTGGCTCCTGGGTCCCCCATTTCAGGTGAGTGAAGACCTTCAGGTTGGTGAAAAGGATTTCGACACGAAAAGGGCTTTTGAAACCAAAGGGCAGGCTGAGAACTTTGGTCAAAAGGGGAAGGTTCATGGTGGAAATAGTGTGGCGGCCAGGTCCGAGCACGTCGTACCCCTTGCCATCTCGAAAAAAGACCGCAGCCTGATTCTCCCGTACAATGAGTTGGGCTCCAAACTTGATTTCAGTGGAACCAGACTCCGGGATCCGGTGAACCATCTCTTGGCCGGTATCGTCGAACCACTCGATTACTTCCAGAAACTGGCTCATGCATTCCTCCTCGTTTGATTAATCCCGCTTTTCTTTAAGGGCTGGGCCATAAATTCATTTCTTTGCCGGAATTTTTCTTCTAAGGAATCCAGGAGATGAAAAGCCTCTGCGATCGTTGTCTTCCATTTCTCGAGGGAGCCTTGGCTTAGTTCGGCCACTTTTGACCTAATTGCTCCAAGGTCATCCATGAGCGATAGGTCAACGGCATAAAGCCGATCCAGCTCTTCTTCCCTTATTTTCTCCACGTCAAAGATTCCGGCATACCCATAGCTGGCATACCGGATGGTATCCGCCACTTGCTGAAGCCGGGAAGAAAGTCGATCCAATTCCTCAAGATGATCCAGTTGGCCCTTTTTGCTCGTATCTAAAATCGTGCCCTTGAGCTGGGAGCGAACATCCCGAAGACCGGAAGCCAAATGCTCCCGAAGGTGCTTATCAGTCTCCCGCCGATGTTCCCGGTCCCGGTAAGTGCGAATTCCAGGTATTCGAGCCAGCCAGTTCTCCACCCGATCCGAAAATCCTTTTGGAGCAGCCATTCATTCTCCTTTCTTCCCAAGAGTAGACTGAGTCTGCAGGGTGATTCTGATATTCTAAGATGGGTTATCGGCAAAGGGACAGAAAAAATGAAATAAGCCCCAGGCGTCCCTATGAAAAAATCGGGCTCCTGGGAGATCCTTCGTTCAATATGCATTCTAACTATTGTTCCACGCCTCTGGCAATAGGGAAATAACCTCTTGATCGGTCAAGTCATACCAGTCTTCATATGCCTCCGCCACAGCCACACCCCCTGCCGGAATCGCTAATATCAGCGTATCAGAGGACACAGAGTTAGAAAGTCTTCGAGCCAGCAATCTTCCAGCTTCCATTCGATCCTTAAAGACATACCTCTTATTGCGCAAATTTCGATCTTCTATGAGTTTCCCCATTTTCCCGCGCGGCGAAATTTGGGATAGATTAACTGCCTATGGGATACTTACCCGTCTTCTCGATAAAAGGCAAGACGAGCAGCCAGGGTAAGGTTAGACGCTTGGGGTCGCGAAAATGGCTGAGGCCGATGCTCATGGCTTCGTGGCCAGCAGCGGGCTGGTGCCGATATGTACCCAGGAGGCGATCCCACCAGGGCAGATTAAAACCAAAATTGCTGTTGGTTTCGCGGATGACCACAGAGGAGGCGGCGCGGGGCCAGATGTTCCCAAACAGCCATCACCCCCAGGATCCCGAGGAAAAAAGTAAGCCGGATGGCAGCTTCGTGTTCCAGGATGAAATCATTCATGGGGGAACTCATCTTTTCTTGAAAAGGATATCCCCGTAAAAGGCCGTTGTCGCCTCACCGGTGTTATCTGTGTCGGTCATAATGGCTACGCCGGAGATCATCGGCGGCTCCTCCCCGAAAGCCGGCTTGTAATCCTCGTAGAAATTGCGCTCTTCAGTAATCCACTGATTGACTCTTTCCCCTCCGCTCTGTACGACAATCATCATAACCCGGTTGGTGTAAGAATTGGGGACCATAGTTCCTATAGGCGTATGGCTTTCCCAGATGTAATTGATCGCTCTGAGAGGTGGGTACTGGCCATAAAGAAGCCGGGCAGCTTCATACTTGACTTTTTCTGAAAAAGTCAACTTGTTGGGATCATATTCCAGGGTGATGTAGAGGCGGGCAGGGTAGTCATCGCCATCTTTACGGTGCACATCCCCTTTTTTCAGGATATTGGCGATCTTCCATCGCCACTGAATAATAGGATATTCCTTCGGATTGATTTTGATTTCTCGAATCAGGCCAGAAGCCGAGGCCTCGGCCACAGCTTTGACGACGACCGTATCATCCTTGACCAGCGAATAAGCCGTGTGCCTTTGGATCTTCTTGAAGGTCAATGGTTTCCAGCCTTCGGGAAAGTTTCCTCCTACCGCAGCAGCTGAAAATTTCCCCACTGCGATTACCGGAGCCGATTGTGCACGGGCGATCCAGGGAATGACCAGCAAAGCAATTGCCAAAACCATGGCTGAGTTGGTGGTTACGGTTCGGCGAGAGGCCCTCATTAGTACCCCCAGATCCTTTCTTGGACAAGGGAAAATTTTAGCTCTCTTGGGCGGAGCAAGTTTTGCCTGGAAAATAATATCAGGGCTCCTTAAATTCTTTTTAAAAGTTGGTTAAAGAGTAAATCAGGTGAATCCTGTATTTTATGGAGGGGGAAAATGTATTTTCCTCCTTTCTCTCAAATAAAAAACCCCATTCCTTTGGAAGAAATGGGGTTTAAATTATGGCCCAGAATCATTCAACCCCGAATGGATTAGGGGTTAAGAAGCATCAGAAGCGGATGTTTAAAGCCACGAATGGGCCATCAAGCTTGAAATCTAAAGAGTTATCGTTATATTTGGCATCGACTTTAAAATAACGGTATCCTCCGGAGATCCCTACGTATTTAATCGGGTTAATATGCAGGCTGGCTTCGGCGTCAATGATGTTTCCATATTGCCCCAAGGGGATGCCCGAGACTTTGGCAGTTAAATTCACCCATTTAATCGGATAAAGGCGACCAGTCAGGCCAATCATGGGGATGGGAAGGGTCTTATCTTCCTTTTCATCAACGAAGCCAGGAGCCTTCAATTCGACACTTACATTAGCCACCAGTACATCGATCCCCGCTCCCAAGAACCCCACCTTTCCAACGAGGAAATCATATTCATAACCTACCTTGTAAAAGTTGAGGTCCAATTTTGACTGTACTCTCGTTCCTACTGTATAGCTTGTTCCGGCAAACTCTACGGTGCGGGTGATGATCTTGTCTGCGTCCCATTTCATCGGAAGATAAGATAGGTTGAATTTATGCTTTTTAAAGAACTTAATCTGGAACCGCCCTTCTGCAAAATTTTTTCTTTCGTCGAATCCTAAATCGTCCACCAACTTTATATCAGTACCCAAGAAGTTTTCCACAACTTTTACCGTTGAATCCAATTTGGGCATCCAATAGCGCCCCTCAATCTCAATATTGTAATCTTCTCCTACCTGGCTCCAGGACAATACCGGCCAGATCAGAACCAGAGCCAGAAGCAGTACAACCCATCCGCCCTTTTTCATAATTTCCTCCTTTTAAGTTTAATGTCGACTTCCCCTAAAGCAGGATAGTCTGTCCTAACTTTTCTAAGTTTCCGAGAGAAGCTGCCCCTGAGAGAAGGGAAGAGCCCGCGGAAGAGAAAAAAGACGAGGCATACACCCGTGAGGTCCAGAAGCACATCTATTACGGAAGCATCCCGGCTCGGGAGGAAGGACTGATAAAATTCATCTAAGAGGGCCACTGCCACGGCGATCAGACCGGCAAGGATATACCGGGATGGCGAGTTTGTTTTTTCTCCGGGGCATAAAGTCAGAACAAGAAGGATAGTTAGGATCGCGTAAAGGGGAATATGTAGAAGGCTGAAAGGATTAAAAGCGTTGAGTGGGGAGATGAATGGCGAATCTGCCAAAAAGAAGATTCCAAAGATGTAGGCGGCAGCAAGTATGGAGAAGAAGGGGCTCATCGTCTCAGGTCAACAGGTCCTCTCAATCTTGGGGCGCAAAGAATTCTCTCGGCCTTGCTCGGATCGACTCCTATCATGATTTTCCAGGTTTGTCAAATCAAAAAGGAAAAACCTCTGCATTGTGCCTATTTATCGTTAAGGCATATTAGCAAATAGACCTTCGTTTCGGCAAGACTTTTCTCAGTTGGGCACGAAATGAGCGGGAAGAAAGGCCTTGACAGGTTCTGCTTTTGGAAATAGAGTAGAGACCAAACTGGCCTTCCCCACTTGAACAAACCTGAAAATGCATTTTTCATCTATGAGAAAAGCGTGGTAATCGCGCAGAAGGATATTTAGGGGAAGTCAACGCCGAAAGGGGGGATGGAAAAGGGTGAAGAAAAGCTTTTAACAAACCAGGGAAAATTTCTTGCTTAGAAAGGAGGAAGATATGCGAAGATCTTTTGTGTTCTGGATAGTTCTCAGTGCAGCCGCATTGGCTTTCTTGTTTCCGCCAGTCGCTAATGCTCAAAAGAAGCCTATTCTTGTGGGATTCCCGATGTTCCTCACGGGAGGGGGAGCCCTTTTTGGCCAACCTGCTAAGGTAGGGGCTGAAATGGCGGTCAAAGAAATCAATGAAAAAGGAGGGGTACTGGGCAGGCCCCTGGAACTTTTGATCCGAGATTGTAAGGGGACCCCTGATGAGGCTACCCGGGTGGCCAAAGAGCTTATCTTGAAAGAGAACGTGCAATTTTTAGTGGGGGGCCTTACCGCATCCCAGGGACTGGCTCTCTCAGAGGTAGCCAAGACAGAGAAGATCCTCTACATTGCCCCCATCTCCAAAACCACAGCCATGACCGACCCAGGGAAGCTCCATCCTTACGTTTTCCGGAGCGCGGCCAACACGAATACCGAGGGGCGGAGCGCGGCTGTCTTTATGGCCAAGAATCCTTGGAAGCGGGTCTATACCCTCGGGCCAGATTATGAGTTTGGCCAGATGGTGACCAAGGCCTTCGTGGAATGGATTAAGAAGATCAAACCAGAAGTGGAGATTGTTGGTCAGGGATGGCCGAAACTGGGGGAGGCGGACTTTACCCCCTTTATTACCGCCTGCTTAGCTACAAAGCCGGAGGCTGCCTTCTTCTCTCTCTGGGGTGGCGATTTTGTGAATTTTACCAAGCAAGCAAGACCATATGGATTCTATGAAAAGGTGAAAGTTGTATCCGCTGGCGAGGCGGGGTCTCCCGAGACGGCCATCTCCCTGAAGGATGACCTGCCCTTAGGGATCACCACGAACGCATACGATCTTTTTTACTATCCCGATACCCCGGAACATAAAGCCTACGTGGAGCGTCTGAAGGCGTATACCAAACAAGAATATGCTCCCAGCTGGGCCATTACAGGATACATTGCCGTCCAATTTCTGGCGGAGGCCATCAAGAAGGCGAAGTCCACAGATACCATGAAGGTGATCAAGGCCTTAGAAGGCTTAACGATTGACACTCCGATCGGGAAGCAAACCATGCGCGCCAAAGATCATCAGGCCAACCGTGGCCAATTCTGGGGAACGACTGCCAAGGTTCCAGAATATCCATTTCCCATTTTGCGCCCGGTGGAGTACATCCCAGCGGATAAACTGATGGATTAACTTTTCACACCCATCGCCCATCTGGGCTTCACCATAACCGCACCCTGAAACCGGAAATCCTTCCTCACCCCCTCTTTGAAAGGGGGTGGGGGGATTTCAAAATTATTTTAAATGACTCTTCCTGATCCGTCCTTTCTTCTAATCCAGTGTCTGAGTGGCCTTACCTTTGCCATGTTCCTTTTTCTTATTGCCTCAGGGCTCTCCCTAATTTTCGGGATCCTCCGGGTCCTGAATTTTGCCCATGGGTCCCTTTACATGCTGGGAGCTTACCTCACTTATTTTTTCGTTTCCCGTTTTGTCGATACCCCCGGCCAGTTCTGGTGGGCGGCAATCTTCGGGTCCCTTTCCGTCGCCCTTCTGGGAGGGGTCATTGAAAGATTGTTTCTCAGGCGGCTTTATATCCGCGAGGAACTGAATCAACTTTTATTTACCTACGCCCTGGTTCTTTTGATCAGCGACTTTGCCAAAATCGTCTGGGGAACAGGACAGCTTTCCGTCTCTCGACCCCCTCTCCTCAAGGGAGCTGTTCCCATCCTCGATCAATATTTCCCGGAATACAATATCTTCATCATCATCCTCGGTCCGGGCATCGCCCTTCTTTTCTGGTTTGTTCTCCACCGCACCCGCTGGGGAAGGTTCATCCGGGCTGCAGCCTTAGACCGGGAGATGCTCGGATCCTTAGGGGTTAATGTGAACCGTTTATTCACGGTTGTTTTCACCATCGGGGCCTGGCTGGCGGGTTTAGGGGGAGCTTTGGTCTCTCCCACCGCGGCCATTGTTCCGGGGATGGATGTAGAGATTATTATCAATGCCTTTATCGTGGTGGTGATTGGAGGGTTGGGGAGTTTTTGGGGGACATTGCTCGGAGCGCTGGTTCTGGGCCAGGTGATTTCTTTCGGCATTCTGGTACTTCCCCGGCTCTCGATGGTTTTTATCTATATCCTGATGGCTGCGGTCCTTATTCTTCGCCCGTGGGGTCTTTTGGGAAAACCCCTGCAACGGTAAAGAAATGTCCAAGGAAAACTGGTTCCTGATCGCCATCATCATGCTCCTGGCCCTCCTTCCTTTGAGTGAGTCCCGCTTTTATATCTTCTTGGGCACAGATATTCTGATCATGGGCCTTTTTGCTGTCAGCCTTAACCTATTATTAGGCTACACCGGCTTAGTCTCTTTCGGC
>Ga0315312_1001617_pt1 | contig 17096 bp, 36 predicted proteins | sample TDP7_MG_FD_203629 | JGI IMG/M metagenome (GOLD analysis project Ga0315312, IMG submission 203629) | Freshwater sediment microbial communities from Lake Towuti, South Sulawesi, Indonesia - TDP7 | ecosystem: Environmental > Aquatic > Freshwater > Lake > Sediment | place: Indonesia: South Sulawesi... | reverse complement strand
GAATCGGACCGCTACGGCAAGGCTATTATTTGGTAGACCCGTATCAGGACAATCAGCATGAACAACATGGCAAAAAATATTGCGACCATTTTTAATCGTTTTTCTTCGATGACAATGCCGGTTTCTCCGTGGTATGGGGAGAGGATCTCCGATGTTGCCAGCAGGATGATGACGATGACGGCGAGGCCGATTTCCCAGAAGGTTAGGGGGAAGGACATCTGTTTATTACACCTTACATAGTGTTTTTCGGAGAAACGTGAATGTACCTGAGAGAAGGAGAGCCAAGCCTGTGAGGAGATAGTGGATTACCTTCATGCCTATTCCTAGACTGATGGCCTCGCCGGTTCTGGAACCAAAGAAAATCAGGGCGAGGCTTTTGCCCCAGGTGGTTGTGTCGTACCACGTTAACCAGCCAACCCAGACCAGAGTAAACGCTCCGATTGCTACTAGGACAAAGCCGACAAAATTCGTCAAGAGACGGCCGAGACGCTCCCTAGCGGGCTTGACAGGTGCTGGGGGAACCACTTCCGCGGAAAACTCGGCAGAAGCTGCTGTCTTGGGAGGTGGATGGGAAATCTCTGTAGAGGATGCAACTGTTTGCTCTTCAGTCAGAAAATCCATAGATGATATCGTTCCTAGGGTTCGGTAGTAGGCTTCGATTACTTTGCCATCTGCAGATAGTTGGTTGTTTTCAATGATAACGGGTTTTCCGGTTGCTCTGGTTAGGGTAATGGCGATGGAGCTGCACAGGGGGCAGCCAAGGGAGCAGATGTTTGGGATCTTTCTGGCTTCCTTGCAGAGTTCTCCGCAGATGGTTCCCGTGAGTTTTGCACTAATCGTATTGCCTTCTATGCTCATTTCGAAGTCCTCGGCTATTTTTAGGCCCGCAATGAAGAGCTTGGGCAGGTTGTTCTGTAGGTAGTTTAGGTCGACCCTGGCGAAGTCTTTTCCCAGCTCTTCTTCGTAGAGGTTTGCGAGGCCGAGGCCGGGTGGGGTGAGGAATATTCCCTGGGGATTTAGGGAGGTCTCTCCTTTGGCTACTTCCTCTATCGGAGGTATGGTGATTCCCTTTTTCGATGAGATGAATAACGTTCCGCCTTTACGTTCTTTGAGGTATTGTGGGGGTAGGTATACGCCTTTCCCCTCGTAGTTTAGGGCTTTCATCACTTGGTGGATTGTTGTGAGGGGGGTTATGGTCATGGAGTTTAAGAGTTTGCTTTTCACGTATCTGGTTGGCCTGATGAAGAGCAGTAGGGCGCCCCAGAGGGTGAGACCGAGGCCGATGCAGGCTGGGATGAGGGAGTTGAGGAGAACCGACAGGATGAAGGCTATGGCTCCGTAGGGTATGAATAAAAGTCCAAGGATCTCGGACGGCGTACCCCTGGACTTCCACAACTCACGCCTGAGGGCCTCTTTCTCGTCTTCAAGCTCTCGAATCTTCCTGATCAAAGCCTCAACTTCCTTTGCTTTTTGGGTGTAATCCTCCAAATCACTTCACCCTTGCTGCGTTCGTTTACTTGGAACCATGAAACTCACTTTTTCCTAGGTTTTGAATGTTGTATCTGCGTAGAACGATTCCACAATAAGGCTTCTTAAGTCCTAAGACACATTTATTATCGGTCAATATTGCAAATCAAGATCGTTGGCATCCTATTAGCAATCATAGCAGCCACATTCGTGGCGGTTGCTCTTGCCAACCCCGCTTTGATAGCGAGCGTGGTAATTCCCTACACGGGGGAGGTTACGACCCCGTCTCCGCCCCCGCCTCCTCCACCGCTCCCAACGGTTGAGATCGGAGTTTACTCGGATATTGAATGGACGAGCGAGCTTTCTTCGGTTGACGTTGGTGATGTTGAGGTTGGTTCGACGGAAAATACGACAATGTATGTGAGGAACGAGGGGGTACCGCGATGACTCTTTCGATGAGGGCGGAGAACTGGAGCCTGCCCGAGGCCTCAAGCTACATTTCTCTTAGCTGGGACTATGGCGGGCAGTCGATCAGTCCAGGCGAGGTCGTTCCGGTGGTGTTGACCTTGTCGGTGTCCGATGGCATAAGCGGGATAACGAGCTTCAGCTTCGACCTCGTCATAACCGGAAGTAGTTAAGGAGACTTTTGGTGGTGATTTATGGTCAAGCTTAAGGCTTTGGTGGTTGCTTCGGGTGGGGTGGAGGATTTTAGGGATTTGTCGGCGATTGGGAGGGCGGAGGCGAAGCGTTTTGGTTAGAACCCATGAGAACGTGAATGTGAAGGATATCTTATATTCGGCTAAGTGATGTTATTTGTTCGACAGATTAAAAATTACGAAATCATCTCTAATTCTCTTATTTACTATTCTCTTAGAACTTAGTATTGCTTGTTTTATCTTTTTTCAACCTATCCTGGTTGGTGCGACGGAACAAGGAAGAGTAACAGCGTCCGTAGGAGAAGCAAATGTTCAATATGTGGGGGCAGTAACATATGAAGGAAGTTTTAGTAAGGCAGCTAGCTTCATCATTTGGAAATCTAGCTCAACTGTACATGCGACGGATGGGCTCGATGGAAGTCTTGACTATTCAGGCATCTACATAGTCGGAGATCCAGGTGATGTGTGTGAGAAAAACGTTATCTGTGGCAATATGTTTAAAGGTTCAAGTCATAAATACTGTGTGGAAGAAGCATGGTCTAGAACCGTTACAATCCTTCAGATCGCCACGAACAAAATCAAAATGAGGATGACCAAACCAAGACTCAACGTTCTCTAAGCTGGCGCTGCTAAGATCATCACAACCTTAACAAAACACCCCATATCCATCAACCGGTCTACTAAGTGAGAGCCAATAAAGCCCGCGCCACCCGTCACCAGGACATTGAAAATTTCCTTCACGTTAAACCCATCGCATTCATTTTGAACATGTAATGGAAATGTTTATTAAACATGTAATTTATACATTTTATAGGTGAACGATTTGGGCAAGGGGAAGGTTGTTCAAACCGAGCTTGTTGAGCGGGAGTACGAGCTTTTCCAGAAGGTTGTGGAGAAGAAGGGGTTAACGATAAAGCAGGGGCTGCGGGAAGCGGTAGAGCAGTGGGTCAGCACACAAATTGGGGTTGCGGAGGACCCATTGTTCAAAGTAAAGCCGGTGAAGACCGGAGTGAAGACCGACTCATCGAAACTTGACAGGCTTCTTTATGAGGGAAGGCCTCAGTGAAAATCTTCCTAGACACCTCCGCCCTAATAGCCTACTGCAACGTGGACGACGAACACCACGCCGAAGCCTTTGAGGCAATAAAGAAAATTGGAAAAGGCGAAACCCCCCTAACCCGCTTCTACATAACCGACTACATCTTCGACGAGACGATGACCTTCATCGAGTGCGTGCTCAACAAACACGAACTCGCCCTCAACGTGGGAGAGGCCTTACAAACATCCCCCTTCACGATAATAGTCCGAATCGACGAAGAGCTATTCAGGGAGGCCTGGGACTTCTTCAAAGAAAACAAAGGCTACAGCTTCACAGACTGCACGTCATTCCAAGCCATGAAAAGGAACGGAGTCACCCACGCCTTCACCTTCGACAAACACTTCCAAAACGCTGGGTTCCAAACAATTCCATAAATAAAAAACTCGCTAAACTAAACAATAATACTGCTAAGAGAACCCCGCCGCCATCACCGAGACCGCCCGAGAGAATGATGGCTTCAACCATGATTTAGCCTCCCTACACGTTCTTTTACATTCATTAACAACTCGATCTCCGGAAAATGCCCCAACTCTTAGCATGCATGTAACTCAATAGGCTTAAAAGCCCCGGGGGTATCCATTAGCTTGTGGTGCTGAAGTTGGAGAGGAAGGCCTTAGCCCTACTTGAGGAATATGAAGAGAACTCCGAATGGTTTAGGGAGAAATACAAGGAGCTTGTAGAGACGTATGACGGCATGTTCGTGGCTATACACAAAAAGCGCATTGTGGATCACGATAAAGACTTAGACCCACTGGTCGACAGAGTTTCAGAAAAATATCCACTTAACCGCACCCTCATAGACTTCGTCACCAAGGAGAAGCTGGTACTAATTCTATGAGAATCTGCGGCTACTTTGACGAGAGATATGAACCGCCAGCTCCATTCATCAGAACAACATCAAAAACCTTAACTACAAAACGATTCAAAAACCCGTTACACACTAAATATTACAGAGAGAACTAACCGAACCGAAAGCCAACCTCTACTAAAAGAGACAAGAACTGAAAAGAGGAAAAGATTGAGAGGGCGTGTATTTAGGCTTTAGAGAGCCTTTGCAACTATCTTTTTCAGCGCTGATGTGAGAGCCTCCCTTATTTCTATAGGCATGGATTCCATATCGTCTTCGTTGAGTCTTGATAAGCTTATCACTTCAACGCCTATAATATCATTCTTATTATTTAGCTTAACCACCACATTCTCATTTAGAGGCTCGCTCAGAGCCTCACCCTCCGGGTCATCTAACCAAAGGTCTAGCGTGTCAAGTTCAGGCAGGTAGTAAAGCCTAATCAGCCTCTCCAGACAACTTCACCACGGACAAACATGTCACTTATGTACGAGGTAACTATATAACCCTCACCGTTCAAATGTTTAGCAACGACGCAAATAAACCTGTCTCGGTACAATCCAATAAGCCCTGGAAAACCTGATCCTCTTACAAAGTTTAGAATGAACCTCAAAATATACCACACTCAAATCAGTTTTCCAGCCCTACCGCCTCCGCCTCATTAAGGGCAGCAATAATCACCGTAACATCCGAATTGCTAACTTTCTTCATTTCCAACCTCAGTGCGAGTCATCAGCGGAGGCAAAAACTTTAATGAATGGTTAACCTCATACAAGTCGGTGGCCGATGTTGAGCAAAACTTCCAGCCTTCAAGAGTTCACTGACGATATTATTTGGCTCATGAAATCTCGCAATGAACTGATAGCAAAGTACGAAGACGAGTGGGTTGCAGTTTGGAAAACAACGATCATCGACCACGACGAAAACCTGGATACACTAATCGAAAGGTTGAGGGTTAAAGGCTACAAACCCGAACACATGGCAGTAGAATTCCTCTCAAAAAAGCCCATCGAGGCCATCCTATGGAAATCAAAGGCTACATAAACTACGGCCACCGGCCGCCAGCCCCCTTCATCGCAGTAATAATGTCCCTCAAAGAGCTGAGCAAGAAAAGCTACAGAAACCATGTTAGCGTTCTAAGTAAACCTCATCCCGATCCGCGTTAAAGTGCAGACAATACCTGTTGATTACATCTCTGCCCAGAATGCTTGGAAGCCGTAAGATTAACTCACGTTCCTCATCACTTAAGGTCCCCAGATCATGGAGCACTACATAAAGGTTTAAAGTCTCCCTTACCTCCATTCCCTCTTCGGGTGTTAAAGTAAGCTCCACACCTTCAATCATGTATGTTTCAGCCATTCCACCGATGCCCACAACCTTACGGGGGGCTGATTTCAGATGCTCCCTTGCGTAATCTATGGTTATCCCGAACCTGCCAGCGTCGCTGTCTAACAAAGTGGTCACCGACGCGCCAGTGTCTATTAACAAGACAATATGCCTCTCACCGATAGCTGGGACATTTATCAACGCTTCAACTAAAGGCGCAACGGGTCTAAAGCGGCTAGATAGAAAGCCCCTAACCCTCAAAGTATAGCCACCAAGGGCTCCTTGCTGACGTACCCGACGAACAGCTTACCCGGGTCCAAGCCTCTCTCGCGAAGCTTCCTAAGCAGGAGGTTGAAGTCTTTGTCACGCTCGACCACGAGTCCCTCATCCTCTAAAGCTATCCACTCGCCGTCGTAGAGCTCGGCGAGCTTGACATGCTCCCGCTCGAACCAGCTATGAGCTCTGCTAAACTTCAAATAATCCACGGAGACCATGATACAACCCAACCTACATAATCAATCTGCACACAAATAAATCTTCACGATACCACCACAACATTAGCCATGTGTAGCTAAGAACGAGGCGCTTCTTTGAGAAAGCTGTTAAAGAGAAATATGAATTGTTTACCTCTGATGTGACTATAGCAGAGCTTGAGAAAGCAGATAGAGACGTAAGGGAGAAATCGTTAAAAATCATCGAAACTTTTGATGTTAAGGTTATATCGATGGCCTTTGAAGCCAGGAATTTAGCAGACGAATACGTTAAGAGGGGCGTTATCCCGGCAAGGTATCGTCCAGATGCTGAACACATAGCGGTTACAAGCGTATTTGGTTTCGACGTGTTAACGAGCTGGAACCTCGCTCACATCGTAAAGTTAAAAACCAAGAAGATGGTTCGAATTATAAATGAGGAGCTCGGTTATCTAGTGCCGGAGATAGTGAGACCAGACGAGGTGTAAAAAATGAAAGAGTTAAGGGAACCTAAATTTATGCGAGAAATCCACAAGATCAGAGCCGAGCTATCCGAGATGTCGCCAACCGAGTACGAGAAATACCTGAAAGAAGTTAAGGAAAAATACGCTAAGAGACTGGGACGCTTTTACGTGGATCTACCCGTAGTGAAATCAGAGCGAAAGTTGGAAACCGTTGCACGCGATTAAAGCTCTACCATAGCCTTCATGTCTTTCACGCCTTATCACGAGTGCGCCTTCCAAACGAGCGATTTCAGCAGTCCTATCTGAAGAGCAATTGTCCACTACTATAACCTTGTCAACGTAGGATAAGGAGCTCATCGTCACAGCGTTTTAACCTCCAAAGCACATAAACTATTGAGGAGGGACCCATAATATGGCAAAAAGCGAGATAGTCGCCCTCAGCACCGAAGTCATCGACGTAGAATACGACGAGAAAGCCGACGTGCTCTACATATCATTCAGCCCAGATATCCGAGCCGACGACTCAGAATTGACCAGCAACGACGTAGTCATCCGATACAAGAACGGAAAAATAATCGGACTAACAATACTACACTTTTCAGAGAGACATAAACAGAAACCCGAATAAAAAATACAGCTTACTCGCCCTCAACCTCTAGGTAGAGCTCCACGGCCTCCCTAACCCTCTCCATTAGTTCATCTAACGTCTTAGCCTGGGTGAGACAACCCGGAAGCTCCGGAACAGACGCCACATAATAGCCGTCTTCGTCCTTCTCAATAACCACACTAAACCTCAAGAACCACACCACGCATCACGTGTTCAAGGCCCTTTAAATTCTTTTCATCGTCTGTGGTACGTTTACACTGTCGACCATCTAAGCAAACGCCACATCGTTAAGTTTATGAAAAACTGGAAACCAACATTTGCCGTGAGAAGCATCCTAAAATCTACGTGGAGAACTCTGTGATGGTGCAACCGCTAGTTTGATAAGTTTGATATGTTTTCTGCTGTTTTGGTGAAATATTTAAATTTGTCATTTTACATTATTTTGGTGGAGAAAGTCGAATTGGCGGAAATTATTATTAAAAAGCTTGATGCTCAGGGCCGCGTTGCCATTCCTGCGGCTTGGCGGCGTGGTTGGAAATCTGGCAAAGTTATTCTAATAAGGCGTGGTCGAAAAATTGAGTTGTCCCCAGTGGAACCTATGGCGCCTTCTAGGTTGTTTGATTCCATTGAAATCGCCAATGATGTCGATTTTACAGATTCACATTCTTTGAAGAGAGCTTTAGCGGAGCGGGTTGCTTATTGAGGTTTGTGGACTCTAATATTTTTCTCCACGCCTTTCTTAAGCCCCGTAGAAAATTGACACAAAAGGAACTCAAGATTAAAGATGAATCGAAGGCTATAGTTAAAAGAATCGAGGGCGGGGAGGAGGTTGCCATGTCGACCGCTCATCTCTCAGAAGTCGTTAATATAGTTGAAACGAGTTTGGGCCTGGAAAAGTCTTTGGGTTTCTTAGCCTGGATTGTGACCATGGATAACATTGAAGTTTACTCTGTTGGTTTGGGTCATTATGAAACGTCGTTGCCGCTTGCCAAGGAAAATGAGATTAGCGCGAACGATGCGCTTGCTTATTCGTTTATGAGAAGTTATGGATTGAAGGAGATATATTCTTTTGATAGGCATTTTGATCAATTAAAGGACATTGTCAGATTGCCTAAAACATAGCGCCAAAGCTTCGCGTGCCTTCGTTTCAACGTTTTAACAAGCTGGAACTATCTCACATCGTAAAGTTAAAAACCAAGAAGATGGTTCGAATCACAAATGAGGAGCTTGGTTACCCAGTGCCGGAGATAGTAAGACCAAATGAGGAGTAAAACGCAAAAGTTCACAACCATTCTGCCTAACAACCTCTTCACTGTTAAGCAATGGCTTCCAACCAAGATTCAACAACCTATCAGCAGAGGGCTAAACAGCGCGAGGAAAGAGGCAACTAAATTAATGGCAATAATTATGGTAGGTTTCTTATGTCTTCTATGAGCCCTTCAACCTTCTTAAGCTCCTCCTCTGCTTCCTCTGGCGTTAATATTCCACTATAGAAACCGTCGTTGTGGAGGACGCTTCGTCTGGCCTCAATTCCATCGTAGAGACCCATCCTAGAAACCTCCGTGAGCTTGTCACCGAGCTCCCGTAGCTTCCTTCGCCTATCTACATGCGTTTTAGCCTCCTCATAGCCATGCCTTATGAGCAAGGCGTCAATGGCTGTGACGGCTGCTAGCCAACCCTTATCACAAGAGTTTCTAACCTTAAGGGAGTCACCCTTTTTTATTCCTTCCCCCAGCTCCTGAAAGGCCTTTGCCAATATTCCCTTTGCCTCATTAAGCTTCCTTAAAGCGTCCAAGCCCTCTTCCACCACATCTTTGTCTACATTACCTCAACACTACATGACCGTGAAATCCTTAAAAACTTTCCCAAAACTTCATTCCTTATTAAACTCTCTATAAAATTCCATTACCTCTCTAAGAGACTTTCCCTCAATTACCTTGTTAAATTCACACCAATCCTTAATCCTAAACTTTTCAGGAATGTTAGACACAAAGTCATCATTCATAATTTTCTTAAAAACAAATTCCTTGCTCAACAATATGACCTTACCCCCAAAGGTCCACATCCCTCAGTTATCTACAGCACACACTATTAGCAAACCCCTACGCAACCCTTCTCCATTTCTTAACGAAACAACCATGCTGCGGAGATAAAAGCCCGAAGCCGAAAACTGCGTGCGAAGGCTCGTGGATACACAGCAGAATTTAAGAGCGTTAATCCCTACGTGGAGGAGATCATTTTATCCTGTAAAGCTGCGACGACGGTGCACGGCGCTAAAGTCAAGCTTCTTCACTTCTGATCTCCAATATTCAAATGCATGAAAACTTCCGAGACGAAACATAGATAAACAAGGATTCAATCCTGTAATCAGAATATGGCGATATCAATGGTAGCTGTCAGGGAACATTTAAGAAGCGCCGAAGAATTCTACCAGATAGGGTTCAGGGAGTATGAGGAAGGAAAAAGAAGCGGAGATCTTTTAAGGATGAGGGAGGGGTGCGAAAAAGTTTTTCACGCCTACGTCGAGGCTTCCTCAGCATTAATACAGAAGCGTGGATTCCCAGAGCCAGAATCCCACGCAGACAGAGTTGAAACCCTCTATAAGCTCGGTGAGAAGGACCTGATAGAAGCAGGAGACCAAGCATTCCTCTATCTCCACAAGTACGCCTACTATGACTGGAGAATACTCCCCAAAGTAGATGAAAGCATAAAAGGCGTCAAAGAAGCATTAGACCATGTGCGAAGAAAAACAGCCAGATGAAACCAAATTTTAGATAAAAACTCTAATCCTCCCCCCCGAAATTCTTATAAGTAAGAAAAAAATTACACGTATGAAATGAGGCCCGTTTATGAGCGATGTGGAAATTCATGTCAAAGCTGCTCGTGAAAAAAGGTTGGCCGCGTTAGAAGAGTTCGACAAGAACAGATACATGGTTGTTGGTGATTTAGCAATAAAAACTGTTGAGGAGGCGATAGAGGCTTCAGCCGCGTTGGAAGGGAAGCACTTTCATCTGGATCCGAGAAGTGCGCATAGTAGTAGGCTGCGTTGGGTAAAGGAAAGGTTTCCGTCTTTGTCTAAAGATGTGGATGAGTTGTGGGGCGCTTATGGCGCCCTCGGCTACGAGGGTATCAACGGCGAAAGAGCTAAGAAGGCTATTGATGCCATGGAGCGTGTTTTAAATGAGATTGAGAGAGAGACACATATCAGATTTAAGTGAGATTGTTAACGCGATATCGAAAATCCAAGGCGTGATAGGGGTTTTCCTCTTTGGAAGTTTAGCTAGGGGGGATTACGATGAGTATTCTGATTATGACTTGCTTGTAGTTTTTGAGGACAAGGCTTCCATGTGGCTGAATTGGGATGAACTATTCCAGGCTGTTGGCAGCCTCAGAATGAACTTACACATGATTCCTCAAACCCTCGAAGAACTCAAGGCTGCTAACCCCGTGTTCCTAGACGAGTTGCTTGAACACGGAAAGGTTCTTTATGCCAGGTTACCCATCGAAGTTTCCCCCAAACCCTTAAAACTGGAGCCCTTCAGCCTAATCTTCTATAATATGAGTAGTTTAAGCTACAGGGATAAAATGAAGGTTTCTTACTTTCTCTACAAGAAAGGTGGCGGGGGAACTGTTGCTAAAATGGGGGGAATCAAGCTTAGCGAAGGCTGCATCTTGATTCCAAGAAATGTAAGCGACGAGATCACTGACACGTTAAGCGTCTTTAGCGTTGACGTAAAAAAAATGGAAATACACGTCAGCGAAGACCGTCTTAAGGCATGGCTTGGTCAGAGGCCAAACATTACATAATGGAAATCGTGCAGCTAAATCCCCACTTGTCGGAAACTCACTCCAGGTTAGCAGAAACCCTACGATGCTGCGCCGTATGAGCAAACTCAATCGAGACAAGAGGGCCACAGGGCCTATAACAGAAAAATTATGAGGACTCCATAAAAGAGAAACACAAACATAAAAAACAACAAAAAGTGCTTAAAAGTTACCAAATTTCATCCACATAACGCGTACAAGCATTCACATGCCCCGGCGCTTGCGCAACCGCTAGCCCCTTACTCCTACCCTCCTGCACCACAACCTCAGCGCGTGCTGCGCACATGCTTATTCTCTTACTCACCATAGCAATCATAATACAAATCCAAAATACCCAAAAGGGTCATAGAAAGGCTTAGGTTAGCAAATATCTAATGCGCGCACGCATCAGATTTATTACTCACTTGTTTAGCCTGTGGTGTTATATTGCTATTATGATGGTTGTGGGGTCTTTATCAGACGCCAGGATGGTGTAGTCGTTTTCGTCAAGGTGATAGAAGTTGTATATCTTTGGGGGAAGCATAACTACATGCTTATTTTGTTGACTAACCACCTTAACACTAGTCTTTGTGAGGGCGTTCTCCTCCAAAGCCTTCACGGGTTTAGCCGCTATCACTAAGTGGTCTGCGTCCATAGCGTATAGAATCGCAGTCTCCGGCAGTTTTTCACCCCCTGTCACTTTCTCATCTATCTCTATCCTTGTTTCAACGAGCTTTTGCATGGTTTACCCCTTCATAATCGCTCTGCATGCCCCCTTATTAAGATTAGCTCCACCAAGTCATCAACCTTCCTTTCCCTCACCCACAGGTTGGCCTTCATAGGGAATAACCCGTTCAATAGCCTCCTCCTCGTTCAACGTAGGCAAAACAACCGTGACATCATCCCTACTCACAGGCATCCAAATCACCTCACAACATTCAAATCAGAAACTCTAAAACGAAAATCCGAAAACGAACCTTTAACATGAATTAGAAAAGGTTAAATCCGTGTATACGTTTGTTATTAAACGTATATGAGGCAGTAATATGACCATAATCACCGCAAGAGTCCCCGACGAATTAGCAAAAGAGGTTGAACGAATAGCACAAGCCGAAGCCCTCGACAAATCAACAACAATAAAACGACTACTAATCAAGGCAGTAGAAGCATGGAAAATGGATTACGCGCTAAAACTATATCAAGAGGGAAAAATATCGATTGGAAAAGCTGCTGAGACCGCGGGCGCATCCCTCTGGGAAATCCTTGACACCATACTTAAACGAAAAATCCCCCTACAAATAAGCAAAGAAGATCTGGAAAAGGATTTGAAGGCCGCGTTGGCGGAGTCGTGGTAACGTTCACAATAGTAGCCAACGCCGGACCCCTAATCCATCTCGTCCGCATAAACAAACTCAGCCTCATACAAACACTATTCAAAGAAACCTACATACCCAACGCGGTGAAAATCGAAACTGTGGACAAAGGCAAAACTCAAGGATACGTGGATGCAATCGCAATCGAGAAAGCGATATCCTCCGGATGGATCAAAGTAGCCCAAACCAAACCCAACGCCGAAAAGTTAGCTAAAGAAGCAAACATAAGCAAAGGCGAAGCAGAAGCCATACTCTTAGCAAAACAAATGAACACCACAAGGCTACTCATGGACGACGCCCGAGCCAGAAAAATCGCACAAACCCTGGGATTAAAACCCCATGGAACCATCTATATTCTCAAACTGGCACTGGTCAAAAAGATAATATCCAAAAAAGAATACACACAATCGCTTCGAAAAGCCCTTGACGCTGGGTTATACCTCACAACCGAACTATACCTGCAAGCACTGAAAAACATCTAAATCATCTACCCATCAAAAATCGGCTTAGCCAACGGAATCTTCACATCAAAACCCTACAGAACGCTTCTTCACATCTTAATCATTTTCGGATAAGGACGACGTGGGTATGTTCATAAAGATTTATATGGGTTTAATCAATTAACTATTTGTGGGTGACGAAATATGGGAAAGACTAGAATGGATGAAAGGGGTAGAATCCTGATTCCTTCACAAGAGAGGGAGAGCCTCCACCTCAAGCCTGGAGCGGAATTCGAGTTGTTAGAGGAAAAGGGGATGCTACTCTTGAAGCCCATAATCCCGAAGCCCCTCCGAGTGCAATCCAAGAAGCAAGATTGGGGCAAAGATGCCTTTTTAGACGCGGGGGAGGCCACTTTCGGTGACTGGGGAGAAGAGGGTCCTAGACGTTAACGTACTAGCAATATTCTTAGTAAGCGACCATCCCGGGAATGAACACGTTTCTCCAATAGTTGAGGAGGGATTGAAGGGGGCCTACACCCCCCTGATCATGGACATCCTCCCGATCAGGGCCTATTGGATAATGACCGAAAAATGGGCGTGCGACAAGGAAGCGAGCGCAAAAGCAGTTAAGCACTTCATAAAAGAATACGACCGACCACACTACTATTGCCTTCAAAAGCAAACCATAACCAGAAGCTTCGAACTCGCTGAAAAGCTGAACCATGATGTATACGACTGCGTATACTTGGCGGCAGCCCTGCAAGAAAAAGCGTCCGCCATCGTAACCACAGACACAGACTTCCAAAAACTTTGTAAACACACAGGCCTCGAATACATAAACCCCATCCCAACCGAAGTGCTAAAACGTTTTAAAGAATAGACGTATGCTCCATAGATCGTGGAAGTTCACGACAGCTCAGACTAAGAAATCGCCATGTTCAGCCAAATCCCAACAAAGCGGTCGTAAAACTATAACCCTCTCGATTCCGAGCTGTATGTACAAAGTTCTACGCGCGCGGAGTATGATTGAACCGCTGAGGAAAAGCAAATAACTCCGTTTTTTCCTTATGTATGGTGGGTGAGCTAATGGCTAGAATGTTTGAAGACATTCAAAAGGTGGTCGAAAAACTATCTAAAGAGGACCGAAAAGAACTTTTGCACAGCTTTGACCATTGTTTGTTGATGGTAAACAAGTTTGAGGAGACGGGAAAGCCAGAGCATTATGTACGTATGAAAGCCGCATGCGAAACCTTTCTCGAAACCCTCAGTAAATTTGAGGAAAGAGCAAGCGAGTAGTTTCCGCCAGTACCGCCAAAACCTCTCCTATCATACACATACCCGAGCCTCACACCAAATCGACTACCTCGTCAAAGCAATTGTGAACCTGGTCAGCCTTATAACCCACAAGAAGACACACGTCCCCTATTCCATGCCGCCTCAACAACCGAATTATATACTCAAGCAGAGGCTTCTGACCAGACCAATAAGAATCATACAATTCTGAAAATAATAAGTTTAAAGGACGAAGCCGAACCCCTCACCCCCATAGAGTATTGCACCTTTCACGTTACTACGGTTCAATTTCACCACATCAAGCACATTCATTTCACCAAAGACACGAACATATTTGGACCCAAATAAAGGGGGCCTATAGAGAGATACGCAAATAACCTAGTAACAGTAAGAACCGCGCGCCCAAAGGAAAACGGTCTCACCCACGCAAGAATTTTTAAAACAAAACACGTTTATTCTTCGATCCTTAACCTTTGTCTGGTGACATTTATGGATGAGGCAGCCTCAGAAAGCCTCATAATTGAGTTGAGGGACATTAAAGAAAGGCTGAAACGCATTGAGACAAGCATGGTTACCAAAGAAGACATAAACGCGCTTATGGAAACCGTTGAAGTCCTTTCCACAAATCCCCGCATTCTAAAGGAAATCGATGAGGCCCTCGAAGAGTACAGAAAAGGTGAACACCACACGTATGAAGAAGTCTTCGGCGAAAAGTAATGACCTACTTCATTGTCTTCAGCCGTAGAGCCAAGAATTCATCGATAAACTCGAAAAGTTGAGCGACAAAGAATTAAAGAGGGAATAGACGAATTAAGGGAAAGCCCCCGTAGAATTGGTAAACCCCTCAAAGGACCATTTAAAACAAGAAACATATGGAGTTCAAGGATTGGAGATTTTAGAATTCTCTACACCATTTTCGATGATAAACAAAGCGTCTTCATAGTTCACGTTGACAGAAGAAAACGCATATACAAAAGAGCTCTAAACACCTCTTAAGAGCGAAATCACTCAAATCGTCATGTTCAGCCAAATCCCAACAAAGCGATCATGAAACTGGAAGCTTCGCGACGTCACATCGTATAGCCAAAGCTCAAAAAACAGTTGATAATAAAACCCATTGTTTTCTGAGTCCCAACTTGAAGGAGAATCCATCGAGAAAACCACATCGTTAATCGACATTTGACTCACAAAGCAGGAATCATCTGAGCGTGAAACCTCCAGAAACGTGAAGGCTAGCGGAGTCTCCCAGCCCTCACCATCCACGATAAAGAATCGAAACTCATAAAGGGGAGGCAACGGACTAGGCGTGGAATTGGATGCCTCCGGCAAGGGCTGAGACGGATTCCGAAACTTCACATAAACCGTGTAATAGGATGAAGAGCCCATGTGATTACCAACGCCAACAAAAACCCGATACTCCTCACCAACACGAACATTAAACGGATAACCCTCAGCCATATGGTTTGGACCCAGAACCCAAAGCTCAGAAAAACGCTCCACCCCCCTAGGAAACGCCACAACCATACTAAGGGTAGGAGCTGCAGCAACCAGCATCAAAGCCAAGCTCGTCACCGCAAAAACCGTGCGATACTCCTCAAGATTCACTGGAAATCACCTCCGGCTTCATCCCCAAAACCCTCCGAAAATAACGCCGCTTAAAAATGCGCCAACCCAGATAACTTGCACCAACAGCAATGGCCACACCAAGAATCGATCTGATCATGGTCCACCTGAAACATTGAACAGCCTCCTCCAATGCCAAACCCCTCAACTCATAAGCCTCAACCCTCGCTTCTTCTCCGATCTGACTGCAGAGGTCAGCTGAGCGAGCCGCGTCGTCAAAATCTCCTAGCCTGTATGAAATGTGAGCCTGAGCTAGACCCTCCCCAGCAACCTTCAGTCGAGCCAGCAAACCCGAAACGTTTGCCCCAGCTCTCTCAGCCTCTAAAACAGCCTCATAAGCTGAAACCATAAGCCCTTCAGCTTTTTCAATAGCTGAAGTGGCCACATTCTCACTTAACGCAGAAGTGTTAAACACAAAAAGAGTAGATGCGAAAACCAAGAGCGCGAGCAGAATAGTAACCGGCTTCAAAGCAGCCATGTCATCTCACCCCTTGCAGGACCACTACTTAGATGGAACACATCCTCTCCAACTCCGTCCTCTCACTGCTAACCGTGTTCAAGTGGTCATTAAGGTGCTCGCAATGCTGAGAGTACACATCGAACCTATCGAGAAACCTCCGACCCTTCCCCGTAAGCACATAACTCTCGTTTTCAAAACTAACAAGGTCGGCCTTCACAACATCAGCCAAGTAACGACACAGAAGCGTGTAACTCAACCTAGCCCGACGCATAATCCGCGTCTTTCTAGAACCCCTCCTAACAATGCGCAAAACATCCGCAATGATCTGCAACCTATTTCTATGCCTACCCATCAAAATCCCCAAGTCTTCAAAAAACGTACCTAAAACAGAAAACTAAAAAAGCCTGAAAACAGCGTTTACTTCCTTCTAAACCTAAGGTGAAGCCAGCCCCTCCCACCCTTCTTCGACTGCTGACCCTTCCCAGCATCCGGCTTTTGCGTCAAGAACTCCCTACGCCTCCTAATAAGCCTCTGTTTCCTCAACACTTCGCGAATAAACTTCCCCCAACCACCAGCCGAGGGGCTGGGAGGGATCAACCTCTCTGCCTCAACCTCAGACGGTATGTGCTGTTGCAGGATCTCCCTAAGGCTTAGAGGCTTAAAATCCTTTGTGGCGATGATTACGTCTCCGCGATCCACAAACAACAGAGAATAGCCCTGATTGGCGATGCCCTCAGCCCTCACCCTGTCGTCTATCCGATCCCGCCACAGCAGCCCCCACTGCATCTTAACATCATCCACCAGCCGCTTCCAATCATCCAAACTGTTCACTATCTGATCCCTCCCTCACAGGAGTGGATGGGAAACCGAATTTTGTAGAAATCCCTTCACCATCCTCTATGATTTTCAGAACCTTATAAGCTGTCAGAACCATGGTCCTTACCATGGTACGGACCATGGTAAGGACGATAGTTCTAGAAACTTAAATAGAAGTTAATTCCATCATCTTCAGCGATCACGTTGAGCAGGCTCAATAGCGTTGAGGAGGAGAAACACGCGGTGGGAACTATCATCGTACCCCCAAAGGGAACCATAACCATACAAGAAGTGGTCATAAGAAACCTAACGGACGAGGACCTCGAATTCTGGGTAAGGGTCAACGAAAAGTTG
>Ga0315312_1001616_pt1 | contig 17105 bp, 15 predicted proteins | sample TDP7_MG_FD_203629 | JGI IMG/M metagenome (GOLD analysis project Ga0315312, IMG submission 203629) | Freshwater sediment microbial communities from Lake Towuti, South Sulawesi, Indonesia - TDP7 | ecosystem: Environmental > Aquatic > Freshwater > Lake > Sediment | place: Indonesia: South Sulawesi... | reverse complement strand
CCAATAGCCGCTGGACAGTGCGAGTATCGACTTCACAGATATCCGCGGCCGCTTCGACAGAACAGCCGTGGCCGAGACATTTGATAATGCGTACGACATCGTCCGGGGATAGCTTGGTGTCCTGCATGAGCGAACCTTCTCGTTCACTGAAGCGAGTACCGCAGGTTTTACAATATAGACGTCGGATGGCTTTATCTTTTCCCATCCATTCTGCGATTGAGAGGTTACCTGCATTGAACTTGTTAAAGTCGGCACAGTCTCCGTTTGGGCAAGCGAAGAAAGCCGACGGCAGATTAGCTGGTTTATTGTCATCCTGTTTTTTGCGTTGTTTTTGCTTGGGCATATGGGGCCTTTCTGCAAACCTTGCCTGCTGGCAGGCAGGAATTGATAAGTTGTCCGATAATATATCGGCCAAATACGCCCGAAATGCCCATTTTTATTGTTTTTCTTTACCAATATCATGATTGAGAACCAAAGAAATAGACAAACAACATAAGTTGGGTAGTGATCTTTTACAGAACATTGGATGCTCTGAAAGGAATAGAACAATCTGGTTAAAGGATAGGTAAGATGGATGATTTAGTAGATAAGACCAACGGCCATACGAACTCGGCGGGAGAAAATCGCCAGCTCCCTCCAGATCCGATAATACAAGCAAGGGATGATTCAAACAGGCCCCAGGAGGGGATGCGGCACGCAGAAATCGTACATAGCGTCAAAAAGCCGATATTTACAGCCGATGCGACATTACTGCCTAATCAGTTTATGGGGACAGGTGGACCCACGCAAGCCGTCTCGTCAGGGAGCGATATTATAGAATCGATGTTTCGTTTCAAATGGACGATTCTAACAGTTTTCGTTCTAGTGACCGCTCCGATGATTGCTGCTATCTGGACCCAGGTAGTTCCTAAGTACCGAGCCAGGGCAGAGGTGCGAGTTCGGCCTATTATCCCGTATCTGGTCTTCCGGACAGAGGATAGCGGAATGATTCCCTTATATGATTCATTCGTGAACACTCAGGTCTCCATTATGAGGAGTTTGACAGTCCTTCAACGTGCGTTGGACCAGCAGGAAGTCCAGCAGACACAGTGGTACAAGATGCCTCGGAAATCGCTTGTACAGCGGCTGCGCGGAAATCCAGATACTTCCCCCATGGAAAGGCTCAGGAATGACCTTTCAGTCCAGCCTCGAAGCCGAACTGAGATAATTGACGTCACCTTTATGGATCCCAGCACCAAAGATGCCAAGCTTATTGTGGATACTGTTTTGGACCAGTATATAAGATATATTGGGGAAACGTCTGATGCGACTAAGGACGAACTCTACCGCCAACTGGTAGACCAATACAAATCTTTAGAAAACGAAATATCAGGGCGGGAGAAGATCTCTACCGAGCTTAGCAGATCGCTCGGCACGGGAACTCCACAAGAACTTATCTCTAACAAGAGAGTTCGTCTGGATGAGACACAAGCCCGTCTCAGCGAAGTGCGACAGAATATTGCTGTATTGGAATGGGAGATGGGACAGGCCATTACCGATGACAGCAATGATGTGCCGCTTACTCCCACTGGCAGGATGGAGAAGCAACCAAAATATTATGAGGATGCGGAATGGCGGAAACTGGATGTTGACGTGAGGACTATTCGACACACGATTGACACCAGCATGCTTACTCCCAAACATCCGGATAGAGTTCGGGCGGAAAAGGACCTGGAGTTCGCGGAGGAATTGCTTCGACTGCGAGAGGCGCAACTGGACGAGCAGTGGCGCGACCGACCGGAAAATTCGGCTGGAGTGCCAATAACAATCACCGGTGCCAATGACCTCGCTTACAAAGTAGAAGTAGGATCGATGTCCCCGGAGCATCAACTGGCCCGGGCAAAACAAGAGGAGCAGCTTTTGCATGCAGAGCTCAAGAGACAGCAGACAGAGTTTGAAGGGCTTTTCGAAAGCGCCCAATTACTCGATAAGGAAAATAACGCACTGCTGCACAAGCGAGAGTTGTTCAACGCGGTTCGGCAGCGTCTGGACCAGAAAAATATGGAGCGCAATGTCCCCGCTTCAATCGAGGTGTTGATGGATGCTTTCGTATCCTCCCGGCCTTACAATGACCGTCGAATTGTGTTCACTGCCATGGTGCTTGTTTTAGGCCTGGGTATCGGCGGTGGTGCGGCATTCCTAAGGGCCAGCAGGAATCAGGCCATTTATACTCCTCAGGACATGCCCCACCCAATGCAAGTTCCATTCCTTGGGTACATACCTGTGGCTCGTAACAGAAAATCATCAGACGACGAAGTCGATTCTGCCACGATCGAATCCATTCGGTTCGTGCGGACGGCATTATTGTCACGGCTGGATGACCAGGGCAGCACCACTGTACTGGTTACCAGCGCCGATGCGAGGACTGGCAAGACGACCTTCACGATGATGTTGGGCAAGAGTCTTGCTCAGGTAGGTAAGAAGGTCCTCATGATAGATGCGGACTTCCAAAAGATGACTCTGACGAAGCGATTTAACCTCCCCGATAAGTCTGGCTTCGTGGAATCGCTGTATTGCAGGTCCGTTGACAAACGACACATTTTCCCAACGGAAACGTCCAGTCTGAGTATCGTGCCTGCTGGAAAGCGAGGCGATGACGGTGCGGTGTTTGAGGAAATAGCTAACGGAGCTTTCAAGATGTGTATTGACGAACTGCGTAAGCAGTACAACATCATATTGCTCGACAGTCCCCCTATTCTGACACTGGCTGATACAACAATACTTTCAAGCCAGGTAGATGGTACCATTATGGTGGAACGAGAACTTGTATCGCGTCGTGCGAACGTAATCAGTGCACTCGCCCGTCTTGGTTCTGCTGGGGGACGCCTTTTAGGGACCGTCTTCATTGGTTCAGACAGTCACGAAAAATATGGATACAGTTATCATTATAGTAGACCCCGTGAATCATAATTATAGCAAGTCAAAGAAGTCAATCTGATATACCAACTGTTTCCGAAGTTGTACGGAATCTGCGCTCGATTGCCGTTCATTCATTGGCGAGGATGTACCGGCCCGAAGAGCGACTGTTCGCCTTTCGATTGCGAAGAAACGGCCAGGGTGAGGTCCTGGAGGGTGTGAGTCGGCGGTATACTGCGACGGCCTTGATAGGCTTGGCCGGCGAGGACCAGCATATCGCAGCAGAAGTGCTCGGCAACCATAGTCGGGAAGATGTCTGTGGACGACTGATAGACGACTTTGGAAAATCGCAAGAACTGGGTGAAGTTGCCTTGACGACATGGGCGGCGAGAATGCTTCAACATCCACGTGCCATTGAGGCTGTAGAGACGCTGAGACAGATGAATCCAGGAAGGGAGGAAGAGATAACCGATTCTCTTATTGATACGAAGCGAAATGTTATCTGGCGCAAGGTCGCCCAGCGTGGATGTGACAGATTATTGCGCGGCCTGCGGGCAGCAGCCAGTTGTCTGCATTCAAGCATCAGGGCACCAGGAGTGGGTTTTCTTTTCCCATCTATCTCAGTCGATTACGAAAGCCGCCCCTATCACATAGGCTGGATACTTCATGCATGGCCCTTAAACCACGAGAAGAAATCCGTGATGCAGACTTCTATGCTCAACAGAACTCATCCCCTGAAAGCCTGACACTTAATATATGACTATTCGCCTAACAGCCTTGTACATTTATGTAGCTATCCTTTTGGTCTATGCCTGGAAGGACTGGTTCAAGAGTCTCTGCGGTCTGATCCTAATGATGGCTGTCATGCGGCACGAGAGCATGCCGACAACCATGTTCGGCATCCAAGGATTCAACATGTGGAACGTGCTGCTCCTGGGAGTTTTTCTGGCCTGGATTGCGAACCGCCGCCGTGAGGGGTTCAGGTGGGACATGCCCCGCTATATTACTGTGTTGCTACTGATGTATCTGGGAGTGATCGTGGTTGGTTTTTTGCGGGCCGCCCTTGACCGCAGTTATATCGAGGAGTACCCGCTCAGCAGTCTGGTCAGTGAAGAATTGATCAACACTATCAAGTGGGTTCTGCCCGGGATTCTGCTTTTTGATGGCTGTCGAACCCGCCGCAGGGTGATGATGGCTCTTATCTGCCTGCTTGGAGTGTACTTACTGATTTCAGTCCAGGTCATTAACCGCATGCCATTAGAGTCAGTTCTTGGCGGCAGGGCTGGAATCGAGCGTACGCGTTTAAGGGTTTGTGGTGAAATCGGCTATAGTGCCTGTGACATGTCCGCATTTTTTGCTGGTGCATCCTGGGCGACTCTGGCTGCCCATCCGCTGGTCCGGCAAAAAAAATACAAGGTGTTGGTACTGGCGGCGGCCGGAATAGTTACCTTCGGCCAGGCGATGACCGGCGGAAGGGCGGGATATCTGGCCTGGGGGGCTACCGGATTGGTGCTATGCCTTCTGAAGTGGCGAAAGTACCTGATCCTTGCACCCGTAGTGGTGATGTTGGTGCCGATAGTCTTTCCGGCTGTTAATGCAAGAATATGGCAGGGATTCGGAGAGATCGATGTTACTGGGCAAACCACGGTTGATCTTGAGGAAGGGGTGACCTCGGGCAGAATGATATTCTGGCCACATATTGTTGATAAGATCGTCGAGTCACCCTGGGTTGGCTACGGGCGGCTTGCCACTCAACGCACCGGCTTACGGGAATACCTTAGGGCGGAATACGACGAATCACAGACCGTAGGGCATCCACACAACATGTACCTCGAAACGCTGCTCGATAATGGGATACTGGGTTCGATTCCGATTTTGTTGTTTTTTGCATTAATGATTGTATATTCCGGAAAATTATTCAGAAGTGACGACGGCCTGTGTTCGGCGGTCGGCGGACCGGCCCTGTCCTTGATGCTGGCCCAGTTGTTCGCAGGCATTGGGGCGCAGCATTTCTATCCACTGGAAAGCACGGTTGGCATGTGGACGGGTATGTTTCTCGCGATCCGGGTGTATGTCGAGAGAAGGCGGGTACAAATGGATGTAGTTCCTGCCGAGAATTCCTGGAGTAGGAGTAATCCGCGATTTAGCCAGCAGGTGGCTATTTCCTCTGTTCATACATGTGGGCTACTGTGAGATGACAAAATTGATGAGGATAGTTTGATATGTATGACGTACTTGTTCCAGTAGACTTGCTTTTCGCTTACCAATCATACGAAAACTTTCCTGACTTGGCTGGTTTTGATATTGCCCTGAAGAATTCTGTTGCTGTCCCGCTAGTTACGTTGCCGTCAATGCAAATGGTTAATTATATCGTGAAGGGTAAGGGGGATTTTGAACCTTATTACCAGCATTGTCTTGCCTCCGGTTTGTATCATCCATCTGTTAGTAAGATTAGTTTTCTCCGGGAGTTTCGGCGGAGAATCAGGTCTCTCCGGTGGAAACCATTCACCAGCAGGCCGACCATTTCCGCTATTGAAAATGACTGTCTAATCGTTCAGGATGGCATTGAGTTATGCTGTCTCTCCAAGGCACTTGGTAAGTCCTGGATAAAAGTCTCCATGCCGGAGGAAATCTATGCGAAGTGGCTTGACCGTAAGACGGAAGTATTGGACGATGTCGTTATGCGTACTTCAAGAAAAGTATTCTATACTCCGATTGATCACCCAGCATATCGTAAAGCCAAGGTGGAGAGACGTGACTCTATTCGTTTGGATCGAATCAGACTATTGTTAGGGCCCATCGGACAAGGATTTTCCGGTTTAGATATAGGATGCAACATGGGATATATGTCCCATCACCTGCAAAGGCAGGGATTTCGAATGACGGCAATTGACTATAATGACAATCATCTCGCTGTGGCGAAGGCTCTTAACGGCACATATGGATTAGATACAAAGTTCGAGAATTGCCATTTCAGGCAGTTTCAAACAGATTATCAGTTCGACATCACATTAGCTTTAACCGTCATGTACCATATGTTTTATAGACAAGAAGACTGGAATATTCCAGAGTATGTCCGTATGGAAAAGACTGCCGTTGTACAGAAAATTGATTCTTTAACCCGACATGCGCTCATATGGGAGAGCGGTTCCGATCCCGATCGTGAAATTGATTTAATCCGTTCAAATAGCGGGCTATGCCACTACTATTCGCTGGGATCCACAAAGGGTACAGGAAAGAAGAGAGAATTGGGTGTTTTTCTTCGGCCTAATACTGAAATATCAGATTATTTAAGACACCGCTATACGAAGAATTTTAAAAGTCCTTAGCCTATGTAAGCAGGAGCACGTGTAGGAAGAATCACACATGGTTAAACTTGCATACATCTTAGCAGCCAGCCACTCCGGCTCAACGCTCCTTAGCATGTTGCTCGGGTCTCACCCGTGGATTGCTACTGTGGGTGAGCTTAAGCTTCCCGCAAGTGCCATGGGCGAGATCAGCCGTTACCGGTGCTCGTGCGGTGAATTCATTCGGGAATGCCAATTCTGGCATGAAGTCAAGGAAGGCATGGCCGCACGAGGTTTTGAATTCGACATTGCCGATGCCGGCACTGATTATCAGGCCGCGAAATCGCGATATGCCCGGCGGTTACTGGGACCACTGCATCGGGGTAAATTTCTTGAAAGTCTGCGTGGTGTCGCTCTGGGGATATGCCCGACTTGGCGAAGGCAACTGCCGGAAATCCAGGGGCGAAATGTCGCCCTTATTTCCACTATAGCGGAGATTACAGGGGCAAAGGTGGTCACTGATTCATCAAAGACAGCTGTGCGGCTAAAATATCTGCTGCGAAATCCGGAACTGGATATAAAAGTTGTCCGCCTGATTCGCGACGGGCGTGGCGTGGCCTTGACCTATATGGATCCGGCCGGTTTTGCCGATGCCAGAGATCCGGACCTGCGCGGCGGCGGCGGCGGCAGCGGCGGGCAGCGCGAACACAAGCGGCTGGCGATGGCCCAGGCCGCGCACCAATGGCGGCGCTGCAACGAAGAGGCAGAGCACGTCCTGCGCCGGCTGGATAAATTGCGGTGGATTGATGTTCGTTACGAAGATTTATGTAAAGATACGGAAAATACGTTGGGCCGGTTGTTTGAGTTTCTCGGCCTTGATCCCAATAAGCGAGTTCATGATTTTCGTGCTGTGGAGCACCACGTTGTCGGTAACGGCATGCGATTGGATACAACGTCCCGGATTTCTTTAGACGAGCGTTGGAGATCGGTACTAACCGAGGAAGAACTACGTGTTTTCGACCGTGAGGCCGGCGAAATGAACCGGAGGTATGGATATAGTGTCAGTGGAACCTAGCGTACAATCTGGGCTTGCGGAAGCCGAATACAGCGACTTGGCTGTGTATGGCGCGAGTGCATTGCAAGGTAGCGGAAGATCGAGGCTGAGACGTGTTTTACTGCATCCGTCACTTGTGATTAATGCGGCGAGCAACTGGGCTGCCCTGGCAGTCAACATTGTAATAAGCTTCTTTCTTACGCCTTTTATCATTCACTATATTGGCAAAAGCGATTACGGAATCTGGACACTGGTAGGTTCCATTGTTGGCTACTATGGTCTCCTGGGGCTGGGTGTGGCCAATGCCATTACACCCTATACGGCACGATACATTGGGCAAAAAGACTGGCAGGCTCTCGGAAAGTTTGTGAACACTGCCCTTACCTATTTCACATGTATTGGGCTTATTGCTTTGATTGCTTCATTTGCATTAGCGTCACCGTTCGCCTCTTTTTTCAACATTTCTCCAGATCGGTTCGCGTCATTTCAACACACCATGTGGTTGATGGGGCTGGCTTCGGCTATCGGTTTCCCAGCCACGGTATTCATGGCTGTAATCCGGGGGCACGAGAACTATGTTGCAGTTAACTTCGTCGTTATTTTGGGAGCACTCTTGCGAACCAGCTTGACCGTGTGGCTGCTTTTCAAGGGTTTTGGTCTGCTCGGTGCAGCTTTGGCCTTGGTGATGTCCGAAACATTTTCTTTGGGCGCCAACGCGATTCTGTTTCGAACACTGGCCAAACATGTCAAAATGAGATTTTTCTCGGGCAATTGGCAGATGCTGCGTATTCTCCTATTGTACGGGAGCACAGCGATTGTAATCGTCATTAGCGAGATGCTGCGTTTTCAAATTGATTCTGCCGTAATCGGCAAGTTTCTCGGGATGGAGGCCGTCGCAGTATATGCCATCGCTGCCACTTTGATGCGGCTTTTCTGCCAAGTGATTCGAAGCGCTATGCAAGTCTTGAAACCAAGGTTCGCGGTCCTGTACGGCTCTGGCCAGAAAGAAAAACTCCAGCAGACACTACTTCACTCCACGACTGTGTCCAGCACCTTCGCATTTGGTGGAGCGGCTGTGTTGATTGTCTTTGGACGCCAACTGATTCATCTGTGGGTGGGTATGAAGTTCACGGACGCAGCCCCGGTGCTCTCTATCCTTGTGGCAGCGCTGGCATTTGACATGGCTCAGAATCCAGGAATAAATATCTTGTACGCGTTGGATCGAATCCGTTTGATTGCAGCGATTTATTTGACCGAGGCTCTTATGAATGTGGCTCTCAGCCTGCTGCTAGTAAGGCACTACGGTATCATTGGGGTCGCGCTTGGTACCGCTATCCCGTGTTTTCTTGTCAGGATATTTGTCGTACCAGCCTTGGTTACGCGCCCGTCTGCTGTTTCTCTATGGTCTTACTATGGCCGACTGATGTTCCCTCTTTTCGTCGCTGGCCTATTCGTAATTATGATCAGAGTGTTAGGAATCTAAAACACCGAAAAGAAAGATGAAATATAGGCAACACTTACGGGAAGGAAATGACAGGTGTATTCGGGAGTCAATGAAAAGGTTAAAAAAACGATCTATTTCAAAGTAGGATCTAAAAAGAGTCCGCTTTGGGAAAAGATATGGAGACGCATTTTCTTCCGGCAACGGGGCATTAATGAAATCCCACGCGCGTGGACTAACAGAGAACTGCAGAAGATAGGAACTCTATTATCAGGAAGTATCTTGAATTGTTCGGGTTGGTGTGACGAAGATAAACAGGGTAGATGTTATCGAGATTACTTTCCGAGGGCAACTGAGTATCATGTGTCGATGCGCGAGATCCGCGTCTATGAAGGCAAAGACAAGTCAATTAGAAAACAACCAGACGTAGCCATCGATCTTGAACGTGCACTATCCCCATCATTAGAGGGGTGTTATGATGTCGTAATCTGCCACACTGTGTTAGAGCACGTATTTGATATCTTCACAGCCTTTAGGAACCTTGCAGCACTTAGTCGGGACATTGTCATAGTTGCTGTGCCCTGGTGTCAGCGAGTTCATGAGAGCAGCTTACAGAATGATAGTTACTATGATTACTGGCGCATTTCACCGTCTGCGTTGAAGGAATTGTTTGGGAGAAACGGACTTTCGTTGATCTACATAAATGGAAATTGGGATTTTCATGCGTCCACGTATTATCTAGCAGTGGGATCGAAGCAACCAGACTCTCATAAAGACATCATGCACCTTAGCCCACCGTGTATTCCAAATGGCTCCAACATTTATTGGTAGTATGTTGGATGTTTGCGGTCTGGCAGCAAATTACCAGATAGCAAAGTTGGTTGAACAGGGAGCTTCAAAGTGGATATATCGGTGTTGATTCCGGCATATAATGCTGAAGGAACACTGTGCAGGGCTATCGATAGTGTCTTGCATCAAACTGTGCCTGTTGCGGAGATCGTTCTCGTCGATGACGGCTCAACTGATGGCACTGCCCAGGTTGTACAGAAGTACGGTGCGCCAATACGGTATTTTTACTATGAGAATGCCGGTCTTGCAGTCACAAGAAACCGTGGAATCGACCAGGCGAAATCCGAATGGATTGCCTTTTTGGATGCTGATGATGAATGGTTACCGCATTGGGTAAGTGTCCAAGAGAATATTTTGAAAAATTGTCCGCATCTTATGTGGTCATGTTGTAATTATGAGCTCGCTGGGAATGGAGTTTTTTTGAAGAAACAATCGCATGAAATTGCAAATTTCTCTGGGGTGGTACGGTATTTCGACGTGAGGGCACGTGGGTTGGGGATGGCAACTCCCGGCTTTTTGATTCGCCGAAATGTTTTTGATGAGGTCGGTATGTTCAAGCCAGAAATGCGAAGCGGACAAGATGATGACATGTGGGAAAGAATTGCAATGAGATACCCTTACATAGGATACAGTTCGGATATTTGCTGGCGATACTGGCAGGATAATGTAAATCGTATTACGAGGACAAAACGCCCACGAGATCTGCACGTGAAGAACATTTGCAAAAATGCACTTCTTGCGCAGTCTCTTGGGCAGGAGGTTCGCGAGGCGTACTATCCGTGGGGGCGGAAGCGAGCCATGAACTATATACTCCTCGCCGCGGCTAAGAAAATTCAGGTAAGACGCGAGATACTCGATGAGGCCAAGATGTTTTTTCCGCTTACATTTTGTGAGCGGGTGCAGGAAGCAATGTTAGATATGTTACCTGGACCCATTGCAGGAAGGGTTGTTGATCGGCTAGTGGACTGATAGATATCGAATTATCAAGGGATAAAATATTCTTTTCTACATGTGAACCAATCACTATATTTGAGAGGATTCCTATGAGCGTCAGAAGAATCGTCAGCCATATTGCAGAAAATACCGGACTGCGTAGCCCTCTATTGAGGTTATGCTCGTCGGAGTTTCGCTGCAATCACAGACTGGTAAAGTCCCTGTCCCGAGAAATCACAGAAGCAGGTTTCGAGAAGATTTGTCGTCGAAGAGAACAATATATAGAAGCCACTCGGAAATATCTCGAATTAGACAGATACCTGGAAGAAGTAGTGCGCGAGGCAAGGGCACTTGGCCTATTAGATTCTTCTGGCCTCCGTGTTTTGGATATGGGTTGTGGTGCAGGATATTTCCTCTATACTTTGCGTAAGTATGGTCATGATATTCTTGGGCTGGATATTGACAACTACATTTTTTATAACGAAATCGTTGAACTTCTTAAGATTCCGCGAATTACTCATCAGATTGAAAAGTTCAAACCATTGCCGGATTTGGGAGAGCCTTTTGATTTAATCACTGCATTCTCAATCTGTTTTGATTGCCATGGAACTGAGCATGTATGGGGAGTGAGTGAATGGGAGTATTTCATCGATGACTGCCTTGGCCATTTGCGTCCCGATGGGCGGCTCTTCTTCTGTTTCAACCCTGCCTCAACCCATGTTTTTGACTTTGTTCCTGACGAAGTTGAAGAGATGCTGCGAAAAATCCCGGGAGCGCATCTCTCGCATAACAAAGAGAAGTTCCTATTGGACTATGCCAAACACGCCATAGTCTAACCTGCTTTCCGCGCTTCTGACTTTGTATTGTTCATGAAAGTCCAGCGACTTGAGGATCTTACATTACTACAATCCCTAACTAAAATCCCGGCCTTGTTTACTTACAAGGAGTTACGTTCAATCACCATATCCCGTTAGACCATCACAAATGACACGGCAGTGAGGAGAACTTGGCCAAAATGAGCTGAAAGTGAATCTAATGCTGTGAGTATTATTGTCGATCTACTTGAAACACATGAATTCTGTAACAAGAAATGGAAAAGATATCGAGACATAATGATAAACCTCAGATTTGCTTTGTGGTGCATTTTGCCTATGGCGCAAAAACGGATTATGCTGTAATTGCCTACCATCATGGCCTAACCTTATTGCTTAATGTCCTCTACAGAGCACTTTGTCACATAAAGATATAAACAGGAGGATCTCTTGGCAAAAAAAATTCTGGTAACCGGCGCTGGTGGATTTATTGGAAGCCACCTTGTAGAGCAACTGGTAATTGATGGCTATGATGTGCGAGCATTTGTACACTACAATTCTCTAGGGAATTGGCATAACCTTGAGAAATTACCACAAGACATTCGTGATAACATTGAGGTTGTGGCTGGTGACATTGTTGATCCATTCTTTGTTGACAACGCTGTTAAAAGCTGTGAGATTGTTTTCCACTTGGCGGCCTTGATCGGCATTCCATATTCGTATATTGCACCGGAGGCATATATATCAACAAATATTGGCGGAACCCTTAACGTTCTGCAAGCATGTCGGCGCTATAATATCTCTCGCCTGGTTCACACTTCTACTAGTGAAACGTATGGTTCAGCCCAGTACATTCCCATTGATGAAAAACACCCTCTTGTTGGTCAGTCCCCTTATTCTGCCAGCAAGATAGGGGCCGACAAACTCGTTGAGAGCTTCTGGCGGAGTTTCGCTTTGCCGGCATGCATCATTCGCCCGTTCAATACGTATGGTCCCCGGCAGAGTGCAAGGGCGTTCATTCCAACAATCATTGCTCAAGCTCTTTCCGGCGATGTCGTGCGGTTAGGTAATCTGGACCCTGTTCGAGACATAACATTCGTGAAAGACACAGTGCGTGGGCTCGTTGCCGGCGCGAAATCGGAAAAATGCATTGGTACTGTCTGCAACCTGGGAGTTGGCAAAGGGTTATCCATTGGTGAATTTGTTAGCCGAATAGGTGTATTGCTTGGCAAAGACCTGAAGGTTAAAACTGACCCACAACGTGTCCGCCCATCCAATAGTGAGGTTAGCCGGCTAATCAGCGATAATTCGAAGATCAAGGAACTTGCCGGATGGGAACCTTGTGTAAGTTTGGACGGTGGTTTGCAGCAGACCATCAATTACATTCGGGAAAATCTCAATGAATATAAGATTGATCAATATAATGTCTAATTTGAGCTCATTGTATGGTATTACAAGCTATTTGAGATCGGGAGCGTGATATGCGTGCAGTAATCTTAGCTGGTGGTAAAGGAACGCGATTAATGCCTTACACAACAACAATCCCCAAGCCGTTGGTGCCGGTGGGGGATATGGCTATTATGGAAATCGTTGTTCGTCAGTTGAGGCGCTGTGGATTCGATCATATTACGGTAGCTGTGAATCATCAGGCGCAACTGATCAGGGCTTATTTCGAAGATGGCAGGCGATGGAGCATTACAATAGACTATTCTATGGAAGACCAACCTCTTGGTACGATGGGGCCTCTTCGATTGATTGAGGATTTGCCCGAACATTTCCTTGTAATGAACGGTGATGTCTTGACGGATATGGATTACGCAGATTTCTATAAATCGCATGTAGATAGCGGATCTATTGGAACAATCGGCACATATCAACGTGAAGTGAAAATAGACTTTGGTGTTCTTGGTTTCGAGGGGGAGAAAAATCTGATCTCGGAGTTTGTTGAAAAACCTGTCGAGCATTTTTGTGTCAGTATGGGAGTCTACGCGTTTTCAAGGGAGGTAATGAAGTATATTCCCGACGGCATACCTTTTGGTTTTGATGATCTTATGCTAAAGCTCATTTCACAAAAACAGGATATTCGGGCTCATCCATTCAGCGGATACTGGCTCGATATCGGTCGTCCTGAAGATTACGATAGGGCGAACAATGAATTCGGCAAGACTATAGCTCGACTTTTACCTCAAGAACGAAGTTAAGACATATTGGCGAAAAAGGATTATGATGACGAATCGTCTATTAGTCACAGGGGCGACGGGGTTTGTGGGAAATTGGACCCTGCGGCACTGGCGCAAGGAGCATCCTGAAGTGGAGGTATGGGCCACCGGTGATCAATCCACATGCCTCGATGAACTCGCAGACAAATACTCGGTGATTGACTTACGTGATGGCAATGCTGTTCGAGAGCTTGTTCATGACTGTAATCCCACACAGGTGATTCATTTGGCAGGTCTTGTGACCGAAGCATCACTTACGGAGCATATTACTGTAAACGTGCTTGGTACCGGGAATCTTTATGACGCCTTGGCTAAAATGGGTCATTCCACAGAAATGCGAATTATCCAGGCAGGAACGGCGGCCATTTATGGGCGAGTTAGGCCGGAGGAACTGCCGATAACTGAGAAGAATCCATTGCGACCACTCACAGCATACGCGCTAAGTAAGGTGGCTCAAGACTACTTGGCCGAAATGTTCTGGCGTACTCGAAGATTAAATGTTATTCGGGCTCGCATTTTCAATCTATTGGGACCAGGTCAACCTGAGCACTTGGTACCGGCCAGTTTTATCAGACAGCTTAAAGCGATTTGCGACGGTGAGTCACTTCAGGTGGGAAATCTCACCCCACGCCGGGACTTTGTGGATGTGAGGGATGTCGTATGGGCTTTTGATAAACTGCTGGCTGGAGGTAAGCCTGGTAAGGTTTACAATGTGGCTTCCGGAACAAGCATTGCTATTAAAGATATTCTGAATGAGTTGTTTAGTATTTCCGGGCTTCACGATGTGACCACAAATGAAGATTTCGAACGAATGCGAAAAAATGACGTTCCTGATATAGTTGCAGATATTACTTCGATCACGGAGGCTATCGGTTGGCGGCCGAAGATTTCACTGAGGAAATCTTTGGAAGCTATGTGGGAGTAAAAGTGAAGTGATTATCGATTCAGGGTATGTTAACTTAATTACTCAAACTGACCGATTTGTGAATTTATGATTACTCAAAAAATCAAACAAAAATGGCCTACTCTGACGATAAGACTTGTAAATGCAAGAACTTATCATAGGAGAGGCCATATGATTACAATCGGCAAAATTCCCAAAAAACTGCAAAGTTTTTTCAGACCCCTCAGAGACCATTTTACCAAAAGAGCTTGGGAGCACTTCTGGGCTTTGATAATGGCTATCACTATTAGCCACGGCGCAACTATTGACCGCCTGGCCAAGGCACTGCGGAACTCGACACACAGGACAAATCATGGTGAATTCCTCTGGCGCAGCATCTGGGACAATTCCATTGTAATGCAGCAGATTGCTCTGGATATGCTGCTTAGTTTGTTCACCAAAAAGGATAGAGATCTGTTTTTCATCATTGATGATACGCAAAATCTCAAGCGGGCCAAAAAGATGGAGGCGATAGGAAAATTGCATCACCACGCCACCGGCAAATACGGAACCGGTCACACTATTGTAAAGGTATCTTTGTACTATCGCGGGGTCACCATCCCGTGGGGTTCGTGGTTGTACGTCAAAAAAGAACATGCTGCCAAGATGGAAGTTCCGTTCTATAAGCTTACCGAACTGGCAGCTGAGGCGATCCGAAATGCCCGGCTGCCCAAGAGATTCCAAGTTACAGTTTTGTTCGACGCATTCTATCTTTGCCCCAAAGTTGTAAATGCCTGCAAAGGGCAAAAGTGGCATTATATTGGCGTAGCTAAGTCTAATCGGTGGTTTACGGTCGGTTCGGTTAAACACAAACTTGGCAAATACGGCAGAAACGTTTTGCGAAATGGTGGTAAGTGGTACAAAATTACTGGCCTGCGTAAGACTAAACAATACTGCCTGGCTGAGAGAATTGGTAGTTTCAATAAGCTGGGCTTGGTTAAGGTTGTCTTCTCGCGTCGTAGGGGAGAAAGTAAGCATATAGCTTTGGTCACTGACCAACTCAATGCTTCGATGAGAACCATTGTAGCTGACTATCTGAGACGATGGTCTATCGAGATGCTGATCAAGGATGAGAAACAGCATTTGGGGCTGGGCGACTATCGCGTATGGCGATACCAGGCTGTGGTTAGACACCTGCACCTGGTGGATATTGCCTATGCCTGCCTGACCCACGTGGGCATAAAAGCCTATCGTGCACAAGGCCAAAACAAGACCAAGAAAGTGCTGCGTCTTGAGCCGATCAGCAAACTTAAAGATCGGATGCGTCAGATAGTTTGGCAGGAAAATGTTCAAGATGTTATCAGATATAGTCATGAAAAACCTGTCATTCGCCGCCTGGAAAAACTCCTCGCGGCCTAAAATCGGTCAGTTTGAGTTAATTATAGAATGAAAAACACTTCTTTGCCAAGTATTTGCTTTGTTGCTCACAATGCTTATGGTTCTATGGTGGGACGCGAAGTTGGGCATATTGGAGGCGCTGAGCGTTTAGCAAGCCTGTTTGCAAAATGCTTGGCCAGCCGTGGATATGTTGTCAGCGTGCTGACATGGGATGAGGGGCAGCCAGATGGCATCAAAATTGACGGTGTTCGGCTGTTCAAGATGTGCCGTAGGGATGCCGGTATCAAGGGCTTGAGATTCCTTTGGCCAGAGTGGACCAGTCTCATCACAGCCATGAAAAGAGCGGACGCTGATATCTATTACCAGAGTTGTAGTGAGTGCTTTACTGGTCAAGTCGCGCTTTGGTGTCGCGGGCACGGCCGAAAATTTATATATTCCGTCGTAAGTGATACGGAGTGCGAAGCTGGATTGCCCAGAATGAATGCGTTTCGCGAGCGAGCACTTTACCGATATGGACTTAAGGCTGCTGATAGAGTAATCGCCCAGACGCGGAGGCAGCGGGATATGCTGCGGACCCATTATGAACGTGATTCTGTTGTGATTCCAATGCCATGTCCGGATTCAATCGGGATAGACTATTCACAAAGGTCTCTGAAATTCGAGAATTCCAGCCGCATATTGTGGGTTGGGCGAGTATGTCAGGTAAAACGCCCTGACCTACTATTGGAACTTGCTAAAATGTGTTCGGATTTACAATTTGATATGATTGGGCCAATCGGGAAAGATGAGTATGCAAGTAAGATCGTTAGGGATGCTCAGTCCATAAAGAACCTCACGATACATGGACGGGTAACTGATCGTTTCCTGTGGGATTTCTACAAAAAGAGTTCCATTTTCTGTTCAACTTCGGATATTGAAGGATTTCCCAACACTTTTTTGGAAGCATGGAGTTGTGGTTTGCCGATTGTCTCGACCTTCGATCCGGACGACCTGATAGCCGAGAGAGGTCTAGGCAAAGTGGGTAAAGATGTTTCCGAATTGGCATCTGGTATTCGCGGGCTGTTGGATTCGCCGGAGAGATGGCGGGATGCATCCCAGTCTGCGCGCAAATACTATTTGGAGAATCACACGTTGGATAAGGCCATGGAACGGTTCGAGCAGGTTTTCAAGGAAATAGCCAAAATTCAATAAGAGTGGAGGTTAACTAATGAGTGTGCCAAGCAAAGCTGATGTGAGCAAGCTGGACAATCCAGCCTGGCCAAAGCCTAACCAGCAGGCCAGAACGAAACTTTGCGTATAAGGAAGTAATGAATTATGCGAAGCCAAAGTAAAGG
>Ga0315312_1001615_pt1 | contig 17109 bp, 14 predicted proteins | sample TDP7_MG_FD_203629 | JGI IMG/M metagenome (GOLD analysis project Ga0315312, IMG submission 203629) | Freshwater sediment microbial communities from Lake Towuti, South Sulawesi, Indonesia - TDP7 | ecosystem: Environmental > Aquatic > Freshwater > Lake > Sediment | place: Indonesia: South Sulawesi... | reverse complement strand
TCTGGCTCGCAAAAGGCGTTTGGAGATAAACGGCAAATTAAAAGACCAGGCCTTCCTGGCTCAGGCAGCTTAAAAATGGTACTTATACCTAACCACATTTTTCGGTTGACAATTCAGAAACAGGCCAGTCGCTAATTTAGCTGGTCTGCAAACAAAGATGGATGGTGTGAAAATGCTTCAGCCCCAAACCGCCGCCGAACTTGACGCCTTGCTCCCATCCATCCTCGACAAGGCTTTCAAAGGGGAATTCTGAAATGGCGAAACCTAAACCTTTGCGCAGCCTAGGGACAGGCCAAACAGAAAACAGGTTCTCAAAGCACGTTCTGCGTGAACGTTCCACTCACCATGGCTTTCGACAAATTCAGGAGGGGCTCTTCACACCATGATTGCAAAATTTGGTCTTTATGACCTTATAGCCGGAGTAATTCCAGGAATTCTTTTTCTTTGGGGAATTTCTCTGGTATCAGACCCGATAGATATCCCCTTTACAGGCGGGCTAGCCGAGACCTCCGTCCTAGTGGCTTTGGCATATGTAACCGGGCTGATTTTGCAGGGGATAAGTCAGGGATTGACAGAGAAGATATTGCTAAAAGCCTGGGGAGGCTTTCCGTCTGCGAGGTGGCTCCTTGCGGATGACAATTATCTCAGCAAGGAATACAAAGGCAAAATCAAACAGATAATTGAGAGCAAATACTCCATTAAAACAAATGAGGAACAACCAAGGAATGACCAGATAAAGATGAACCAGGAGATATTCTACCTCTGCTACAATGCAGTGGATAAAGAAAAGCTAAGCGACAGACCTCAAATTTTCAACGCTCATTACGGTCTATTCAGATGCTTACTGACTACATTTACCTTGCTTTTCCTGATTAATGCGGGTCTTCTAATATCCGGCGGACCGAAGAACAGAACTCTTTCATTGGGAATTCTGGTTTTCTCTTTCGTCGGCACACTGGTCAGTTACTTTCGTACAAAGAAAAGGGGCGAGGATTTTGCCAAAGCAATTTACGACCTATTCCTTGTCCGTTTCTCGGAATAGCCCACATCTTTGGAGGAAACGATGGCAAATGTAGCAAAAGAAGTAATCATCCCAGCGGAACCTAATATTTTTAGGACGGTATTCTTGTATGTCGGCCAGGGTGACTCAACCCTTTTGGTAGTTCCAGACCAAGGTTCATACAAATATGTGCTAATAGATTCAAATTTCGATGAAAGTTCAGGTGGCATAGATTTGGTCCGGCTCTTGAAAGACCTTTTTAAAGGACAAAAGACGGTACTGGATGCCTATGTGAATACCCATCCGCATAAAGACCACCTTGGAAAGGTGAAGGAAATTTATGAAGAAATCGGTATCCACCAGGTGTGGCAATCGGGCCACAAACCTGGCGGAGAGCACAAAGAAATTTATAAGGATCTTGAATTTGTGATGAATAAAGTCGTTGGAAAAAATGTTTTCCGCCTGAGAGGCAGCAGGGAGGAAAACAAGCTGGATAACGAGACTGTAAAGCTAGGGGATTTGAACTACAATGTCTTGGCCCCAGCCGATTACGTTTCTGAGGAGATAGAGGGGGAAAAGCCAGAGGATCGGTACAAAAGAATCCACGAACAGTGCGGAGTCATTCGGTTCAGGTATGGGAGAGATGAAAAACAGATACTTCTAACCGGGGACGCGGATTACAATGCGTGGAAAGAACATATAACAGATTATCATGCCCAAAGGCTTCCCTCAACGGTCCTGAGCGCGGCTCATCACGGCTCTAACTCCTTTTTCTGGAAAGACTCCACAGAGGAAGAACCATACAAGAAACATATTGAAAAAATAAAGCCAGGCTATATCGTGGTGAGCGCACCCAAAAAAGACGAGAGCAGGAACGGCCACCCAGACAATGAAGCCATGGATTTATATAAAAAAGAGGTAGGCAATGATGCGGTATTCCATCTTGGTGACAAGAGAGTATGCATAATAGTCGATATAAATTCTGCCGGAGAGATTGACCTATATCCTGATGACGAATTGGTCAAAGAATACGGGAAAAAAGGCAAAGGGGATGGAGGGGGTGGCAAGAAAATATTAATTCCTCCACCGGTTACCAGAATTGACAGGAAACCTATGGGCGTATAATGGATTGGTTCTCTCGGCATACCAACTGGCTGTATAGAGAAACAAGAGAGCTTTCGAACAATTCCATTTATAGGGAACGATACCAGTTCATAGGAAAAACCCTCGTCTCTACCGGCAATATCTTGGTCCACAAGACCAAAACGCAGCATTACCCCATCTTGATTGTGTATCCAGAGGCTACCCCATACGTCCCGCCGACGATATACATATTGAATGATGAGCTGTCCGAGGATACTGCAAGAGAGTACTCTGAACTGCCGGCCGGGGAGATAGGAAAAAGAATAAGAGGTAATATCCGTTTCCTCAACCGGCGTCATCAGAACGAAGATGGGAGTATCTGCTTCGTCGAGATGGGCGACCTCCACGGCGAAAGCGCTGAATTCTTCGCGATTGATGACATAATAAGGAGATTAAGGACATGGCTATCGGGCAGGATCCCAAAGGATAGCAGGGAGGTCGAGCTATTCCATCATTTTCCGAACAGAACCTACGAAATCCAATATCTTCTCCCCGATTTATTCTTTGACACCGGAATAAAAGAAGGTAAATTCTTTGCAGGATTATCCAGCGTCATCCCTGCCAATTTCTTCCCGGACAAAATCGGCAAGAAGACCTACATGGGCGTGGTCATCTATGGAAAGAATCCAAGCGGAGTTTGGCTTCTCCCCAAATTTGTAAATGAAGAGCTGACCCTTTTCACACCGATACCGGACGTTCGCCCCCTGATACTTGAAAAAAACACCCCGGAAAAGCTCAGCAAGATCAAAAGCGGAGATTTGATCGAAGGATACTGGTGGGATATTTCTGAAGAGCCTCAGCCGTTCACGGAACTTAATTCCCTTGCAGGATACATTGGCAATGGAGATCAGGGAAAAGGATTTGATGGGCTATTAGAACTTCTGGAAGCCCCATTGAAACAATTAGAGGAAGTCATCCACGTCGGGCTCAGATTCCCTGGAAGGTGGAGAGAGAAAGACTGGCAGATGTTCAGACTAAGGAAAGGAACCCGTCCCTTTATTGTTGAGCAAACAAAGGAGGAGCTCAAAGAGAGGCTTTCGGATTATTCTATACAGGCAGTTTTTCAGGAGTATTTCACAGACGAATATTTCCACATGCGAAACAAGGGAAGGGCTGACCGAGCCGCCTTAAAGGATGTCATGATTTCAGTCATTGGCTGCGGCGCGCTTGGCTCCGAAACATCAGATGCGCTGGGCAAGGCAGGGATTGGGAGGATCCTGCTGGTAGATAGGGAAGAGATGAGGGCACACAACGCCCTCAGGCATTCCTTGGGCATAAATAGAGTGAGTTTGCCAAAGGCAATGGGGATGAAAGAGCATCTGTTTTTCCATAACCCTTTTGTGAGTGTTGAATGGTTGCAGTCTAATATCCTTCTCGACAAGCTTGAAAACTATCTACTTCCGGGATCAATCGGGATTTCGACAATAGCTGATGACAATATAGAAGCTTACCTCAATGAACGGGCAGTAGATGGAGGGCGAACGGTTTTTTACTGCAGAGCTTTACGCGGCGGAAAAGCCGCCCGGGCATTTCGCGTCATACCTCAAACTGACGCTTGCAAGGCATGCTTGGCACTTTATAGCAGCGAAAAGAACCCTCTATTCATAGATATCAAGGAAGACAACAAATTGCCTGTCTTAACAAACGAATGCAACAACCCGGTCAGACCAGGCAGCGCAGCAGACATGAAAATGATTGCTGCTATTTTCGCAAGGATTATTATCGAATTTCTGCAGGGCAAGAATACCGAGAAGAACCACTGGATTTGGAGTACCGATTCTTTGGAGGGGCTTGAGCTTGCCGAATTTACCCAGGGGATCATCAAGGCTTCTTTAACCCTGCCTCATCCAGATTGCCCTATTTGCCAAAAGCTTGAAGATAAGAAAGTGCGTGTCAGCAGACAAGCCTACGACTTTATGAAAAAAGAATCTGCCGATTCAAGAGATATTGAGACCGGGGGTGTGCTAGTTGGCTATAGGGATGAAGCCGGCAAATACACAATTCTTAGGGCAACAGAGCCGGGACCAAAAGCCGTCAGGACCAAGACCATATTTGAAAAAGATGAGGAATATTGCCAAAGAGAACTCCTGAATGCTTACGCCGAATTGGGTGAAAACGGGCTCTATCTGGGAGAGTGGCATTACCATCCTGCCGGAAGTAATGAGCCCAGTGGACTTGACATTAGAAGCCTAACTGAAATAGCCGCTCAGGATAATTATCGAATAGACAAACCTATCATGATAATACTGTCACCCACGTTGCAATTTGCGATTTCTATCCATGATAAAAATGGGCGATGCATCAAGCTTCCGTTAGAGGTGTTCGAGACAAGTTAAACCAGGAACTTAAGTGGGGACTTAAGTGGGGACGCCCTTAAATAATTCAATTGCCCCCCATGTAAAAGGAGATTGGTCAATGGAGAGGGTCAGGTCTTCATTCTTGACAAATGGATACTGAAATGGTGTTAAGTCTACGTGCAACCCTTAATGCTGTCTATCTTGCAGGTGAAAGTCCTGCCCTGGGAATGAGGGAAAGGTACCGGACACCTTTAAAGCCCTAATGATTTGATTTCATTAGAATTCATTTTTGATTGTTTGAGTGCGAGCACCAGTGGGGATAGGGGTCAGTCCGGGAATCGAGAATTTTTTCTGGTCCGCCTGCTTTTTCAGCTTAAGCTGGTGATCAATCGTTACCCTTGACTTGGATCACGCCGGAAATTTTTTCTGCCAAATTAATAAAATTCCTAATTTCACGGACTGACCCCTCCATCTATGCGCTTTACATTTTTCTTAATCGCTTCTGGACAGACTTCACCTTATCTCCGAGAGAGACCTTCTTATCCCGGCGGTCATCGATATGAATAATGGTATAGACTCGTTTGATTCCTTTTTTAAAGGGTAACTCGTGAAGTTTTTTGGCCAGCGCGAAAAGCTCTCCCGCTTTTCCTTCCACGATCGTGCCCATATCGTGCAACTGGTAGGGCAACTTTTGAGTTTTTAAGTATCTGTGAATTTCGGCCACATAGACGCTGATGCTCGTCCCTTCACTCACTCTGGGCATGATGATAATCTGCATAAGAGCCATTTTTTTCTCCTTTCTTTTTGATATTCTCAAAAAATAACCACAGAGAGCACGGCGCGGCATACCGCAACCAAACTCACCCCCTCCCTACCCTCCCCCCTCGAGGGGGAGGGTAAGGTCGGAATCGACTCTTAGCGAGGTGGGGGGCAGATTTTTGGCTTAATAGAATTTCAAAATTGTGCACATTATAGTGCGGAGAAATTATCCTCTATGAAATTCAAAAAATCTATGCCTCTTGCCACCCCCAATTTTTAATCAGCGCTTAGCTCATGTTTGACTCCCTTTCCTTTCCTTCCGCCATCGGGAGCCCCGGCCCGTGCTCAGGAGCACTAAGTGCCTTATGCGGGCGAGGACAGCGGCCCTGCACCCGGGTCCGCCTCAGGTCTATCAGGAAATGATTTCCCTTCATATGGAAAAACTGGGGGTGGCAAGATCTATGCCTCTCTTGCTATGCATCCCGGTTTGAGATAGCATCGAATAGATGATCAATTGCGAAATCCGCAGCGCGAATCCTGCGAAGCGCGGGACGAAACAAATTCAAATGATCAAAATTCCCAACAGGTGGATAAACCAATGAAGTTCCGAAAATTTTGAATTTTGCCCTTGTTTTGAATTTCGGATTTGTTTCAAATTTCGAAATTCGATATTCGAATTTTTCATTTATATCATGGAACAAAAGGAAGACCTCAACAATAAAAAATTTTTCTACGGCTGGGTCATCACGGCCATTGTCTTTATAAATCTGGCAATGGCCTATGGAGCCCAGTACTCTTTCGGCGTTTTTTTCCCTTCCCTAATTAATGAATTTGGATGGAATCGACAGAGTATTTCAGGCGCCTTTTCTCTCTATACTTTTATGTATGGTATCCTGGCTGTAATTCTGGGACCGTGGGCAGATCGTTTCGGCCCGAGAATTGTCCTGATCTTCGGCAGTGCCTGTTTAGGGGTAGGGATCGGATTGATCAGCCAGGTCGAAGCTGTCTGGCAAATCTATATCTTTTATGGTCTTTTGGCCTCCTGGGGAATGAGCGCTGCCTACATCACCGCGGGCCCCACCATCGTGAAGTGGTTTGTGGCCAAACGAGGTGTAGCCTTAGGACTCGCCCAGTCCGGCCAGGGAGTGGGGATCATCCTCATTCCTCAGTTGACCGGCGCCCTGATTAGCACTCTCGGGTGGCGTTTGGCCTGTATGGTGCTCGGCGCAGCTGTCTTTATCGTTTTGCTGACGATGTCTCTCTTTTTGGTCGGCCAACCTGAAAAGATGGGGCTTAAACCGGATGGCCAGAAGCCTTCTTCTCTCCTCAAACCTGAAAGGAACATCCAGCTAAACTTCTCGTCAGAAATTTCCTGGTCTACACCCGAAGCCATCCGGACGCGAGCATTTTGGGTGTTGACATTGGTCTTCTTTCTCCACTGGATATTCGTTTTTCTTCCGTTGGTCCACCTCGTCATATTTAGCCTGGACATTGGCCTCCCCAAAGAGTCGGCTCTTTGGGCTCTGAGCATTCTTGGAGGAGTTTCAGCCTTAGGTCGCTTGGCTATGGGCTTCATCTCTGACCGGATTGGAAGAAAGGAGGCCTTGATTGTAAGCCTCGGTTTACAAGTTTTCTCCTGGCTCTGGCTCATGGGTGCGACTACGAGTGCGATGCTTTTCGTTTTTGCAGCCATCTTCGGTTTCTCCTACGGGGGAATCAGCACACTTTTTTCAGCCATCGTGGGAGATTACTTCGGCCGTCTCCAGGCTGCCTCGGTCATTGGAACCATGTTCACCATTTCTTCACCCAGCGCGGCCGTGGGTCCTCTCGTCGGGGGTTACATTTATGACTTAACTCAGAGCTATCAACTGGCTTTCCTCTTAGGGGCTCTTACCAACCTCTTCTCTTTAATTCTCCTATTCCTCGCCAAGCCACCACCACGAAAGCGTTAAGCCGGGGAAAGAGGAAGGGCTAAGGGGTAAGGCCCAACAGTTTCGCAGGATTCACCCGGCTCATGACGGCGATTTCATCCTCTTTAAATCCCTTTTCCAAGAGTAACATATAAAGGATCCTCAATCCTTCCACGGGCACCGGGTTGTGCATCTGGCCAAGGTCGCTGGAAAGGATGCAGCGTTCAGGTCCCACCTTGCGGATATTTTCTACCATCTCTTCTATGGTTATAGAATGCCAGGCCGGAGAAAGACTCGAGTATACAAACTCCATATAAGCCCCTTGGTTGGCCCACTCGATCTGCTCCTCGACCGTTCTTTTGACGAAGTCAAAATCTACATGGGTAATAACGATTTTTTTTAATCCAGCCTTTTTGGCTTCGGTTACGAGTCTTCTGGTTTCTGGGCTGGAAAGATGGCTGGTGGCCAGGATGATGTGGGCATCGGCGATCAGTTTGAGAATGACCGGAACTCGAGGGTCCAATTCATTGTCCTCGGTGAAAATAGAAATCCCTTTAACCTTTTGGTATTCCAATGCCTTTTCGGATACTAACTTCATGGGCCCATATTGTCCGAGTTCACCATAAAAGGCTTCATGGTTTTTAGCATCCACCGTGGGCATAAAGATGATCTTGGCCCCGGATTTTATTGCAACATCAACAGCAAAGGGATTTAAGCCTCCTGCCCAGTAATTGAGTACGACACTCCCGAAGACTTCGATCCCGCTCACTACTTTTCTGGTCAAATAGGCACGTCGGGATGTATCATCATGATGGTCTTTGAGCACGATGGCTCTCATCCCTGCATCTCTGGCTTGTTTGGCGGCTTCGAAATCATCTACCAATCTTTCAAACATTGCCGGTCCCGTGTGCACATGCAGGTCACACGAACCCTTCAGAAGCTCTACATCCAAGCGCGCCTTCATAGTCCTGATCCCCTTTCTTATTTCTTGTATTTAGAACTTTTACCACAGAGAATATGGAGGATTTCTCTGTATTACTAACTTGCAAACTCTTAAGATTCTGTTAACCAAAAAATCTGCCCCCCACCCTGTCCCTCCCCCTCGAGGGGGGAGGGTAGGGAGGGGGTGATTTTTTTGGTTGCGGCCATGTTGCGCTGTGCCCTCTATGGTTAAAAATTTTTTCAGCCTGGCACCGGAATGGCTAAATCCGCTGGCCCCTTTATCGACATTTTTAATTGCGCTGCGTGTCTCTCTAAGATTTCTTGGGTGATCGATACCATCTTCACTTTCTCCCGCACAAAATCTTGATGCCATTTTTCCGAAACCCATGGTTTATAAATATCTGCCTCGGAAGTTCCAGGCTCGAATTTGAAATAGCAGGGAGAGGCGATTCTGGCAATCTCCGGGGCTTCGTAGACCCTGAACATGCCCCCGAATGAATCCACGATGAGTAGATAGATATCCAGAGGCATACTCACTGCCTTACGGATCCCTGCTAAAATGGGGAGAGAGATATCAGAGGAGGGATTCATGGTACTTGCACCCAGAGATTCGATCACTTTGGCCCCGGCTGCGTTGCAGTATCCCGCGAAAACAGAAAATTTAAAAATTGTTTCCCTGGGGATTACCCCTTCTTCTCTCATTTTATTGACCAGGAAAAGGATTCCTTCGTCATAAACCAGGAAGCCTCGAAACCCTGCTTCGATATTTCTCATCATGTCTGCGATCCAGTAGGAAACATTGTCAGATCCTCTCAGGCGAAACCCCAGCATCATTCCCTCAGGTGTCGATGATTCTTTTGCTCCAGCATCCCAGGCCTTGCGATGGCCTACCGTCATGATTACTTCTATCTTTTCATCATGGGCCATCTGAGCCATGGCTTTGAGTTCTTGAAAATCGCAGAAGGTTGACCCGCCCACTGTGGCAATGGCTCTGTGAATTGGAATTTTTCTCTTTCTGGCCTCATCGATCACAGCTTCCATGGTCGTCGCTCTTTCTACCCCGGCAATTTCAAAACGATAATTTGCTCCATCCGGAAAGGTTTTGTTGGAACTGGGCAGTCCATAGAGGTCGCGGCCCGGAATGCCTTGTTTTTCCATAAAATTTCGAATTTTTTCCAGAATTGCAGACATAAAAACCTCCCTCACATCAGGAAGTAATTCTTAAACCCGGTCGCATATAAATATCAAATCGAGGACTTCCTGTCCATATTTGACCTGCCATTCTCCCAATTTGGAATGAGGCCTTTTTAATCAATTTTTTTAAAGCTTATATTGCATTAATCCCGTAAGTGTCAAGAACTTTTGGAAATAATTGACAAAACTGAAGGTTCTTGCTATAAATATTTAGGCTCTTGATGCAATAATATAAAAAGATGTTAGGTGCCTTCAAGCTATTGTGTTTTTAGACTCGGGCAGAAAATGGAGGCGAAATATGAAAGTCACAACGTTCGAGGCAACGGTCGAAAATGGTAGAATCAAACTTCCTCAAAATGTTCGCCTACCTGATAAGACACGGGTTTTTGTGGTGGTACCGGGAGTTGATATGCAGCCCGCATACTATATTGGCAGTCCACGCCTTGTTCACCCGGAACAGGCTACTGACTTTGTGAAAGAGGTCATCGAGGAAGAGAAAGATGCGAGCTTACGATGACAAACTTTTCTCCCCACCGGCACCAGTCGCCAGTGTCACGCTTCGCCATCCCGAAAGTGGTGCCAAGGTTCCCGATGTCCCGATGCTGATTGACTCAGGTGCTGATGTGACGCTGATTCCACAGTCTTCAGTTGAGCTTCTTGGTGTTGAAATCAGCCCCGATGAAGGCTACGAGCTGATAAGTTTTGATGGCCGCACGAGCATCTCAAAGGTCGTGCGACTTGATTTGATTTTCCTTCGCAAGACATTCAAGGGGCGGTTTCTGTTAATGAATCAGCAATGTGGTATTCTGGGGCGTGATGTGCTGAATCACATTGCTCTCGTTCTAGACGGTCCGCACCTGAGCTGGGACGAGCGATAGGGAACGAAAAGACACTTAACGAAACATTCGACCGGTGCGCGGGCAGCTGTCCTCTTATGATTCGTGCAGGATTTCCTAATTGTGCTGGTTGCAATGCCCGCGCTTGGTCAGTTTTGTCGTTCCGGTCAAAATCAGCACCACAAATAAGAACCTGCAATGGAAGTAATTAGACGAGAGCAAGACATTGAAAGGATCTCAAAGCTACTTGAACAGTTCCCCGTTGTAGCGATCAGAGGCCCTCGGCTCTGTGGCAAGACTACTCTTGCCAAGCAACTCGATTATGATCACTTCTTCGATTTAGCATTAGGGGACCACGCGGAACAGCTTTCCGATCCGATACGGGCCTTGGGGGAGCTCAAAGGGTTGATCGTTTTAGATGAAATCCACCTTGCACCCAAGATCTTCTCAGCCATCAAGAATATTGTTGACTCCCGAACGGATGTTCATTTCATTATTCTTGGTTCTGCCTCTTTTACAGTCTCAAAATACGCTTCGCGCCACCTTCTAGGGCGAATGACCTTCTACGAACTTGGCGGACTGACCCTCGCTGACGTTGGTGGGGAAAACCTGATGAAGCATCTGTTTCGTGGAGGAATCCCCGGTTCTTATTTAGCGCCCACAGATGAAGCGAGCCTCCATTGGCGAGAGGATTACGTGGGCCAGTATTTTTCTAGTGTTTTTGTTTCCGAAGGCTACGGCCTGTCATCCCATATTTTAAATAGGATCTGGCGCTTCATTGGCTTCAGCCAAGGTAGTCCGGTCAATCTTAGCCTAATTGCTCATGAACTCGCGATATCCCGTGAAACTGCAAAAAGGTATTTTGATGCCCTAGAATCGGCTCAGCTTGTACGATCAATCTACCGCCTTACAGGTAGTGGATATAATCGGGTTAAGACAAGCCCCAAGCTTTTCTTTCGTGACTCGGGTTTGCTGTCCTCCCTTTTGGGAATTATGAGTTCGGACCAAATGGCTGCGCACCCGCAGGCGGGAAGAGTCTGGGAAGCCTACGCTTTGGAAACTCTTATTAGGAGTCTCAATTTGCAGCCTACTCGCGTAACCTACTGGCGTGACAAAACGGGGAACGAACATGACTTGGTATGGGAAGAGGGTGGACAGCTTTTCTCCATTGTGTTCAATATATCAGCTTCGCTTGACTCAACTAAACGACTGGAGCAGACCGCTAAACAGCTTAGGCTCAAACATTTGTGGGTAGTGCACGCAGGCAAAGAAAGATCAGAACAAGGAGATAGAATAACCGTCTTGCCAATCACCGACATGCTAGCGGTCGACGTTCTGCCGGAGCGAGAAATATCGAAGGTTGAGCCTGTGCGTGAGCCGCGACAAGCCGAACGTCGTAAGAAAGTGTTCATTTCATATTCACATAAAGATGGCAGATTTGTCCGTAAGCTAGTTCCTACTCTGGAAAAGGCTCAAATCCCCGTTACCGTTGACTGGAAATCCCTCCGGCTTGGTGACAACATTGATGAATTTGTCGCAAAGTCTATCCGGGGAACCGAAACTACAGTCCTCGTAATCTCTAAGAACAGCCTGAGGTCTCCCTGGGTTATGGCCGAATTTCTTGAGACACTGATGTTTGAGTATGTAGAAGATAGGAAGAGACTCCTACCCGTCTACTTAGACAGGAAAATCTTGGATCCGAATCTCTATCTTGAGATAGACAGCGATATCCAGGCAAAAATCGATGAAACAAATGGTCGAATTATTGAGGCTCTCAACAGGAACATTCCCATTTCTTTCTATGGCGACATCAGAGAGCGTCTCTTAAATCTAAAAAACAATTTAGACAAAGCACTTAGGAAGATAAGGGGAGCCCTAATTGCAGATTTCAGTACGGAACCAAAATTGCAGGAAAACTTGCCCAAATTGCTAAACGAACTTGACCGGCAGCGCATAGACCAGAATGACAGAAGGGAAACCTAGCCCGAAAATGGGGTTACGGAGAAATGGGGGTCAGGAAATCGAAATAAGATATTGCCTTTTAAGCAAAGCGAAATGAGGTGGGGCAGATTCAATACTTTCCTATAATTGCCTTTTAATGGGTGACCCCATTACTATTTCAATGAATGGTTTGGAGGAACTTGAGCATCTCCCCGGTGCAACGCTCTGGCATTAGCAGGTGGATCCCCTGTCCTACTCCCTCAAAAACGACGAGTTTGGCATTGGGGATATTTTGCTGCATAAAACGCTGTTGATCCAAGGGACAGGGTGGACTCCTATCTCCCACTAAAAGCAAAGTTGGAACTTTTACTTCTGAGAGTCTTTCGGAAACGTCGGCAACTTGGACAAAGCGCATTATTTTGACTGCCACAGGCGTAGGGGTTTTCGCGTGCTCATTGAGGTGCCACTCTAACATCTTGGGGTCGGCCTTTGACAGATCCATACGGTTGCTGTAGGAGCGTTTTAGCCACTCCCTAAGACCCAGTTTTTCTATAGCTGCAGCCGGGTCACTATAATCTTGAGTGTAGGTTTGCCTCGCCGGTGGCCGTGTCTTATCTGGCAGTTTCACAGCAGTGGGAGGGGCAGATTTTCGTTCTTGACAAAAAATGGGTCACCGACCCCATTTCTAACCCTCCTGCCAACATTATGGCGGAATTTCAAGGCCTTCGTTAATTCTTCTTGACAAAACCTTCCCCTTTTGTTAAAAATTTCTGCAATTTTCCGAAGATGAGGGTGCTGAGGTTATCTCTTTGAGATAAAAGAATAAATCACCAAGAACTGGAGGTGATAGGGGAGAAAAATTAGGGATAACCATTTTTGGCAAAACGAAAAATTTTAAAAGGGAGAAAGGAGGGAAAGGCAGATGAGAACAAGGAGAAGTTTGGTAGTGTTATTTTTGGTCGCCGCCCTGGTGTTGGTGTCCGCCGGTCTGGCCGGCGCGCAGGACCTGCCGAGGACCCATTTCAAGATAATCGGCTATCACAGTACAGTTGTCATGTCGATCCATGACGAGTTGCCCTTCTGGCGCGAACATATGCCCAAGGCATCGAAGGGCGCTATCACCGCCGACATCACGCCCCTTGACCACATGGGCATCGACGACAAGACGATGCTGCGGCTGCTGCGCCTCGGCGTGATGGACTTTGCCAGCATGGATATCTCCAAGATGGCGGGCGACGACCCGCGTTTCGAGGGTATCGACCTGGCCGGCCTCACGCTCGAACCGGAGAAGGCGCGCGCCGCGTGCGAAGCCTACCGCGACGTGCTCGACCGCCAGATGCAGAAGAACTGGAACGCCAAGCTGCTCGTTTTCGGCGCCAATCCGCCGCAGGTGTTCTGGTGCCGCGAGGTGATCGGCGGTCTGAAGGACCTCAAGGGCAAGAAGATCCGCGTGTTCAACCCCACCATGCGCGACTTCCTGAGCGGCATCGGCGCGACGGCCGTGAGTATGGCTTTTGCCGAGGTAGTCCCCGCGCTCAAGCACGGCGTGGTGGACTGCGCCGTCACGGGCAGCCTCTCGGGCAACACGGCAGGCTGGCCGGAGGTGACGAAGTCGCTCTATCCGATGTCGGTTGGTTGGAGCATCAACGTGACCGCGGTGAACCTGGGCACCTGGAAACGGCTCGACCCGCGCACGCAGCGCTTCCTGCTCGAGCAGTACAAGGCCTTCGAAGACAAGATGTGGAGGACGCAAAAGATGGCCGTGACCGAGGCCGACAACTGCAACACCAACAGGCAGCCCTGCACGTTGGGCAAGCCGGCCAACATGACCATCGTGCCGGTGAAACCCGAGGAAGCGCAAATGCACAAGGAACTGGTCGAGGGTGCGGTGCTGGCAGGCTGGACGAAGCGGTGTGGCCCCGAGTGTGCGAAGGAATGGAATGACACCGTGGGGATGTTGCTTGGGTTGAAGGCTCCGGTCAAATGATGACCGCCGCCGCGGTATGCAAGGGGAGCGCGAAAGATGGAACATGTGATGACCTTCGCGCACCGGCTGAGCCGAATGAGCCTTTGGTTCGGCGGCACGCTGGTGCTGTTGGCGGCCGTGCTGATTGGCATCGATGTGCTGTTGCGTAAATTGTTCCAGACGTCGATGGGGGGCGCCGACGAACTCGCCGGCTACGCCCTGGCCCTCGGTACGTCCTGGTCGCTGGGGGCGGCACTCCTGGACCGCACGCACATCCGCATCGATTCCCTGTATGGACTCTTTCCGCGGGGGCTGCGCCTTGCCCTCGATCTTGTCGGACTGGCGCTGTTCGTCGGCTTTTTCGGGCTGATCGGCTGGCGGGGCTGGAGCGTCGTGGAGCAGTCCTGGGTGTCGTCCTCCCGAAGCCATACCGCTCTGGCCACGCCGACGGTGATCCCGCAGTCGGTGTGGGTTTTCGGCCTGACGCTGCTCGTCGCGGTTGGTGGCGCGCTATTCGTGCACGCCGTCCTACTCATAGCGCGCGGCAAGGCCGGCGCGGCGGCCAAGGTGATCAGCACCCGCTCGGCGGCGGAGGAGGTCGAGGAAGAAGTCCGCTTCCTGAAGGAGCGCGGATCTGACGGGGAGGCGCGCTGATGCTCGGGACAGCCCTTTTGATCCTCATCGGGCTGTTCGCCCTGGCCGTGCCGGTGGCCGCCGTCCTCGGCATGATGGGCCTGGCGCTGGGGACGATCTACTCCAAGCTGCCGCTCAGCCTGGCGATGGGCGAGATCTCCTGGGCAACGTCGAACAACTTTCTGCTCGTTGCCATCCCGTTCTTCGTGCTCCTCGGCGAAATCCTGCTGCGCTCGGGTATCGCCGAGCGCATGTACAACGCGCTCGTGCTGTGGGTACCCTGGCTGCCGGGCGGCCTCATGCACACCAATATCGCCGCGTGCGCGATGTTTGCGGCCACCTCGGGCTCGAGCGTCGCCACGGCCGCCACGATCGGCACGGTAGCTCTGGGCGAGATCCGCAAGCGGGGTTATTCGGAACAATTGTTCCTCGGCACGATCGCCGCGGGCGGGACACTCGGCATCCTCATCCCGCCGTCGATCAACATGATCGTGTACGGTGTCCTGACAGATACCTCGATTCCCAAGCTGTACCTCGCCGGCTTCATCCCTGGAATCGTGCTGGCGTCCCTGTTCAGCCTGACCGTTCTTATCTTTTGCATCATTCGGCCCGAGTGGGGCGGTAGGCGCACGACGGCGAGCTGGAAGCAGCGGGTGCGGGCGCTGCCCGACCTCATTCCTCCCATCGTGATTTTCATCGCGGTGATCGGCTCGATCTATGCGGGCTGGGCGACGGCCACCGAGTCCGCCGGGCTCGGCGTGATCGCCGCGCTCGGGATCGCCGCTTGGCGCCGGGCTCTGTCGGTGAAGATGCTGCTTCGTGCTTTCGAGGGCACGATGCGCACCACCGCGATGATCATGGCGATCCTGATCGCGGCCTACTTCCTCAACTTCGTGATGAGTTCGATCGGCCTCATAGCCAAGCTGAACGACATGATCCTGAGGCTTAAGCTGACCCCGGGGCAGCTGCTCTTCGTCGTGATTGTCTTCTACGTCATCCTCGGCATGTTCATGGAGACCCTCTCGATGACGGTGGCGACCGTACCGATCATCGCGCCGATCATGTTCAAGGCGGGCTATGATCCCGTCTGGTACGGCATACTGTTCGTGATCTTGACCGAGACGGCGATGATCACGCCGCCGGTCGGCATCAACTTGTATGTGGTGCAGGGCCTGCGGGAGAGCGGGCGCATCGACGACGTGATCAGGGGTGCCTCGCCGTTCGTGCTGGCCATGTTAGCCATGCTTGCGATTATCTCGATCTGGCCGAACATCGCGCTCTGGCTGCCGCGGATCGCGGGTCAATAAGCGGCGCGCCTCAGGCGTCGCCGGCGATCGGCTCGTGATCGCTCCCTGGACCGGCCGCGATCCGGCGGATGAACTATGATCAAGAAGGTCTACCTCGGCCTCTAAATGCAGTAATGAGTGATGAGGACTGAGTAATGAGTTTATAAAATCTTTGGCTCTTTGCTTTAGCCAGATCGACGATCCTTATCTTGCCGGGAAAGAATAAAGAAAGGTGGAAAAAATGACCAAAGAACAGGTGAAAGGGCTCGCTCCTCGAGAGATTCGCCAGCTCATCCGGGAGGGCAAATGGAACGGCGATACGGCGGGGCTAGCGCGTGGGTATGCCCAGGCCAACTTAGCCATTCTTCCCCAGAAACTCGCTTTCGACTTTCTCCTCTTTTGCCAGAGGAACCCCAAGCCTTGTCCGGTCCTGGAGGTTACTGAGCCGGGCAATCCCATTCTCTCCCAGATCGCTAAGGGAGCGGATATGCGCACGGATATCCCCCGCTACCGGATTTATAAAAAGGGAAAATACGTCGCTGAAGTGGAAGACATCAAGGAATACTGGCGAAAGGATTTGGTGGCCTTTCTTATTGGCTGCAGCTATACATTCGAAAATGCGCTGCTTAACGCTAACGTTCCGCTGAAGCATATCCAGGACGGCACGGGAGTCCCCGTCTACATCACGAACATCCAATGTAAGCCTGCCGGAATTTTTTCAGGTCCGATGGTCGTTTCCATGCGCCCCATTCCCCAACATCTGGTCGTGAGAGCTGTGCAGGTCACTTCGCGCTTTCCGGCAACGCACGGCGCTCCGGTTCATATCGGGGACCCCAAAAAAATTGGTATCTCGGATTTGCAAGCCGTGGACTGGGGGGATCCGCCCCGCATGGAAAAAGGAGATGTTCCAGTATTCTGGGCCTGTGGAGTCACTCCCCAGGCAGTGGCCATGGAAACCAAACCGGAGCTGATGATCACCCATACAGCTGGGCACATGTTCATCTCGGACGTAAGAGATGAAGAACTCGCCGCCCTTTAAGAAACGGAGGGAGGACAAATTCTGCTCCTTCTTTCAGATGCCCTTTCAACTTCTCCCCAAAATTCCTCAGCTTTTCGGTCTGCTTCTATTTATGGTATATTAGAAAATGTCCATGATCAGCAAATAATACCAAAGAGGGGGGCTTTTAAGATGAAAACCGTAA
>Ga0315312_1001614_pt1 | contig 17124 bp, 13 predicted proteins | sample TDP7_MG_FD_203629 | JGI IMG/M metagenome (GOLD analysis project Ga0315312, IMG submission 203629) | Freshwater sediment microbial communities from Lake Towuti, South Sulawesi, Indonesia - TDP7 | ecosystem: Environmental > Aquatic > Freshwater > Lake > Sediment | place: Indonesia: South Sulawesi... | reverse complement strand
GCAAATCTAAGACTAGAACGTTGGGTTACAAAAGACGTTACGTTCCACATCGTTTGCATAATGGTATGAGTGGGGAATCAGTCATCTCAACCGAAAACGAAGCATCCGGAGTTTCAATTAAGGTCGACATTCTAGGTCTGCGAGGTGTTAAACTAGGTGGCAAAGAAGGGCCATCTGCGCTAAATTTTGATGTTAACGCAAAATTGGAGGAGAAGGAACGAAGAAGTGGTATATTGGTTGTTGGTTTTGTACTGACCGTAAACACAAAACCTAGCGTGGTGAAGTTTGAAATTGAAGGATTAGCGACAGTCGAAGGCAAAAACCCGGCCATAGAGAAAATTTTGGAGGTGGACCCTGAGACAAAGATACCCTTGGTGCTGCATAGGGTGTATCAACAGGTTTTTATGACAACGTTTCTTTTGGCCACCCTTCTTGACACGGCTTATCCTCCACCCGACCTGCTTTCGTCCAGTGAAATAAACAAACCTGGTCTAGAGGGACAGGTTGAGTGGAAGGAAGGAGACGAAAAAGAGAAGGTGGAAGGAAAGCCGAAAGAAGAGAAAGTTCCCGAAAGGGAGAAGAAGCCAATCAAGAAAGCAGTCGTCGAAGCAAAAAGGAAACCAGAGAAAAGACGCTGAGAAATGAACCCTTAGCTCTTTCTGAACAAGAGTCTAGTTAAAAGTGCTAATTAGAGCTAGGGGTGGAGACTTTTGTATATTTCAAGTGTCTGCTCGGCTGCTTTTGTCCATGTGAAGTACCGCAAGACTCTCTTGCGTCCATTTTCGCCCCATTCTTTCGCCTTTCCAGGATCCTTCAGCACTTCCTTTATGCCCCAAGCGATATCAGCGGGATCTCCGCCGTTCACGTGGATCCCGTTCTGTTCTGGTCCAGAGGGCACGACTTGCTCTCGGAAGCCAACTACCCCGTGGGCTCCAACTACGATCGGTTTTGCCATGGACATAGCTTCTAGGCTTACGATGCCGAAGGGTTCATATATGGATGGAAAAATGCAGACGTCAGAAGCGGCGTAGTGTAGAATTCTTTCATCTTCTGGGACAAACTCGAAATGACAGATAACATTTTCTTTTATTCCAAGTCTACATGCTGTCTCCAAAATGTCTGATTGCTCTTCTCCCTTGCCTAGAATCACCAACTTCGTCTTTGGGTATTCCGCCAGTATGTTGGGCATAGCCTGAACCAGGTTCCTCACACCTTTAACCCATGTTAGTCGTCCCAGGAAAAAGAGCATACGTTCGTCATCATGGATGTCATATTTTTCTCGAATTTTCTTAACGTCGCCCTTCTTACATTTTTTAGGGTTGTACCGTTCAGGATTAACCCCATTCCAAACCACGCTTATCTTCGATTTGGGCATGCCATGACGAACAAGGTCTTCCTGCATGGCATGACTAACAGTAATTATGCGGTCTGCGGCATCGGCAGTCGCCGACTCCAGATAGGATACCACCCTTGAACCTGGGCCACCGCTTCGACCCCACTCGGTGCTGTGGATGTGAAAGACTACAGGCACCTTTGTCTCGTTTTTGACTATGATTCCGGAAATGCTATTTAACCAGTCGTGAACGCAAATTACGTCAAATTCACACCCCTCTTTCTTGATCAGTCCGTTGATCAACTTTGTTGCGCCGAGGATGTTGAAGATGAAAATGTCGTTGAAGAAGCGGATGTTCGTCCCCCATTTCTTAAGGTCGTCTGTAACAAACATTGGGAAAACATTGCTTGCGTCAGTGATTTTGGGGCGATGCACCTCCACTCCCTTTGATATTTCCCTCGTCTTCAAGTGTCCAGAATTAAGTGTGAAAACCGTGACGTCGTGACCCAACTCAACGAACTCTCGAGTTATATATTCGGCGTAAGTGCCCAAGCCTCCAACAAGCTGAGGTGGATATTCCCAAACGAAGAACCCTATTCTCAAATAGAACGCCCGGCTTGGAATTTACATTCTAGAAGGAAAAATCGTCTTGTGTGTAGTAGAAACCTATACACAGACAAAGCTGGTAGTAGCATGTAAAAGCAACCGCGTGGAATCGCTTTTATACCTCAAGCTACAATGCCATTCTGACAGGTGAAAAAATGCCCTATTGTTGGAAGTGCGGAGCCGAATTGGATGAAGACGCAAAATTCTGTCCCACTTGTGGGGCTCCTGTTGCTCCGCCGGTGACTGAGCCTGAGAGAAGAAGAATAGTAAGAGAAGAACGAAGGCCCATAGGTCCCGTATTCACCACTTTAATTATACTCTTAAGCGTCCTCCTTGTGATTGCGGCGCTTACCGCCGTCCTCACCTTCTTGCCCGTTACCAAGGTAGATGTTAGTGAATCACGCAACGTCTTGTACCAGCTAGGCGTAGACACAATAAACCTTGACTTCACTGCAGATGTTGCTAGTGTTAACGTCTCCTTCGAAGACCTTGCGGACAAATTGGTTACCCTCAATGTCTCAGCAACCGGAAGAGTTGGAGCCCTCGTTTCACCTGACGTGTTTGACATCACTTTCCAAAACACAACCGTGGACAACGTTCTAACTGTGACTGCAGATATTGACACGGTTAAAGGCGGCTGGCCATGGCACTCTTGGTTGAGCATCACCTGCGATCTCCGAATTGACCCCTCTCTAAACGCAAGTCTTGATGTTAAGACAAACACAGGAAGAATCGTCTTAGACACTCAGGCTGGAGTGGTTCTCAACTCATTAAGCCTCGAAACGATTACGGGTGGAATCAAAGCTGATCTAGTGGAAGACATTGTTGTCGCTGGCGACGTTTCTTTTAAGGCTACGACAGGAGGCGTCGAATTCTCTTGGGACAACGTGATTGTTGAAAACGATGTTCTGGTGAACGTGGAAACAACCACAGGCGGAGTTGACGTTAATGTCAAGCAAGATGAAAGGCTTCTACGGAACGTTACTCTAACTGCCGAAGTTACGACTGGTGGAATCGACTTCGCCATAGACATTGAGGGTGACGTTGGAGCCAAGATTGAGTCCAGTACCACCACTGGAGGAATAGATGTATACAGAAGAGTTGGATTTTCTGGCACATCATCTTTGCTGCAGTCAGATAACTATCCTGTCAGCGGCAATTTCAATGTGGATCTCGAAACTACTACCGGCGGAATTGACATAAACGCAAAGTATATGCCATAAAAGCAGCGTCCATGCGTCTTCACTATAGCGTTCCACGATAGCAAAGGAAATGAATTGGCGCAGTCCCTTAGAAAAGATGACGTGAAGTCTTATGAGAATAGAGAACAAAGAGGAACTACTTTCTCATGGTAACAGGAGGGGGAGAGAAGTCGCCTTAGACATCATTGAACATGCCATGAAGGCAGTAGACCCATATGAAGTCACAAAGAAGCTGATTTACATCGAAAATGGTAGAAAATTAATTGTCTCCAACATGAGCTACGACCTCTCAAAGATAGGAAACATATACGTAGTGGGCGCGGGAAAGGCTACTTTTCCAATAGCGCAAGCGTTGGACGAGATTTTGGGAGATCGAATCAAGAAGGGAGCTATAAACGTGAAAAGAGGCGAAAAGCGCAGGTTGAAACGCATAAGGGTTAGGGAGGCTGGGCACCCGATACCTGACGAAATGGGTTTGGAAGGAGCCGAAGAAATGGTAGAGATAGTTAAGGAAGCAAAGGAAGGAGACCTTGTCTTCGTCTGCATAACGGGCGGCGCCTCCGCCCTCATGCCCTTACCCGCCGAAGGAATAAGCTTGGAAGACAAGAGAAGAGTAACTGATCTCCTACTGAAATGTGGAGCTACAATAGACGAAATAAACGCCGTTAGAAAGCATATTTCAGCTATAAAAGGCGGAAGACTCGCCATGTACATTCATCCCGCCGAATTAGTAAACCTCATAGTCATAGACGAGGTAGCGGGTCTCCCTTGGGGCCCAACTGTTCCAGACACAACCACATTCGAGGATGCTGTGCGTGCTCTTAGAAGATATGATCTATGGGAAAAAATTCCCAATCCCATGAAAAAACACCTTGAAAAGGGTTTAACTGACCCAAATTTAGAAACGCCAAAGCCTAGGGATTTTGAAGGTTTGAGAGTTCACAACGTAGTATTGGCAAATAATGAGGTCGCCTGCGAAGCCGCGAAAAAAAGAGCTGAGGAACTTGGATTTAACTCCATGATCTTGTCCACGGTGCTGGAGGGGGAAAGCAAAGAGGCTGGTATTGTTCTAGCGGGCATAGCGAAGGAAATAGAGAAAAGAGGCAGGCCCCTCAAACCCCCTTGCGTTCTCATATTGGGTGGAGAAACAACAGTAACGATCAAAGGACAACATGGTGTAGGCGGTCCAAGTCAGGAACTCGCCTTAGGCTTTGTCCTGAAAATCGCTGGAACCAAGAACACGGTGCTCGCTTCGATAGACACCGACGGCACAGACGGACCCACAGATATAGCGGGAGGAATCGCTGACGGCTATACCATGGAGAAGGCGAAAGAAAAAGTCATAGACATATATGAAAGCCTGATGAGACATAACTCTTCTCACGTATTGAAAGAACTGGGAGACGCTATCATCACGGGACCAACCGGAACAAACGTAATGGACCTTAACGTAATAGTGATTTCAGACTAGACTAACCATAAACTATCGGAGGAGTAAACCAGAATTGGAACGGTTCGAGATAAAAGATGTTAGGGCTAGGGAGATTCTCGATTGCAGAGGGGAGCCAACAGTCGAAGTCGAAGTGTGGACCAAGGGAGATTTTCTAGGAAGAGCGGATGTTCCAAGTGGGCGGTCCACAGGAAAATATGAAGCCTTCGAACTCAGGGACGGCGAAGACAGATATCAAGGGAAAGGTGTTCTTAAAGCCGTTCAAAACGTGAACAAGATCATAGCTCCCGCATTAAAGGGAAGAGACGCGACAAAACAAAGAGAAATCGACGAGCTGATGATAGAGCTTGATGGAACCGAAAACAAGTCTAAGCTGGGAGCCAACGCCATCGTTGGCGTATCTCTTGCAGTCGCGAAAGCTGCTGCCAAAGCCCTAGGAACTCCTCTCTATAAGTCTATTGGTGGACCTCGTGCCCACATTCTGCCAGTTCCGTTTCTAAACCTCATAAATGGAGGAAAACTGGCTGCAACCGAACTTGATTTTCAGGAACACATGGTAATGCCTGTTGGCGCCAAGACTTTCTCAGAGGCAATAAGGATTGGCGCGGAAGTCTACTATGAGCTTGGAAAAATGTTAGCCGAGAGATGGGGTAGACACTCTCTAAATGTCGCAGACGAGGGAGGATACACGCCTCCAGGCATGAAAAACCCCAAAGAAGCCTTTGATGCGATGTTAAAGGCCATAGAAGAGCTTGGATACGAAGACAAGTTCGTACTTGGGCTGGATGTTGCCGCCAGTCACCTCTACAACAAGGAGAAGAAGAAGTATGCACTAATGGGGAAAGAGCTCTCTAAGGAGAACTTTATGGACTTCTACGAGGACTTGGTTTCAACATATCCCCTTCAATCGATCGAAGACCCTCTAGAAGAAGAGGATTTTGAGGGATTCGCGGAACTGACGAGGACGCTTGGAATCCAAATAGTTGGCGACGACCTCTTCGTCACGAATCTAAAGCGACTGAAAGAGGGAGTCAAAAAGGGAGCTGCAAACGCCCTTCTATTAAAGGTTAACCAGATAGGAACCCTCAGCGAAGCCCTAGATGCGGCACAACTCGCCTTCAAAAACGGGTACGGCGTCCAAGTGTCTGAAAGATCTGGGCAGACGGAAGACACGTGGCTAGCTGATGTGGCTGTTGGACTAAATGCTGGGCAAATAAAGACCGGTGCGCCTTGCAGGAGCGAGAGAACCGCCCAATACAACCAGCTGCTTAGAATAGAAGAAGAGCTGGGAAGCACCGCTAAGTATGCTGGGAAAAACTTTAGAAAGCCCTTCTGAGCACGTACATACCTAACCAGTGAGAAAACTTACCTAGAAAATTGCGAAAGTTTTATAGGTTGGATAATCCAACCTATCACCTATGCCTTCCCTAACGTCTCGTCAAGTCGCCTTGTTCAGCGTTTTCGCTGCGATGTGTATCGGCATTCAGCTTGCTCCTAGACCTCCTAACGTTGAATTTACCTCTCTAATCACTTTCACTATGGGTGTTTTCTTTGGAAGTCTACCAGCGGGAATTTTTGGAGCTCTGGTGATGTTCGTTAACGGCTTTCTGTCGCCTTGGGGCTTCGCTGGGATGATTATGCCTTTCCAGATGGCTGGTATGTTTGTAGTTGGGGTTGCTGGGGGAGTCTACAAGAGGTACGTGGCTGGCGAGAGAGCTGGCAGATTGTGCGTTGAAGCTGCTGTTTTGGGTGCTTTTCTCACGTTCATATACGACGTAATAACCAATAGCGGGACAGCTTTGTTAGCTGGCAGAGCCATCATTTTGACTTTCTTTATGGGAATAGCAATGTCCATTGTGCATGTCTTTTCCAACACCTGGTTCTTTGGGTTTGCTTTCTTACCCCTTTTAAGAGCCATCCAGAGATTTTGGAAAGGGTGATGGATCATGGCAGTGAGGGGAAGAACTTTAGTTTTTCTGTCGTTAGCGCTTTTTGTTTGGGCGATGACAGCAACTGGCTTTGCAGGATATTATCAACTACGTTATACGCAGGTTACAGAAGCCTTTGAAGATATAGAAGGGTCTGTAATAGAAGTTGATGTTCTGATAAACTATGGCAACGGGACCCAGATATGGCACAATGAAACCACAGTGATAGCCGGGTCAACAACTTTAGACGCCCTATTGCTCATCACTAAGAACGTGGAATTGGAGAAGTATAGTGGAAAGACGTACATTTCCGGCATAGACGGAAGAATTGAGGGAGGAACCTCCGGATGGACATGGTGGTTTTGGAATGCAGAGAAATCGGATTGGGACTATTCACTCGATGCAGTTGACGAGTACATTCTGCGTCCAGACGAAATCATAAAATTCGAATTTGTAAGCTGGTAATTCGGTAAGTCCTAAAAACCTCTAAAGGGTTTCGCATATTTCTGTTTACTTACTCTGGCTTCATAAATAAAATAAGTCTATCTTTTCAACTGAATTAGTATGTTCATGAGAAGGGTTATTCGTAGGAAAAAATCTGGCTACGTCTTAGGGTTTGTACTCTTTTCTATTGGACTAATTTTGCTGTTTGCAGTTTTATGGAAGGCATGGCTCAACCTATCCGCTTCAAACGATACGTTTTCAGTTTTGTGGTCGTATCTCTGGTCAGAACAGCTTGATTTTGGCTTAGGTGTCAGGTTAAAACTGATACACTTAACCATCATGAGCGCAACTGCATTAGTCTTAGGAATTGTCGTTCTAGCGTTGAGCCGACAAATATTCTCTGTTTACGCGGGAGAAAATGTTTTGTTGCAATGTCCCTTCTGCAAAAACCATTGGAAGGCAAGACGGGCAAGCGGATTTGCTGAGTGCCCTCACTGTCGTCAATTCGTTGAACCAATAGAAGTGAAGGCTGGAAAATAATATACACGGTCAGAAGATAGACTTGGCAAACTGAATAATTGGCAGGTTCTTCGGCGGGCATGCTTCAAAGGAGTCATGCTGGGAAAGTTTTATATAGGTTGAATGTTAATTCTGGGAGGGCACGAGTGTTTGAAAGACTAACCCAGACAGACAATAGGTATAAGTTGTTTTCTTCTGGAGAATTAAGAACTGTTGCATTGGTTGAAGCTGCTCTTTTGAAGGGTGCTCGAAGATATCTGAGTGATAATGGGTATCTTGAAGTCGTGGCTCCACACGTTGTATCAGCCACTGGTAGTTGCGAGGTAATAGAAACTTTGCTAGAGTTACAGTACTTCGATAGACAAGCGTTCTTGACTCAGACGGCTCAGTTGTATCTGGAGGCTCTTGTACCTTTTCTGGGAGGGAAAGTGTACACGTTTGGTCCTAGCTTTAGAGCAGAGGCTAGAGTTGATAGCAGGCATCTGGTTGAATTCTCTCTTTTAGAACTAGAGTTTGAAGGAAACTTTGAGAAACTACTAACAATAATAGAAGAGCTCTTCATCAGCATGATGAGAGAAGTTCGTTCTCTTCCGATTGATAGTGAACATCTAGCGCAACTTAATACTCCTTTCAAGCGTTTCACTTATGGAGAGGCTATTAGTACATTGAATTTGGAATGGGGTAATGACATATACTCCACTGACGAGCAAGAACTTCTGAGAATAAATGGTAATCAACCGTATTTTATCACTCACTTTCCAAAGGAACTGAAATATTTCAATATGAGGGAGAATGAAACTGATTCTAGAGTGGTTAACAGTGCAGATTTCATAGTTCCTTATGGTGGGGAGTGTGTGGGAGCTGCTGAGAGGGAATATAAACCAGACATTTTGCTAAAACGTCTGAAAGAGTCAAGCATGTACGTTAATTTTGTAGCTAAGGGAGGAAACCCTAAGAGCTTTGACTGGTACATCAACGCATATTATGAATACCCATACAAAATACATTCAGGGTTTGGAATGGGGTTAAACAGAGTTACAAAGTTTGTTCTTCAGTTGAGTGACATTAGACAGTCTACTATCTATCCAGTGAATAGAGCGACATTGTATTAGAGAAAGAAAGTAAGAGTTGCCCCGGTTTGCGTAGAATTGTGTCTTTATGTTTTTAGCAGTCCTTTTTTCCGTAGTTTGGTGCGAGGCACGTGAATACGTCGTCTGCGTCACAGTCGTTGTCGCCGTCGAAGTCGCAGTTTGGATTGTATCCTGGTTGTCCAAGTTTTTTTCCGTAGGCGGGCGAGACGTATGTGAATACGTCGTCTGCGTCACAGTCGAAATCGCCGTCCACGTCGCCTGCAATTGTGACCACGATCCAGCATGTGCGCGTGTTGTCTGTTGTGTCTGTTTCGCCTGGGATTGGGATGGCGTTGGCGTTTATGGTGTAGTTGCCCTTAGCAAAGCCAGAAGTGTTCCATGTGAAGGTTATGGTTGTGAGTTTCATGCTTGTGAGTGTGATTTTTTGTGTTTTCAGGGCTGTTTTGTTGGCGTTGAGGGTGATGTAGAATGTTTCGTAGTTGAGTGCTTGGTTTGATGCTGTTATGTTGATGATTATGGAGTATCCTTGTCCTACTACGGTTTTGGATGTTGCTATTTTTGTTATTGCTATGTCTGGGATGTCTGGGAATGTTTTTTCTGGAGTTAGGTCTAGTTGGTAGTTGTTTTCGGTGTGTAGTCCTCCTATTCCTTGTGGGTTGATTGTGAGGTCTAGTTTGTAGCCGTTTTCTTTGGCGAATATTCCTACTATGTCTGGGTTTATGATGATGTTTGTTTTGTATCCGTTTTCTGTGTGGGTGCTTTCAGTTATGTTTGTGAGGAAGTTGTTGTCGTTTTTGTAGTTGTTTTCGGTTGTTGCTGAGGTCAAGGCTGTTCCGAATAGGATTAAGACTATGGTTAGGCTTGAAGCTATTTTGTTGAAGTTTTTTGTCGGTGTCATTGTGGTTTCCTCGCTGATGTTTATGCTACGAATTTGATTATGTCGCCTGTTGGGTTGTTGTCTCCGTAGATGACGTCTGCTGATACGAATGTTGGTGAGTCTGCGTCTACTTCTAGTATGGCGCTGTAGATTTGTCCTTTTATTAGCCTTAGTGTTGTTTTTGTGCCTAATGGAATATTGTACCGTCCATTGTCGATGACATTGTCAAAAGTGTCCTGCCACACCTGTGTGCCAAAAGAATCTTTTACTGTAACCCGTACGCTTCCAGACAGAATCGGATAACCAGTAGCGTTGGTTAACGTGCCACGCAAAGTCACAATAGTGGGCTCAGCAACCCTAGCAACAGTATCAGGCTTAGTCTGATAATACACAGTCACTTTGCCAGCAGCGCGTTCTATGAACGCTATGTCATTCAAACCATCATTGTTGTAGTCGCCAATATCAACACTTGTCGGATCAGTGAGCCCAGTCCACCGCTTAATTATAGTCGTGCCATCACTCTTATACACCGTGATATTGCCATTTGAAGGATTGTTTTCAACGATTGCTATGTCGTTCAGGCCGTCGTTGTTGTAATCGCCTATTGCCACATCATATGGACCATTGAGCCCAGTCCACTGTTTAATCACAGTCGTACTATCACTCTTATATACAATCATTTTTCCATTGTAAAGTTCCTCGAATGCTATGTCGTTTAGTCCGTCATTGTCATAGTCACCAATCGCCACACCCAATGGTCCATAGTGGTTAGTCCACTGTGCGATCAAAGTTGTTCCATCACTCTTGTACACTCTGACTCGACCCTGGTAAGTGACTGGTGCATCTGTGAATGCTATGTCGTTTAGCCCATCGTTGTCATAGTCACCAATCGCCACACCACATGGGCACGTGTAAATTCCGGTCCACTGCGCGATTATTGTTGTTCCGTCACTCTTGTATGCCGTCACTTTGCCGTCACCTGCGAATCCATATTCGGAGAACGCTATGTCATTCAAACCGTCATTGTCATAATCGCCAATTGATACATGCAATGCCCCAGCGAGCCCAGTCCACTGCTTGATTATTGTTGTTCCATCACTCTTGTACACAGTCACTTTGCCGTTGTACATCCCACTATCACAAAATTCTGCAATCGCTATGTCGTTCAAGCCATCATTATCGTAATCACCTATAGCCACACCGATTGGATTGTTTAGCCCTGTCCATTGTGTTGCTGATACATCGACAATGCCAGACATTGAAACGAATCCTATTAAAAGCAATCCAGCCGCAACCAATCCTAACAACACTATTTTTTTCCTCATTTCATTTTCCTCCTTCTTTTCTTTTCCATTTCTCTCGCAGAGCGGCTTTCCCCAAGAACCCATATTGGGAAAACTTTCTCTCCCCTAACCTCCTGCTCCACTCTCTCCCTCTCCATTCTCCTTTCTACACCAACTATTGCAATAACTCATATTTCACATTTGCGAAACAATCTTCTATGCGCCCAGAACGGAAACATGAATAGAATAACAGTGAAGACTCCCCCACCTCAACAGGCAAAGAGTAGAGATGCCCAGCAAAACTATGTTGTTGGCGCCGCCGGTCGGACTTGGACCGACGACCAACGGGTTAACAGCCCGTTGCTCTACCACTGAGCTCTCGTCCACGCAACCAACGCGTGTACGGCGGCTCAACGCCCCAAGCGGCGCCGTTAATCTGAGAACCTACAAACATATTTAAGGTTTGATGCTCCCGAAACTGACTCGTCACCTTAATGTATTCATGATAGCACGGGGTAACTGATAAAAATCGCGAACATAAGAGTACTTCCCCCTGCCAACCTTCGCCAGGTTTACACACATCTGTGAATCTCCGCCGCCCACAGCGAGAGGAACTTGTATCACATGTAGCCTTGGATACTCCTCCGCGATCTTAGTTGGATCCCCGCCTTTGGTAACCCAGCCATCAGTTATGAGAATGCCAGCGCTTTCAAATTCTCGAAGTTTCTCCAGTTCTTCTAAGCCCTTCTGTAACGCTTCCTCTATGTTTGTTAATCCTCCCGGCTGGAGGTCCAGCATCTTGTCAATGAGCTTCTCCATGTCTGGGCTATCCTTAATGGACTTCACCAGTTGCGCGTGATCCTTGAAGGTGATGATGGAATAGTGGTCGCCCCAGAGCCTGTAAGCGAAGACACCGACTGCCAAAGCCGCAATAACTATTTTTTCCATCTGCATGGAGTTGCTGGCGTCTAGAATCAGCGAGAATGCTCTTTTCTTTCGACGCCTCTCGACGCACACAATGTCCCGGTAATCTGGTAAATCCTTGCTCAGCTTGTTCTCAAGCGTCTCTTCTAAGTCAAATTCTTCTAGGCCAGGTTGAAATGGGACGTTAACATATTCTGTGGGGCTTATCCCCCTCCCAACTATCTGGGCTGCCATTCGCACAATGGTTCTGCTAAGAATTTTTCTCGCTATTCGCTTGCGCGTCGGGTCCAGACTCGTTTGGGTCATAAATAGCAGGTGGAGTACAGGCCACTTTGGCTCTGAATGCTCAGCCACCTTTATCATCATATCAAAGAGGTTTTCTTCTAAAAGTATATGGGAAATCGATTGAGGATTCTGCTCAAGAAGATAGATTGCTTTCGAAAGATTCCCCTCGCCAAGGGCTGCCTTTACTTCTTTAGATAACTCGGAGGTTGAGGGCTTCTTTTTCTCCCCCTCCTCCTTCTGAGTGGTGTCTACTGGTCTGCTGGCTGCCTGTTTGCCTCCACTTTTAGCATACTCGCTGAGGACTGAGGTAACTATTCTTTTGATGACATTCTCCAGCTTCTGAGTCGTTTGATCTTGGAGATCGATCTTTGTCGCTAAAGCCATGATTGCCGCTCTGGTCCAAACCTCCTGGTCCAGTATAACACTTCCTGAGAGGCGCTGAACCAGTTCTGTAATGTCCATTGCACCGCGGACTGAGGCTCCATGTCTGATGTCCGGGTCCTCTCTCGTCTTCCTTGCGATTCTCACCGCTACGGCTATTATGTCCCCGTTCTTGCATCCAGTTTCCTTCTGAACTATCTTCTGTTCCTCGATCTCTGATTGGTAGTCGAGGCGTATCCAAACGAAGCGGTCTTCAAGGGCTTCACTGAGTCGACTTGTGCCAACAAACTCCTCGGGGTTTTGGGTTGCGATTATGAGGAATCCTGGCTTGGCTCTGATCGTTCCAATCTTTGGGATGATTATTTGCCTCTCATCCATGGCTGGAAGCAGCACGTTCTGGGTTCCTTCCGGCATTCGGTTTAATTCATTGATGAAGAGGAAGGAACCTTCCATCATGGCTTGGGTGAGGGGACCAGGCATGAAAGTTTCCCGCGTGTATCCTTTTGCTATCGCCAACGCTGGATCGAACCAGCCTGTCAGTTTATGTTCTGTGTAGCGTTCGTCTCCGTCGACTCTGTGAAACTTTCGGTTGAAGTGGTTTGCTAGAGCCATGGCAATGACTGTTTTGCCCACTCCCACTGTTCCTTCGAAGAGGATGTGTTTGTTAGAGGAGACCGCGGCTAGGGCTTTTTCTAGCTCTTCCTCTCGGCCAATAATTTTGTATCGTTCTTGGATGACTTTGACTTTTTGTTGCATTTTCGGAGCCCGATCTTAAGAGTATTAGAAGAAGTTTTCGACCTTAAAAACATCTCTGTTTCTAGACTCACGGTGAAATGCGCAAAATCTATTTTCAACTGTTCTAAAAAATAGACTTAATAGGGCTTCTATTTAATTAAGAGGTTGGCGAGTTCAAGTGGTTAGGGGTTTAACACTTATCTACGGGTTTAAGAGGGTTGTCCGTTCGTGGAAGTTGTTCCTAGCGTTGCTGTTGGGAGTTGTGCTTGCTTCAACCTTTTTCGCTGGCATAAACATAGGGGCTGACACAACTGCAAAGCAGACTCTTGACGAACAACTTAGTCATGTGCCAGTGGACATCGTTGTTAGCCCATATGGAGGCGGTTACGAACCAACAGAAGTTGGAAGTCCTCTATCTTCATCTAACGCAACAGAAATAGCTAACTTAGCTCGCCAAGTTGACGGCGTTGACAAAGCGGAGGTAATCTCAAGAATCTACGAGACGACCATGCTACCCGCCAACAACAACTCGATCTTCTTCTGCATTGCTGGAATATCAGACGATTCCCGCGTCTACGATGGACTAACCGTTATAAATGGTTCCTCTTCACTCCAAGAGAATCAAACATATGTATGGGTTGACTCCCCAAACGCCAAAGACATAAAGATAAATGACGTTCTTACTTTCAATTTCTCACTTTGGGTATGGGAAGATTCCCTCAAACCAGCCGAGAAAAACATAACCCTCAACCTCACAGTTGTGGGCTTCGTTGATCTTGACAGTAAAGCGCTCTCAACAGCTGCAGGACAATACTATTACTACGGTCCCTTTGAACCTGTAATGGGCCAAGACTACATCTATGTAGAAGATCTTTTGATTGCTAGTTGGCAAAAGACGTTCGCCGAACTTATGGATCACATTTACACCTTATCTCCTACTTACACTCCGGTACATACAGAAATTCTCGTATACGTTGATCGTGAGAAATTGATTAGCCCATGGGATGTAGGCGGTTCCATAAACAGACTAAGCGCAATCACTCTTCAGCTCAACAACGTGGTTTCGGCTCCACCCTACTACATGTCCGCCACAAACAACCTACAGAGCCTTCTCAGTAGGTATCAGACTATGGCTATTGGCATGAGGTTCATCTTCCTTGCAATCAGCCTACCCGTTTTCTTTGTGGCTTGGTACATGGGAATGACCGTGTCCGATGTATCCTTCAACCTCAGACGTCGAGAGATCGGTCTCTTGTCGACTAAAGGATTCTCAAGAGGCCAGCTTTTAAGGATGTTTTTGGCTGAAACTCTTCTAGTAGGTTTGGTCGCCGGCGTTTTTGGAATAGTCCTCAGCCTCTTGCTGAACCCATTTTTCGTTAAAGCGGTCGGCGGTCAGTTCAGCGGAGCCCTAATGATAGGGCCAGACACGATTGCCATAACAATCATCTTCAGCATCATGATAACCTTTCTCTCCACATATATGCCTGCGAAAAGAGCCTCCCAACTAAAAGCGGTGGACGCCCTGAGGGAATACATGTCCCCGGAAGAAGCAAAGCCGTACAAAAAAGCATGGCCTCTGATTGCACTCAGCTTGGGGCTTTACAAAATAGTCATCCTGATTTTAGGAATCAACATGATCGCCGAAATGTCAAGACTCATTATCACAAACATCGTCATAATAATTCTGCTATGGATTGCAACCGCCCTAGATCAAGTATTAACTTTCATTGGACCACTGCTCTTCTTCTGGGGCGTTACCAAAATTTTCGTACATGGGTCTCTAAAGTTTCAGCAGCTGATCTCTAAAGCAGCCAGATTTTTGGGCGATCTAGGGCCTTTGGCCACGAGAAACGTTCAAAGAAATCCTGCTCGTGCAACCTCTGTCGCGTTTTTGACTGCCTTGATTATAGGCTACAGTGTTCAGGTAATAGGGGGTTTGGCCAGCGAGCAGGATTACGCAATTCGCAGCATCTACTATGATGTCGGTGCAGACATACGCGTTTCACTGAGTTCTACCACAAATGCTTCAGCAATTATGAACAACATAACCCAACTACCAGGCGTTTCATCCGCAGCCTTAGAATGCTCCTTTGACGGACAATGGAGTGGTCAGTACATGAGGCTGACTGCTGTGAACCCTCAAGACTGGCTTGCTACTGCCTACTACGAAAAAGGATGGTTTACTGGCAGCACAGTTAAAACAGCCTTCGAATCTTTAGCCTCAGACAACGATACTATCATCTTGGAACGCGGCATAGCCAAAACCCTTAACCTAAAAGTAGGAGACAACATCACGGTAACTGTTGGCCAATCTGTTAGAACGCTTAAAGTAGTAGGGTTTTTTGGACTTGAACCCCCTGAGAGCGGTTCCTTTGTGGAAACTCGGTACGGCTACAGTTTCTTGATAAGCTATTGGTCATACATCTCAGAAGGACTGTACAACCAGCTAAGCGACGATATATCTTACGCGTCAGCTAGAATATTGGTCAAACTAGAAAGTGGAGCAAGTGGGATAGCGGTGGCAGATCAAATTAGAGACTCTCATCCCGACATAGATTGGGTTTCCTCAGTTGAAGAACAACTTCAACAGAGGCAAACCAACCCCTTGCTTAGCGGGATTGCAAACGTTCAGCGTCTGGGCATTGCCTTCGCCATTTTAGCTGCATCCCTAGGAACCGCTCTCGTGACTTTGGTAAGTTTGAAGGAACGAAGCAGAGAGGCATCACTTATGAGTGTGCGTGGGCTGTCGTACAAACAACTGGTCATTATGCTGTTAACAGAAAACTTGGCTATCGTCACATTTGCCGTTATGCTAGGCGCTGTTGTAGGTCTCATCAGTGTACATGGAAACATAGCAGCTGCAAACGCCTACACCTACACCATCGTTACAAGACGAGTCGTGTTTCCAATCAACTCAACCTCCATGCTCCTAGCTTGCTTTGCCCTAGTCTTCGCTTCAACCATACTACCGGTTATTTTGTCGGTAAGAAGATACGTTACAAGGCTTGAAAGGATGGTGCGTCTAGGTTGACGGGAATAGGAATAACAACAAAAGACCTGATCAAGGTCTATCGCCTCGGAAGAGTTGAGGTACAAGCGCTAAGAGGACTAACAATGTCCGTCAAGGAAGGCGAAATGATCTCCATAATAGGTCCCAGCGGAAGCGGAAAAACAACCCTGCTAAACATCATCGGTGGGCTGGACCAAGCAACAGCAGGCTCTGTTCTGGTTGGCGACACCGAAGTGACCACCTTATCCACCTCAAAACTCATCGAGTTCCGAAGAAAAACCGTTGGCCACATCTTCCAAACCCTAAACTTGATACCAACCCTAACCGCAGCCGAAAACGTGGAGTTGCCCATGATCGCCATGGGAGTCTCCCGCAACAAGAGGGGGGAACGAGTTAAGACGCTACTCGAGGTGGTGGGCTTAACAGAACGGGCAAAACACAAGCCCGACGAATTGAGCGGTGGAGAACAGCAACGCGTGGCCATAGCCGCGGCGCTGGCGAACGACGCCCCCGTTCTGTTAGCAGATGAGCCCACAGGAGAACTTGACACCGTCAGCGCCCACATTGTTGTCGATTTTCTGGCGAAGGTAAACCGTGATCTGGGCAAAACCATTGTTATGGTTACCCATGACCCCAGCGTGGCCAGAGTCGGCAACAGGATACTGAGAATCGAGGATGGAACGATCAAGGTATCACTTACGCCAACCCAGCTTATGGAACCGGCGACCGCCATTTCTTTTGTGGATCAGCTTAGAGCCAGACTGGCAGACATTGACACACAACTAAAGAAACTTGACAAGGACTTTAAGGCTGGCAAGATAAGTGGCGACGAGTACATGGAACAGAGGCAGAGACTGAAACAAACAAGAGAAGGTCTTCGAGACGAGCTGCACCGCATGGGTGTGGTAACCTAAAACTTCGGACTGATCAGCTAATTTGAATTAAAATCTTGAGACTACCGCCGCCTACTCCGTCCGCTCCGTCCACCCTGGAAACTTTCACCCCAGTTCTGGCCGGACTTCCGCTGGAGAATCATCCTTTTCTCGTAGTTGCGTC